>Ga0068862_100004817_pt1 | contig 11361 bp, 10 predicted proteins | sample KBSSwiS52_FD_66598 | JGI IMG/M metagenome (GOLD analysis project Ga0068862, IMG submission 66598) | Switchgrass rhizosphere microbial communities from Kellogg Biological Station, Michigan, USA - KBS Switchgrass S5-2 | ecosystem: Host-associated > Plants > Roots > Rhizosphere > Soil ... | reverse complement strand
CGAGCGACAGGCGCGACGGCACCCGGGCACGGGCGGGCGCGACACTCTCGACGGCGAACGCGAAGCGGGCGCCGCGTTCCGATATCGCGGGCAGGTCGTCGACGATGCCGGTCACGGCGAGGAGCTCGCCTTCGAACTCGCGGGGAAGCTCGTCGCCCAAGCGCCAGTCGGCGCGCAGCGCGGCGTAGCCAAAGCCGAGTACTGCGGCGCACGTGAGCGCGACCGCACGCCTGCGCCATCGCGTCGACGCCGCGCCAGCGAGGAGCCCGCCTGCGCCGATCGCTATTACGATCGCAGGATACGGCGGCAACGCGGCACACACCTGCAGCGCGCAGACGCCGCACGCGAAGACGATCAGAAGGACGCCGGGCCACGAGCGCATCGCCTCTCGCGCGGGATGCGAAAGCGCGCGACTCTACGATGCGCACGCGCTACGCGCGATGCGCCTTTCGGATGAGGCGAGGCGCGAGGTCTACTTCGGCCAGAGCACGAGCTGGGTGCAGCGGAACAGCGCGATCTGCCGGCCGTCCGCTTTGCGCGTCACTTCCGCGTCCCAAACCTGCGTCGTATTGCCCATGTGCACGGGCCGTGCCCGGGCGACGATCGTGCCCTCGCGCGCCGTGCTGAAGAAATTGGCCTTGAGCTCGACCGTCGTGAAGTTCTGGGCACCCGGCGGCAGATGCGCGATACAGCCGAACCCTGCTGCAGTATCGGCAAGCGCGATGACGGTGGCCGCGTGCAGGTAGCCGTTGGGCGCGAGGAGCTCGGGGCGGATATCGAGCTCGGCGTGCAGCAGTCCTTCCTGCAGGTCGACGACGCGAAATCCGACGAGGCCGGGCAGGCGGCCGTCGCCGCGGTGCGCAAGGATTTCCAGGGTGACTTCGGGGCGAAGAGGCATGGCGGTTCTCGTGACGGTCAAGTGTAGGCAAGCAGGCGCCCGCAGGCGATGACGCAGATCCAGATCACGATCGACACGCCGGCGGCAAAGCGTACGCGCGTGGGCGGAGTCACGGCCGTGTCCCACTGTGCGACGGTGCGAAAGGCCCCGGTGTGGAGGAGACCGGCGTTCACGCCCGCGGCCAGGATGAGCCCCATCTTCAGGATGAAAACGCGGTTGGTGACGAAGTCCTCCGCATGCGCGGTGAACATGAGGAGGCCCGTGAGCATCGCGACCACGAACGCGCCGACGGTCCACGGCAGCGCGTGGCGCGCGAGCCTCGACGCGGAGACTTCGCGCGACAGCCCGAGAAGCCGCAGGTCGACGACGAGGATCGAGCCGAACACGAGGCCGAGCGCCATGATGTGGAGCGCCTCGACCGCCGGGTACGCCCAGAGCGCTTCGCGCATGTAACGCGCGACGCCCGATCCCTCCAGCGCCTGCAGCGCCGTGGTCATCGCAGCTCGACGGTCTTGCCGGCAATCGTGATGCGCTCGGCGCGCATCTCCTCGGGATGGAGCTTGGACGGATAACCCTCGACCGTGGCTGGCGTCCCCACCTTGAACATGTCCTTGGTCAGGCCGCGATTGTCCATGCGCGACGGCGGCGCCAGCACGGCGATCCAGGTCTTGCCCGGCGTCTTGAGCTTGATGTGGCCGTGCGGGTGCTCGTATCCCGCTTCCTCGATGGTGCCGGTGAGCTTGAGCGGCTGGGTCGAGTCGTACTCGCTCCAGCCGTGGTGGGCGAATGCGGCGAGCGGCACCGCGGCCAGCGCGGCTATCAGGATTCGGCGGGTGTTCATGGCGGGCTTCGCGATCTAGGGGAGCGCCTAGTCTGCCACGCCTGCCGTCAGCGGTGCTAGAGTGCCTTCGCAATCACAACTATGTGGGGGAGGAACGTCATGGATCACGCTCGCCGGATTCGCGCAGTCCTGCTCGGCTTGCTTGGAGTGCTTGCGTGGTGCGCGGGGGTACCATCGGCCACGGCGCAGGAAGTCACCGTGCTGTGCAACTACGAAGTCGACTGGTGCGAGGCGATGAAGGCCGCGTACGAGAAGACCACCGGCCAGAAGGCCGTGTTCATCCGCCGCACCGATGGCGAGAGCCTCGCGCAGATCCGCGCCGAGAAGAGCAACCCGCGCGCGGACGTCTACCACGCCGCCGAATCGGCATCCGCGAAGACGCTCGCGGCCGAGGGCCTGCTCGAGGCCTACAAGTCGCCGATGGTGCCGGAGCTCCACGACTGGGCGCAGAAGATCGCCGAGGACAACAAGTATTTCCAGACGCCGATCTACACCGGCGTGCTGGGTTGGGGCTACAACACCGAGCTCCTCGCGAAGAAGAAGCTTCCCGAGCCCAAGTGCTGGAAGGACCTCGCCAATCCCGCCTACAAGGACGAGATCCAGATGGCCAATCCCGGGTCCTCGGGCACGGCCTTCAACACGGTGTCGACGATCCTGCAGCTCATGGGCGAGGACCAGGGCTTCAAGTTCCTCGCCGCGATGAACAAGAACGTGAACCAATACACGCGCTCGGGCAGCGCGGGCATCCGCGCGGCGGGCAAGGGCGAGACGACGATCGGCATCACGTTCCTGCACGACTCGGTGGCGCAGACCGTGCAGGGCTATCCCGTGAAAACCATCGCGCCGTGCGAAGGCACGGGCTACGAGATCATCAGCTCCGCCATCATCAAGGGCGGGCCCAATCCTGCGGGCGCGAAGAAATGGATGGACTTCGTGCTGTCGCCGGCGGGGCAGAACGTGGCACTCACGGTGAACAAGTTCCAGATTCCGTCGAACCGCAACGCGCAGATCCATCCGATGGCGCCCAAGCCCGCCGACGTCAAGCTGATCAAGCTCGACCTCGACAAATACGGGTCGAAGGAAGGCCGCGAATATCTTCTGACGCGCTGGGAGAACGAGGTGTTCAAGGCGCCGAAGTAGCGGCAACGCCGCGATCGCCCGATGGCGCGCCGGACGGTCGCGCTCTGGCTTTGCATCGGCTGGGCGGGCTACGCGCTCCTGCCGTGGAGCGCGATCGGCGGTGGCGGCTTTTTCGCGCTGCAATGGCTACCCGCGTGGCCGCGCGACCTCCGCGCCGCGCCGGCGCTGTTCGCCGTCTTCGGCCACGGCAGGCTCTGGCTCCTGCCGCTCGCTGTCTCGCTGTCCCTTCCGCTCCTGGTGTTCGTCCGTGGCTGGAATCCTCGCGTGGAATCGTGGATCGTCATCGCGTCGGGCACTCTCGGGCTCGCGAGCATCGCCGCGGTCGCGCTTGCGATCGACATCGAAGGCTGGACCTGGCCGCCGCTCGCGCAGCTCTTCGGCCCCCTTCCTCGGCGTCAACCGGGCCTGGGCTACGGCGCGCTCGTCTGCGCGGCCGCCTCGCTGGTGTTGTTGTGCATAGGACTTGCGCAACGCGGCTTCGCGAAGGGCGACGCTTTCGTCGCGAGCGCGATCGGGCTCTCGGTCGCGCTGGTCGGACTGTTCACGCTGTTTCCGCTGTTGCGGCTGTTCGCGCGCGCGTTCGTCGATCGCGAGGGCCATCCGTCGTTGACGGCGGCGGTCGCGCGCTTCGCATCGAGCAAGGTGTGGGGCATTGGCGGCGTGGTGTGGAACACGCTCGAGCTCGGACTGCTGACCGCGATCTCTGCGACGCTGCTCGCGCTGTGCTTCGCGCTCGTGGTCACGCGCTCGACCCTCCCCGGCCGGCGGCTGCTGCGCATACTGTCCGTGCTCCCGATGATCACGCCGCCGTTCGTGATCGGTCTCGCGCTCATCCTGCTCTTCGGCCGCTCCGGCGCGATCAACGCTTTCATCGAATACGCCTTCGGGATCACGCCGACGCGATGGATCTACGGCCTGCCCGGCGTGTGGCTGGCGCAGACGCTGGCGCTGACGCCCGTAGCGTATCTCGTGCTGGTCGGCGTGGTCGAGGGCATCAATCCCGGGTTCGAGGAGGCCGCGCAAACGCTGCGCGCATCGCGCCTGCGCACGTTCACCTCAGTCACCCTGCCGCTGATGGCGCCGGGATTGCTCAACGCGTTCCTGATCGTGTTCATCGAAAGCCTCGCCGACTTCGGCAATCCGCTTCTGCTCGGCGGCAACCTCGAGGTGCTGTCGGTGTCGATCTACTTCGCGATCGTCGGCGTGCAGCAGGACCCGGGGCGCGCGGCCACGCTCGCGGTGATCCTGCTCGGGCTCTCGCTGGTCCTGTTCCTGCTGCAGCGGCGCCTGATGGCGCGGCGCAGCTTCGTCTCGATCTCAGGGCGCGGCGAAGGTTCCGGCCGCTTGCCCCTGCCGCGGCAGGTCACCGCCGTCGCGGCGATGCTGGCGCTGCCATGGGCGCTGCTGGCGGTCGTCGTCTACGTGATGATCTTCGCCGGCGGCTTTTTCGAGAAGTGGGGCCTCGACCGCGCGCTGACGCTCAAGCACTACGTCACTGCGTTCGGCGCCGAATACGCGAATGGCCACGTCGTGTGGACCGGCGGCGCCTGGAGCTCGTTCTTCAATTCGCTGACGATAGCCGCGGTGTCCGCGCCGCTGACGGCAGGCTTCGGCCTGCTCGTGGCCTACCTCCTGAACCGCCAGCGATTTGCCGGCAAGGGCGCGTTCGAGTTCGTGACCATGCTTTCGTTCGCGATGCCCGGCACGGTGGTGGGCATCGCGTACATCCTCGCCTTCAACGCGCCGCCGATCGAGCTCGCCTACACCGGCATCATCCTCGTCGCGTGCTTCGTGTTCCGCGACATGACGACGAGCCTGCGCGCGGGACTCGCGTCGCTCGCGCAGATCGACCCGAGTCTCGACGAGGCATCGGGCACGTTGCGCGCGGGCGCCTTCAGCACCCTGCGCCGGGTGGTGCTGCCGCTGATGCGTCCCGCCATCATCGCGGCACTGATCTACAGCTTCATCAGTGCAATGACGTCGATCAGCGCGGTCATCTTCCTCACCAGCCCGCGGTTCGACATGGCGACGGTCAACATCGTGGGCCGCGCCGAGGTCGGCGAGTACGGCTACGCCACCGCCTACGCCTCGGTGCTGATCGTGCTGATGGTGCTCGCGGTGATCGCGATCCGCGCGCTCGTGGGCGTGCGGCGCACGGGAGGGCGTCTAGCTGCCGAGGGCAACGGCTGAGCCCGTCTTCGCCGAGGCCACCGCGGCATCCGCCACCTGCAGCGCGCGCCGCCCGTCCTCCAGCGTAATTGACGGCGCACGCCCGTTCGTCACGGCTTCGACGAAGTCGCCGAGCTCTCGCACGTACGATTCGGCGTAGCGCTCGATGAAAAAGCGCAGCAGCGGGTCCTGGCGGATGCCCGCGGCGTCGTAGCGCTCGAGCCCGGTCGGCTGATGGTTGCGCGAGACGAGCATCCCCTTCTCGCCGAACGCCTCGATGCGCTGGTCGTACCCGTACACGGCGCGGAAGCTCGAGTTCACGTGCACCAGCGTGCCGCCCGCCATCCGCAGCGTCACCATGGCGGTGTCCGGATCGCGATGGGGATTGTCCTTCGCATCGAGCATGCAGGCGGTGCGCGCGAACACCTCGACGGGCTCGTCGCCGGTCAGCCAGCGCACCATGTCGAAGTCGTGGATCATCGTGTCGTAGAAGATGCCGTACGGCATCGCCGCAACGTAGTCCGGCGGCGAGATCTCCGGGTCGCGGCTCGACAGCACCAGCATCTCGGGCTTGCCGATCTCGCCCTTGCGAATCGCATCGAACATTGCGCGATGGCTGGGGTCGTAGCGCCGGTTGAAGCCGACGTGGAACGGCACGTTCGTCTCCGCGACGGTGCGCGCACAGGCGTCGACACGCGCCATGTCGAGGTCGACCGGCTTCTCGCAGAAGATGGCCTTGCCCGCCCGCGCGGAACGCTCGATGATCGCGGCGTGCGTGCGCGGCGGTGTGCAGATCAGCACCGCGCCCACCGCGGAATCGGCCAGCGCCTCGTCGAGCTTAGCGGTTGCTTTCGCGCCGTGTTTCGCCGCCAGCGCCTGCCCTGCCGGCCCGTCCAGGTCGACGACCCAGCCGAGCTTCGCGTCGCCGCGCGCGGCGATGTTGGCCGCATGCACCGGTCCGATGAAGCCGGCGCCGACGAGGCAGAAGCTCAGCACGGCGCGACCTCCATGCCCGCGGCGACGGCCGCGCGCGCCAGGTTGTCGTGGCCCATGCGCGCGTACGTGAGCGGATGCGCTTTCGCGGGATCCTGTTCGGCCTCGACCACGAGCCACCCCCCGTAGCCGTGGCGCACGAGCTCGCGCAGCACGCCTTCGAAGTCGATCGCCCCGTCGCCGGGCACCGTGAATACGCCGTCGAGCACAGCGCGCAGGAAGCTCCGGTCGTCGCGCAGCACCTCCGCGAGCACGGCGGCGCGCACGTCCTTGCAATGCACGTGCACGACGCGCTTGCCGTGGCGGCGCGCGACCGCGACGGGATCGCCGCCGGCGAACACGAGATGCCCGGTGTCGAGCAAGAGCCCCACGTCGTCGCTGGTCATCGCCATCAGGCGGTCGATCTCGTCCTCGGTCTGCACGACGGTGCCCATGTGGTGATGGAATCCCATGCGCACGCCGCGCCGGCGCAGGTGAGCCGCGACTTCGTTCAATCGGGCGCAGAACGCGGGCCAGTCGCGCTCCGCGAGCACGGGCCGCCGCGACAGCGGCGCCTTGGGGTCTCCATCCGTGCTGCCATGACCTTCCGCGAACACCATCACGCGGCAACCCATCGCCGCGAGCAGATCGAGATGGGACGACACCGCCGCAATCTCTTCGGCCGCCGATCGTCGCGCTAGATGCGCGCTGTACCAGCCCGAGACGAGCGCAAGCTCGTGCCGCGCGAGAATCGGCCGCAGGACGCCGGCCTCACGCGGAAACTTGCCGCCGAGCTCGATGCCCGCGAAGCCCGCTTCGTGCGTCTCGGCGAGACAGGTCTCGAGCGGGATGTCGCCGCCGAGCTCCGGCATGTCGTCGTTGGTCCAGGTGATGGGATTGATGCCGAGCGTCACTGACATGGCGGCTTCACAGAAGATCGAGGCTCACGAGCTCGCGGCGCAGCTGCGCCGGCGACTGGAAGTGGATTCCGTGGATGCCGAGCGCGCTCGCCGCTTGCGCGTTCTTCGGATTGTCGTCGATGAACACGGCCTCGTCGGCCGCGACGCGATAGCGGTCGAGCAGAATGCGGAAGATGCGCGGATCGGGCTTGATCACGCCCTCGTCGCCGGATACAACGATACCGTCGAACCACTCGAGGAACGGAAATCGCACGCGTTGCGCCGGAAACGTCTCCGACGACCAATTGGTGAGCCCGTAAAGCGGCACGCTCCGTTGCTTGAGCTCGCCCACGATCTGCACCGTGCCTTCGAGCGCACCCGGGATCATCTCGCCGAAGCGCTGCGACCAGGCCTCGATGAGGTGACGCTTGTCGCGGTGCTTCGGCATGAGCTCCGCGGTCGCGTCCGCGAAGCTGCGGCCCGCGTCCTGGCGCTCGTTCCACTCGACCGTGCAGACCTCAGCCAGGAACGACTCCATCGCGGCCTCGTCCCCTGGGAAGAGCTTGCGATACAGGTGTCGCGGGTCCCACTGCAGGAGGACGCCACCCAAGTCGAACACGACCACGCGCCGGCGCGCGGAGTTTGGCTCCATTTGAATCGGCTCCGTTACGCCGCGGCTGCCGGCCGGTCCAGCACCATGCGCAGAAGCATGACCGACTTCTCCACACCTTCCTCGGGGCTCATCGCCGGGTCCTCGTGCTCGATCGACAGGACTCCATCGTAGCCGTTGGCGGCCAGCGCCCCGACGAAGCGGCGCCACCACGCCACGTCGTGGCCGTGGCCGAGCGTGATGTAGTTCCATGCCCGATGCGGGTAGTCGCTGCCCGGGGTGGTGTCGATCACGCCGTTGACGCCCGCAATGCGGGCGTCGATGCGCGTGTCCTTGGCGTGAACGTAGTAGGTGGCGCCGTTCAGCGCGTGCGCCGCGGCGATCGGGTCCGCGCCCATCCACATGAGATGCGAGGGATCGAGATTCGCGCCCACGGTTTCGCCGACGGCGTTGCGCAGGCGCATCAGCGTCGCGACGTTGTAGACGTTCTGGTAGCCGTGCAGCTCGAGGCACAGCTTGTGGACGTCGTGGTTGCGCGCGTACGCCGTGAGATCGCGCCAGTACGGGATCAGCACGTCCTCCCATTGCCAGCGCACGATCTCGCGCACCTCCGGCGGCCATTCCGTCGTGATCCAGTTCGCGTGCGAGTCGCCGGGCGCGCCCGGGCAACCGGACATCATGACCACGCGGTCCACGCCCATCAGGCCGGCGAGCTTGATCGTCTTGCGGGTCACCTCGTCGTGCTTGCGGCCGGACTCGCCCGGATGCAGCGGGTTGCCCGAGCAGTTGAGCGCGCTGATGGCGATGCCGTGATCGGCGAGCCTGGCGACGAACTCGCGCCGCGCCGTCGCACTCTCCAGCATGACGTCGAGCTTCAAATGCGGCGCGCTCGACCAGTTGCCGCATCCGAACTCGAGCATGTCCATCTCGAGCCGCGCCGCGACCTCGAGCATCTCCTCGAGGCTCGTGCCGGGCAGGCTGTCGGTGATCATTCCGATCTTCATTTCCGTGCTGCTCCCGTGTCTTCGATGACCGGCGCGTGCGCGAGCTTGCGGATGTCCGCCACTAGCGCGTCGACGATCTCGGGCGTCATGTCCCAGCTGCACATCAGCCGGATCCCGGTGGCGCCGATGAATTCATAGAATTGCCAGCCGCGTTCGCGCAAGGCGGCGATCATCGACTGCGGTACGTCGACGAACACGCCGTTGGCCTCGACCGGCGCGAGGAGCCGTGTGTTCGGCACGTCTGCGATGCCTTCGGCGAGCCGCGTGGCCATGGCATTGGCGTGCGTCGCGTAGCGCAGCCACGCGCCACTTTGCAGCACGCTCGACCACGGCGCTGCCAGGTAGCGCATCTTCGACGCGAGCTGCCCGCCCTGCATGCGCCGGCGGCCGAATTCCTCGGCGAGGCGCCGGTCGAAGAAGACGATGGCTTCGCCGAACGGCAATCCGTTCTTCGTGCCGCCGAGCGAGAGCGCGTCGACACCCGCACGCCACGCGATGTCCGCCGGCGCGCAATCGAGCGAGGCTACGGCATTGGCGAAGCGCGCGCCGTCGACGTGAACGGTCATCCCGCGCGCGTGCGCCACTTCCGCGATCTGCCACATCTCGAGCGGGGTGTAGACCGTCCCGTGCTCGGTGGACTGAGTGAGGGAGACCACGCTCGGCCGCGCCGAATGGACGTCGTGCGGCGTCGTGGCGAGCTGCACGATCACCTCCGGCGTCAGCTTGGCGTTGGGCGTTTCCGCCGTCACGAGCTTGGCACCGCCGCTGAAGAAGTGCGGCGCGCCGCACTCGTCGACGTTGATGTGCGAATGGGCGTGGCAGATGATCGCGTCGGTGTTGCGCGCCATCGCGGACAGGCCGATCGAGTTCGCCGCCGTGCCGGTGAACACGAAGAACACGTCGCACTCGGTCTCGAACAGCTCGCGGATCGCCGCGACTCCTGCCGCGGTCCAGTCGTCGCCGCCGTACGCCGGCGCGTGACCCGCGTTCGCTTCGGCCAGCGCAATCCAGGCCTCCGGACAGATGCCGGACCAGTTGTCGCTCGCGAATTGCGGCGTGAGCCCCTCGATCTTTTTCAAAGGACTACCCCTTCGCGCTCACAGCCGCTGTTCGACGAACGCCTGCACCGACTTCAGCGCCGCGGGCAATCCCGCGGGATCGGTCCCGCCCGCCTGCGCCATGTCCGGCCGCCCGCCCCCCTTGCCGCCCACCTGCTGCGCGACGTGGTTGACGAGCTCGCCCGCCTTCACCTTGGCGATGAGGTCGTTCGTGACGCCCGCGATGAGCGTGACCTTGCCGTCGGAAACGCTGCCCAGCACGATGGCGGCGCTCTTGAGCTTGTCCTTCAGCTTGTCCATCGTCTCGCGCAACGCCTTCACGTCGGCGCCGTCGAGCGAGACCGCGAGCACCTTGGTGCCCTTCACGTCGACCGCCGTGCTGGCGAGATCGTCGCCCGCACTCGCCGCCGCCTTCGTTTTCAGGCGCGCCAGCTCCTTCTCGGTCGTTCGCGCGCTTTCGATGAGCTGGGCGATGCGCGACTCGATTTCCGCAACCGGCGCCTTCATGGCCGACGCGGCCGCGTTGAGCTTCGCCTCCTGCGCCTGCACGTACGCCAGGGCGCCTCGCCCGGTGACCGCCTCGACGCGGCGAATGCCCGCCGCGACGCCGCCCTCGCCGGTGATCTTGAAAAAGCCGATGTCGCCGGTGCGCGCGACGTGCGTGCCGCCGCACAATTCGCGCGACGTTCCGATGTCGAGCACGCGCACCTCGTCGCCGTATTTCTCGCCGAACAGCATCATCGCGCCCAGCTTCTGCGCGTCGTCGATCGGCATGACGCGCGCATTGGTCGCATGGTTGTCGAGAACCTCCGCGTTGACGATCTCTTCCACCCGGCGGATTTCGTCGTCGGTCATCGGGGCGTTGTGCGCGAAGTCGAAGCGCGTCTTCTCCGGATCGACCAGCGAGCCCTTCTGCTGCACGTGCGATCCGAGCACTTCACGCAGCGCCTTGTGCATGAGATGCGTGGCGGAATGGTTGCGCATGGTGCGCCCGCGCGCGTCGTGATCGACTTCCGCGGCCACCGTGTCGCCCACGCGAAGCTCGCCGGTCGTAACCGTGCCGACGTGCCCGTAGACATCCGCCTGGACCTTCTGCGTGTCGGTGACGGCAAACAGCGTGAGGCACGTGCCGCCCTTGGTGAGCTCGCCGCGGTCGCCCACCTGGCCGCCCGACTCGGCGTAGAACGGCGTGCGGTCGAGCACCACGATGCCCTGGTCGCCCGTCGTCAAGGAATCCACTTTGGCGCCGTCCCTGTACAGCGCGACGACGCGGCCTTCCTCGGACAGCGTCTCGTAGCCGCGGAACGCAGTCTTCGGTCCAGTGTATTCGACCGTCGCGCCCATCTTGAAGTTGGATGCCGCGCGCGCGCGGCCGCGCTGCGCGTCCATGGCTGCGTCGAATGCGGCTTCGTCGACCGACACGCCCTTGCCGCGCGCGATGTCGGCGGTGAGGTCGAGCGGGAAGCCGAACGTGTCGTACAGCGTGAACGCCGTCTCGCCGTCGAGCATGGTGCCCTTCGCCTTCGCGAGCGCGTCGAGGGCGCCGCCCAGGATCTTCATCCCATTCTCGAGCGTTTCGCCGAAGCGCTCCTCCTCGGCCTTCAGCACCTGCGCCACGCGCACCTTGTCGCGCGTGAGCTCGGGATACGCGTCGCCCATCTGCCGGTCGAGGTCGTCGACGAGCTTATAGAAGAACGGCTGCTTCTGGCCGAGCTGGTAACCGTGCCGGATCGCACGGCGGATGATCCGGCGGAGCACGTAGCCGCGGCC
>Ga0068862_100004815_pt1 | contig 11364 bp, 7 predicted proteins | sample KBSSwiS52_FD_66598 | JGI IMG/M metagenome (GOLD analysis project Ga0068862, IMG submission 66598) | Switchgrass rhizosphere microbial communities from Kellogg Biological Station, Michigan, USA - KBS Switchgrass S5-2 | ecosystem: Host-associated > Plants > Roots > Rhizosphere > Soil ... | reverse complement strand
GGGATAAACTATCAAAAATAAATTAATGAAAGACGAAATTGCAGAGAAGCCGATTATTCTTATCACAAACGATGATGGTATAACGGCCCCCGGTATTCGCAACCTGATTGAGGCAGTGAAAGAACTGGGTAAAGTAGTGGTGGTGGCACCTGATAAGCCGCAGAGTGGCATGGGGCACGCTATTACTATTGGGGTTCCGCTGAGATTGAATAAAGTGGAAGATATGTTTGACGAGGTGGAGGCATGGCAAACCAGCGGTACTCCTGTTGATTGCGTAAAGCTTGCCGTTGACAAAATATTGCATCGCAAACCAGACATTTGCCTCAGTGGCATCAACCACGGCGCTAATCACTCTATAAATGTAATTTATTCCGGAACGATGAGTGCTGCGATGGAAGCCTCGATCGAAAGCATTCCTTCCATAGGTTTCTCATTGCTCGATTATCGGTTTGAGGCAGATTTTACCGCTTCAAAATATTATGTACATAAAATTGTAAAAAGCCTGCTGCAAACAAAAATGGACAAGCATTTTTTACTGAATGTGAATATTCCTTCTGTACCCCTTGAAGAAATGAAAGGCGTAAAGGTATGTAAGCAGGCATATGCTAAGTACGATGAAGATTTTGATGAGCGTGTTGACCCTCACGGCAAAAAATATTATTGGTTAACAGGAGAGTTCAAAAATTTTGATAAAGGGGAGGACACGGATGTATGGGCATTGCAGAACAACTATGTAAGCGTCGTTCCCGTTCAGTTTGACCTTACCAATTATATCTTAAAAAAGAAACTGGAAAAAAGCTGGGATATATTATGATCTTTAAAAAGGACAATTTTATTTTTGGCCTGGCAGTCGGCCTGGTGGCCCCGGTTATCGGTTTCATGATTTTTAAGCTCTATAAATTCAACGGGCTTTCTCTTTCAGAAATGTTGCAGTGGATGAAATTCAATCCTAATTTAATTTCGATTTCTATTAGCGTTTCTTTAATGGCTAATGCCATTTTATTTACAATATATATTAATGGCCGAAGAGACAAAACTGCCAAAGGAATTTTTGTTCTCACAATTATCTATGCAATCATCGCAATGATATTTAAGTATTATTAAAGAACCGGCGACGGTAAATCGACGCTACTGTTGGTCGCTGACAAACAGCCCTATAATATTAGCCACTGAACGTCTGTGACCAAACTTAAATCTTGTTTGGCCGACAAGCGGCCATCACATAATCAAATCTGATTATCTTTAATTCCTTATTAGATTCAACAGAAGGATGAAATATTACATCATTGCGGGTGAAGCTTCGGGTGACCTGCATGGCAGCAATCTCATAAAAGAAATCAACAAGCTTGATTCGGAGGCCGATACCAGGTGCTGGGGTGGTGATAAGATGCAGGCCACAGGGGCAACCCTGGTGAGGCATTACAAGGACCTTGCATTTATGGGCTTTGCGGAAGTGATCAAAAACCTCCCGGTTATTTTGAAGAATTTCAGATTTTGCAAAGAAGATATCCGGGCCTTCAATCCTGACGCAGTGATACTTATTGATTACCCGGGATTTAATTTGCGCATGGCGAAATGGACAAAACAAAATGGCTTTAAAACCATTTTTTATATTTCGCCCCAGGTATGGGCATGGAAAGAAAGCAGGGTTAAGGCAATCAAAAAGTATGTTGACAAAATGATTGTAATTCTGCCATTTGAAAAACAATTCTACAAAACCTGGAATTATGATGTTGAGTATGTGGGACATCCTCTTGCAGAGGTCATAGAAAATTTTAAAGCTGCTAATCCGGGGATCGGGCAATCATCAAATATTATTGCATTATTACCGGGGAGCCGGAGGCAGGAAATTGCCACCAAGCTGCCTTTAATGCTGGAAGCGTCCAAAAATTTTACTGACTATTCTTTTATTGTTGCCAAAGCACCATCAGTGGAAGATGAATTTTATGAAAGATTTCTTTCGGCATACAGCAATGTAAAGGTAGTTGCCAACGATACTTATTCCCTGCTTATGAAAGCGAGGGCCGCGTTGGTTACTTCAGGAACAGCAACATTGGAAACCGCTTTATTTGGTGTCCCTGAAATTGTATGCTATAAAGCAGGAACCATATCTTACCAAATTGCAAGGCGGCTTGTAAAGCTTAAGTACATTTGCCTGGTAAACCTTATCATGAATAAAGAAGTGGTGAAAGAACTAATACAGGATGAGCTCACGCCACAGAATATTACCAGGGAACTGAAGCAGATTTTGTCTGATACTTTGAAAAGGGAAAGAATACAATTTGATTACACTCAATTGAAAAAACTACTTTCAGAAGGTGGTAATGCTTCTGCGAACGCCGCTAAAAGTATTTATGAGTTTGTGAAAAAGGCTACCGGCAACTGACAAAAGGACAACCGTCAACCGATAAGTGACCACGGATAGCCTCATGACTGTGGCCAGTAGTCGTCGTTCGGCTCCTACCCTACCATAAAGACTTGCCCTGGTAATAATCCAAAATTTTTGCTCTTAACACAAAATCATATTTGGCGATAATTATATTAATGTTGGTTCTGTCAAGATTATTTTTTGCAATTAAATAATCCACCGACGTAATAGCTCCTGCGTTAAACCGGATTTCTGCAGACCGAAAAGACTCTGTAAATGAATTAAACTGGTCAAGCAAAATTTTGTATTTATCTGATGTGTTGGTGAGATTTACATAAGCCCTTTCAATGGATTGCTGCAACAGGTTTTTGGTGTTTTGCTCAACAAGGGCACTATTTTTCAAATCGATCTTTGCATTCCTCACCTGGCTTCTTACCTGGTTCCCATTAAACAACGGAATGCTTAATCCCAGGTTAACCGTAGTAAATTTATTGTTCTTGAGCTGGTTTCCATAACTGATCTTCTTCGTGTCAAAATTATCCCGTTTCGTGATTACAGGAACCTGTAATCCATTTATCTCCACATAATCACCTGAAGGAACAGTAGCTGTATTCAGGAAACTTGACTGTGTCGCTGCGCTTGAATAATTCGTATTGACGTTTCCGCTTAAGGTAAGCGATGGATACAATTCTCCTTGTATAGAACGAATTGTTTTTTCAGCGCTCTGAGTACGAAGATGAACTGCTTTTATTTGTGCAAACTGTTGCAATGCGGTCGCATAAATTTCATCAGGCGCAGCTTTGTAGCTGGTATCGAATGCCAGCTCGGGTAACCTTTCCAGTTCAAGATTTTTATCATAAGGAATATTCAACAACTGGACAAGATTTAATTTTGCAGTTTCTACTGCAGCCTGGTTATCTGCCACAGCAATTTCATCGTTTGCCAACTGCCCTCTTAAATCATAGTATTGCGCAGGTGGAATGGCGCCTGATTTATTTAAAACATCAAGGCGATCTACCTGCTTTCCTGTTACAACGCCCTGGTTACGGGAACTTGCCAGGATATCTTCAGCGCTGAGCACCTGCAGGTAAGCCAATATAATATTAATAGTGACATTATCTTTTGACTGTTGCAATTCCATTTTAGAAGCTTCATATCCTAAAGCATTTCCCCTGATCCTATTTTGGAGCGAAAATGCATTAAATAATAAAACACTGCTGGATGCACCATATGATGCGTAGTCTACATTTTGGTTGACAGGAGCATTTGTAAAAGGATCAATACTTCTTCCCTGGTTAATGCCATGGTCGGCATTTGCATTAAGATTAGGCAGCATAGCAGCTCTTGATTGCTTTAAATTTACATTTGCTTTTTGCATCTGCAAATCAGACTGCCTTATGTCTATATTATTGGTAATTCCCATTTGTATAGCCTGCTGCAAGGTTAACTTGTTTTGTGCTTCGCTGCCAAAGAAAGCCCAAACAAAAAAAGTATTGAGAAATAACTGTTTCATTTTCGAATATTCGTGATTATTGAATGTTTTATCTTGTATTTATAAATTTTATTGAATTTTGAATTAAAACAGGATTATGATTCTCTCTCTATTCTACCATCGAGCAAATGAATAATCCTTGATCCATAAGCTGCATTTTTTTCTGAATGAGTGACCTGGATGATCGTTACACCTTCCGTATTCAATTCTTTAAAAATATCCATGATCTCCTCCCCCTGTTTTGAATTTAAATTACCTGTTGGTTCATCAGCTAAAATCAATTTTGGCCTTACGATCAAAGCCCTTGCAATGCCAACGAGTTGCTGCTGCCCGCCGGAAAGCTGGTTAGGGAAAAGGTCTTTTTTCCCCACCATTTGAAAACGATCAAGCATTTCAGCAACCATTCCTTTTCGCTCCCCGCTTTTTATGTTCTGATAGATCAAAGGGGTTTCAATATTTTCATATACGGTTAACTCATCAATTAAATGATAAGCCTGGAACACAAAGCCAATATGGCTCTTATAAATTTCTGAACGCTGTTTCTCCTTTAGTTTTAATACATCCTGTTCCATGAAAATATATTCCCCTTCATTGGGTTCATCCAGTAAACCCATAACATTCAGCAAGGTTGATTTTCCTGAGCCTGATGGGCCCATGATGGAAAGAAATTCTCCCTGGTTAATAGTAAGATTGATGTCTTTTAAAATGAATGTGCGGTTACTACCTGTGTTGAACCATTTGTAAATATTCTTTAACGTGATCATGTTTATTTATAGTTTAAGGTTTAAATTGATTCTTGATACTCGATACCTGATACTTGATACTTGATTTATTCAGTTCGTAAATTTTCTACAGGATTAACAATAGCTGCTCTATATGTTTGTGATATAATAGTGGCAAGTCCAATGCATAATAAAAAAAGGAAACAAAGTCCAACATTGAATATCCCAAAATTTACACGTTTTGCAAAACCTTGCAGAAAAAGAAATCCTGCTGCATAGCCCAGGGGCATCGCAATTATACCTGCAATGAACAATAATTTTATAAAGGTTTGCGATAGCATCCGGATCAATTGCATTTTACCTGCACCTATTATTTTTCTAATACTGATCTCTTTCCGTTTTACTTCCACAGTATAAATCACTAATCCTAATAATCCTAACGATGCGATTGCAATAGCCATAAAAGCAAGATATCCCAATAATGAGATGGTGGCCCGCTGTGAATTGTTTTTGTTAATCTCTTCATCAAGCCACGCAATACTAAAAGGTTGTAAAGCCCCTGATGTTGTCCATACCTTTTCTATACGACTTGTTAATGCAGGTTTATCCACATTATCCGTTGCTATATACAAATAGTTGTATGCATCTTTTTTATTCCTGAAGGCTAATGGCGCTATTGGCTTACCCGCGCTTTCATAAAGAAAATCTTTAAGCACTCCGGCAATTTCTAACCTTGTTGAATCATTGATCCAAAGCTTTTGACCTATTGCTTTTTCAAAGTCTCTAAGACCTAACGCAGTTGCCGCTTTTTCATTGACGATGATATACCTTTCATTAATGTTTTCAGATCCCGCCGGGAAATTTCTCCCGGCAATTAAAGTGAATTTCAGAGAAGGAATAAAATGCTCATCGGCATAATAATAATTAAGGGATAGCGCATCCTGTTTATTGTTTAGCCACACGGTTGAGCTCATACCTTCATAGTGTTTGCTGAAAGCTGCAGATGCACCCGATATTGATTTTACACCATTTATTCCCGAAATTTTTTGAGAAATAATATCCTTATCCATACCGTTTAAGGCAAGTACAATTATATTATCTTTTTTAAACCCCGGATCAGATGAAGACATGAATGAAAACTGCCTGTAAAAAACAAAAAGAAAAATAATTATAAATAAGGAGAGGCTATATTGAAATACAATCAGTGCTTTCTGAACGTTCAATTTGCCAGGCATCCTGGTAATAGATAAATTTTTCAATACCCGCAGGGGTTTGAAAGCCGATAATATCCATGCCGGTGACACTCCCGCAAGTATTCCTGTAAATAGTGCAAAACACAGCGACCAAAAAACAAGTACAGAATTATACCGGAAATTTGAAGGTATAAATTCGTAATCGTCATTAAAAGGAGCATACCGGATGATAAATGAAAGAATCAGCCACGCAAATGCCAGGGCAATGAAAGAAAGCAATACCGATTCAACCATATATTGTACAAATACCTGGTAACGTTTTGCACCAACAATCTTCCTGATACCTACTTCCTTTGCCCTTGTCAATGCCCTCGCTATTGTAAGATTTGTATAATTAAAGCAAGCTGCAATGAGAATAATTAACGCCACACCAATTTCAAAATATAATTTTGTCCAGGAAGTTCCGGAGCCAATATTATTATCCAACCCGCTACTTCCCGGTGTTATTTTATTAATGGGCTGTACATAAAATGCCGCTATTCCCTCTTTATTATTCCTGTTCAATTCATCGGCTAATGGTTTTAATTGTTGACTCAATGTACCTGGTGTAAAGCCTTTTTTTAGCAGAACATAAGTATAGGCACTATTAAAGGCATACCAGTTTCCAGAATTTCCCGGCAAAAATTTATCTTTTTCCATCTGTGGCACACTGGCATAAGACGCATATGCTTCAAAATTGAGGTGCGATTTTCCAGGCACTTCTTTAAGTACGCCAGTGATGATAAAGTTTCCTCCTTTATCCATTTTAATCACTTTGCCAACAGGGTCAGCAGTACCAAAGAATTTTTCGGCAGTGGCTTTATTAATTACAACCGTATTAGGCATTTGAAGAGCAGTTTCAGGGTTGCCCGCTTCTAAAGAAAATCCAAATATCTTAAAAAAGGAAGGTTCAGTAAAAGCCCCCTCCAGATACAATTCTTTCCCCGCGACAGTAGCTTTACCATTGAATGCGGGGTAAACGTTTACTGAATTCTCTATAATATTTACATTTCTTACCAATGCAGCATTCAATGGCAATGGCGTACTTGCCATTTTCCATTGCTCCCCATTTCTTTTATTATAACCGCTGATAACCCGGTATGTTCGTTCGGGGTGAGGATGAAAACGATCGTAACTCAGCTGGTCCTGCAAACGCACCATAATCATCATCCCTATAGACATGCTCAATCCTAAACCAAAAATATTAATAAAGGAAATCAGCCTGTTTTTTGAGAGGTTTCTTATTGCAATTTTAAAATAACTTTTTATCATAATGCTCTTTATTTTCTCCGCCGCGCATTAACTTTTAACCGGCACTTTTTTTACCTTCCAGTTCATATATAACAGCCTTATTCACTTCTTAAACTTTTTACCGGGTTGGCAATCGCTGCTTTTATGGATTTATATCCAACGGCAAGCCATGCAATAATAATTGATATAAGTACGGCTGTAAGAAATACGCCCGGAGTAATTTTTATTCTAAAAGCAAAATTTTGCAGCCAGTTACTCATCATAAAATAAGCAACCGGCACTGCAACCAGGAAGCCTATAAAAATAAGTATGATAAATTCTTTTGAGAAGAGGTAAATAATATTTTGAACGGACGCACCGAGAACTTTTCTGATTCCAATTTCTTTTGTTTTTTGCAGAGCCATAAATGAAACAAGGCCATATAACCCCAGGCATGAAATAAATATGGCAATACCGGCAAATATTTTATAAAGCAATGAAAGCTGCTCTTCCTGTTTATAAAAATCTGCAATATTTTCATCCATAAATGAAGTTGTATAAGCATATTCGGGGAAAGATTTATTCCAGGCGGATTCAACCTCAGCCTTTGTTCGGGTAATATTTGATGATCTTAATTTAATCCCGGCGACAATGTAACGGTTTTTATCCTCAAAAATCATCAATGGCTTAACATCTTCCCTCAGGGAATTTGTTTTAAAATCTTTTACTACACCCGAAATTGCTTTCCACCCTCCGCCCCCTGCACGTATTTCTTTACCAATAATATTATTTGGATCCTTAACGCCTAATTTATTTACCAGGGTTTCATTAACCACTATCTCATTGGTTGTATCACTTTTAGAAAAGGATTTACCCGCTATTATTTGTAATCCATAGGTTTTAAAATAGTCCTCATCACCGGCTTTCCGGAAAATACTAAATTTTTCATCAGGCTTATGATCAAATGCAAAATTACTGCTCCATCCATTTTCAGATGAAGGTACATCGCTGCTAAAACTCGATGATTGGACACCTGGTATTTGCAAAAGTTTTTCTTTATAAGATTCCTGCCTTGCCTGGGCTACACTATCTGTGTTAGAACTAATGATGAGAAGGGCATCTTTACTAAAGCCAAGGTCAGCATTCTTTACAAAGTTCATTTGACTCACGGCAATGATAGTCCCGATAATCAATATCTGTGAAATAGCAAACTGGATTACAACCAAACCTCTTCGTACAGATATTCCTCCAACGGTAGCAGAATTAATTTTATTTTTAAGCGCCAATACCGGCTTAAACCCTGAAAGTGTAGATGCAGGGTATATACCTGCAAATATGGTGACCAATCCAGTTAATGCAAATACAAATAATATTGTTTGCCAGTTAAAAAGGTTAAGGGGCTCGGGTATAGATGCGATGTGTTTTATCAATGGAAGACACAGTACAGCAATACCAATTGCCAGTATTACTGCTGTAATGACAATAATGGAAGTTTCGCCCATTACCTGCCCGAATAACTGGAACCGGTAACTGCCCAACACTTTCCTGATTCCCATTTCTTTACTTCGGCCAACAGCCTGGGCGGTGGAAAGATTTATAAAATTGATACAAGCCATAATTAATATGAACAATCCAATGAATGATAATGTCCACAAAGTTGATTTGCTGGTAGCATGATCTCCAAAATTTTCGAACCGTTTATCAAAATGTATAGCATTAAGCGGCTGTAAAAAGCACGTCCGCACATTGTTTTTACCCTTCTTATTGTAATGTTTATTGCTAAATTGAGTAAGCTGAACATCGATATTTGCAGGAGAAATATTAGGTGGGAGTAACATGAACAGCTGAAAGTTGCTGGTGGTGTTGTGCCAATCTGTTACGTAACCATACACTTCAGGATTTGCCTTTACTGTTTCAAAAGAAGTAATAATACCTAAAGGGAAGTCAGTATTCGCAGGAACGTCTTCCAAAATACCCAATACTTTTACCGTAATTGCATTGTCAAGTTTTAAATATTGACCCAGCGCATTTTTCCAGCTTCCGAAATATTTTTCCGATAGCTTTTTAGTAAGTACCGTAACATTAGGCTCCCGCAAAACTGAAGGGGAGCCTTCAACCCAGTTATAATGAAATACCTTAAAAAACTGGGGGTCACAAAAAAAGAATCCTGTTTCTTCTATAAACTTTTTTTGCGGTAAAGCATTCGAGGCATTGGATCCCAACACGGTTACCTGGCTCCCGAAGCTTGCAAATAATGTCCCTGTAGTTATTTGGGGAAAATCCAATCGCAAGGCTTCCAGCGCGGGGAATGGAACACCTGATGTATATGTAATTTCATCAGAAAATTTATTTTTATTAACCACATGATACACCTGGTGATATGAAGGTTGAAATGTATCGTAGCCCAATTCATATTTTACAACAGTAAAAAGCAATAAACAGGAGGCAACACCTATTGCAAGGCCCGCAATATTTATTACAGAGAAATCTTTATGTCTCACTAAGTTCCTCAGCGCGATTTTAAAATAATTTCTTATCATAAAAATTTTACTTCTGATTTACGATCACAATTTTATTTTTTATTCACTCCACTCCCGGACAACCATTGAGTAGCCGCTTTTTCATTGCGTTTCCAGACCCTTTACGCTGTGCACCCCTGATTTTCAACCATCATGCCAATGACAGACCACGCTGGAAGCTAACGTTTAAAGTAGCCTGACTTTTGACATGTGTACGTAAATGAACAACATTTGTATGAAAACGTACACCCGGTTTAGTCCCGGTGCCCGCTCTAAGTCCCCTTTTCCCTTCTATATCTACTTCTCTGTTCAGAAAATTTACAGAATCTGCGGCCCAAAAAGACATAGTAGTAGCCACCTTACCTGGTATATCACCCGGTTCCGTCACATACCTGATACACGGATTTTTCAGCAATGCCTGTTTGAGAGTTTCATGTTGCCCTGTCACCTTTGCGTCATAATTAAAAGGCAAAATCAAAACATGTTCCTGATCAAAACCCAGTGATTGTTTCTTCACAAAATTTAACTGCCTGTAAATAATGATTGTTCCAATAACGAGGATTAGAGACAAGGCGAATTGAACTGCGACGAACACCTGCCGGAAGTAAATTTTTTGTTTTCCCGCGGAATTTCTCTGCGCCAAATTAATGACAGGGCTGAACGATGAAAGCATAGCAGCAGGATAAATACCAGCTAATAACCCCACCAATATGACAAAGCCAATAATAAAAAATACCAATCCTCCCTCAAAAAGGCCGCTGACTTTTAAATCGGTACCGGTTACTGAATTCATCACCGGCAACAATAAAATTGTCAGCGCCACGGCTATGATAAAAGATATCAATGCCGTAAGTACTGATTCACTCAAATACTGGATCTTTATCTGGATGCCACGGGCACCAATTGTTTTACGCAACCCAATTTCTTTCCTCCTCCTGGAAGCTGTTGCAGTAGAAATATTTATATAATTGATACAGGCAATTAGCAAGACAAATAAAGCAATTGAGATAAATATCTGAAGGGTAGTTTTTCTTGAATTGGGTTCTATTTCCATTGCCCTGGCGGAATTCAGGTGGATATCACAGATATTTTGGGCTTCCAGTTTATATGCCTCCCTGTTGGGCAATGCATTAATATTTTTTTCGACAAAATCATTGAGTTTAAATTGAAAACTATTCTGGGTGCTATTCTTATGAAGTAATACATAAGTATAATATATATTGTTATCCCAGGTATCAAGCCGGGCTCCCATAATTTTACGGGTTGCAAAAGAAATAACCATGTCGGTTTTTAAATGCGTGGCGACGGGGAGGTCTTTATAAACTCCCGTGACCTTCACCGGTATTGTATCCTGTATGTATAATATCTTTCCAAGCGTATTCTGTGCTCCAAAATATTTTCTTGCAGTTGATTGAGAAATGACCATTGAGCCGGGCTCTTGCAGGGCCTGGTTCCTGTCACCTTCCGTTAAATCATAGGAAAATATATTCAGAAAGCCGGGATCAGCAAAAAAGCACCGGTCTTCATTATAATAATAATCGTTGGCTTTCACTATGCCGTCAAAGTGAAATAATCTTACAGAGGCTAATATATCCGGAATGTCCTTTTTTAATAAAGGGGAAAGTATAGGAGCCGTTCGGGCATTATTTACAGGTGAAACTCTAAAGATACGTTCTGCATTTTTATAAAATTTTTCATAGCTTTTTTCATGCAATACAAACAGCATGATCGTAATAACACTTGTAATCCCCATAGTTAACCCGATAACATTTACCAAAGATGAAACCCTTTGGCTGCGGAG
>Ga0068862_100004814_pt1 | contig 11365 bp, 9 predicted proteins | sample KBSSwiS52_FD_66598 | JGI IMG/M metagenome (GOLD analysis project Ga0068862, IMG submission 66598) | Switchgrass rhizosphere microbial communities from Kellogg Biological Station, Michigan, USA - KBS Switchgrass S5-2 | ecosystem: Host-associated > Plants > Roots > Rhizosphere > Soil ... | reverse complement strand
TAGACCCGGCCGTTTCCTGCCCGCGATTTCCAGAGATAGAATCCGAGACGCATGGTTATCGATTGCCACGGGCACTACACGACTGCGCCGAAAGAGCTGCAGGTATTCCGCGACGCCCAGATCGCGGCGCTGAAGGATCCATCGGTCGCCATTCCAACAGGTGCGATCAAGGTCTCTGATGATCAGCTGCGCGAGAGCGTGCAGCCGCAGCTGAAGTTCCAGAGCGATCGCGGTACCGATGTGACGATCTTTTCGCCGCGCGCTTCGGCGATGGCGCACCACATCGGCGACGCCAAGACGAGTCTCGACTGGTCGCGTCACTGCAACGATCTGATCCACCGTGTGTGCGGGCTGTTTCCGGACAACTTCGTTGGTGTGTGTCAGCTGCCGCAGACGCCGAGCGACGTGCTGGCCAATTGCATCAGCGAGCTCGAACGCTGCGTCAACCAGCTCGGTTTCATTGGATGCAATTTGAACCCCGATCCCTCAGGCGGTCGCTGGACGGCGCCGCCATTGACCGATCGCAGCTGGTATCCGTTTTACGAGAAGCTCGTCGAGCTCGACGTGCCCGCGATGGTTCACGTGAGCGCCTCATGCAATCCGAACTTCCATGCCACGGGCGCGCACTACATCAACGCCGATACGACCGCCTTCATGCAGTTCCTCACGGCCGATCTTTTCAAGGACTTTCCGACGCTGCGAATGATCATCCCGCATGGCGGCGGCGCAGTGCCGTATCACTGGGGGCGCTATCGCGGCCTCGCGCAGGACATGAAGCGGCCGCTGCTCGCCGATCTGATCCGCGATAACGTGTTCTTCGACACGTGTGTGTATCACCAGGCCGGCGTCGATCTGCTGCTGAAGATCATTCCCGACGACAACATCCTCTTTGGATCGGAAATGGTCGGCGCGGTGCGCGGCATCGATCCCGAGACGGGACACTATTACGACGACACGAAACGCTACATTGACGCCGCCTCGGTCTCGGCCGAGGCAAAGCAGAAGATCTTCGAGCGCAACGCTCGCAAGGTCTATCCGAGGATGAACAAGACACTGGCCACGTAGAGGTGCGACGGGCCGAGGGTGCGAAGGTGCGAAGGTGCGAAGGTGAAACCAACAATCGTTCGTAACGTCAAGCGCGCGGATGTCGAGGTGATTCGCACGCTCGGCCAACTCGGTGTCGCCACCGTCCACGAAGCCCAGGGGCGTACGGGGCTGCTGCGGCCGTACATGCGTCCGATCTATCCGACTGCCAGGATGGCGGGCAGTGCGCTGACCATCTCGTGTCAGGCGGGTGACAACCTCATGATCCACGCCGCGATCGAGGTCTGCCAGCCGGGCGATGTGCTGGTTGTCACGACCACCTCGGAATCGACTGACGGGATGTTCGGCGACCTGCTGGCCGTGTCGGCGCGAGCGCATGGTGCCGTCGGTCTTCTCATCGACGCCGGTGTTCGCGACGTCGCGGACCTCACGACGATGGAGTTCCCGGTATGGTCGAAGGCGATCTCGGCCCAGGGGACCGTGAAGGCGACGGCCGGATCGGTGAATGTGCCCGTTGTCTGCGCTGGTGCCGGTATCGAACCGGGAGACGTGATCGTCGCGGACGTGGACGGCGTTGTCGTCGTGCGGAGGGACGCGGCAGCCGAGGTCGCCCGACTGAGCGCCGAGCGCGTCGCCAAGGAAGAGAAGTCACGCGACCGTCTACGCAAAGGTGAGCTGGGACTGGATTTTTACGGTCTGCGCGCCAAGCTCACCGAACTGGGCGTCCGGTACGTAGACGAGGTCTGACACGATCTCCGTTTTTTGTGCACCCAGAATAAGAAGAGTCTGGCATCTCAGTTGACTTCCGGGGCTTCGAGGCTTAGATTGCCACAGCACTCGGCCTCCCCCCTGAATGGGGGAGTCCTGTTTGTCTTCGGTAGTCGCCTCGATTCGTTTGCCGGAGCAAGGAGAACGCCAGACATGTCCAGAGCAGTGAAGCGTTTCCTGTGGCTGGCAGCACTGACATTGCTGCCTTCCACCGTGTTCGCGCAAGGCACCCTCACCGGTACCGTTCGGGATGCATCCGGTGCCGTGCTGCCCGGTGTGACGGTCGAGGCTGCGAGCCCGGCCTTGATCGAAAAGGTGCGCTCGGTTGTGACCGACGGCACCGGCCAATACCGCATCATCGATCTGAATCCGGGCACGTACTCGATGACTTTCACGCTTACCGGTTTCAGCACGGTGAAGCGCGATGGCATCGAGATCTCCGGCACCGCCGTGCTGACCATCCCGATCGAGATGCGCGTGGGTGCGCTGGAGGAAACGATCACGGTGTCCGGTGAGACGCCAGTCGTCGACGTGCAGAGCACGAAGCGTGAAACCGTGCTCAGCCAGGAAGTTATTGCCGCAATTCCGGCCACGCGCGCGGTCGGCTCGCTGCTCAATGCTACGCCCGGGCTGACGGTCGACGGCAACGGCCTCGCGCCGACGCCGACGATGACGTTCTTCAGCGCGCGCGGTGGTCAGACCAACGAAGGCCGTATGGCGGTGAATGGCATGACGGTCGCCGCGGCATTCAACGGCGGCGGCGTGTCGTCGTACATCCTCGACTCGGTCAACGTCGACGAGGTGGCGGTCGTCGTGTCCGGCGGACTCGGCGAATCGGACATCGGCGGTCCCACGATGAACCTTGTGCCGAAGTCCGGTGGCAACGTGTTCACCGGGCAGGGATTCTTCAACAATGCCGGCGAGTGGTCCAAGGGCAGCAACGTCGATGACGGCCTGCGCGCCGTCGGCATCGTGGATCCGCCCGGCATCATCAGCGCCTACGATGCCAGCGTGTCGTATGGTGGCCCGATCAAGCGCGATCGACTGTGGTTCTTCGGCAGCTACCGCAAGCTGGATACCTCCACGACTGTCGAGGGCATTGTTGCCAACGCCAATGCCTTCAACGCCTCGAGCTGGCGGTGGGCGCCGGACGATAGCCTCGCCGCGCGGCAGCTGCAGGGACGGACGATGTACATCGGCCGCCTGGCGGCGCAGGTCTCGCCTAAGCACCGCGTCACGTTCAGCCACGAGTATCAGCTTCGCTGCGAGGGTTCTCCGCTGAAGGTGGAAACCGATGGCTGCCACACGCGTGACGCCGGCTGGATTCCCGGAACCAACGCGACCACATCGCCCGAGGCCGGGACCAACTACTTCGATTTCCCGTACTACCTGACGCAGGGGACCTGGTCGGCGCCGATGACGAACAGGCTGCTGTTCGAGGCCGGCCTCTCGCGCTTCTCGTACTATCATGCGGGTGGCCCGGGTCAGTTGCCGCCGGATGGTATCTTCGACCTGATTTCAGTAACGGAGCAGTCGACGGCGATCGATCCGGCGACCGGTATCCGCTATTCGCCGCGTGCGAACTATATCTACCGCGCGGTCCCGACCTACAACGACAACTACGGCAACCCCAACCACTGGCGTGCCTCGGCCTCGTACGTCACGGGCGCGCACAACATGAAGGTCGGGTATCAGGGAAGCTGGCTCATTGCCAAGTCGAGGGTCGTGACACCCGAGTCGCTCGTGCAGTATCGCTTCAACCTCGGCGTGCCGAATGCGTACACGTTCCGCCTCCCGGACTGGCAACAGAACGACCACACGAAGGTCGCCGCCTTGTATGTGCAGGATACGTGGACCATGGGCCGGCTGACAGTCGCGGGCGCGCTCCGCTACGATCGCGCGTGGAGCTATAGCCCGGCCGACGGCAACGGCACCACGAAGACGTCCATCTTCAATTCCTCGCCGATCACGTTCCCGGAGGCAGCGGGCGTGAACGCCTACAACGACCTCACACCGCGTATCGGTATCGCGTACGACGTCTTCGGCAACGGCAAGACGGCCATCAAGTTCAACTTCGGCCACTACCTCGATGCCGCCACGAACGACAGCATCTACACGCAGAACAACCCGGCGAACAAGACCGTCCGCCAGGTGCTGAACCGTTCCTGGGCCGACAACGATCGGGACTACGTGATCGATTGCAACTTGGCGAATTTCGGCGCGCAGAGCCCGGCGACCGGAGCGGTGGATACCTGCGGCGCGCTGTCGAACGAGGACCTGAACTTCGGCCGCGAGGGTACGAACATCACGCGAGTCGATCCGAATCTGCTCAGCGGCTGGGGTGTGCGGCAGAGTGACTGGCAGTGGGGCATCAACTTGCAGCAGGAGCTGCTGCCGCGCGTCTCGCTCGAAGTCGGTTACAACAGGCGGTGGTGGACGGGACCGAGTGCGTCCGATGGTTTCGTCACCGACGATCTCTCCCGCGCTCCCAGCGACTACGAGCCGTTCACGCTCATCGCTCCGAGCGACCCGCGCCTCCCGGGGGGCGGCGGCTACCCGATGACGTTCTACACACAGACGATTGCCGCGGGCCCGCGTCCGGCGCAGAACTTCATCACGCGCGAGGACAACTACGGCGACCTGAAGGAGTACTGGCACGGCATCGACTGGACGGTCAATGCGCGTCTCCGCAACGGACTATTCCTCCAGATCGGTGCGGGCACTGGCCGCAAAATCATCGATCGGTGCGACACCATCAACAAGGTAGACCAGCCGACGATTCCGACCAACATCATCACTGCGCCGGGGATGCAGCAGGGGACAACGTGCTACAGCAAGGAGCCATGGCAGACGAACCTGCGGGGCCTCGCGAGCTATACGTTGCCGAAGATCGACGTCCGGCTCAGCGGAACGTTCCGGTCGCAGACGCCTGATTCGCGTCTCGCGACCTGGGTCGTGCCGAACACCTTGATCCAGTCGGCGCTCGGCCATCTGCCGTTCGGCGCGCTGGCGTCCGGCACGACGAGCCTCGCGCTCCTCGACCTCGACGAACACCGGTTGTATGCCGACAATCGACGCAGCCAGGTCGATATGCGCGTTGCCAAGCTGTTTCACTTTGGCCGCACGCGCCTCGATGCCGGTTTCGACGTGGGCAACCTGTTCAACACGAACTACGCCACGACGTACGACAACACTTATCAGTACACCGTCAACAACACGGCGCAGGGCGGGACGTGGAACAACCCGACGGCCGTCGTCACGGCACGGTTCCTTCGCTGGAACGTAACGGTCGACTTCTAGTCGGCACGCGGGCCGGGTCCACAAAGCAGGACCCGGACTGCACAGCCGCAGGACCCGGCTTACACAGACATAAGGCGGGTCCTGATTTTCGAACCCGCCTTCCTCTATAATTCCGACCAACTGATTCGGTTTCGGACCGAAAGGAGTCTCCATGTCCTCTCGTGCGCTCGTCATACCTGTAGTTGCTGGGCTTGCATTGGTCGCCGCCGCGTGTGGTGGGGGTTCGCCGGAGTCCAAGGCGGAGGCGCCATCGGCTGCCCCCGCGGCCGATCACAGCGGTCACACAGGTGGCGGAAGAGTGTTCTTCATGGAGCCCGCGAACGGTGCGACGGTGAAGAGCCCAGTCCACTTGGTGTTCGGCAGCGAGGCGGTGACAATCGCGCCAGTGCCGCCGGGTGAAGTCACGGAGGTGCGCCCGAACACCGCGCACTACCACCTTGGCGTGGATACCGATTGCTTGCCGGTGGGCTCGGTGATTCCAAAAGCCAACCCGTGGGTGCACTTCGGCGACGGCAAGAACACGATCGACATGCAGTTGTCCCCGGGCATGCACAAGCTGGTCGTGCAGGCCGGTGACGATAAGCATGCGACGATGACCGGACTCTGCGAAACGATCAACGTCAACGTCGAAGGCGAATAGAACCTTGGGAGTTGGGAGTTGGAGGTTGGGAATTGATTTAGAGACTTCCCAGAAATCCCATTACCGCCGACGTAAACGCCTCTGACTGCTCGACGTTGCTCAGGTGCGCCGCGTCGAGCGTCAGCATCTTCGAGCCCGGAATCGCCTGATGGACGAAGTGGAGGCCTTCTGGCGGAGTCGCGGAGTCGGTGGAACCAGCGATCAGCAGGACGGGGCATGCGATTCGCGAGATCGCTTCGCGTAGATCTTCATCGCGTAACGCGGCGCAGCAACCCAGATAGCCGGCCTGCGGACACGCTTCGACCATCGATCGGAAATTCTCGATCAGGTCCCCGTGCCGCCGAATGAATTCAGGCGTAAACCAGCGCGCGATGGCCATATCAGCCACGCCGCGCATGCCCTGCTCCTTCACAAGCGCGATGCGGTCGTTCCACGACTGCAGGCTTCCGATGCGGGCGGCGCTGTTGGCGACCACGAGGCTCGCGACGCGGTCGGACGCCTTGACCGCCAGCCATAACCCAGTCAGCCCGCCGAGCGAGATGCCACAGACGTGCGCCTGCGCGACGTCCTCGGCGTCGAGAATCGCGAGCGCATCGCGTCCGAGCTGCGCGATCGTGTAGTCGCCGGCAGGAACTGACGACGACCCATGCCCGCGCGCGTCGTAGCGGATGATGCGATACGTTCCAACCAGCGCGGGGACCTGCTGCTTCCAGAGGTCCCGCGTTGTCCCGATTGAATTGATGAAGAGGAGCACGGGTCGATCGAGCGGCCCATCAACGGTGTAGCTGATTCGGGCTCCGTTACTTTCGACGATGCAGTCCATGAGGTCGTCAACTCCCAATTCCCAAACTCCAACTCCCAAACCGAATCAGCTGAGCTGCTTTGGGAGTTGGGAGTTGGATCTTGGGAGTTGATTAGTGTTTCGCCGACGCGGCCATGGCGGCTTGCCCGCGCGCGTGACTGGTCGAGAAGATGACGTGCAACGACATCAGCGCCTGCAGCGGATGCGCGCCAGCCTCGGCGAGCGGTGCGACGTGATCGCTGACCTTGCCGCCGTGACCGACGTTGATGAGCTCCTTTGCCGCTTCGCGCTGCTTGCCCTTCAAGCCGTACTGGTCAGCAACGGACTCGAAGTCGTTGATGATGCGATGACGCAGGTCCGCGCTGTGACGCGACTCGAACATCAACTTGTTCAATCCGTACGCCTCTGAGGGTGGATGCTTGTAGAACAGGAATCCCTGGTTCTCGAACTTGAAACCGCCGTACGCATCGGCCACCTGCATACGCTCCTTCGTGCGTGCGCGCTCGGGCAGGAAACGCATCATGCAGAGGCCGTGGTGCCAGGTCGGGATGTAGTCGATCAGCTCGCCTTCCATCGCGCCGATGGCGCCGAACATGACCGCCCAGTTCAGCATCTCGGTGTTGCCGACTTCATCGAGCTGCGTCCCGGTCATGTTCAGCAGCGCATCGGTGTTGCCGGCCTCGAACTGCGAGACGAGCCAACGATCGAAATCGAATTCCGGCGTGAGGTATTTGCTCGTGCCGGGGAAGTGCGACATCCCGCCGCTTGCAATGATCGCCACCCGCTCCTTCCGCCCCTTGATGATGTCGGCAATCGCTTTGCCCAGGGCGGCGCACCGCTTCGGCGTCGGGAGCGGTGGGACGTAGACGTTGGTGAAGAACGGGATGACCGGGATCGGACGCTTGCCGATCACGTACTCAAAGGGGATCGAGAACGCATGACCGAGCTCGGCATCCTCCGAGTAGGCCATGTCGAAGTTGTGATCGGTCACGAGCTTGTTGAGGATGTCCTCAGCTATCTCGCGATGGATCGGCAGGTTGTGCTCGCGGCCGGCGAACCTGGCGATCGCGCGATCGCCCGCCACGATCGCGAACGACGGCACGCAGCTCACGGAGAAGGTCTCCACGTGATCGGCGCCGAAGAAGAGGATCGCGTCCGGTTTGGTTTCGTCGAGAACTTTGCCGAGCTCCTGCATCGCCGCGCCGGCCTGCTCGAGCTGATTCGGATCCTCATCCGGTGGCCGCGTGAACATGTACGGGGTGTGGCACGTTCCGACTGCTGCGACGATCTCGCCCATCTCTGACTCCCTTGTCCGGCGGGTCTACAAAGCAAGACCCGCCCTACTGGTGCCGATCTTATCCGTTCATCGCCCGATCGATCCCGTCCAGCAGAGCCATCGTCTTCACGCAGCTCGCCGCGCTCGACTCGGGCTCGCGTCCCTCGCGAATCGCGCCGACGAACTCGACGTCCTGGCGATCGAAGGCGGCAATGCCGTCGAGCTGCACGTCTTTGCCCTCGCTGTCGGTCATCGAATCCCGATAGACCTTGTAGGTCTCCTCCTCGCCGATATACCGATAGAAGCCGCCGAAGGGCCCCTTGTTGTTGAACGACATCGCCATGCTGAAGATCGGTCCCTTCTTCGATTTCATGGCGACGGTGATGTCCATCGGGATCTGCAGCGTCGCGTGGTCCGGACCCTTCTGACCCCAGACCTCCCAGTTGGGCTCATTCAGGACCCAGTGCGCCAAATCCACCGAGTGGCAACCATGATGCCAAAGCAGGTTGTCGACCCACGAGCGCGGTTGCCCGTGCATGTTGAGATTCGTCCGCCGGAAGAAATACGTCTCCACCACCATGTGATGCAGGTGGAACGTTCCCTCCTGGATGCGCTTGCGGATCTCCCGGTGCGGGCTGGAGAACCGGCGCGTGTGAGTCACCATGCAGACTTTTCCGGCCGCTTTCGCGCCGTCCAGCATCCGTTGCGAGTCCGTCAGGTTGAGCGCCATCGGGATCTCGACCTGGACGTGCTTGCCCATGGCGAGCGCCAGGAGCGTCTGGTCCGCATGCTGATCGGAGGGTGTCGTCAGAATGACGGCATCAACTCCAGGACGATCGATGCAGGCCTGCAGGTCAGTGGAGGCGAAGGGAATATTCCACTTCGTGGCGAAATCCTTCACGCCTTCTTCGGTGCGGCCAGCGACCGAGACGACCTGTACATCGTTGACCTTTGCCAGCGCCTTCACGTGGATTTCGCCCATCGCACCAGTGCCTGCTAGACAAATCTTCATTGTTCCTCCGGCTGACGCCGTGTCCTGAGGGCAGGACCCGGCCTACGCTGAACGACTGCTAGCGTAGGGCGGGTCTTGCTGCCCAAGACCCGCCAGAACAACTCAATGTACTTCAACTCCAATACAGGCGCATCGGGTTGTCGACGAGCAGCTTACGCTGCAGTTCCGCCGTCGTCGCAATGTGTGGCACGTAGTCAACGAGGAGCCCATCATCGGGCATGTGGTTCTTGAGATTCGGGTGTGGCCAGTCGGTGCCCCAGAGCACTCGATCGGGAAATGTTTCGACGAGTCGCCTGGCAAACGGAACCACGTCGCGATAGGCGTTCCTTTCGCCGTTGATCGCGGGAGGTCCCGTGATCGTCAATCGCTCGGGGCAGCTGACTTTCGACCAGATATTTTCGTGCTCGCGCAACATGCGGACGAACAGCTCGAATTCGGGGCCGTCGACCGGTTTGCTGACATCGGGTCGACCCATGTGATCCACCACCACAGTGGTTGGAAGCGTGGTGAAGAAGTCCCAGAGTTCCGGAAGATCCGCGGCTTCGAAGTAGATGACGACGTGCCAGCCAAGTGGCGCGATCCGATGTGCGATCTCAGTGAGCACGTCGCGCGGCGTGAAGTCGACGAGGCGTTTGACGAAGTTGAAGCGCGTGCCGCGGACGCCAGCCTCGTGCATCGCTGCGAGCTCGGCGTCGGTCACCGATCGATCGACGGTCGCGACGCCGCGTGCGCGGCCGTTGGAGGCGAGCAGCGCGTCAACGAGTGCCCGATTGTCGGTACCGTGACAGGTCGCCTGAACGATGACGTTCTTATCGAAGCCGAGATGATCGCGGAGTGCGAAGAGCTGGTGCTTCGAGGCATCGCACGGCGTGTACTTGCGTTCGGGGGCGTACGGGAACTCGTCGCCAGGGCCGAAGACATGGCAATGCGCGTCGACGGCGCCGGCCGGGACTTTGAACATCGGTACCGACGGGTTTGGGTGAAATGGCAGCCAGCCTGCGGTTACTTCGAACTTCATATCGGGTCAGCGTAGGTCAAAGGTCAAAAGTCAAAGGTCAAAAGTCAGGGCAAAGGTACTAGGTGCAAAGTCCTATGTGCAAAACGCCAAGGTGCCAAGTCCAACGTTCAACGCCCGAGTGCAGAATCCCGGATCCCGAGTCCCGAGCCCCGAGTCGCGGGTCCCGGACTAGCGCTTCGCGCCGATCTCCTCCGTATCGATTTCCTGCTGCACCGTGGGGTTGTAGCGCGCGCCAGACACCGTCGATGGGTTGATCAGATCGTTGAGTTTCGCGATCGCCGCGGGCGACAGGCGCACCTGTTCGGCGCGGGCGTTTTCTTCGAGGTGATCCAGGCGCGTCGTGCCGGGAATTGGAATGATGTGCTGACCTCGAGCAAGGACCCACGCGAGGGCCGCCTGCGCCATCGTGCAGCCCTGCTCGCGAGCGACCGCCGACAAGCCGTCGCGCAGGGGGAGGTTCTTCGCGAAGTGCTCTTTTTGAAAGCGCGGCATCCCGAGCCGGATGTCCTTCGCAGGGAAGGTCGCCGGATCGATTGGCTCACCACCCAGGAAGCCGCGTGCGATCGGGCTGAACGCCACGAACGCGATGCCAAGCTCGCGGCACGTGTCGAGAACCGCGACTTCAGCGTTGCGGGTCCACAGTGAGTACTCGGTTTGAAGTGCGGCGACGGGATGCACTGCGTGCGCTTTGCGAAGTGTCGCGGCGGAGACTTCCGAAAGCCCGATCGTCTTGACCTTGCCTTCTTTCACCAGGTCCGCCAGGGCGCCGACGCTCTCCTCGATTGGCACCCGCTTGTCCCAGCGGTGCAGGTAGTAAACGTCGATGACATCGGTCTTCAGGCGCTGGAGGCTCTCCTCGCAGTTCTTCTTGATCATCTCGGGGCGCCCGTCGATCTCGCGCTGACCCTGCGCGTTCCTGAACATGCCGCCTTTGGTGACGAGAATGAATTCGTTGCGCCGTCCGCCGAGTACTTCGCCGATTAGTGTCTCGTTCGCGCCGAACCCGTAGAGCGCAGCGGAATCGATGTGCGTGTACCCGAGATCGAGCGCTCTTAACAGGACCGCAGCCGCGGCCTGCCGATCGGGTGGTGTGCCATACGCATGCGACAGGCACATGCCGCCGAGGCCGATGGCCGAGGAGTCGAATGGTCCAAGTTTTCGCGTCTGCATCTCTATCGCTTCGTTTGCGTTCACGACCTCTGGCGGGTCCACAAAGCAGGACCCGCCCTACGCAGTCGAGGGCAGTAGCTCTCCAGCGTAGGCCGGGTCTTGTTCTTTAGACGCGGCATTCACAGCGGCCGTCCGGGCATTGGCGATCCGTTCAGCCAAGCCGCACCCTCCGCATAGAGCGTTTCGACCGCCGCACCGCGGAGACCCGGAAGGTCATGCTTGATCGTGAAACCGACCTTCGACTGCAAGTACGCGAGATGGCGATAGCCCTCCGGAAACTTCGCCAGGTGTGCGGCGTCGAGCGCAAGTCGAGCAGCCGGATCCACCGGGTCCAT
>Ga0068862_100004812_pt1 | contig 11367 bp, 7 predicted proteins | sample KBSSwiS52_FD_66598 | JGI IMG/M metagenome (GOLD analysis project Ga0068862, IMG submission 66598) | Switchgrass rhizosphere microbial communities from Kellogg Biological Station, Michigan, USA - KBS Switchgrass S5-2 | ecosystem: Host-associated > Plants > Roots > Rhizosphere > Soil ... | reverse complement strand
CGACGATGACGACGAGCGTGGTGACTGCGAGGAGGTTGCGGAGCACGTCGAATCTTTTCATCATCTCTGTATGTCCTGTCGTCCGGTGTGTACACCGGGAGCCGACGCTACCGGTGCATCACGGGTTCGGCCTGTGGGCTGATGGCGCTGACGCGGCGATCTTCGGCGAGGCGCTCGAGCTTCAGTAGCGGGATCCACGCGATGATCGTGCGGTACTGGCGCGAGGTGGACACGATCGTCCCCTTGAGCGATCGCACTTTTTTCTGCAGCTCCGGCGTGACGTCGGCTCGGACATCGACGAGCGCGCGCTGCTTCTCGTCGATCTTCACGCCGGTCGTTGCCGAAGGCACGCGCTTCTGCGCGGCCGACCCGCGGAGCCGATAGATTTCCTGCAGGAGTTGCGAGTCGATCTTCTTTTGTGCTGGCGTGCGCGCCGCTTTTTCGGAAGGCGCTGGAGGCTGCTGACTCGTCTGTGCCGGTTGCGCCGCGGTCAGCAGCGGCGATGCCTCGAGGATCGCGGCGATCACGACTATGACGATGAGGACGGCACGCAGCAAAAAGACGATCCTTGCGCTTGGGGCGTTGTACGTTGCGGGCCGTTCATACCGGACGACAGTTATGCGCTGTTCGAGTGATCGCTGTCAACAGTTGATCGTGGTCGAGCTACCAAATGGTCACCGTCGGCGGCGCATCCCGACGGACCCGGTGGCCGCTGCTTGAACAGGTATAAGGGCCTGCCCTTGGCTTCTTCGAAGACGCGGACGAGGTATTCTCCAATCAATCCGATGAACGCCAGCTGTAGTCCGCCGAGGATCAGCACCGTGGCGATGAGCGATCCCCACCCGCGCTCCAAATCGTGCTCGGTGAAGTACCTGATGATGACATACAGCAGGTAGACGCCACCGCACGCCGCGACGGCGGCGCCGCCGCGCGTCGCCAGCCGGACGGGCGTCGCCGAAAACGAGAACACCGCTTCCCGCGCCAGGGCGAGCATCCGGAACGGCGTGTACTTGCTGTCTCCTCCCGATCGCATTGGCGCGTGGTACGACACATAGGCGCGGGGAAATCCGATCCACGCGACCATGCCTCGGACAAATCGATGCCGCTCGGGCATCGCGCGCAAGGCCGCCTGGGCCCGGTTCGACAACAGGCAGAAGTCGGCAGCGCCGTCGGGGATCGCCGTATCGGACAGGAGGTTGATGATGCGGTAGAACATCCGCGACGACAAGACCTTGAATCGTGAAGCGCCGTCGGTTGTCGTCCGTTGCGCAGAGACGACATCGACCCCTGTTTCGAAGAGCCTGATCATCTCCGGGATCAGCGCCGGCGGATGCTGCAGATCCGAGTCCAGCATCACGAGCGCATCGGCGGTCGAGACGTCGATGCCGGCGGAGAGCGCGATTTGATGGCCGAAGTTTCTCGAGAACGAGTACACCTTGACCGAGGCGTCGCGCGCGGCCAGGTCATTCAGGATGCGCAAGGTGGCGTCCGTGCTGCCATCGTCGATGAAGATGATTTCGTGATCGTAGCGATCGAGCCGCTCCAGGACGGCCTTCAATTCACGATAGAACAGCTGAACGGCATCCGCTTCGTTGTAGCACGGCGCGACAACGGCAATGCGGGCCCGCCGGGACTCCGCTGGGACGTCGGGCCGGCCGCTCGTCATCGCTTCGCCGGAATGGGTTTCATCGCGTGATACTCTTCAATCAGCAACCCCGCAGCCGAAAATGGTGTGCATCGTACATCGATCGATGGCCGGACACAGGAAAATCTGCCGGATGTCAGCGAGGATCGACGAGACGTGAATGGTCGATCGACCGCGGCCCCTGGCCGTGCCATCGGGCGTCGACTGAGATGAGAAAGACCGAGCTGTTCTTCGACTCGATTGCCGACGACTTTCTGCAGCGCATGAACCAGTTCGATCAGCAGGCCAGGGTGGACTGGTTCGACAGGGCGTTGTCAACACAACCGGTCGCCAATTCGACGATGGTCGACGTCGGCGCCGGGCTCGGCCATTTCTCCTCGGTCGCCAAGCGTCACGCGGCCGCGGTCGTTCCGGTGGATATCGCCCCGCGGCTGGTCGGCCGGCTGCGCGAAACGTTTCCGGCGGCCCTGGTGGCCTCGGCGACAGACCTGCCGTTCGCCACCGGTTCGGTCGACTTCGTCGTCTCCTCGGAGTGCATCGAGCACACTCGCGATCCGCGCCGCGCGGTCCGCGAGATGGTCCGCGTGCTCCGTCCCGGGGGCCTCCTGTTCCTGACGACTCCGAATCTGCTCTGGCGCTGGTCGGTGGGTCTCGCAGAGCTACTGAGGATCAGGCGCTTCGAGGGCATCGAGAACTGGCTGTCGCGGCCGGCGCTGCGCAGGACCATTGTCGAAAGCGGCGGGGAGATCGTCACCACCGCTGGCCTGCATATCCTCCCGTTCCAATTGACGCTGCTGCTGCCGATGATCCGGTTGGTCAACGAGCGAGGTCAGTGGCTCAAGCCGCTGATGATCAACCAATGCTGGATCGCCCGGAAGCGATTGTCGGAATGACACCCTCCTGCCCCCTCTGCGGCAGCGGTCGCGCCCGGCAGGCGTTCGAAAAAGCGGGACATCAATACTGGAGGTGCGCTGGATGTGCGCTCGTGTACGCCCGCGGAGGGTCCAACGCCAACTTCCGGGAACGAATTGACGACTACGAGCCCGCATATCGCCAATATCTGAGCGACGGACCTGCCGATGCGTCAAACCTCGACGATGTCATCGCATGGATGGAGTCGCACGTCGACCTGCGGAGCCCCGCGACGCGTGTGCTGGAGGTCGGTGCAGGCAGCGGGAAACTGGTCAGACGGCTTCGTCGGATGCGTCCGTGTGCCGTGGCGGGGATAGAGCCGTCGGCGGCACTGTTCACGGCCTTCGATCTCGGCACTCTCGGAATCGAAGCGATCACCCTCCCGGAGCTGGCGTCTCGCCGGCCTGCCGCCTACGACGTGGTGACGGTTCTCGACGTGGTCGAGCACGTGCCCGACGCGGCCGGCTTCGTCGACGCGCTGGCGACCGTCACCAAGGCCGGAGGCTTCGTGTTTCTCTCGACACCGGACACGGACGGATTCCTGGCCCGCCTGCTCGGCCGCCGCTGGCACCACTACAACCAGTACCACTTTTCTTTATACGGCAGTCGGGCGATCGCCGAAGCGGCCAGGCGCGGAGGCTTTCGAATCGTTTCCCTCCAGCATCGAGCGAGACGCATGTCGCTCGACTATCTGTGGAACTATTCCGCGGACTTCCTGTTGGCGCGGCGGCGTCACGCTCGAGAACCCGGTCGGAGCCGTTTCGCGATTCCAATCAATCTGGCTGACACGCTCTCAATCGTCTGGCAACGAACATGAACACGAAGGGTCTCCGGACCATCCTCGTCCGGTTCGGGACGGAGCCGTACAGATGTCCCCCATGAGTCCTGATTCAACGACGATCGAGGACCCGGTCCGCGCCGACCAGCCCAGAGACCATGCTCCGCAGCTCATGGCGCTCAGAGGCTGGCACGTTGCGCTTGGTCAAACGCTCCTGATCGCAGCTGTCCTGTGCTGGTATCTGCCGGCCTGGCCTCGCAGGGTCGGCGTGCCGCTGATGTTCTTCAGTGACAGCCTGGTCGCTCAGATGCAGAGCAAGAGCACAATCGACAATGGCTGGTGGTGGTTCAACCCGCTGGTTGGGGCCCCGTTTGGACTCGACCTGCTGGCGTTTCCTGCCAACAGCACCGTGGATCAGGCAATCGTCTGGGTGGTGAGCCGGTTCGTCCCCGGTCCGCTGATGGTGGTGAATCTTGCGTGGGCGGTGATGGTCGTGCTGAGCGGCTTGAGCGCCACCTGGTGCATGCGGCGCATGGGCGCATCGGTTGTGGGGGCCTTCGTCGCCGGAACATTGTTTGCCGTCAGTCCGTACGCGATGCTCAGGAACATCGGGCATTTCTGGCTCGTGATCTACCTGGTGCCTTTCGCGTGCGCGTCGGCCTCGATCCTTGCCGCCGGATCGAGCCTGTGGGGGACAGATTCGAACCGATCGTTGAAGTGGCTGTTTGCCGCGTGCGCGCTGTTGGGGTTCAACTACGTTTATTACGCGTTCTTTGCCTGCTTTCTGCTGCTGGTGGCGTCAGTGACCGGGTTCGTCCATGAGCGGCGCTGGCCGGTGCTCGCGACCGGCGGTCTGTGCATCGCGGTCGTCGCCGCCTGCACGCTCGTCAACCTCGCGCCCAGCTTGCACACGTGGAGCCGGCATGGCAGGCCGATGGTCATCAGCGACAAGCTGCCGGCGGAATCCGAAGTGTACGGTCTGAAGATCCGGCAGCTGATAAGCCCGGTCCCGCAGCATTGGTTCGGCCCCCTGCGCGTCTGGGCCGAAAAAGAGACTGATGCGGGTTTTCCGCTCGAGACAGAGAACGCAAGATCGCGGCTCGGGGTGGTCGGGACCCTCGGATTCGTCGTGCTCCTCGCCGCGCTCTTTGTGCCGAAGGCGTTCGCCGGGCGCGGCAGCACGGCGATGGTCTTGTCGATCAGTCGGCTCAACCTTGCAGCCGTTTTGCTTGGCACCATCGGCGGCTTTGGCAGTGTCTTCAGCCTGCTCGTCAGTCCCGAGATTCGCGCCTACAACCGTATCACTCCGTTTATCGCGTTCTTCTCACTCGCAGCAGTGGCTCTGACCCTCGATTCGCTGTGCGTTGCGAAAGCACGCCGGCTGATCGCGTCCGCGATGCTCCTCGTCGTCGGTCTCACCGACCAGAGGATCGCCGCGGTCCCGATGAACGCGGAATACAACCAGAATGCTGCGGAGGTCGCTCAACTTGAAGCCTTCGTCCGGCAGCTGGAAGACAGGCTGCCGGCTGGCGCGATGATCCTGCAACTGCCATTCAGGCCGTTTCCGAGCGACGTCCCGTTAGCACGAATGCAGCCGTTCGATCACCTCAAGCTGTACCTCGTGTCGCGGACGGCGCGCTGGAGCTATCCAGCCTTGTCAGACGAGCAGGTTCGTTGGCAGCAGGCTGCCGCGGCTCTGGACCCGCGGACGTTGCCGGTGCGTATGGCAGCCGAGGGATTCGCGGCCATCGTCATCGATCGCTACGGCTACCCGGACAATGGCGCGCTGATCGAGGTCCAGCTCCGAGCACAACTGCCCGCGGACCATCGCCTCGCACACACGGACCGCTACACGGCAATCGACATCCGCTCTGAGCTGTCGAAGACGACCGGCATTCCACCGCTCTCCAGACACGGGGCGATGACGACCGGAATGACCTCCTGCGACGGACCCCCGCGCGTGAGCGTGGATCTTGTGGGAGAACACGCCGCGCCGATCGGTTCGCCGCCGGTGCGCATCCGAGGGGGAGAGGACCTGAAGGTCACGGGGTGGGCCGTTGACGAGATCAATGGCACTACCGGTGCGGGGCTCGACATCACCATCGACCGCCTCCCATTTCCTTCTGTCTACGGCATGGACCGGCCCGACGTGGCCGATCACCTCCAGCAACCGGCCTATCGGCCGAGCGGATTCATCGCCGCGATTCCTGCCTCGTCGGTGGGGCCCGGTGCACACCAGGTCACCGTTCGTCTTGTCGCCGCCGACCAGGGCTGCTATTACGAATCGGCGAATCTGATCACCGTCGTCAAGTGAGATGCCGAAGACAGAGCGTGTTTGGCCGGGGATTTCCGTGAGGGATGAATCTCGATTTTCTTGCGACATGGATCTCACGGCACCGCCACCAGTGCCGTGGACGCGCGGCGACCGCGCGCGCCGTCGCCTGCGTGAAACTGGTCAAGGGATAGTCGCGTGACGGGCCGTCCCTAGGGGCCGATGTTCGCAACGATGTTGAACTGCGGACAGATCGATAAACGACTCGAGTGCTGGACCGCGAGACCGAGCGAGTACTTGCCGTTGAGTCCGGCGAGCAGCGCCGCGACGGTGAACCCGGCGTTCTCGAGACCTGCTGTGTGGAAAAAAGCCGCAACATCCGGGCGCCTCGAGAGCCGGGTTTTGACGTAGCGGCGTTTGCCGAGCGAATCGGTGACGACGACGTACACAGCATCCGGCAGGACGGGCGGATCGATGGAGACAACCGCCCACCCATCCAGCCGCAGCAGCGCCGCGGCCGAGATCTTGACGGCCGCCGGCGCCGCGCCGTTAATCACGTCGATGGAGCCTCGACATGGTTCCGCCGCGAGCGGCTCGATGTCGGCAAGCTGGGGGTCGAAGATGTCAATTCCCAGAACGGACGATAAATCAAGCGGGCGGCGATCGTTCAACCGGCTGAACGTGATGGTGTATTCGCCGTTCGAGAGTGGGCCGTCCGGTCCGTCAGCCGGCCGAATCTCCAGGGAGTCCACCTGCTTGCTTTCGAGCAGTTCCTGCCTGCCGTAGAGCATGCCGAACTCGCGCGTATTCTCCACCAGCGGCGAGACGACGAACCCGGCTGCCGCCATCCCGGCGATCAACTGGTATTCCCGTCGCTGACCGTTGCGCAATCGGAGCCGGATCTTCAACTGACCTGGCTTGAACAGAAAGCTGCCGATGCGGTCCCGCAGCGATGGCCGGATCGCCACGTGCGCGAGTATCGGCCCACCAGCAGACGGCGGCATGGTGATGCTCTCGCCGAACCTCCGTCGTGACCGCTGTGAGGAGTTGCCGCCGTCGTCATTCCCGTCAACTTCCCGTCGTTCGAGGAAGAGGAAGTCCCGGTCGAATCGCACGGGCCGATACCGCGACAGCAGAACCGGCCAGCTCGGCCCATCCTCGAGGGATGGCAGCCGGGTGCCCACTGGTTCGACGCGAAAGATGATGTTGCGCGGTGCCTGGTCTGCCGACAGGTGTCTTCGGTTGGCCTCGGCAAGCGGTGGCGTATAGGCCGCATAGCTCTGAAGCACCGGACGCGGCGCCCAGGTGTTCCCCGAGGCGATCAAGGACGACTGGTTGAATGAATAGATGTCCGTGGTACCTGGCAATACCGGAAAGGCCGCCTCCTCATTGAGCCGCCGGAGGGCGGCATCGAACTGCGGCCGGAGCCAATCCCTGCGGTGCACACCATGGCGGAGACCAGTTCGCGTTGCCGAATAGACTGAGGCGAGGGTGTCGATCACCTTCGCCATCGACGCTGGCGCGTGGTGAGTATGGATGTCGGCCCACGACAACACCGCGACCAGTACCGCGGGCAAGACCGCGGCTGTCGTCCGGACCGAGAACGGCAGGATCATCGCCGCCAGAAGCACCGAGTTGGCAGCGGCGAACGCATGGGCGTCGTGTCGAACGAAGCCGGCCTTGAACGCGACGAAGAGAAACATCCCGAACGCGCAAAACAGGAACAGCCTGGACGCTTTCGTGAGCGCCGACTGCGCGAGCACCGTCCCCAGAAGCGCGGCGGACGCCACGACGTACAAAGCTATTTCCCGAACGTTCCCTTCGAGCGCCATTGCCTGAGCGTAACCGCCGGCCATCTCCGCCATGTTGGTGATGTACGGCGGCAGTGCGGCGACGGGCTGCCCTGCAGCAACCCAGAACACCAGCATCGACGCGACTGGAGACAACGCGCACGTCACGGCAATGGCGATGCGTTTCTCCGCCAAGGACAACAGGACGCAAAGCGCGGCGAGTGTGCCGCACAGGACGAGCGTCGACCCCTTGACCAGTGGCAGCAGTCCGAGCGGTGCGAGCAGCAGGGCGACGCACACGAGCCTCGAAACGCCGGGCGATCGCGACTCCCGCGAAGACGAAACGATCGTGTACGTGGCCAGAGCGGCGACGAGCGCCTCGACAAAGAAGATCGCATCTCGCGAATATGTGACCGCCAGGGAAATGACGACGAAGGCCACCGTCCACGGCCATCTGGCGCCGGACATGACGAGGACGAGCGCCAACCAGTACGAGAGGGCGAGAGACATGCTTGCGCCCAGCATCATGGCGTCCGTTGCGGGGTGATACTGCTGCGTGTACACGGACGCGTAAGGACCAAACGTGAAGATCACCTGATCGCCAAACGACAGGCCCTGGGCGACGGCCTGATTGACGGCCAGCATCCATGACGGGTCGAGACCGGCCGCCGGCATGCCTGGCGAGAACGGTACAAGCGTGACCGTAGCGGTCAACAGAAGTACGATCGACCGAGCCAGCCGGGCGAGGCGGAGTGGTGGCAACGCCCTCACGTTCAGTGACGCGTCACTTCCGCATTCGCACGGCCGAACTGATCCGGTAGTAGTCCGCCGCGGTGACCGGACCTTCGGGCGGACGTGGGAAGAACAACGTCGGCGGCGGGAACACCTCGAAGGTTTCGAATCCGGCCGCGCGGCCGGCCGCGATGATCAGGTGGGGCGGCATGTCGCGCTCGGTCACGCCAAAGGTTCGAACCACCTCCAGCGACGACGGATCGGCGCCATGCCCTTCACCCGGTTCCAGAGTAATACAGACGCCACCGGGCTTCAGCGCCCGGTACACGGACGCGATCGCGGACCGCTCATCCTCGGCGTGATGGAGTGCGTCGTAGAAGGTGGCGCAATCGAACTCCTCGTCGAACGGCATGCTCTCGTAGTCACCCTGCACGAACCGCAGGTTCTCGATTTCATAGCGGCGCTTGTTCTCCAGCGCGAGCTCGATCATGTCGGCCGCGAGATCCTGTCCGACGACGTCGTAGCCACGCCTGGCGTAGAATACGCTCGTCCAGCCGCTGCCGGCGCCGAGATCGAGCAGCCTCGCCGGCGGCGGCGGCAGGAGCGACAGGATTGCGCCAATGTCGATCAAGTAGCGCCAGCACAATGGGTCTGAGAAGGGCTTGTCGAGTGCGTGCCTTCGCCCGGCGGGCCCGAGTTTCTGCAGGTAGGTGAGTTCTCCAGCTTTCGGCATGCCTTGGGTGGGCGCATTATAGATCGTGCCGCCGCGCCAGTGACACTCGCCAGCGCGTTCAGATAGACTCGTCCCTTTCATGCTCAGTGCCTGCACGATCGTCGCGCGCAATTACCTCGCCCACGCACGCGTCCTCGCCGACTCCTTTTTTGAGCAGCACTCGGACGGCCGGTTCACGGTGTTGCTCATCGACGACGAGACGCGCGAACACGACGAGCGTGCCGAACGATTCCGCTGCCGTCGTCTCGGCGACATTGGATTCGATCGTGCGGAGATTGGCCGTCTCGCCGCCATCTACGACGTCACCGAGCTTGCGACCGCCGTGAAACCCATGTTCCTGAGGCATCTGCTCGGGGAGAGCGACCACATCATCTATCTGGATCCCGACACGAGAGTATACGGTCCGCTGGAGAAGGCGGCGTGTCTGGCGCGGCAGCACTCGATCGCTCTGACGCCGCACATGACCGTGCCCCTGCCGCGCGACGGGCGCCGGATCGACGACTTCCACATTCTGTCGTCGGGGGTGTACAACCTCGGCTTCATCGCGCTCGGTCCGCGATCCGAACCGTTCGTGGAGTGGTGGTGGGAGAAGACGCGCCGCGACGCGCTCGTGGATCACAACCGCATGATGTTCACGGATCAGCGGTGGGTCGATTTCGTCCCTGGTTTCTTCGAGCACAGCCTTCTGAAGGACCCCACCTACAACGTGGCCTACTGGAATCTGCATGCCCGCGAGCTGACCTGCAACGGTCATGGATACGAAGTCAACGGACAGCCGCTCACGTTCTTCCATTTCAGCGGGTTCGACGTGAACAAGCCGTACCTGTTGAGCAAGCATCAGGGAGACAAACCGCGGATCCTGCTGAGCGAACGGCCGGCAGTGGCTCGCATCTGCCGCGAGTACATCGAAAGCCTCGAGCGCGCCGGGGTGGCGGAGGTATCAACGGTTCCGTACGGATGGAATTCGCTGCCGTCAGGGCTCCGTTTCGATGCGCGCATACGCCGTCTCTATCGAAAAGGGCTCGAGGCGCATGAGAAAGGCCGCGGGCCTGAACCACCGGATCCGTTCGATCCGGAGAGGACTCAAGATTTCCTGGCCTGGTTGAACGAGCCAGTAACCGGCGGTTTGCGTCCGCGCGTGTCGCGCTATGCGGAAGCGATCTATCGCGACCGCCCGGATCTGCAAAGAGCGTTTCCGGATTTGGCGGGGGACGACTGGACACGATACGCCGAATGGCTCCGCCACGACGGGGTTGCACAGTTTCATATCCCCGAAGCGTTGTTGCCGCCGGCGCACATCGCGGAGGGCCGCGATGCACCCTACGCGCCGCCATCGCGGCTCCAGGCGGGAGTGAACATCGCCGGCTACTTCCGGGCTGAGCTCGGGATTGGCGAGGCCGCACGGCTGCTGACGAGCGCGGTCGACGCGGCCGGCATTCCGAGCTCCACCCTCACCTACGGTGCGACTGCAAGCCGGAAGGCGCATGCCTTCGAGGACCGTGGCAACGGCCGGGCCCCGTTCGACATCAACATCATCTGCGTCAACGCCGACCGCACTCCGGATTTCATCCGCGACGCCGGCAGGGCGTTTCTCGACGGCAGGTACAATGTCGGCTACTGGTTCTGGGAGCTCGAACACTTCCCGGCGATCATGCATCCCGGATTCGACTACGTCGACGAAGTGTGGGCGGCGACCGACTTCGTCACACATGCGGTTCGAACGATCGGGCGCAGGCCGGTCTATACGATTCCCCTTCCGATTCCGGTTCCAATCTGTTCGCCGGATGTGACGAGAGAAAGTCTCAGGCTGCCCTCTTCGTTCATGTTCCTGTTCATCTTCGACTTCTTCTCCATCGTCGAACGTAAGAACCCATTGGGGCTGATTCGCGCATTCGCCAGGGCGTTTCGGCCCGGCGAAGGTCCGGTGCTGGTGATCAAGACGATTAATGGAGATGCGCGGCTGAACGATCTCGAAAAGGTCCGCGCCGCGGCCGAAGGCCGGCCCGATGTGCTCATCGTCGACGAGTACTACTCCGCCGAACAGAAGAATTCGCTTCTTGGGCTCTGCGATTGCTACGTGTCATTGCATCGGTCGGAGGGCTTCGGGCTGACGATCGCTGAAGCGATGGGGCTGGAGAAGCCGGTGATCGCGACAGCGTATTCGGGCAACCTTGATTTCATGACGCCGGAGAACAGCTACCTGGTCAACTACGTAAAGACACAGGTCGGGAAGGAATGCGATCCCTATCCGCAGAGCTCTGCGTGGGCCGAACCCGACCTGGATCAGGCGGCTCACTTGATGAGGCGCGTGTACGAAGCGCGCGAAGAGGCGGCGCGCAAGGCGCGGCAGGCCCGCCAGGACATTTTGACGAAGCACACGATGGAGAGGACAGCCAAGGTGGTGGAAAGGCGTCTCGACGATATCCGTCGCGCGCGCTCGAACGAAGGCGCCGCGATTCCTGCATCGCAGATCGCCGCAATTTCAGGGGAGGCTCATACCTCTCT
>Ga0068862_100004810_pt1 | contig 11369 bp, 10 predicted proteins | sample KBSSwiS52_FD_66598 | JGI IMG/M metagenome (GOLD analysis project Ga0068862, IMG submission 66598) | Switchgrass rhizosphere microbial communities from Kellogg Biological Station, Michigan, USA - KBS Switchgrass S5-2 | ecosystem: Host-associated > Plants > Roots > Rhizosphere > Soil ... | reverse complement strand
TCTTCGATCTCCTCGGCGAACTCGCGCAGGAACTGGTTGTGAAGCGAGGGGAGATAGTCTGCCTGGTTGCGCAGGAAGATCAGGATTTTCGCCTCGGGATTGTAGGCGTGGATGGCCTTCGCGGCAGCGCTGGAAAACAGGTACATGGCCGAAGCTTCGCCGACGACCTTGGCGCCGGCGCTGCCGGCGAACAGCCGCGCATAGTCCGCTTCGCTCTGGACCAGGCGGAAGCGCGGGAGATCGAGGCCGAAGTAGCAATCGTCCTTCGACGGCGGGAAGAAGATGTCGGGATGCGTCCGCAGATACTCGACCCAGGCGGTGGTCCCGCACTTGGGCGCACCGACGATGAACAGGTTCGGGGTCGGCGATGCCATGCCTAGCGCAACCGCCTGATGGCGCGCGCGAGCAGGCGAGGGCCGTTTCGGGCGACCTGGCCCGGAAGTTTGATTGCGCGCCGGACCCAGTGCCGGGCTACCGATTGCGCGCCCGGCGCCGGTGGGGCGGATCGCGACAGGACGTAGACAGTCCGCGTCGCGCGGAACGCCGTGAACCCGGTGACCTCCGCGACGGCGGCGAGATCGTCAAAATCGAACCGCCAACGTGGGTTGGAGCCGTCCGGCACCCATCCCAGCCCCAAGCGATCAGTGACGATCTGGCCGCCGGGCGCGAGCTTTGCCATGTAGAAGTCGAACATCTCGGCGAGGTGCCGGACGCAGCAGCAGGGGCTTGTCGGATTGTTATCGAGGATGAAGTCGAAGGCCCCTTCGACGGCCGCATCGTCGCCCGAATATTTGTTGTGGAGGACGAAGCGATAATTGGGGATGGCAAGGGGTCGCGCGACGGCCATCTCCGGCTCGTCGACGGTCGTTCCGACGATTTCCTTGACCCGGCGGGCGAAGCGCTGCGCCAGCCCCGAATTGCCAATTCCGATGTGGAGAACGCGCTTCTGCCTAAGATCGTAGCGATCGATGTAATGCTCGATGCGCTTCTGGTCGGGCGTGGTCGCCTTGGCCGACCAATCGCGCAGGTCGACGGAATAACGCACCCCGGCTTCACTGAGGTTTCCGCAATCGAGCGGCAGCTCCGGGAACCGGCGATCGCGCAGGGACCGCCACGCCTCGGAGACCGTCATGGTGTCATCCGCCTGGCAGCCGCGCTGAAGGTGCGGCGGATGCGCTCGATCGAGCCCCAGATCCGCGGCGCTGCGGTCTTCGTCCGGAACCGCCAGCCGCGGTCGGTGGCGTGGATCATGACGCGCGGCAGGTCGAACCGATCGTCGCTTCGGCGCACGCGCCGATGCGCCGTGCCGAACGCCGCACAATAGCCGGCGTCCGCCACGGCTTTCTTCGACGAAGCGTTGAGCGCGCCATAGGGGTAAGCGAAAAAACGGGGGTTGAGGCCGCCGGCGCGCAAGTCCTCGAGCGATCCGGCCGCCTCGGTCGCAAGCTCTTCCCCAGCCAGAAGCGGCATTTCGCGGTGGGTTCGGGAATGGGAGCCGATTTCGACTCCCAGCCCGGTGAGCTCGCGGCGCTGCCCGGCCGTAACCAGATCCTTTGTCTTGGCGCCGTAGGGCTGGTCCCATTCGTTGGTCGACGGTCCGGTCACGGCAAAGGCGAGGGCGTCGATCTTGCGCGGCCGCAAGATGGTTCGCGCCGTCTCCGGCAGGTCGGCATAACCGTCGTCGAAGGTCAGCAGCACTGGCCGGCTTGGGAGGAGGGCATCGCCCTGGAGGAAGAAGGTGAACTGGTCCGGCGAGACGAAGGTGAAGCCACGCTTCGTCAGCGAGTCGAGCTGCTTGCGGAACAGGTCGGGTGCCACGCCGTAGGGTGCGAGCACAGGATCGTCGGATTGGTCCTCTATGGCGTGGTAGCAAAGCACCAGCACGCTGTCGGAGACCGGCAGCCACCCCTTCGCCCGCAGCGCTGACCAGTAGCGAATCGCCCGCGCGCCCGAGTAGAATTTGGCGACCAGCCGGCTCGATCGGAACGGCGTTTTCAGCGCCGCGTCGGCAACGGCGACCGCCATGCGCGACAGAAGCGCAGCGAATCCCGGGACCTGCGCGAGCGGGCGATAAATGAAGCGCGCCAGCGGCCGGTCGTACCCCTTTCGCGCAAGCAGCTCACGGGCAAGCTGCGGATGCTTGCGCATGAAATGGTCGTCGGCCGCCGCGGCGAACCGCGCGCGATCCATATATTGGCGCGGCGTCACGACGTAGAGTTGCCGGCTGAGCGCGGCCGGATTGTGCCGGACATCGTGGTCGGCGAGCAGCTTGACGCCGAAATCAGCGTCCTCGTTGCCGAACGCGCCGTCGCGGGTCAGCGCGGGGTCGAAACCGCCGAGCGCTTCGAACACCGAGCGCTTAACCGAAAGCTGCCCGGTGAAGATGTCGAACGGCGACAGCGGCGAGCGAACCCGGGTCGAGTTGATCCATCGGGCGACGCTCTCCGGCAGGAAGCCCCCCGGAGAATCGGGATGAACGGGCGTCTCGCCGATCACGGCATCAGCGCCGTCGCGATGGAGGCGGGCGTGCTCTGTGAGCAGGTCCGGATCCGCGACCATATCGTCGTCGAGGAACAGGAGGATGTCGTTCCGGGCGAGCTCCGCGCCGCGATTGCGCGCGGCGGAGGCACCCGCGTTATCCTGTTCGATCACGGTCATCGGGAACGGCAAATCGATTGCCTGGATCGCCATCGCCGTGCCGTCGGTGGACCCGTCGACGACGACGATTAACTCGATATCGCCGGCATAGTCGAGACGGCCGAGCGCCCGTACCGCGGCGCGTGCAACGTCCCGCCGCTGATACGTCGGCATGACGATCGACACGGACGGCCACGCCAGATTCATGGCCCGCGCCTGACGCCGCCTGGTTGCCTGAACGGTGGAGCTATTCAACGGACGAATGCTTCGCATGAATGTCGTACCAGCCGAGGTTCGGCGAGTGGCCGAACAGCCGAACCATGATGCCCACGTAATGCGGGTAAAGCCGGGTTTTTCGATGAAGCAGCAACGGTAACCAATGCTTCCGGCAGCGCTGTCGAAACGACAGGAGCGCGGCATGCGCGGACTGCCACTCGCCGGGCGCCTCTTCGCCGAACATCCCGCTTGCTGAATCGGTAAAGGTGTAGGGGATGTATTTCCCCATACGCGCCGGCTTCTCGGGCACTTGTTCCGGGACCCTGGCCTGGTCGACGATCTTGAAGCGATCGTAGCCGAGCTTGGCGAGGGTAGCGAACTCGGACGAGATCGAAGCCATCGTCGGCGATCGCTCGAACGAGGTCTCGATCGAGATGTAACGAGGCCGCACAGTCGTCGCCGCCAATGAGTCGAGAGCCGCGCGGTCCATGCCCTCAATGTCTATTTTCAGATAGAAGGGAGGGTCGTCGACCTTGACCAGCTCAGCGAGAGTCGCCCCGTCGACGACGATAGAGTCCGCGGCAACGCCGTGGGCCACATTGTAACGATGCCAATCCTCAACCACCGTTCCCCACCCGGGCGTCGAGCTGCGATGCAGGGTCGCTGGCCCTGCCTTGGCCACGACCGCACGGTTGACTATGGTCAGCTGGCCTTTTTCGATGAACGCCCACAACCGCACTCGGGCCGCGTCGCACAGCGACGGATCGGCCTCGACCGCGACCACCCGAAATCCCTTGAGGAGATAGAATAAGCTGTCGTCGCCGTCGCCCATGCCGATGTCGTAGACGAGCTCGGTCATTCGCCGAGATCTCCGGCCATCTGCTGGAAATAGGCCAGATTCGCGAGCGTTCCCGCCTCGGCGACCCGGCCGTCTGCCAGCACAATGCCATGCTCGCATGCAGCGACCGTCGTCTTGCGGTGGCTGACAATCAGCAAGGTGCGGAAATGGCGATGCTCGGTAGCCAGCTTGACAATCTCCCGGTCGGATAACGCGTCAACTGCGCTCGTCGCCTCGTCGAAGATCAGCAGGTCCGGATTGAGCAACAAGGCGCGCGCCACGCCGATGCGCTGGCGCTGGCCGCCCGACAGGCCGAGGCCGGTGGGCCCGACGGGCGTGTCATAGCCCTGCGGAAGTGCCGCGATGAAGTCATGCGCGCCGGCCGCTCGGGCGACGGCCTCAAGGTCGGCGAATGAAGCATCGGGCCGGCCGTAGGCGATATTCTCGGCGACGGTGCCGCCAACCAGCTCATTGTCCTGCCCGGCGACCGCGATCCGGGATCGCCAATGCTCCGGCCGGACATCGCGCACTGACGTTTCGCCGAGCCGGATGCAGCCCGCTTGCGGCTCGACCAGGCGGCAAAGTAAGTTGACCAACGTCGACTTGCCCGCTCCGGACTCGCCCAACAGCGCCGTCGCAACTCCCGGCTCGATGGTGCAGGTGACGCGGTCAAGGGCGTGAGTGCCGTTCGGATAAGCGAAGCTGACCTCGTCGAAGGCGATCGGGCGATCCAGCCGCGGGGCGTCGTCCTGTTGAGCTTCGTCCGCCGGCTGCCCCGCTTGCGACAGCAGCCACTCCACCTCGCGAAGCGAAGCCTCAAACGACGCGATCCCCAACCGCGATTGGCTGATCGTCCGCGCCGGCGCCTGGGTGCGGGTCAATAGCAGCAGGAAGGCGGTGATCGCTGGCACCGACATCCCGCCCCAATATCCGGCGAGGAGGACGGTTACGAAGAGCAGGGCGAGGAGAGCATCGACCGCGGGATGGATGAACGCCGTCAGCGAGCTTGACGCGCGCAGGCTCCGCTTCAGCCGGTCGATCGCGGCCTCGCTGCGCTCCTGTTCGCGCGCCTCCTGCCCGAACAGGCGCACGACGCGCGGCGCCTGGAGCAAGGTCAGCAGCCGCTGCCACAGCGCCTCGCTGCTGGCGGTGAACTCATGGCTTAGCCGTCCCTGCCGCTGCTCGAACAGGTAGATCAGCGCCTGGATGCAGGCGGCGCCGAGAAGGACGAGCAGGAACAGCTTGAAGTTCAAATAAGCCAGCAGAAGGCCGAACACGATCAGGCTTGCGGCGGCAGGGATCAGCGCCAGGGCCGACCGCGCCGCCTCGACGACGAACCAGCTGTCCGTGGCCATGATCCGGGTCAGGCGCGCGAGATCGTAACGAAGGAAGAACGGATAATCCACCGACAGCAGTGTCCGGGCGAGCCCGTTGCGGACGTCGGCGCCAATGCGCGCGCCGAGCGCCGCCAGCAGGCAGCCATTGAGCGCCTGGACCAAATCCTTGAGCAGGATGAGGCCCAGGATCGCGGCACCCAAATAGATGCTCTGCTCGCGCACGCTGCCGCTTGGGAACAGCGCCATCAGCTCCCCCAGCAGGTGCGGCATCTGGGCCGGCTCGGCCATCAGCAGGGCGAGGAGCGGGATGAATAGGCCGATGCCGGCGCCTTCGAGCAGGCTCGCCAACAGGCCGAGCGCCGCGACCAGGGGCACGTAGGGCAAATATTTGCGGCGAATGTCCGCCAGCGGCCATTTTCGTGCTGAGGCGCGCCGCAGCATCCAGCACCTCCCCGAGCTTCGCGACCGATGAGCGGACGCCTGACGCAATGGTGAGCCCTGCTGGATTCGAACCAGCGACCTACTGATTAAAAGTCAGTTGCTCTACCGACTGAGCTAAGGGCCCACTTGCGAACAGCGCGGTTAGCCGCGTGGAGCGCGGCGGGCAAGGCGATGGGCGAGATGGCGAGCGGTGAGCGCCCCGTCGATGCGCCAGTTGGGGGCGATTGCGGCAAGGGGATGAAGCACGAAGCTGCGCTCGCCGAGTTGCTTGTGCGGGACGGTCAGGCGGCGCGAGCGCCACTTGCCCCCGCTCCACAGGGCCAGGTCGAGGTCGAGCACGCGCGGGCCCCAGCGCTTGCCGGGGCGGCGGCCGAACGCGCGCTCAAGCTGCTTCAGCCGGCCCAACAACTCCGGCGGGTCGAGCTCGCTTTCGACCAGCGCCACGGCATTGGCGAAATCGCGGCCGGCCCCGCCGTGGGCGGCGTTGAGCACGATCGGCGACGCGTCGAACAGGCCGAACGCCTCGTCGAGCCGGGCAATCGCGGCTTCAACCACTTGCGCCGGACGGCCGTGGCGGCCGTGCGGGCGGTTTGACCCGATGGCGATGGCATAGAGGTGCGTTGCGCCTGACACACGGGGTGGCCTAGGCGAGTGACATGTCGTTCGCCAGTCCCGCCGACCTGTCGCCGGTCCCCAGGGCCGAAGCGCCGCGCAACTGCCCGCTATGTCCGCGGCTGGTCGCCTTCCGCGAGGAGCTGCGCGATGAGCAACCCGGCTGGTGGAATGCGCCAGTGCCCGCGTTCGGCGACCGCGACGCCTGGCTGGCGATCATCGGGCTGGCGCCGGGCAAGCATGGCGCCAACCGCACCGGCCGGCCATTCACCGGCGATTATGCGGGCGAACTGCTCTACACGACGCTGCAGAAGTTCGGGCTGACGGAAGGGGCGTATGGCGCGGATCCGGGCGATGGGTTGCGGCTCAAGGGCGCGGTGATCCTCAACGCGGTTAAATGCCTGCCGCCGCAGAACAAGACCCTGCCGGTGGAGGAGGCCAATTGCCGCCCGTTCCTGATGGAAGGGATCGCGGCGCTGCCCAACCTCACGACCTACATCGCCCTAGGCAAGGTCGCGCACGACAGCTTGTGCCGCTCGTTCGGCCTGTCGATTGGCGGCAACAAGTTCGCGCATGGCGCGGCGCATCGGCTGCCGGGCGGCCAGCGGCTGATCGATAGCTATCACTGCAGCCGCTACAACCAGAACACACGGCGGCTCGACTCGGCGATGTTCGAGGCGGTGTTCGAGCAGGCGCTCCAGCTAAGGTGATCGCGCTTCGACCCAATTTGGCGGGCGATGCGGACGCCCTGCTTCAAGTGTGGCGCAATGCCGTGGACGCGAGCCACGAATTCCTTGCGGCGGACGACCGCGAAGCGATCGATCCGCTGGTGGCCGATTATGTCGCGAGTGTGGATTTGACCGTCGCCATCCTCGACGGCGTGCCGATCGCCTTCATGGGCGTGACCGGCCACAACATCGACTCGCTGTTCATCGATCCGGTGGCTCAGGGGCAGGGCGTCGGCCGGTGCCTGGCGGATACGGTCGCACGCCCGACGACGGTCGACGTCAACGAGCAGAACGAGCCGGCGTGCGCTTTCTATCTGCGGCTTGGCTTTGAAGTGGTCGGCAGGTCGGACCAGGACGGCGAGGGGAGGCCCTATCCGTTGCTCCACCTGCGGCGCGATTAGGGTCGCCGTGGCTGACGAAATCCGCAGCCTGGGGGCTCTAGCTCAAACGTCCTCGACGAGGCGCCCGTAAAGCTCGGGCCGCCGGTCGCGGAAGAAGCCGAAGGCGGCGCGGTGCTTCTTCGCCGCGGCGAGGTCGAGCGTTGCAACCAGCACGCCGGTCTCGTCCGCGCCGAACTCGGCCTGGATATCGCCGCGCTCGTCGCAGATGAAGCTGTGGCCGTAAAAGCGCTGGCCGTGCTCCGTCCCGATCCGGTTGGCGGCGACCACGGGGACGACGTTGGACACGGCATGGCCGATCATCGCCCGGCGCCACAGCCGCGAGGTGTCGAGGTCGGGGTCGTGCGGTTCGGTGCCGATCGCGGTCGGGTAGAACAATATGTCGGCACCCATCAGCATCATTGCGCGGGCGGTTTCCGGATACCATTGGTCCCAGCAGACGCCGACCCCGAGCGTTGCCCTGTGCGGGCCGCCCCACACCTTGAAGCCGGTGTTGCCGGGCCGGAAGTAGAACTTTTCCTCATAGCCGGGGCCGTCGGGGATGTGGCTCTTGCGATAGACTCCGGCGACCTTGCCGTCGGGCCCAACCATCGCGAGGCTGTTGTAGTGATGCGGCCCGTCGAGTTCGAAGAAGCTGGTCGGGATCCAGATCTTCAATTCCGCCGCCAGCGCCTGCATCGCCACCACTGAGGGATGCTCTGCTGTGGGCTTGGCGGTGGCGAACAGGCTCTCGTCCTCGACCCGGCAGAAATAGGGGCCTTCGAACAATTCGGGCGGGAGCACGACCTCGGCGCCCTTGCCCGCAGCCTCGCGCACCAGCTCGCTGACGGCGCGGATGTTCGCTGCGGTGTCGTCGCCAAAAGCGAGTTGAAGCGCAGCGACGGTGAGCTTGGTCATGCGGGAACCTGCTGGGAAATGCAGTGGAAGCTGCCACCGCCAGTCAGGATGTGGTCAGCGCGAAGGCCGATTGCAACGCGGTCGGGGAACAGCGCCTGGACCACTTGCACCGCGGGCCGGTCATTGGCCGCGCCATATTGCGGCACCACCACCACCGCGTTGCCGATGAAGAAGTTCATGTAGCTCGCCGGGATGATGTCGCCGTCCTCGCCCTCGATTCGGCCGGGGGAAGGCAGGCTCACAATGTCGAGATTGGCGGCGCGGAGTCGCTTGGCCGCGTCCTTGTAGGAGGCCTCGTTCGGGTCGTCCTTCGCCGCCATCGGGATCGCGACCCGGCCCGGCGCGACAAACCGCGCGAGATTGTCGACATGGCCGTCGGTGTGGTCGTTGAGCAGGCCCGAGCCAAGCCACACCACGCGCTCGAAGCCAAGGTCGTCGAGCAGGCGCTCCTCAGTCTCGGCCTTGGTCAGCTGGTTGCGATTGGGGTTGAGCAGGCATTGCTCGGTGGTGACGACGGTGCCGGAGCCATCGCTGTCGATCGCGCCGCCCTCGAGGATCCAATTGGCCTTGGTGAAGGCGAGACCCGCGGCCTTCGCCAGCCGCTCGCCAATGTCCTGGTCGCCGTCGAGGTCGTACTTCCCGCCCCAGCCGTTGAAGCCGAAGCCCTGCGCGCGCCGCGCCTTTCCGCCGCCCATGACGATCGGACCGGTATCGCGCAGCCAGATGTCGCCGAACGGCTCGACGATGATGTCGGCGAACGGCGCCAGCTTCCGGGCGCTGTCGGCGGCGCCATCGTGCGCCGCGACCAGCCGCACCGTCTCGCCTTTCCCGCCGGCGTAGACCGCGGCGGCAAAGGCCGCGACTTCACGCTCGGCTTCCTGGAGGTCGCCGAGCCACAGCTCGGGATCGCTCGGAAACCCGATCCACACCGCTTCGTGCGGCGCCCATTCGGGCAGCGGAGGGCGCGGACTGTTGCTCATCTGCCGCGCGCCTATCGAACCGGCAGTGAACTGCCAAGCCGAGGTCTTGAAATCGTCTTTGGCGCGTGCACTATGTGCCTGCCGAAAAGGGGGAATCATGAAGGTCAAAGTTACGCTGCTCGCTTCGGCGATCGGCTTGTCATGCGTTGCCGCGCCGGGATCGGCGCAACAAAGTCTCGCTGCCGACGCAAAGGCCTTCGGTGCCCGCGAGGCGGTCGAACGTCCAGACCTCTCGCCCGACGGTTCCAGCGTCATCTATCTCACGCCCGGGCCGGGCCGGAAGACTGCAGCCGTGGTCGGAAACCTCGACAGCGGGAAGTTCCAAACCATGATGACGACCGACGGCCGGCCGGAGTCGCTGGAGTGGTGCAATTTTGCGGCGCAAACCCGGGCCGTTTGCCGCTTCGGCGGACTGATCAAGAATCCTGGCGAGATCGATTTGCTCGGCTTCAGCCGACTGCTCGCGGTGAACACCGACGGGTCAAATCCGAAACTGCTCGGGCAACCGGCGACGGCCTACGAGCTGACCATCCGGAACGTCGACGCTGCGGTGATTGACTGGCTGACCCAGTCTGACGGGACGGTGCTGCTCGAGCGGCTCTACGTTCCGGAAGAAGGCAAAATGGGGACGAACATCGTCCGGACGAAGCGGGGGGTCGGTGTCGATCGCGTCGATGTGACGACCCTCAAGTCCGATGTCGTCGAAAGCCCGCATGAAGCGGCCGATTATTGGTCGGACGGTCAGGGCCACGTGCGGCTCATGTCGATTACCGGGCAGCGGAACAGCGGCGTGCTGACCGGCAACGTCAGCTACTCATACCGCCTGCCGGACTCGCGCGACTGGAAGGATATCTATTCGGGCGACGACCGCGAATTCGTTCCGCGGGCAATCGATGCGGGGGCCAACTCGCTTTACGTGCTCAAGAAGAACGCGGGCCGCTACGCACTCTACGCCATCAAGCTGGACGGCAGCAAAGCGGAGCGCCTGGTCGCCGACAACCCGCGCGTCGACATCGACGACGTCGTCCGGTTCGGTGATGGCCAGAAGGTCATCGGCTACACCTATGTCGAGGACAAGCGGACTACGGTCTACTTCGATCCCGAGTTCAAGGCGTTGGCCGCGTCGCTGTCAAAAGTCCTTCCCAACTTGCCGCTGGTCGAGTTCGTGGATTCGAGCCGGGACGGCAGCAAGCTGCTGATTTTCGCTGGCAGCGACAGCGATCCGGGGCGTTTCTACGTCTTCGACCGCACGCACAAGGCGCTCACCCCGGCAATGATTTCGCGGCCGGAACTCGAGGGTCATCCGCTGGCCTCGGTCAAGCCGGTGACGGTCAGCGCGCCCGATGGAACCACGATCCCGGCATATCTAACCTTGCCGGTCGGCAAAACTGCGAAGGGCCTGCCGGCTGTCATCCTGCCCCACGGTGGGCCGAGCGCTCGCGACGTATGGGGCTTCGACTGGCTCGCGCAGTTCCTGGCGGCGCGCGGTTATGCCGTCCTGCAACCGCAATATCGCGGGTCGGCCGGCTTCGGTGACGTTTGGCTCAATCAAAACGGGTTCAAGAACTGGCGCACGTCGATTGGCGATATCACCGCGTCGGCCAGGTGGCTGGCCGCACAGGGCATCGCCGACCCCAACAAGATGGCGATCCTCGGCTGGTCGTACGGCGGTTACGCCGCACTGCAGTCAGCGGTGACCGAGCCCAATCTCTACAAAGCGGTCATCGCGGTTGCACCGGTGACCGACCTCGGCCTCATCAAGCAGGAATCCCGTAACTACACGGACGCCGACCTCGTTGCCCGGCTGGTCGGGTCGGGGCCGCACATCGAAGAAGGCTCACCCTTGCGCCACGCAAGCGCGATCATGGTGCCGGTGCTGCTGATTCACGGCGACACCGACGCCAATGTCCGCATCGATGAATCCCAGCGCATGAATGACGCGCTCAAATCGGCCGGCAAGCAAACTGAGCTGCTGAAATTCGAGGGACTGGACCACCAGCTCGTCGATTCCGACGCGCGCGCGGAAATGCTGACCAAGATCGGCGAATTGCTCGATCGGACCATCGGGCATTGACATCGGGTAAGAGGAATATCGCATGAGTTTGCGTAAGTTGTTGCTCGTGTCGGCGATTGGCCTGATGGCGTCGTCCGCGCCGCTCAACGGGGCGGTTATGCCGATCGATCAAGCGGCTAGGATGTTCGCCGCGCGCGCGTCGGCTTTCGCCCCCGACCTTTCGCCCGATGGGGACAAGATCGTTTACCTGGCCGCCGGACCTGGCGGAATC
>Ga0068862_100004803_pt1 | contig 11376 bp, 12 predicted proteins | sample KBSSwiS52_FD_66598 | JGI IMG/M metagenome (GOLD analysis project Ga0068862, IMG submission 66598) | Switchgrass rhizosphere microbial communities from Kellogg Biological Station, Michigan, USA - KBS Switchgrass S5-2 | ecosystem: Host-associated > Plants > Roots > Rhizosphere > Soil ... | reverse complement strand
TCCGCCCTGGTGGAACTCGCCGATCTCCTCGCCATCCCTGTGATCAACGGGCGCGTCAACGCTTACGCCAACTTCCCGACCGACCATCCGCTCTATCAGGGCATGGGCAATTACAAGGCGGTCGACGACGCCGATGTCATTCTGCTCGTAGGCGGACGCGCGCCCTGGTATCCGGCGCGGCGGCGGCCGACGAACGGAAAGATCATCGCCGTCCATGACAATCCGCTGAAGGGGCACATGGTCTACCAGACCTTGCATGCCGATCTCTATCTCGAGGGCGATACCGCGGAGTCGCTCAAGCTCATCAGTGCAGCCGCAAAGGCGGCGAAGGTCGACGCCGCAGCGGTGAATGCGCGCCGGCAACGCTGGACGCGCGAGCACGAGAGCTATGTGGCGGGCCTGCGCGCCGAGCGCGAGAAGGCTCGGAACGGAAGCGGGATCGACCCGCTCTCGCTGTTGGGTGCGCTTGCGGAGGTGATGCCCGCCGACACGATCTATATGGACGAGACCATCACGCACTCCCCCCTGCTGCGCCAGCACCTGCCGCAGACCCTCCCGCAAAGTTTCTTCCGCGGTTCAGGCGGGCTCGGCCAGGGGATCGGCACCGCGCTCGGCCTCAAGCTTGCCGCTCCCAAGCGGCCGGTGGCGTTGCTCATCGGCGACGGGTCGTTTCTTTACAACCCGATCGTGCAGGCACTCGGCGCCTCGAAGCGCCATGCTCTGCCCATCATGATCGTCATCCTCAACAACAAGAAATACGAGGCGATGCGCAAGGGCCATGTCCATCATTATCCCGATGGCGCGTCCGCCAGCAAAGACCTGCACTACGGCGTGACGATCGACGGACCCGATTACGAGCAATTGGGAAGCCATTTCGGCTTCCACGGCGCGCGGGTCGAGACTTTGGCCGAACTCAAGGGAGCTATCCAGGCCGCGCTTTCCGCCACCAAGGCCGGGAAGACCGCGATCCTCAATGTGCACGTGAGCCGCTGAGGCGATCGTCAACCTCGCGTGCCCGACGTTGGTTAGTCGCTCGCCCTGATCCCGGCCTCCTTGATCAGCTTCGCCCATTGCGGGATCTCGGCCTTGATGACGGCAGAGAATTCGGAAGGCGAGTTGCCGATCACCTCGGAGCCCAGCTCGGCGAAACGTTTGCGCACCTCGGGCAGCGCCAGGATCCGCACCGTCTCGCGGTGGAGCTTGTCGATGATCGCCGGCGGAGTGCCGACCGGCGCCACCAGGCCGAATGACGCCGTGGCGTCGAAGCCGGGAAAGCCCGCCTCAGCGAGCGTCGGGAGATCGGGCGTTGCCGCCACGCGCTTGAGTGAAGTGACCGCCAGCGCGCGCAGTTTGCCGTCCTGCACCTGCGGCAACACCGCCGTGATATTGCCGAAAAACATGCTGATACGGCCCCCGAGCAGATCGGTGATGACGGGTGCCGCCCCGCGATAAGGCACGTGGCGGATATCGACGTGAGCCATGGACTTGAACAGCTCGCCGGCGAGGTGTTGCGAGGTGCCGACGCCGGCGGAGCCGAACGTCAACTGACCCGGCTGCGCACGCGCCAACGCGACGAGTTCGGTGACGCTCTTCGCGGGCACGTCGTTGTTGAGGGCAAGGATGTTGGGCGTGAACACCGCTTGCGTGATCGGAATGACATCCTTCACGGTGTCGAACGGCATCTTGTCGTAAAGGCTCGGATTGATCGTGAGCTGCGCCAGCGATGCCAACAAGAGCGTATAGCCGTCGGGCGCTGCCTTGGCGACGCGATCGCCGGCAATGTTGGCGCCAGCGCCGGTAACGTTCTCGATCACCACCGACTGGCCCCACGCCTCCGTGAGCTTGTCTCCGATCACCCGCGCAATGAGATCGGCGGGCCCGGCCGGCGCGAAACCTACGATGATCCTGATCGTCTTGTTCGGATAGTTCGATTGCGCGATCGCGTCGCCTGCCGTCCAGAGGAGCGGCAGCGCAGCAAGCAGGGCGGCAATGACATGCATCGTTATTCCCCGTTTGGCCTCACCACGCGGATGATAACAGCGCGGTCTGCCGCTCGATAGGAGCCGGCGCGCGTGCGGTTCAATCGCTCGAATAGCCGATCGCCCTGGTCATCTTGCCCCAGGCCGCCACTTCCCGCTTGAAATAGTCCGCAGTCTCGGTCTCGGGCTTGATCATCACGTCGAAGCCGATGGCCTTCATCTTCTGCTGCGCCTCTGGCTCTCGCATGATCGCATTGATCTCGGCATTGAGTTTCGCGACCACCGCATCGGGGGTCTTGGCCGGCACAAAGAAGCCGACCCAGGAGCCGGAATAGACGTCGGGGAAGCCCATCTCGCCATAAGTCGGCACGTTCGGCACCGCCGAATTGCGGGTCGCGCTCGCCAGGCCGATGCCGCGCAGGAGCCCCTGCGTGATGGGCGGCACCACCGTCGGCAGTGTCAGCACGATCGCATCGACATGATTGCCGATCGCGGAGGTTACCGCCGGCGCGCCGCCGGTGAACGGCACATGCACGGCTTGCACTTTCGCGACCTCGCGGAAGAAATACTCGGCACCGATATGCGGACCCGTTCCAACGCCGGCGCTGCCGTAGGTGAAGCTCTTCGTCTTGCCGTTCTGGATGAACTCCCGCAGGTCCTTCGCCGGATTGCTCGGATGGATAGCGAGAACGTCGGGACTGAACGCCACGATCGCGACCGGGCGCAGATCGTCGACCGAAAAGCCTTTGTTCTTCGTGGCGGTCTCGTTGACCGCCAGCCCAGTGGTCGTCGCGAGGATGGTGTAACCGTCGGGCGCCGCACCGATGACCGACTTCGCCGCGAGATTGCCGCCGGCACCTCCGCGATTTTCCACCACCACTGTCTGTCCCAGGCGCTCCGTGAGCTTTTGTCCCACGAAACGCGCGACGACATCGGCAATGCCTCCCGCCGCGAAGGCGACCTGGAAAGTAATGTTCTGGGTCGGATAGGTCTGCGCCGCGGCAGGGCGCGCGAGCCCGGCCAGGACCAGAGCTGCCAACGCGAAGACGCGGCGCTTGGCGTAGAAAAAAGAAGGCATGCAATATCCTTTCGTGCTCGATTTCACTTTCGCCGGCTGCCGGCGCGCCGGCAAACTCATAGCGCCTGCATGATCGCCTGAACCTGAGGCCAGCACTCCGTGCCGCGGCGCTGCATCAGGCCGAGGTAGTCCGCATTCTCCCACTTCACGATTGCATCGTGGAAGCTCGGCCGCGCCTTGCAGCGGCGATACCAGTCTGCGACCCGATGTCGCTCTCCGATCATGCTCAGGATGTTCAGATGTTCGAGCCGGGCGAGGTACGGCGTAAAGGCGACGTCGGCCAAGCTGTAGTCGTCGCCGGCGAGCCATTGGTGCGCAGACAGGGCCTCCTCCATCTCGTCGAGAAGCAGAACCATGCGCTCGACCGCAATGACGAAGTGCCTCGACTGGGGTCCCTTTTCGACCACGTCGCGGCGCCGCTCGCGCTTGAAGACATTCGGTATCTGCTCGAGCATCGTTTTTCCGAGCTCGCCGCGTTCGAGATATTGATGCCGGAACGCAATGCCGAAGCTCAGGATCGCGGCCGAGGCATCGTGGACATCCTCGTCGAGCTGCTTGGTCCACAAGCGCATTCGGGCGCGGCCGTAGGCATCCAGCGGCGCCAGCGCCGGATTCGGATAGGCCTCGTCGAGATATTCGAGGATGACGTTCGATTCAGGGATGACCTTCTCGCCATCGATGAGGGTCGGCACCACGGCGCGGCGGTTGAGTTCGAGGTACCAGGGCTGCTGGTGCTCCGCCGTGCGCAGCACCAGGTGGCGGCTTTCCCAATCGAGCTTCTTCTCGGCGAGGCCCACCCTCACCTTCTGCGCGCAGAGCGACATGTCGTTGTGATAGAGCGCCAGCATTGTTCCCTTCCCAGTTCACTTCGATCATTCAACTTTCGGACATTGGCGTCCACAGCACCTGCTCAATGCGAGTGGCGCCGGTCGCCAGCATCACCAGTCGATCGAAGCCGAGCGCCACTCCGCTTGCCGGCGGCATCACCGCAAGCGCGGCGAGAAAATCCTCGTCGATCGGATAGCGCTCGCCGTAGATCCTGTCCTTCTCCGCCATTTGCTCCTCGAGCCGCTTGCGCTGCTCGACGGCATCGCTGAGCTCGCCGAATCCGTTCGCGAGCTCGACCCCGCAGGCGTAAAGCTCGAACCGTTCGGCAAGGCGCGGGTCGGAAGGGGTCGGCTTGGCGAGCGGCGACTGCACGGCGGGATATTCGTAGAGGATCGTCGCGCGGCCGAGGCCGAGACAGGGCTCGATCTTCTCGACCAGCACCCGGCTGAAAATGTCGCCCCAGTTGTCGTCGGCGGCGGTGTCGATGCCGGCGGCGGCCGCGGCGGCGGCGAACCGCACCGTGGGTTCCGGCGGCAGCACTGCCATGAGATCGATGCTGGTATAGCGCGCAAACGCTTGCACGACCGACAGCCGCTCGGGAGCGGCGAACGGATCGATCACCCGGTCCCGGAACGAAAAACGGCGCGCGCCGGCCGTTTCCGCCGCCAGTGCAAGAATGGCTCCGCAATCCTCCATCAGCATTTCGTAAGGCTCGTTTGCGCGGTACCACTCGATCAAGGTGAACTCGGGGTGATGCAGCACGCCGCGCTCGCGGTTACGAAACGAGCGGGCGAACTCAACGATGCGGCGCTCGCCTGCGGCCAGCAGCTTCTTGCAGGCGAATTCGGGGGATGTTCGCAGGTAGAGCCGCTCGCGCGTATCCGCCGGCGAGACGAGATCGCTTGCAAAAGCATGGAGATGGGTCTCGTTTCCCGGCGAGGGCACCAGCGTACCGGTTTCGACTTCGACAAAATCCCGGGCGGCGAAGAACTGCCGCAAAGCGGCGGCAATGCGCATGCGCCCCAAAAGAAACGGCCGGCGGTCCAAATGACGAGCCCAGAACGGCGATGGCATGGGGCGGCGCTCCCTCAACCAGCTCTCGGGAAGGCCGGAAGCCGCGAAAATCGCTGGCGAATGGTCGCAAGATCAGTATGGTGCGGCCCGACATTTGGGCCGCACCGGCATCGGGCGCGGCCGCCGGGCAATTGAAGGAAACTCACCGTGAAAGTCATCGCCAGCTCGCTTCGCAAGGGCAATATCGTCGAACTCGACAACAAGCTCTACGTCGTTCTCAACGCCGAAAGCTTCCACCCCGGCAAGGGCACCCCCACCACCCAGGTCGACATGCGCCGGATCAGCGACGGCGTAAAGGTGGCGCAGCGCTACAAGACGACCGAGCAGGTCGAACGAGCCCATGTGGAAGACCGCGAGCATCAGTTCCTTTATCAAGACGGCGACGGCTTCCATTTCATGAACATGGAGAACTACGACCAGGTCACGTTGCCGTCGGATATCATCGGGGATCAGGCCGTCTACCTCGAGCCCGAGATGAAGGTCATGCTCGCAGTTCATGAGAACGTACCGGTCTCGATCGAGCTCCCGCAAAAGGCGACGCTGGAAGTGGTGGAAACCGAGCCCACGATGAAAGGCCAGACCGCCTCCTCCTCCTACAAGCCGGCTGTGTTGTCGAACGGCGTGCGCACCATGGTCCCACCCTTTGTCGGCACCGGCACCAAGATCGTCGTGATGACGGCGGACGGCTCCTATGTCGAGCGCGCCAAGGACTGAAGTTTCGATACGATCAAAGTTGCCGCGGCCGATTTGCAACACTGCGGAACCTTTTCATTAACCGCCTTGGCGGGAATCACTTCCGCAGCAATACTCCAAACCTAACCCGGACGTCGCGACGACCGCTCCGGCGAGGTGTGGGGCGTCATGTTGCGCGGATTCGGAATAGCGGGCCTCGCGCTCGCCGCGAGCATTATTGCCGCGGCCGGGCAAGAGATGAAGAGCCCACGCATCTCCTCGACGCAGGTCGATTGGGACGCGGCCGTCCTCGAGCTGGCGCCGATCGATGCGCTCAGGCCGGCGGACGCGATGGCGGCGATGGCGGTGCTCAATCGCGCCACCGGCGAACGCTTCGCCAACATCGCGGCGAGCCCCGTTCCGGTGCTGCTGCCCTTCGACACCGCGGCCTTTCTGCGCCACCGGTCGGCGGCGGCCGATGCGGCTGGCCTCGCAACCACGGTCCCGACTGCGCCAGAGGACTACCTCTCCGGCTTCAGCGCGATCCCGTTCTTCTATCCCGGCCCCGCCGGCTACGACGCCGTGGTCATGGCGCGCGCCCAGGAGATGCCCGAACTGGCGATCGGATACCCCGAACCGATCTACATCCATATCGGAGGTTCGGCGCTGGTCTATGAGCTTGATGAGCCGGTCGGCATGATCGGATGGCCGGTGCACGGGCTCGAGGGCATCCCGGGCATCCGTCGCCTCTATCTCGAAAACTTCGTGCGCTACACGTTCGTGCGCTACGGCGTCCCCTACGTGGTAGCGATCGAATGCTCCGACGCCGGCTTGCGCATTCGAAGGATGTCATGCCGCGATGCCGACAAGGTCGCGGTGCGGTTCCTCAAGGCGTTGCACGTCGCGGGTGGCACGCCGCAGAACAAGCCGGAGGCGGTCCACACCGCCACCATCGATCGGCCGCCGGAACAGTCGGAGGTCTTCACCTATCACAGCCCCGGCGACATCATTCCAGGCACCGGCTTTCGGCGCAAAGGCGGCGTCGCGGACTACACCGTCTATTCCCGGATGCGTTTCCCGATTGCCGAGGCGCCGGCCTTCGCCAATTCCCAGTCCTTCATGAACTGGGGCAACTGCGAGGCGACCGGTCGCACCGGCGCCGGAAAGCTGGACGGGGTCAGCGCATATCGCTGCCGGGTCAGCGGCCAGACCCTGATCTCGGACGAATCGGCCCGCGCGAACTACTCCTATCCATGGCGGGATAATTTCTGCGAGCACCGCAACTTCTATGTCGGGCAGTGCCCCGGCGGGCTCGGCCACCAGGGGCAGGACATCCGTCCCGCCTCGTGCAAGCAACGCATCCACGGAGCAAACCGCTGCGAGCCCTACCTGCACGACGTGGTGGCGGTGCGCGACGGGGTGGTGCTGCGAGCGCCGCGCCAGGAGGCGCTCTACATCGTGGTCAATGCGCCCAACGAGCGCATCCGGGTCCGCTATCTGCACATGCTGCCCCGGCAATTCGACGCCGATGGGATGCTGAGCGGCCGCGTCGTGCGCGAGGGCGAGGTGATCGGCAAGGTCGGCAACTTCTTCAGGCGTGAGCGCGCCACCACCTATCACCTGCATTTCGACCTGCAGGTTCCGACCAAGTACGGCTGGGTGTTCGTCAATCCTTACATGACGTTGGTGGCGTCCTATGAGCGGCTGATCCAAGCCCGCGGCCAGGAAATCAAGGAGCAGGACATCAGGGAAGACCTACCGGAAATGGCTAAGCGCCTTGATAATCATGATGTTTTGAGCTCGGCGCGAGGCGCAGTAAGCGCCCAAGAAGCCCAGACCCTAAACCTTCTTCCTAGGCCTCGACCCGCTCTCCCGCTCCGAACCGTCCGCACCCACCTCGCGAATCGGGGAGCCGGGGTAGTGCATCAGGCACCGGTCCTTCGCCTCGCGCCTCGACTTGAATCTAGCCGGCGAAATATCTGGACCGGTCACCACAAAGGCTCCTTTGATGCGCCGGAGCGTCAAAGCAGTCATCCCTGAGGCTTCACTTTGGGGGGCGCGGAACCTCTCGTCCAGAACGCGGTTGTCCGGTCAGGAGCAATCCATGGACGCAAACTCAGGTGAGCCTTGGTCCGAGGCCGATATCAGCGACCTCAAGAACGAACTCGACCACGGCCGGACGATTGCAGAGACCGCGAGCTTCCTTTGCCGGGACGTGTTCAACCAGGCTGATCAAACATAGGTCCAAAGCCGCAGCCGCATCATTAAATTGAGATTTAAAGACCCAAGTTTCGATCTCAAATTGGAGAGAGACGTCGATTTCGTACCTGGTCGGGGAGCTGTTGGTACGCCAGTCGTCCGCTCTCCCGAGGGGGTTGGCGAAGTGGTCGACTTCATGCCGATCCAGGACGTGAGCCGTGGCAAGAAGGTACACCAGATCGGGTGTAATCAGCCTGGGTGTATCACCTCTGGCATGAGTTTCGATGGCTGGCCTACGACGCGCCCTGCAGAAAGGCCGGCAGCCCCCGCTTGTTAGCGTAATTGGGACGGTATCGCTCGGTATTGTACATAGTTGCGACGTCCAACTTGCGCGGCCCGAGCTTGGGATCGGGGATGGGGACCAACTCGTAGCAGCCCTTCACCAGCGCCGACATCAGGCCGGTCTTGCCGTCCAGCATGGCATCGTAGGCCATGTTGCCGAACGTCAAGCCCACGAGCTTGTCGACGAAGTCCGGGTCGCCCGAGCGCAGATCGTAGGTGAGGTCGGACACCATCGTCTCCTCGCCGGTGCGCCGCTTGATTTCATCGCCAAGCGACTCGGCGACGCTCGCCTTCTTGCGGTGGCCGTAGGCGTCGGCTTCGCCGTATTCGCGCACTTGATAGCCCTCCCACTCGGCGCCCTCGCTGAGCACGACCAGCGCATAGTTGCTCGGGTTTGCGCGTTTCTCCTCGATGAGCAGCCGGATCAGCTTGTCGAGATTGACCTTGTATTCGGGGACGACACAGCGGATCGAGGTGACGTAGGCCGTGTAGAGCGCCGTGAAGCCGGCATCGCGGCCGAAGATTCGGAAAATGCCGATCCGCTCGTGCGAGCCGACGGTGGTCCGCTGGCGCTGGATGGCATCGGAGGCGCGGGTGATCGCGGTCGAGAAGCCGATGCAGTACTCGGTGTTGTGAACGTCGTTATCCATCGTCTTCGGGACTGCAATGATCTTGACGCCAAGTTCGTTGAGCTTGGCCGCGTAGCCGAGCGTATCGTCACCGCCGATGGCAATAAGGTGCTCGATGCCCAGCGCCGAGAGGTTCGCCAGCACTTGCTTGGAGACGTCCCGGGTGCCTTCGGTACTCGGAAAGTCCTGACTAGCGAGATGATCGGGTAGCTTCCCCATTTTGGACGGGTTGGTGCGGCTCGAGTGCAGCACGGTCCCACCGCGACGGTCGATGGTGCGCGTGTTCTCACGGTCCAGGGATATAACGTAGCGGCGCCTGCTGTTCGGGTCCTCGAGGTTCAAGTGTGTCAGCGCCTCCCAGCCGCGACGGAGACCGACGACCTCGATATCGTTTTCGCTGCTGCGGTAGGTAACGGTTTTTATGACCGAGTTGAGGCCCGGGACGTCGCCGCCGCCAGTGAGGATGCCGATTCGCTTTTTCGCCATGACGACCCCTTTACTGCACTCTCATGGGCTTAGCGGGCCCCTGGCCCTGGGGGTTCCCGAAACCCCGCCCGTGGGACGCCGTGTGGCGGGGTTCACGCCCTCAGCTATTTCACCAATCTCGGCTTGCGGCTGTCGCGAATGACCCTGGCGCCTTGCCTGAGGATGATTGCCACTTTCGGCCAGCGCCTAAGCGCCGCCTCGTAGGTTGCATCGGCAAGTAGGGAGTCCTCGACGCCAGCCAAGTGCTCGACGATCTCGCCTTCGCGGTCGAGCATGTCAATGCGATGGCCAAAGTGCGTGCGGCTTTTCATCGCCACCGCTCCTTCCCCAATCCTCTTCCACCTCACGCCTCACAGCGGGCGCTGCCGGGTTCTTGAACTTGAGCGAGTCCGGCGACAGGCCGGAACGTTAGCGATGCAGGTGGCGAGGGCGACTAAACTGACGGATTTGGATGAAGCCAAATCCAAGACTACATGGAAGAACTTAAGAGCAGAAGATAAGCCCATCACGCTGGACACGACGCTGTCACTGCCTGAAGATGATAGCGGCGCATGGCGCCACTACCGTTTAAGCTCTCGCGTAATCTGCGCCCACATCTCTTCCAAATGCGCGACCGCTGGCAGCTCAGCGGCCGTCGGTGTTTGCGGTTGACCGAGGCCCTCGATGTGCGCGGCGACGTATCTGCCGTCGCTCTTCGCCTGCTCCTGTAGATTCTCTTCGTCTTGCTTTCGCCTGACGTCACTGCGGATCTTGGTGCCAATAATGAAGGCGAACGCTGCAGCCATTAGTGCGGCAGCGAAGATGCGGTGGCCGTGCCACAAATACCACGCCGCCCCGAGGGGCAGCCCTACGAGAAATGCGGCCTTGGTCAACGCGGTCATCCTGGCCCCTCCTTCCTATTGAGGAGTTGGCCTTCGCGACAGGTCAAGCCGAGAACGAAATCAGCTGTGGAAAGCCCGTGCGGCCCTCCCATTTCGCTTGGGCGCCGGTCAAATTGATTGTCCTTGGATCAGCAGGACGGAGCGTGCCCAGGAGGCGCCCCCGCGCCCTGCCGCGTGACCGGCAGCGGCCGTTGCCGGCGGGTTCTGACGGTCGCGAGACCCCACGCTAATCGGTGTAGCTTTCCGTGCTTTTGATTTCGCCGGTGAGCACCTGCTTCCGTTTTAGGAAGTTTTTGAACCAGTCAGTGGCCGAGGCGGTCAGCGTCGGTGAAAGATTGCTAAGGCCTCCGTCAAATTTGGTGTGTTGCAAATCGGCAACCTCCGACTGCAAGCGTTCAATCTCAGCAAGGGCATCGCGCATCGCGTGGGATGTCTCGCGGTGCAGGTCGGCTTCGGATCGGAGACGCTCAATCTCAGAGAGGGCTTGGTTCAGCGCGTCGGATGCCTCGCGATGTAGAGCAACCATGACCGGCTCGCCTTCCATGAGTTCGAGTATCGTCCCTAACTCGTCTAGCCTCACACAAAGGTCCTTGATGGTCCTGATGTCCATTCCGTCCCCCCTCGCCCTCTCAAGGACGACCAACCTCACCCAAGTTAGCGCTGGCGCGAACCTGTGCCAACATCTTGGCGTTCGGAAGGCGTCCACTTTATCAGCCGGATGCCCACGGGGTCACGACGCGCCATGAGCCGAAAGCCATCGTGTGTGCACCAATGCGCCCTACGTGACGTGAGATTTTACCGTTGATAATCGCACCTTATGCGAGCCTATTGGCGGGGCTTTTTGGTCCAACAGGAGAACTCGATCATGGCACGACCTGAGACCCCGCCAAGCGCCGAACACGCCAACGAGCATGCCAGCGTGCCGGAGAGCATCCCCAACCACGAACTGCCGCAGGCCGCGCTCGATCATATGAATGAGTTTCTTCCCGCCCCAGCATCCTGAGCAACCGGCCGAGCATCACGGCCCATCGGCCACCGGCTTCGACCACATGGCGGACGCCGCGCGCGAACAGCTGCAGGTGCATCACCCCGACTGGTTCGTGATCTGATGCTTTTAGCCCCGCTACTTGGCGGGGCTTTTTCTGTTGATCTCCCACGCGCTGTGCAAACCAACCGGCCAGCCACCCCGTTGATTGAGCGGGCTTGCT
>Ga0068862_100004802_pt1 | contig 11378 bp, 8 predicted proteins | sample KBSSwiS52_FD_66598 | JGI IMG/M metagenome (GOLD analysis project Ga0068862, IMG submission 66598) | Switchgrass rhizosphere microbial communities from Kellogg Biological Station, Michigan, USA - KBS Switchgrass S5-2 | ecosystem: Host-associated > Plants > Roots > Rhizosphere > Soil ... | reverse complement strand
CAGCTCGGGGCTCTGGTGCTCATCGGACTGCTGCTCACCTGGTTGATGTCGCGCGCGTCGTCGCGCTGGCTCGAGCTGCTGTGCGTGGCGCTGCTTTGGGTGTGCGGCGCGGCCATCTTCGTGGTGTCGGCGCGCTGGTTCACGCGCCACCATCCGGCGATCTCGGTATTCACCGATCGGCTGTGGTTCCGCGGCCTGCGCGAGCAGGTGGTGATGCTGCGCAATGTGCGCGCCGCCGAGCTCGTCGAGGCGCGCATCGCCGGCCTGCCGCGGCGCTGGATCGAGCTGACGCTGGGCGACCCGCGCGGGCGCGCCGGCGCCGCCGATGCCGAGAGCGTGCGCATCCCGCTCGACACCATCGATGCCGACGTGCCCGAGATGCTCGAGCTGATCCGCCAGCGCGCGGCCGAGCAACGCGAGCTCGCCGCGGCGCGCTGACGCGCAGGGCGTCCGGCGTGCTCGGCGCGCCGTCGCCGCGGGCGACGTATAGTGATCGCGACGTACCACACCGCCGGTTGACCACATGAACACGTTGAACACCCCCAACACGCCCGATCCCACTCCATCCACCGATCGCAGCACGCTCGAAGAGCGCATGTCGTTCCAATCGCGCTTCGTGCTCCTGTTCGGCGAGATCGACGACAAGCTCGCGATGTCCACCTGCCGGCGCCTGCTGGCGCTGGCCGAGCAATCGGAGGCGCCGATCACGCTGCTGGTGTCATCGCCCGGTGGACACGTCGAATCGGGTGATGCCATCTTCGACATGATTCGGTTCGTGCGCGCCCCGGTCACCACGGTGGGGTCGGGCTGGGTCGCCAGTGCGGGCTGCCATGTGTTCCTGGCGCCACCGAAAGAGCGCCGCGTCTGCCTGCCCAACACGCGTTTCATGATCCACCAGCCCGCGGGCGGCGCCGGCGGACAGGCCACCGACATCGCGATCCAGGCCAAGGAGATCCTGCGCACGCGCGAGCGCATCGCCAAGGTGATCGCGACCCAGACGGGCAAGTCGCTGGCCACGGTGTTGACCGACATGGAACGCGATTTCTGGATGAGCGCCAGCGAAGCGGTGACCTACGGCATCGTGTCGCGCGTGATCGACAAGCAGAAAGACCTGTCCTGACATGAAGCCCCCACGCTCACTTCGTGCGCTGCCCGCATGGCCCCGAACGGGCCCCTGCGTGGCCCGTAGGGCTCGTCAGTGCCTTCGGGCGGCCGGGCGGCACTGAGATGATTCGCCTGCACTGCTTCTGCCAATCCGGCAACAGCTTCAAGGCGGCGTTCGCGCTGCGCGCGATGGGGCTGGCGTACGAAAGCGTGCACGTCGACTTCATGCACGGCCAGACGCGCGACCCGGCGTGGCGCGCCGAGATCAATGAGATGGGCGAGGCGCCGGTGCTCGATGACGGTCCGCTGCGCCTGACGCAGTCGGGCGTGATCCTCACGCACCTGGCGCGCGTGAGCGGCAAGTTCGGCGGCCGCGACGAGCGCGAGCAGCAGGAGATCCTGCGCTGGCTGCTGTTCGACAACCACAAGTTCACCAGCTACTTCGCGACCTACCGCTTCATGAAAGCGTTCGGCGCCAGCGCGCCCGACCCGGCGGTGATGGCCTTCCTCAGGTCGCGCATCGACGCGGCGCATGCCATCGTCGACAGGCACCTGGCGACGCGGCCGTTCCTGCTCGGCGCGCAGCCGACCATCGCCGACTTCTCGCTCTCTGGCTACGTGTTCTTTCCGGTCGAGGAAAGCGGCATCGACATCGCCGCCGCCCATCCGCACCTCGGCGCGTGGATCGGACGCCTGCGCCAGCTCCCGGGCTGGGCCGATCCGTACGATGTGATGCCCGGCGAGCGCATCGCGCCCAAGTGGGTGTGACGGTGGGTGTTTGGCCGTCTAGGTCCAGCGCCTGATCGACGACACCGCCATCGGTGTCGTGCGCACCCGCACGCGACGCACCGGCTCGAGTGCCATGCGCGGATCGGGCGGCTCGTCGACCGCGGCGCGGCCGCGCAGCAGCGGCGTCATGCGTTTGGCGTGGTAGCTGTACAGGCGCTCGATCTCCTGGCGAATGCGCGGCGGGAAACCCTTGCGATCACCGCGCTTGTCGATCATGAGGTCGGTCAGCATGCGGTCCACCACGTGCAGGTGCTGCCAGTTGACCGCGATGCGGTTGGCGATGCGCGGGTAGTGGCGGCACAACTGCTTGGGGTGCACGCCGTTGGGGATGCTGCGCAGCCAGCCATGCGTGTGGCTTTGCATCACGCGGTCGTCGTCCATCGGTGCCGCGCGCGAATGCGACCAATCGCCGACTCTCGGCAAGGTGTCGGGATAGCCGAGCAGGCCGGAAAACAGGTTGCGCGTGCGTTGGATGACTGCTTTGATCGACATGTTCACTGCGTCCTGCCGGGGCCGCGGATGTGGCAACGCTGCGGCGGTTTGAAACTGCCCATAGGCTATTGAAGGCGAGCCGCTTGCGATAACCCACGATCGCGGGGATAGAGCCGAGCGCGCGACATAGTTGGCGCGCCGGTGTGGACTGGCGGGCACGGCGTGCCGCGCCGAACCCCGTGAATGCGCCCGGCCGTCAGCCCCGTGTCAGCCGAAAACCGCCGTTGGAGCAGGCTGGTGGCGTTTCCAATGAGAACGGTTCCCAACAAGGCCGCGTCGTCGCGGAGACGACGAGTCCAGGTGGCTGGCCCGCATCGCCCGCCGTGGCCGAGGGGCCACCGGGACGGCGCATACAGTTGGGTCTCGCTTCCAGGAGGCCTCCATGAATCAGGCAGACAAGGCAAGACAGTTCCGCTCGCTGCACCAAGCGCCGGGCGCGTTCGTGATCGGCAATGCGTGGGACGCCGGCTCGGCGCGGCTGCTCGCCGGCGCCGGCTTCGTTGCGCTGGCCACGTCGAGCGGCGCCACCGCCGGCGTGCTGGGCCGGCGCGACGGCGCCGTGACGCGCGACGACGCGCTGGCTTGTGCGCATGCGGTGTCGGCCGCCTGCGAGGTGCCGGTATCGGGCGACCTCGAGAACGGCTTCGGACACGAGCCGGCGCAGGTGGCCGAGACCATCCGGCTGTCCGCCGACGCGGGCCTGGTGGGTGGCTCGATCGAGGACTTCAGCGGCGAAGCGCTGTACCCGATGGACCAGGCGCTGCGCCGCATCGAGGCGGCCGTGCAGGCGGCGCATGCGTTGCCGTGGCCGTTCACGCTCACCGCGCGCTGCGAGAACTTCATCCGCGGCAAACCCGACCTCGACGACACCATCGCGCGCCTGCAGGCCTTCGAACGCGCCGGCGCCGACGTGCTGATGGCGCCCGGGCTGCCGGATCTCGATGCCGTGAAGCGCGTGTGCGCGGCGTTGCGCCAGCCGTTCAACTTCATGGCCGGCATTCGCGGCAAATCGTTCAGCGTGGCCGAGCTGCAGAACGCCGGAGTCAAGCGCATCAGCCTGGCGACCAGCCTGTACCGCGCGGCAATGACGGCGCTCGCCGAGGCGGCGCGTGAGGTGCACGAGGGCGGCACGTTCCAGTACCTCGAGCGCTCGTTGGGCACGCCGGAGCTGTACCGCGCGCTCAAGGTATGAGCGCCGCTCGGCCGCTCCGAAGGCGCTCGCGCCCCCTCGGGGGGACGGCGCGTAGCGCCAAGGGGGTCGTGTGAGCGTGCACGTCCAGGGCATCCGCGGGTGCAGGCGGCATGCTGCTGCCACGGCCATCACTGCCTGGCTCGTCTGCGGTGGTGTGCAGGCGGGCGTGCCGCAGGGCCCGCCGCAGGCCGATGGCCCGCTGAGCACGCGCACGATCGAGTTCCCCGACCTCGCCGATGACGCGCGTGGCGGCCGTCGGGTGCCGATCAAGGTGCACCTGCCGTCGTGGACCGGGCCCTTTCCGGTGGTGGTGCTGTCGCATGGCGCCGGCGGCAACTGGGATTCCAACTTCGCGCAGGCGCGCCACCTGGCCAGCCACGGCTACGTGGTGCTCGCGCTGGAACACGTGGCGAGCAACACCGAGCGCATGCGCCGGAGCATGCGCTTCGGGGCCAACCTGAAGGCGATGACGCGCGACGCGAGCGAAGTGCTCGGCCGCCCGCGCGACGTGACCTTCGCGCTCGACCAGGCGGCGCGCTGGAACGCCAGCCATGGCGAGCTGGCCGGCACGCTCGATCTGTCGCGCGTGGCGGTGATGGGTCACTCGTTCGGCGCTTACACCGCGTTGGTCGCCTGCGGCGCGCGCCCGGCGCTCGACTGGCTGGTGCCGCGTGTCGAGCCCGGCCAGGGCCTCGGGCCCGAGCTGCGCGACGCGCGCGTCAAGGCCTGTGTCGCGCTGTCGCCGCAAGGGCCGGGCGAGCCATTCTTCCGCGACGACAGCTTCGCCAGCATCGATCGGCCGGTGCTGGGCATCAGCGGCTCGCGCGACGAGCAGCAGGGCGCGTCGCCGGAGAACCGGCGCCGTTGCTTCGAACTGCTGCCGCCTGGCACCAAGGTGCTGGTGTGGATCGCCAACGCCGACCACATGGCGTTCTCCGACCCGACCGGCTCGCGCCGTGTCAGCCTGCCGTCGCGCTCGCGCGCCGAGGTGCAGCCGATCGCGCGCGCCGCCACGCTGCTGTTTCTCGAAGCGCAGTTGCGCGGCGATGCCGAGGCCGACGCGCGGCTGTCGGTGCGCACGCTGCAGGGGCTGGCGCGCGGCTCCGCGAGCCAGGTCGAGGTGCTGCGCAAATAGCGCGGTCCTGGGCGCGGTCGTTGCGGACGCTAGACTGCCACTTCTTCGTCACAACGCCCGAAGGCGTCTCATGGCTGCTGTCACCGAATCCGCTCTGCTCGAAGCCCTGAAGGTCGTGGTCGACCCCAACATGGGCAAGGACTTCGTGTCGACCAAGCAGTTGAGGAACCTGCGCATCGACGGCGCCGACGTGTCGTTCGACGTCGAGCTGGGTTATCCAGCCGCAAGCCAGATCGCGTCGCTGCGCACGGCCCTGATCAATGCGGCACGCAAGGTGCCGGGCGTGGCCAACGTGAGCGTCAACCTGCAGACCAAGGTCATCGCGCACGCGGTGCAGCGTGGCGTCGCGCTGCTGCCCAAGGTGAAGAACATCGTCGCCATCGCGTCGGGTAAGGGCGGCGTGGGAAAGAGCACCACCGCGGTCAATCTGGCGCTCGCATTGGCGGCCGAGGGTGCCAAGGTCGGCATTCTCGACGCCGACATCTACGGGCCGAGCCAGCCGATGATGATGGGCCTGGAAGGCCGCCCCGAGAGCGAGGACGGCAAGACCATCGAGCCGATGGAGAACTACGGCGTGCAGGTGATGTCGATCGGCTTTCTGGTCGACCCCGACCAGGCGATGATCTGGCGCGGCCCGATGGCCACGCAGGCGCTCGATCAGTTGCTGCGCCAGACCAACTGGGGCGAACTCGACTACCTGCTGGTCGACATGCCGCCCGGCACCGGCGACATCGCGCTCACGCTGTCGCAGCGCGTGCCGCTCACTGGTGCGGTGATCGTCACGACGCCGCAGGACATCGCGCTGCTCGACGCCAAGAAGGGCCTGACAATGTTCGAGAAGGTCAGCGTGCCGATCCTCGGCATCGTCGAGAACATGAGCGTCTACGTGTGCCCGAACTGCGGCCACACCGAGCACATCTTCGGTGCCGATGGCGGCCGTCGCATGGCCGAGCAGTACAAGGTCGACTACCTTGGCGCGCTTCCGCTCAACATGTCGATCCGCGAGCAGACCGACTCGGGCCACCCCACCGTGGTGGCCGAGCCCGACGGCGAGATCGCGCAGGTCTACAAGGCCGTGGCGCGCCGCGTCGCGGTGGCGATTGCGCTCAAGGCGCGCGACTTCAGCACCAAGTTCCCGACCATCACGGTGTCCAAGAACACTTGATGAACCTGCTGGAAGCCCTGCGCTACCTCGCCGCGCTCGACCAGCACCGTCACTTCGGCCGCGCCGCGATGGCGTGCCGCATCACGCAGCCGGCGCTGAGCAATGCGATCCGCGCGCTCGAGACCGAGCTCGGCGTGCCAGTGGTGCGGCGCTCGCGCCAGTACGAAGGACTCACCAGCGAGGGCGAAGTGGTGCTGGCGCATGCGCACCGCCTGCTGCGCGAGGCCGAGGCGATGCGCCAGGAGTTGCACAGCCGCGAAGACGCGCCGCGCGGGCGGCTGCAGATCGGCGCCGTGCCCACCGCGATCCCGGTTGCGGCGCAGTTCGCGGCGCAACTGCGCACGCTTCAGCCGGGTCTGGAGCCCGTGCTGCGTTCGCTCAGCTCGCCGGAGATCGAGATCGGGCTGGAGAACCTGTCGCTCGACCTGGCACTTGGCTATACCGGACGCGCCCAAGTGATCGCGCGCCACATGGAGATCTGGCCGCAGTACGAAGAGGCGTACTACCTGGTGCGGCGCGGCGCCGCGGCACGCGACGAGCCGCAGCTTGACGCTGCGGCACGCGACGAGCCGCAGCTTGACGCTGCGGCGTGCGACGAGCCGATCGCGTGGCGCGACGCGGCCGCGCTGCCGCTGGTGATGCTGACGCCCGAGATGCACAACCGCAGCATCGTCGAAGGCGCGATGCGCAGCGCCGGCGCGGCGGTGAAGCCGGCGCTCGAGACCAACTCGGTGCTGGCGCTGATCGCGGCGCTTGGCGACGGCACGCTGTCGGCGGTGATGCCCGGTGCGCTGCTCCAGGTGGCCAAGGGACTGCAGGGCCTGCACCTGCGCCCGCTGATCGACCCGGTGGTGCGCACGCCGATCGGGTTCATGTCGGCCGCCACGCCGCGCGCCACGCCGGCGTTGCGCGCCGCGCATGCGCTGGCGCATGACGCGCAGTGGCTGGCCCAACTGTCGGGTGCGGCCGAGCGCGGCGTCGGCTGAAGCAACCGTCGGGGCACGGCGCCGGTCAGTGCACCGTCATCGGCGCGGACTCGTCGATCGTCTCGTTGAGGGGAAGGGCGGGCAGCGTGGCGTGTTCGCCGAGCAGCAGCTGCAACGCCTGGTCGGCGGCCATCGGCGGCGCCAGCAGGTAGCCCTGGCCGTAGCGGCAGCCGCGCGCGCGCAACTGCTCGAGCTGCGCCGGCGTCTCGATGCCTTCGGCGATCACCGTCTTGCCCAGCGCATTGCCCAGGCCGATGATGGCCTTGACGATCTCGGCGTCGAGTTCGGCATTCATGTGGCTGACGAACGAGCGGTCGACCTTGAGGCTGGAGATCGGCAGCTTCGACAGGTACGACAGCGACGAATAGCCGGTGCCGAAGTCGTCCACGCTGATGCCCACGCCGATGTCGCGCAGCCGCTTCAGCGTGTCGAGCGCACGATCGAGGTGTGTCATCAGCTTGCTCTCGGTGATCTCCAGCGTGAGCTGCGACGCCTCGATCTCGTGCGCCAGCAGCAGCGCGCCCACCTGCATCGCCAGCGTGCCGTGGCACAGGTCGAGGCCCGACAGGTTGACCTGCATGCGCAACTGCGGATTGCCGGTGGCGAGCTGCCACTGCCGGAGTTGGCCGCAGGCGCGCGCCAGCACGCGTTCGGTCAGTGCCCCAATCAAGCCGCATTCCTCGGCCACCGGCACGAACACGTCGGGTGCCACCGGGCCGCGCTCGGGGTGGGTCCAGCGTGCCAGCGCCTCGAAGCTCACGATGCGCCCGCTGGCAAGGTCGTAGATCGGCTGGAACGCCAGCCCGAGCTGATCGTTGTCGATCGCCTGGCGCAGCTCGGCCTCGAGGCGCACCTGGTCGGAGATCTGCGAGCGCAGCGTGGTGTCGAACAGCGCATGGCGGCCGCGGCCGCCCGCCTTGGCTCGATACATCGCGATGTCGGCATCGCGCAGCACCTCGTCGGGCGTGTGGTAGCCCACCGTGCTGAACGTGATGCCGATGCTGGCGCTGGAGTTCAACGTCGAGCCGTCCACCTCGAACGGCTCGCGCAGCGTGTGCTGCAGCCGTGTCGCCAGTGCGGTCGCAAAGTCCTCGTCGTGGCGCTGCTCGATCAGGATCGCGAACTCGTCGCCACCGAGGCGGCCGACGATGTCGCCCGGGCGCACCTGGCGCGCGATGCGCTGCGCCGCGACGACCAGGAACTGGTCGCCCGCGCTGTGGCCGAGCGTGTCGTTGATCAGCTTGAAGCGGTCGAAATCGAGGTACATCACCGCGAAGCGGTGCGCCGGATCGCGCCGGCAGCGCTCGATCGCCGCCGCCAGGCATTCGCGGAAGCGCGCGCGGTTGGCCAGTCCGGTGAGGCTGTCGTGGTAGGCGATGTGCTGCAACCGCGTCTCTGCCTGGTGGCGCGCGGTGATGTCCTGCGCCTGCAGGATGAGGCGCGGCACGCTCTGGTCGCCGTCGGCGAATGCGCCAACGTGGATCGACACGCGCACCAGGTGGCCGTGCGGATGACAGATGCGCAGCTCGATCGGCGCGGCATGGCCGTCGAGCACGCAGCGCGTCAGGCGCTCGGCCAGCGGCAACGCATCGTCGGCGTGCACGCAGGTGCCGAAGTCGCCGCCGACGAGATCGGCCTCGCTGCGCCCGATCAGCTTGTGCATCGCCGCGTTGGCCTGCAGCACCTGGCCGCTGGACGACACCAGCGCCATGCCGATCGCCGCATTGGAGAACGCGCTGTGGAAGCGCTGCTCGCTGACGCCCAGTTCGGACAGGTGGCGCGCGTTCTGCTCGGCCTCGCGTTCGGCGTGCTCCAGGCGCACGCGGTGCGCCGCGTCGTCGAGCTCGCGCTTGCGGAAGTAGATGTGGAGCATCGCCAGCAGCATCGCGATGATCGGCACCGCGGCGGTCAACACGCCGAAGCCGACCTTCTCGAACGTGAGGTAAAGCAGGCCGGCGATCAGCGAGCTGGCGGCGTAGGTGATGCCGACCCAGCCGAAGCTGCCGAGCAGCGCGTCCAGCCGCATCGGCTCGTTGCGCTTGAGGTGCGGAATCACGGTGATCAGCACCGTGTTGATCACGAAGTACGCGATGGCAAAGGCCATCGCCGCCAGCATCAGCACCACCTCGTTGAGCTGGTTCACGCGCTGCAGCGCCTGCACGGCGGCGTGCCATGCGGTGCCCGCGAGGCCCATCGCGATCGCAGCCAGCGCCGGGCTGACGATGCGGCTGGTCCAGCGCTTGGAGCTGCGCATCGAGCCCACCAGCGCCTCGCCGGCGGCGCCCAGCAGCGCAGCCGCCGGCCCGTGCATCAGCAGCAGCAGGAAGATGAAGATCTCACCAGCGGCAAACGAGTTCTTCGAGCCCGGAATGCGCACCGGGAAGATACCGGCCAGCATCGCCACCGCGCAGCCGATCAGGATCTGCCACTGCGCTGCCGGCGTCAGCATCGACACATCGCGCAGCGCCAGTCCGAGCGTGGCCAGGCCGAGCACCACCATCAGCCACCAGTACGCGGCCGCCTTGCGGTTGTAGTCGGGCATCAGCGCCGCTTGCAGCGCTGTCCACAGCGGCGGCCGTTGGGCGTCGGCCGAGGCCGCATGGCCGCTCACTGTTCACCTTCGGCGGTCGATTCGCTGAGCATCAGGCCCTCGCTGAGCACCAGGCCTTCGCTCAACACGAGACCTTCGCTGAGCACCAGCCCTTCGCTCAACACGAGGCCTTCGCTGAGGACCAGGCCTTCGCTCAGCACCAGGCCCTCGCTGAGCACCAGGCCTTCGCTCAGCACGAGACCGCTGCCGCTCACCAGCCAACTCGACAGCGTGGCCGAGGGCATGAACACGCCGGTCTTGCCGCTCAGCGAGCTGGTGCCCGCCAGGGTGTCGGCACGCAGCACACCCGAGCTGAGCAGCGTCTGGTTCGTCAATGCGACTTCGCTGTAGTTCTTGACGAAGGTGTTGGCCGCGATGCCGATGCCGCTCCAGTACACCGGCGTGCGCTTGCGCACCACGTTCTTGGCCCACACGATGCGAGGGTCCCACACCGGCTGGTATTTGGTGAACAGCGCGCTGCCGCTGACGATGCGGTTGCCGCCGATGAACACGATGCGCGACCAGTTGAAGTTGCCGCCCACAATCGTCGACGTCGTGGCCGGGAACACCGCGTAGGCCGCGAGCATCGACTGGCCGCTCACCACGCTGCCGTTGCTGATCAGCGTGGCGATGTCGGTGCGCAGCGCCTTGGCGATGCCGATGGCGCCGTCGATGTTCAACAGGCCGGCGCCCTGCTGCAGCAGGTTGGCGCCCGCCAGCGGTTGCGCGCTGTACTGCAGGATGGCCTTGACCAGCGGCGGCGTCAGCCCCGGATTGGCCTGCAGCAGCAACGCGGCAGCGCCCGACACGGTGGGCGCGGCGATCGACGTGCCGCTCATCCACATGTGCGTTTCGTACAGCGGCTGCGGCACGTTGAGCGGCGCCACCAGCGCGCTGTAGTTCTGCGCCGGCAGCGTGCTCCATGCGGTGCTGGAGTTCGACGTCGCAGCCGCGCCCATCACCTTGTTGCCCGGCGCCACCAGGTCGGGCTTGAGCAGGTTGTCGATCCGGCGCACGCCGCCGCCGTCGACGTACGAGCCGCGGGTCGGACCACGCGAGCTGAAGAAGTTGACCGAGTCGTCGCTGCGCGCGATGGTGTTCTTGTAATTGATGGCGCCCACGGTGATCACCGACGGGTCGATGCCCGGCGAGCCGATGCGGCCGTAGACCTCGCTGCCGTTGGCGGCCTTGCCGAAGTTGCCGGCGGCCGCCACCACCGTGATGCCGGCGGCGGTGGCGCTGCGCACGGCCACGCACAACGGATCGGTCTGCCAGCTTTCGGTGGAGTCCGCGGCCAGGCTCATGTTCAACACGCGGATGTTGTATTCCTTGGCGTGGTAGATCACCCACTGGATGCCTTCGAGCGCATCGGCGATCGTGCCGCTGCCGTTGCTGCCGAGCACCTTCACGTCGTACAGATTGGCGTTGGGCGCCACGCCGGTGGTGTCGGGCGTGCTGGCGGCATAGAACTTCGACAAGCCGGCGGCCACCGAAGCCACGTGCGTGCCGTGGCCGAAGCCGTCCTGCATGTCGCTCCAGCCGTTTTCGATCGCCGCTTCATAGTTGGCCAGCGCGGTGCTGCCCGGGGTCAGCGAATACGAGGTCGAGCTGCCGATCCACGACGACAGGCTGGTGTTGAGCATGTTGACGTGGCGCTTGATGCGGTAGCCGGCATTGGCATCGGCAAACGCCCAGTGCTCGCGCATCACGCCGGAGTCGAGGATCGCGATGCCGACGCCGGTTCCGTCGAGACCGGTGTAGGTGGTCTTGGTCGAGCTGCCGCGCACGCGCGGCGTGAGTGCGCCGGTGATCGATTCGATCGTGCTGGCCGCGCGCTGCGTCTCGCGGTTAGGCGAGACGCTGACCACGTCGTCGCGCTTGGCCAGCGTGTGCACCTGGCGCGCCGGGATCTGCACGGTCATGGC
>Ga0068862_100004800_pt1 | contig 11380 bp, 10 predicted proteins | sample KBSSwiS52_FD_66598 | JGI IMG/M metagenome (GOLD analysis project Ga0068862, IMG submission 66598) | Switchgrass rhizosphere microbial communities from Kellogg Biological Station, Michigan, USA - KBS Switchgrass S5-2 | ecosystem: Host-associated > Plants > Roots > Rhizosphere > Soil ... | reverse complement strand
TGCCAGGTTATTTTGAATCCAAGGATGGAATAACAAACAAATCAGTTGCTATTTCGCTGACAACGCTGCTTCACAATACATTCTTCGATTTTTACCGGGTCCTCCCAGATCTAACTATTAGCTTAACCAGGAATTATTTTCACGTATAAAATTCTGATCCTTTTTGTATGCTTTAATTGTACGCAAGACTTTAAGCTTTTCAATAATCTTATTTTTGAAGCTGTCATGAAACCTGCTTTTTTTCACCTCATTTAAAGCATTTTCATAGGAAATGGCAGCCTCGTCATAATTCCCACTGTTTTCAGTTCTTAGGCCTTTAATAAATAGTTGAATTGGCAATGAAGTTTTTCTGTGAATAATATATCGAACCAACATAAAGAACGCCGCAAGTAATATGATCAAATAAACAAAGTAAAGTGGCATAAAAATATTATTAAATCCTTCCACAAATATACCTTATTTACAGCCGTTGCAATTATATAATCTATACGTTAGCACGAATACTCGTTTATTAAGACTACATTGCATGATCGTCGCCTTTGCTCATGATACATCCGAGGTAAAGGGTGGTTTGTAAAAGAAATAAAACTAAGTGCCTGCCTCTTCATTGCATCTACTACAACAACTTTTTATATTTTAGGAAATGCGGTTCTAGATGCCTCTAAAGCGCATGATAGCGACTGTATTTTGTTTGGAAAACCGCTTACTTATCTCCGCTATTTTTAAAAGAACCGGAACAAAAAAGACATGGCTAATATCCCATTCTTAGTTGCTACACTGGCTATATTGATGTTTTTCTCCGAATGTTAATATGAAACTCGTTCCTTTCCCCTCCTCCGATTCTACATTTACGCCAACATTATTTGATCGAAGAATATGGTATGTTGTGGCCAACCCAATACCCAGTCCGCCAGCCTTATCTGTAAAATAAGGCTTAAATATATTTTTCAACTTCTCCTTACTGATTCCGCAGCCGTTGTCTTCGATCTGGATGACATATCTACCCTCAATTGATTTTGTAACCAGTTTTAATTCCCCCTTTCCCGGTGTCATTGCATCAATGGCATTAACGACAATATTTGTTAACCCAATCAACATTTTTAGCCTGTTCAATTCTATTTTGCAGTCGTTAGATGCGTAATCTTTTCGTACCGCGATCTTTTTAAGCCTCATCCTGTCTCCCGCCATCTCAAGTACTTCATCAAGCAATTGGTGAATGGAATGTTTTTCTACCTGCACTTCATCCTCCTGGTATTTAAGAAGATCAAGTATCAAACTATTAATTCGATTTGAGCTTCGCCGGATAATATCCACGTATATTTTCAGATCATCGCCGTTTATTGTGGATTCCAGCATTTCAATTGCCAGGTTGATATTGGTTAATGGATTTCGGACTTCGTGTACCAGGGCAGAAGCAAATTGCACCTGCAGATCGTTTCGTTTTTTAGTTGGTACAGGAAGCTTATAATGAATATTAATATTTGTGGCTGGTTTTATTGTTGAATCAACCAGGGATGGCTGATAAACAATTGCTGTTTTGTCGTTGAAGGAAATTGTAAGCGGGCTCATACGTTTTATTCAGTTTTGGAAGATGGCAGAGTAAAGTTCCAAATGCGCCTAACTGTAACTATTATATGTTTCTATAAATTAGTTATATAATTCACACATTTGCCTTCGAGGAATCTCTTCAAGTATACACCTTTGACATAACTTGATGAAAAAAAGCACGCTGATCCTGGGGTCGACCCAAAACTGAAGTGATTTTCGTTCAATGATTGCTGCACTGGCTCCAATCGTTTCAGTTTAATTAGCGACGGCCATTGGCAATACAACCTTCAATGCATATCCTTCGCCGGGCTTTGACACAATAGTGACGCTTCCGTTATATAAGTCCGCCCTGCTCTTAATATTTACAATGCCTACCCCTTTTTTTTCTTTTAACATATCGCATCCCTTCCCATTATCTGACATACGTAAGGTGATTTCATTTTCGTGCCTGCTTAACTTAATAATAGTCCGGGTAGCATCAGCATGGCTGATGATGTTATTCAATTGTTCCTGCACAATTCTGAAAATGGTTACTTGCAGCTTTTCGTCCAGGTCTTTTTCCTCGATGCTCTCACTATGAAATTCAATTTTTATTGGATGGATAATGTTTAAATCATTTAGTAAATTTTTGATATTATCAAGTAAACCGACAATATTTATATCCGGGATCATCAAAGTTTTGGAAATTTTCCTCGTCTCAACTATCGCAGTAGTCATAAGCTCGCAGGACTTTTCTAGGTATATTTCACTATTCTTTTCAATTTTTTTTGCCAATTGCAGATAGAGTTTGGCAACAGCCATGATCTCTCCCAGGTTATCATGCAGCTCTCTTCCAATTTTAGCCCTTTCATTCTCCTGGGCCGTCAACACAGCATGCGTGATCTCTCTTTGTCTGGTGAGTCTTTCGTCGGCTAATTTGTTGTGGAGTATAACCTGTGCGGTTATATCCTGCGTGGCGCCAATTATCCTTGAAGCTTTTTCATTTCCGTCAAAAATGATATGCCCACGGTCGTGAACATACGCATATTCCCCATCGGCTTTTTTAAACCTGTATTCATCTTCCCATACATACTCAGTGGCTTCAGCAATTATTTTTTTTAATCGTGTCAATACGCCTGCTTTATCATCAGGATGCAGGCGATTCTCCCAAAAACTTTGAGGGACAAGGGCATTTTCTATGTTGTAGCCAAAAACCCTTTTATGTCCCCCATCTATCCAGAATAGCTTTTTACCCTGAAGATCCCATTCCCAAAGGCAATCGTTGGTAACTTCTGTCACAAATCGGTACAATTCGTTCAGCGTTCTGAGTTGTTGCGCCGGATGGCCCGGAAGCGACGAATAATCGGGATGCACGGGCTGATGATTGCTTTTAAAGGAAACAGATAAGATATCATCGCAGTGATAAGTAATAACGTTAAACCAAGCTCCCATTTCTCCCCAATATTCTTCGAAATGAACAGGAATATCCTGTAGAAATGCCTTATGGTAAACAGCGTAAAAATCTACTGGAATAATCCGGGCAAATTCTGACCATAGATTTTTTCCGACTATATCCTTCGCCTGCACTCCCAATAATTCTTCCGCTGCCCTGTTCCATTATTTCACCGTCCATTTGCGATCCACTGTAAAGAACCCATTTGTAATAATTTCAGTGATAGGTTTTCCCAGATAGCGTTTATTACGGCGAGTGGCCGCAACACCATTTGCAGTTGAAAGGAGTGGTAAAGCCATATTCTGAAAATGCATGATCAATTTGTTTCAGGTATAGAATATTTTTTCTTTGATAACAGATTCTACTCGTACCCGCTTTTAATAACAGTCAAAATCATTTTGAAGCGCCCGTTTGGCCTTATGAAATTTGGGGAATGTGCAGGTATTACAATCCCCTGCCCCGATTCAAGCATGTTGGATTTTTGGTCAATAACGATATCCGCCCTTCCTTCAATGATTTGGGCAAATGTATCAAAGGGAGATGTTTTTTCCGTTAAACCTTCCCCGCTGTCAAAGGACATAACACTTATATTTCCTGTTGATTTTTTTATAATCGTCTTGCTCACCACGGAGTTAGCCATATACTCAATAATTTCCACTATGATATGTGCAGTTGATTTCTCCAGTTCACCGTTTGCCTGGGTTGCATTGCTTTTGATTTTATTTATTTTTCCTGGCTTATTATCGGCGAGTTTCATAATGTTGACTTTTTATTATTTACTTTTTCTGAGGCACTTTAACCTGCTTTAATGATGGATTTAAACAATTCAGTCATTGACACAAAGATCGAATGTCTTCTGCCGATAATCATTACACAACTCTATAATTAAGTTATATTATTCACACGTTAACGAAGCCATTTATAAAAAATAGGTGTCTACCAATACTAACTACCTGGAAATAGAATTGTCTTTTGTAAAAGGGCTTACAAAGGTGGATTTCTTCTTCCAGGTATTTGTTATACACTTAGGAAAAATATATACACCGTATTCTCTATCGAATTCATTGCAATTGTTAAAAAAGGCACTTTTTCTGAGTCGCGAGCGACGGATCAAGGTATTCAATAAGAAATTTCAACCGAAAACTCCCTCACTTAAATGAATTGCCAGTTAAACCTTGCTCCACGGTTCTTCATTGTAAAGATGCTTTTGTACTTGCGGAATAGTCGCCGAAAAAATAGAGGGGCGGGATAAAAATCCCACCCCTTTTAAAATCCAATATCCTATGAAAAACCTTAATCAAAGATACTGTGCGGCATCCCATTAGTGTTATACGGTTATACAATTTTGTTATACAATTCACACATCCCGGTAATTGTAACATCTCTTCTCTGATGAATGTGTCGAGTCGATTGTACCGGGAAAAGAAAAGAAAAAAAATAGAGTGCTGATGAATTTAAATCCTTTCACATATCATCCAACATGGAGCGTCTTTTCACTTTAAGTTGCTTGAAATGAGAAGGTGTCAACCCGGTCACCTTTTTAAACTGCGTAGAAAGATGCGCCACACTACTGTAATGCATCAGGTAAGCGATTTCCGTAAGATTGAGTTCGTTATACACAAGTAATTCTTTTACCCGCTCGATTTTATGGGCGATCAGGAATTTTTCAATCGTTGTGCCCTGAACTTCTGAGAAAAGATTCGCCAGGTAGGTATAATCGTGGTTTAATTTTTTACTTAAAAAACTCGAAAAATTCATGGTCGACGGTTCGTCCGAATAATGGACCAGTTCAACAATAACATTCTTTATCTGTTGAATCAGAACACTCTTTTTGTCATCCATTAATTCAAGGCCTGATTTCAACAATGCCGTCTTAAACTGGTCATGCTGACTTGCTGAAATATTTTCCATGATTTCCACTTCGCCTAATTCCACCAGTGTATAATGCAATCCCAGCTTTGCCAATTCATCTTTTACTACCATTTTGCAACGGATGCAGACCATATTTTTAATGTATAGTTTCAAAAGGTTTGTACTTTATTAAACAGTCACCTCTATGAGAGCTGCAGAGCTGGAAAATTGGATGGCAATAAAACAACCTAAATGTAAGTAAATATTCCTACAGGGCAGGCTTGGGAAAGGGATCTGGTTTTACATCTATTTTTCCAGGGAATAATTATCTGTAATGACCCCACGTGTATCGGTTTTCAAGACACTGCGAAAATTATGTTTAATTACCACACACGACTTACTTACACGTCGATATTTTGCAAAACAAAAAGCCACTCCTATACTATCGGAGTGGCAACTGGTATAATGATTAATGGTAATTGGGACCTGCCTGATCCTTAGTTGACTAAACCTATTGTATCGGGAAGCGCACCACTTCTTTGGAGGCTTCTCTAATCAGTCCTGAATTTTTTGAACTTATGCCATAATCAAAACCGGACTAAGTTTGTAATTGAGATAGAGATTTTTCACTGCTTAGCAAATAGGACTAATGATTCCAATTTTCTTCAAAAACCTCCATTCCCCAATAGTTTTCTTTAGCGTTAACTTTTCTTGATAATTTCATTCTCTATTTGCAAAATATCGTTTATAATAGAGACATAAAGCAACAATTCCTATCAGAATCTTTGCTTATTCTAAATCACTGTTTAACGACTCTTGTCTTCAATTCCTCGAGTTTTATTTTTTGGTTGGCAATTTCCTTTTCCTGCATGGCCTGGTCATTTTTATTGTTGCGTAAGCCAGCCTGCAATTCATCTATCTTCCTTACAATATCTTTATCATCCTCCTGCAAACTGTTCAATTTTTTTTGCGAATTTTTTACAACTTTTTCCTGTTCGTCAATATCAAGGTTTAAGCGATAGCTGGCCGTCCCTGCAACAAACCCATTCAGGAAGGCTGTAGCCGCAGCAAAAGTGGCTGTATCAACTTCAGGAGAAATAAAGTTATCATATCCCTTGCTCACCAGCAGGTAAATGGTTGACTTATCTTTTTGTGTTTTGCTTTTGGGTTCTACTTTAAAATACATATCCAGTTTTTGGTTATTAAGAGCAGCTAATACAATGCCGTTAAAAACATAGAATCCATGCAGTTTATTTTTTTTCCAGAACAGCTCACCTTTTGTTTCAGGATTATAACCTGTTTCTTTCAGCTTTTGCAGTATGGTGTTTTCAGCAGCGTCTGTATTGTTTGGTAGCTCTAATACCAGACCTGGTTGTATTTTTTTGTCAATGGTAATCGTTGTAAAAGTCGCTTGAGGAGAAGCTGTCATTATTCCTGCAATAAGGAATGCTATCAATACATATAATCTGGTCATTTTTTTTGTTTAAAGTGAATAAAATCATTACCAGGAAGTTATTTTACTTTTTCTGGCCTCATTTTCAAACGTCACCGGGAGAGGTTTTACCTAAATATGGGATTTGACTTAGTTTAGTTCAATGTCACCCTGCAAGTTCCATGTCTTGTTGTTAATAAGTGTTACAGGGTTATAAGAATATGTTTCATTATTCACACATTGGTGAAAGAAATAAATTATTGCAGGTTGCCGAATCAGGTGATTTGAGATGAGAATTTTGTAACGTAAAGAGATCAAGTATGAAAAAGAAAATCGATGGCCTGGTAAGAGACCTCTATTCATTTTTTTAACCCTTCGATTACGCCTACACCAAACATTTTTATTATCCCTCACCATAAAGGACATAACACGGACATTGCCTGTTGACTCTTTCCGATTGTTTTAATAGTTACTGAATTGGGAACACATAACAAAGCGGGATTCGAAATCCGGAATCATTCACAGGCTCTCCAGGTTGTTACGCCTTTTCTCTTTCAGTTTTTTGAAGTGAGATGGTGTTAAACCGGTAGTTTTTTTGAACTGGTTCGATAAATGGCCCACGCTGCTGTAATGGAGCCTATCCGCAATTTCCGTAAGACTGAGGTCATCATATACCAGCAGCTCTTTGACACGTTCAATTTTATGGAAAATTATGAACTGCTCAATGGTAATGCCTCTCACCTCCGAAAAAAGGTTGGCAAGATAAGTATAGTCGTAATTAAGTTTTTCGCTAAGGAAAACAGAGTATTTAGTCAGGGGCGGCTCGTCTAAATAATGGATCATCTCGATGATCACATTTTTAATCTTTTCCACGAGCATTGCTTTTTTGTCATCCATCAGCTCCAGGCCGGCTTTTTTTAAGCCGTTGTTCAACTGCTCGCGTTGCGCCAGTGTGATATTCTCCAAAATTTCGACCTCTCCTAGCTCTACCGTCTTGTGATGAAGACCCAGCCTTTCCAGTTTGGCTTTTACCAACATCTTGCAGCGGATGCTGACCATGTATTTGATAAACAATTTCATGTATTACTCTCTGCAGAACGATGATTGAACATTTGTCAGTACGGAAAATGAACAGCACAATCATTCGAACCGGTTTGTAAAGATACAATTATAGAGTCATTGGAAAGTGTGAATTATGTAATGTTTCGGAGCAATTATGTAACGTCCAACTACTTAAATCTCCGGAACTTCATTCGTTGATTGTGATCATGCTGGAATAATTTTTCCGGAAACCATTCAGGATTAGACAGCAGAGAAAATGAGGGTGACGACAATCCGGAAAGCGTTCGTTCAATCCTACCTGTTTCATGTAGAAAAATTAAGCCAACCAATCGCTTACTAAAAGGCGAGCCGCTTAGGTGTGTAAGACTAATTGATGAGTATTATTCGGTAGATTAGCCCGGAAACAATGTTGCCGGTGCTGTTGATAGAATATCTCACAATTGTCTTATCTTGTCGGCTTCCTCCCAACTGCTTCAACGACTTATATATGAAGTTTCCATGGAGACGAATCATTCGAATATTTATTATATATGAAAAAACTAAGAATAGGAATTATTGATCTTGTTGCTAAAGGACCCACAAATACTTTATGGGCTAAAATCATGCATGCCAACCTGGCCAGTATCATGCCGCAGGTCGTGGCGACCTGGTGCCAGCAGGAAGGCCATGACGTGAAAATGATCTGTTATACGGGGCGGGAAGATCTCAGCAAAGAATTACCAGTAAATGTAGACCTTGTGTTTATCAGTTCTTTTACACACGCAGCCCTCCTGGCTTATTCACTTAGCAATTATTTTCGCAGCCATGGGGCGGTGACTGTGCTGGGTGGCCCTCACGCCCGTTGCTATCCCGATGATGCCACTAAGTATTTCGATTATGTTTTAGGGTTTACCAACAAAGCAACCATTGCAGAAATATTAAATAATTGCTTTCCCCAGCGGCCGGAAGGCAGACAACTTTCGGCAGGAAAACAACCTGCCAGCCTGCCGGGAGTGAGAGAGCGCTGGAAGTTTATTGAGCCTACGCTTGCGAAAGCTCCTTTTATCAAGATGGTGCCGATGGTTGCAAGTATGGGTTGCCCATATACTTGTTCTTTTTGTATCGACTCAGTCGTTCCTTATCAACCCCTGGATTTCCAGGTAATCAAAGAAGACCTTCGCTTCCTGCTAACCAAATTCAAAAAACCATGGGTGGGGTGGCATGATCCGAATTTCGGGATAAAATTTGACGACAATATGGAAGCAATTGCTTCCGCAGCTCCGGCAAGAAGCTTTCGCTTTATCGCCGAAAGTAGTTTGTCTATCCTTAAAGAGGACCATTTGCAAGTGCTGCAAAAAAATGGATTTGTAGCTATGTTGCCTGGCATAGAATCCTGGTATGAGCTGGGCAATAAATCCCGAACCTCGCATATCGCAGGCAGAGAAAAGGTTGACCAGGTTTCAGAGCATATTAATATGGTGTTCCGTTACATTTCTAACGTTCAAACAAACTTTGTCTTGGGACTGGACAGCGACGCAGGTGAAGAACCTTTTGAACTCACCAAGCTTTTCATCGATAAATCACCCGCGGCTTTCCCCGGCTATTCACTGCTTACCGCATTTGGCGAAGCGGCACCACTAAACCTGGAATACCAAAAAGCTGACCGGGTGCTGCCCTTTCCGTTTCACTTTCTCAATAATCACCATGCCATGAATCTTAAACCAAAGAACTATGAATGGATCGACTTCTATGATAAAATCATTGATCTGACTGAATATAGTTTCTCAAAAAAGGCTATTTACCGTCGCTTTATGGCTTCCCCGAGTTATCCCTCCAAGTGGATGAATTTCATGCGTGCCATTTCTTCAGAAGGATATGGACGTATTCGCTTTTTCCGAAAAGTACGTGAGAAGCTGATTCATGACCGCGAATTCCGGAAGTATTTTGAAGGAGAAACCAGGCGACTGCCCGATTTTTATCGAAATATTATAAAAAAAGATTTAGGCAAATGGGCGCCGTGGCTACCACAGGGAGCTATTGAGCATAATCCGAATATGTACCTTCAGAAAAAATTCAAAAAAGCTATAGCTGTTTAAAATGCTTTGTCTTCAAACGGACTTCCTTAATGAACCTCATTTATTGTTTGGTATGAACTACGCCTGCATCTGAACTTGTCGGTTCCGTGGCTGTTCGTATGTACAATTCTTGCTGCGGATAAGGAATTTCAATGCCATTTTCCTTAAATGCCCTGTCTATTGCGGCAATCAAATCGCTTTTGATTGAGCCCAATTCATCGATGAGAACTGACCAGAAAAATAATTTGACATCAATTGAGCTGCTGTTGAATTGTTGAAACAATACAAAGGAAGGCGGGTATCTTAAGATACGTTTGTCAGCAGCCATCAGCTCTTCTAGAATCTTCCGGGCTTTTTCCAAATCTGTCCCAAATGCAATTCCGATTAGCAAGTCCCCGCGCCTCATCCTGTTTCCCAATGTCCAATTGACGAGATGCGCATTCAACAAATCCCCGTTGGGAATAATCACTTCGGCGCCGTCGACAGTGGAAAGGATGCTGCTCCGAAACCCAATAGACTTTATCATTCCCGAACGGCCGCCTATTTCAACTGAGTCGCCTACATTAACCGGCTTTTCAAATGCAATGATTAGCCCGCTTACGAGGTTATTTACCAAGCCCTGTAATCCAAGGCCAATTCCCACGCTTAATGCCCCAAGTATAATGGTGATCCGGTCTACCGGGGCGCCTGTTGCTGCCACTGCAAGAAACAATCCAAGGCTGATAATAGTAATACGTACGAGCAAAATCCAACTGCCCAAACCTGCACGCCGTTCATTTCCTGCCGGCCCGATCCGCGCATCAGAAGCGAAAAATGAAACAAGCTTTGAAGTGATTACGGACAGCGACATAATCAGGAAAAAAACCAGCACACTGCTGATGTTGAAACTATAGCTACCTATTGTCCTGTCTTCAGTAAAAAATTTTTTTAATGGCTCTGTAATAAGCCTGAAAACGTAAAAATTCCGCCCAAATAAAATCAACCATCCGGCAATCAATAATGCCTTAAAAAGAGGATGCACCTTTTCACCCACACGCTCAAAGTTGATATACACTGAACCTGCTTCTTTTCCTTTATACACCTCTTTCGCAATGGCAAGGCCTTCCCTTATGAGCTTGACTGTCCAAAGAAATAAAATAGCGATGACGACGCTGAAAAATCCACTGGTCATAAACGTTTTGGAAAGATTATAACGACCAAAAATGTTGGCGATGAATGCAACGAATTCAAGAAGCACGACAAAACCTACAAAATAGATCACCCGCTTTTCTTTCAATTCATTTTTGCGTCCCCTGACAAGTGCAGCTGTTCCATGTACGAGCCCCGCAAGCGAAAGAAAAAATATAAACCACCTTTCGGTTCGTGAAGCTTGCAGTACCAGGTTATCTGCGCATGCGAGCACAAAAAAGAAGAACAGTATGGTCCAATTCCTGAACCAGAATCTGCTGATATAATCCCGAAAAATCAGGGTCAGGCAAACAGAGGAGATTAACCAAATAAGGCAACTAAGAACAAATGGTGGCGCCGGAAATATGAACTGGAAAAGATTCAGGATAATCATGATGGACGAAAGCAGGGGATACCGAAGAATCAATCGTCCTTCAAAACCCTCCTGGGATAAATTCTGATCCTTTATTTTTTCTTTCAGTGATTTTAGGAATAAAAAAAGGGCTACGATGAGTAAAACAATGAAAAAAATCTTGCCCTTGTTGTTAACTGAATAAAATTCCAGAATCAGTTTAACTTTTGCCACCGCATAATTGATGATTTGACCAAATGGGCGATGAAACCGGGATGGTTCCCATAAATTTGTAAATTCTCGCTGAAAAATTTTTTCCGATAGGTGTAGGCGATAATTTTCAATTTCGTCAAGACCGGTCTTCAATAAATTTTCAAGTTGGCTAACATCCATCTGCAAACCTTCAATACTGGCAATGGCACGCTTTAAGATGCTGTCCGTTGGGCCGACTTCTGAAGCCAGGATCGCCAACCTGTCGATGT
>Ga0068862_100004796_pt1 | contig 11383 bp, 8 predicted proteins | sample KBSSwiS52_FD_66598 | JGI IMG/M metagenome (GOLD analysis project Ga0068862, IMG submission 66598) | Switchgrass rhizosphere microbial communities from Kellogg Biological Station, Michigan, USA - KBS Switchgrass S5-2 | ecosystem: Host-associated > Plants > Roots > Rhizosphere > Soil ... | reverse complement strand
GTTCTCAGCTCTGCAATTACACTTGCCTCAATTTATTGCCTTGTTTTTGCAGGCATTCGATATTTTGATACGGGCAACACTATATATTTTTTTTACCATCCGCTGGTAAGTCCCCTATCGCATCATGCGGTTTATTTTTCTGTATATACTTTTATTGTATTGGTTTTTCTCATATCAGAAGGTCATTCTTTGCCATGGCTGGCTAAAAACCGGTTTGTTCATGTTGGCTGGCTCATTTTTTTGCTTTTCTTTTTATTTCTATTATCATCAAAAATGGTTTTGCTAATGGTTGTTTTATTTCTGTTTTATTTATTTTTCCGCTTTGGCAGTAAAAAAATCAGCCGATGGCAGGCTACTGCAGGAGGTTTTTTCACCATCCTGCTGATAATCACGATTGTAAGCACTAATAACCCTGTAGAGAGACGATTTATTGACCTTAAGGGAAATATTGAATTATTGAAAAAAGAAAAATATGATGCGGGTGTCTATTTCAACGGATGGCAGTTCAGGCTATTGTTATGGCGGATGACATATGAAATCATCAGGGACAAGCACGCCTGGCTTATAGGCGTTGGATCTCCTGGTGCACAGGCAGTATTAGAAGAAAAATATCTTAACCTCGGAGTTTATGCGGGAGGAAGAAATGCTGATGACTATGGATACCTGAAGTATAATTGTCACAATCAATTTCTACAAACCACACTGCAATCCGGCATTATAGGCTTGTTGTTTCTTTTAAGCTGGTGTTGTATGTTATTTAAAAAAACTCTCTCACGAAAAGAACCTGTATTATCATGGAGCCTGATTATTATTATTTGTTTCTTTTTTATTGAATCAGTGTGCGAGAGACAATTCGGTGTAGTTCTTTGTACATTGATACCATTGATGTATATCTATACACCCAAAGCCTAAAAAATTCCTGCGTCATTTATAAATCTTCTTCGTCTTAGCAAACCGTGCACGGTATAATTTAATAAGAAAATTTGAAATGTAATTTGCTTAAAGACCCGGCTAAGGCTATGACCATAAAATACATCCGGAAATAAAAGCGGTTACACAATTTGTTAGAGGCATGTAATTATTTTTATATTAAGCGTTTTTGATTTAAATTTCCATTTAGATATGGGCATTACCAAGAGTATAAGCGGCCAGATTGAAAAATATATTGATTGCGGATAAAGAAGTCTTTTTCTACGCTTCTTTTACCCATTTTTATTGTAAAATATTACCAAAAAAGATATGTGTTTATTATTGGGTCTGAATATTTATTAAAGCAACCTCAAATTGCTTTATTACGTTAGTTAATATTGAAAATTAAGACATTATTAAAAGTATATCAAAATGCTATCAGTTGTGTAATGCATAATTAAAACTACTTTGAATAACATTAGTCAAGACATATTAAAAACCCTCGCCTATTTTGATTATTTTGACTATCCCCTTACTTCTGAAGATGTCCGCTCATTCCTGGCCCAGCCGTGCAGCCAGACCGTTGTAGACGAAATCCTTACAGAATTATTAAATGAAAATATCATTTATAAAACCGGCGATTTTTATTCATTGCAGAGCGATTCGCTCCTGGCTAAAAGGAGACAGGAAGGAAATCAAAAAGCCGTGAAACAACTAAGCATTGCCAAAAAAGTAGCCAGGATACTTAGCCATTTTCCGTATGTACTGGCAATAGCAGTTTCCGGATCATTATCTAAATATTTTGCCGATGAAAAAACGGATATAGATTTTTTTATCATCACAGCTGCCAATCGTTTATGGATTGCGAGAACCTTGATGCACATCTTAAAAAAATTTAGCTACATAGCAGGTAAACAGCATTGGTTTTGTATGAATTACTATATAGATGAGCTTGGCATTGACATACCGGAAAAAAATATTTTTACAGCCATGGAAATTGTTACGCTATTACCTATGCAGGGAACAAATCATTTTAAAAATTTCATTGCAGCTAATTCATGGGTAAATAATTATTTCCCCGCACATATTATTTCGACGGCTGATACTCCGGAAATAAAAAGAGGGTTTTTCCGGAAATGCTTTGAAAAAATATTCAACTCACCGTTAGGAGACTTTACTGATAAATGGCTAATGAACATAACTGACCGGCGTTGGAAAAAAAAGGCCAGCCAGGGGAAAGTAAATGACCATGGCATAAGAATGCGAATGATAATGAAAAGGCACTTTTCAAAACCGGATCCTAAAAACTTCCAGGTGAAATTGATTGAAAAATATAACTCCCGGATCAATGATCTTTTACAGCAGGTTGAGTTACAACTTCAGCATTAATATCTTCCAACGCAAAATCCCCGGCAAAAAGCTTTGACGGTTAAGGCAGGATCACGCCGTTTTGTTCAGCCACATCATACTTCTCGCCCTGATAGCTTTCAGTTTTATGAAAAAACTTTTCAACTCCTTTTTCTTTTTATTGTACATCATTTCATAATTGATCCATTGAACGGCGTGACTGTAATAGGCCCTTTTATAAGTACGCTTGAAATCAATGTCCCGGTCGGTACTGCTTTCCCATGGCAATGCCTCCGTAAAAATATTTTCCACCTGGCTATATAATGGTGTTCCCTTGATAGGATAGGCAACTGTAATTGTATATTGATCAGGATCGGAATATTTAAGATGTGCCAGCGTTTCTTTTATATCTGTTTCATTTTCACCGGGGTAGCCCAGCATTATGAAAGTACCCGCTTCCATTCCAAATGCTTTCACCTGTTTAATGATTTCTCTCACCTGTTCTACCTGTACCCGTCTATCCATGGCGTCAATGATCTTTTGCGAGCCACTTTCAGCCCCAATCCATACCCTTGCACAACCACTGTCTTTGAGCAACTGTAATACATCAGTATTGACCCTGTCCGACCTTGTAATGATTTCATAAGGAACAATCATATTTCTTTCATTCACTTCCTGTACAAATTCCCTCAGCCATCTATGATTAATAGTAAAAACATCATCCACAAACCATATCATATCAAACCGGTAATTTTCTTTCAGCCATTCTATCTCATCTACTACCAGCTTAGGATTGCGCCTGCGGTAACTGGCACCATACACGGCCCGGCTGCACCACTTGCAGGAATAAGGACAGCCTCTCATTGTATTTACATTCACCATACTGATACCATGCTTTTGCTTCCACACATCGAAATATAATTGCAGGTTGATCTTTTTACGATTGGGAAAAGAAAGCTGATTGACATCTTTTATCAATAGCCTTTCGGGCATTACAACAACTGTGCCTTCTTCCTTAAATGCAATACCAGGAATGCTGTGCAGTCCCGGGGTTGATGATGAAGCAAAGGATTGAACAAGTTCCATCATGGTTTCCTCACCTTCTCCAAACACGATCACATCGGCACCATATTCGAGGAATTTTTCTTTATGATTACGGACTTCCGGACCACCAAGAATGATCTTCAAGTGTTGCAGGGAAGGCGTTGCTCTTACAAAGCTGATGATTTTAAGCACATTCAGCTTTGTCATCAGGTTGGTGTATATACCTATGATGCCAGGCCGCTCCTTCAAAATATATTCCTTGAGGGTTTCGATATTACTGAAAGTGGAATCAAATACTTCATTTTCATAACCATGTTCTTCCAGGTAAGCTGAAATATACAGGATTCCCAGCGGGGGGTATGGGCGCATAATCAGTTGCTCCCTGGGATCTTCCTGCAAAAAGTATCCATGTGTGAGTAAGATCTTCATGTAACCGGCTTTTTGAAGGTAATGCAAAAATGATCGGCAAAGAGCGAAAGAAAAGAATATCCTGATCTTTTTTCTAACCTATTAAGCCTGTTTAACCAACGCGGCCTCAATTCAAATTTTTTTTCGAGGTAAGAAGGTGGAATAAATAACCCAACAGGATGTTGTTGCAAAAATGAAAAAGACCTGGTAAATATTTTTTTAATACCAGCAGGTGAATAATAATGAACGGTCATCGTGGCCCCGTTCCTGGTAAAGTTCACTGACTTTCTGAATTTCCTCAATGCTGTTCTTAATTTCCCTCTCAAACTGTAATAAAATATCTCCCACAGGCAGCAACGGCCCATTATGACAAAAAAAAGATGGCCTCCCGGTTTTGTTAAAGTATACAGGTCTTTATTCAATTGTTCTAATGCCACCTGATCAATGCAGTTTAATCCACCAAAGTTCGAAAATACCAGGTCGAATTGTTCATTAACAAAAAGAGCTGACAATTGTTCAAAAGAGCAAACCACAAATCGAACCGGGAGGTCAGCATGGTATGATGCGGATTTTTCCTTAGCTTTTTCTATCATTGCGGCGGATGCATCAGCGGCAATAACTTTATGCCCTGATACTGCCAGCCTTACCGCATCTTCCCCGGTACCACAATTTATCTCCAGTATTTTCAATGAGCCTTGCTTTGCAATCAATAATTCCTGCAGAAATGACCAGACCCTTTCTCTTTGCAGGCGTCCGATATTTGAAACAGTGAAATCAGCATCATAGGTTGAAGCAAGTATATCAAATGGTGATTCCGCATTTATAATCATTTCGATGGAAAAGATTTTAATTTTTGTTTATAATAAAAAGTGGCTGGCAAATAGTATAAAGCAGATACGGCTTTTTTTAAGGTGGCAAAATTAACTGTGCCCGGATTTGTAATTAATTTTTTAACCGTATAAAATGCTTTGTGCTTACGGTAATTTAAATGCACATAGCGATGCAGTTGTTTATAAAAAGCGGGGTGATATGTGTTGCTGAACATCAACGCCATCTCATCGGAATCAGTCCAGTTTGTTTTTTCTTTCAACTGGGATCTTACTTTCTCGTAAAACACAGTGCCAGGTAATGGATAAGATACCGAGATGCCAATTTCATGCGGCAATAATGCATTGATCATTGCAATGGTTTTTTCAATATCAGCTTTTGTTTCGCCGGGATATCCAAACTGAATAAAGAAGGATGGTTTGATATTATTTTTTTTCAATAAGCCAGTGGCTTCAAAAATCTGTTTCACCGTAGTTCCTTTATCCATAGCATCCAGTATTTTTTGCGAACCGCTTTCTGCGCCCATCCAGATATTATCGCAACCCGCTCTTGCAAGATCCTTAATATTATTTTCCTGCAGCAACAGGTCTACCCTTCCCTGCATTTTAAATTTGAATACAATCTTTTCCTTTTCAATAAGATCAGCAAAGGCCTTTACCCAGCCAGGCTTCAACCCGAAAATATCATCGCAAAACCAGATATGATCAAAATTATATTTCCTTTTTAGCATCTTCAATTCATCCACGACATTTTGAGGAGAACGGGTATTATAACGATTTCCATAAATTGGCTTGGCACACCAGTTACACTTAAAAGGACAACCCCTTGTCGTACCCATATTCATGGAAAATACCCTACATGTTGTAACCACGATTTCCTGTAGGGCTCCATATCAATAATATCCCAGGCGGGAAAAGGAAGATCATCCAGGTTTTTCATCACATTTCTCCTGGCAGTTGTAACCAATGAATTATTATGCTTAAATGCAAGGCCGTGAATATCAAAAAAATCACTCTGATTGTTTTTAATTGAATTGATGAGCTCGAGTAAGGTAAGTTCCGCTTCACCCATCAAAACAAAGTCTGCACCTTCATTCAAGTACATTTCAAACCGGTCAGTAGCATCTGAGCTGGAAACGATCACTGTGCATCCTCTTTCCTTCGCCAGGTGAATCATTTTAAATGCTGCTTCCCTCATATTGGTAAGGCACATCTTGGTGAGATAGTTAAATCCGTCGTCATAGATCACAAAAAAAACCGGCCGGATCTTTTCAAGAGATTTAGTGACTTCTTCCGGTTCATGGGCAAACATCGTATCAAATAAGGAAACGCTGTAATTATTTTGTCTCATCAGGGATGCGGCATACAAAGTTCCCAAAGGCGCATACGGCTGCCCTATTGACCATTGCTTGGGATCAAACCGAAGGAAATAGGAATGAGAAAAAAGTATCCTGGTCATTTATTTTTTTCTGCTGAACTATTATTTTTTTAAAAAAATGTCTTACTCAAATTATCTCCCCAAATTATCGCATACATTTTTTTTATCCTCCAACATTTTTAGAAGGAGAAAGGTTTAGATAGCAAACACATTTTACACAGGTACTGTTGGTATCCACGTCAAGGTTCTTTCTAAACTGAATTGCCTTCTCACTGTTTAATATTTTATCTAATGATTCATGCCTGATATTGCCTATTGGATCATGAAAAAAACAAGGCCGCACCGTTCCATCTGCCTCGATTACTGTAGATACCCATGGTGCGTTGCATTTTTTGTATGGAAAAGAATTCCGGCCATAAAAAGCTGCATAATATTCATATATTTTCCAGATTTTACCGGGAGATTCTGCGATAAATTTATTCTCAAATTCGGCCTGATAATCTTCTATGAGCCTTTGAATAGTATTTTGCAACTCCGGCAGGTCTTCTTCGGATAAAAGAATCTCATGTTGGCGCATTTCATCCCAAAGCATTTCACGATTGAAAGCGTGGCTGCTTACATCGGCAGGTAAAAAACTTACCTGGTCCACTCCTATTTCTTTTGCACTATCGATTATGGCAGGCCACCGCTGATAGTTAATACGATGAATAACAGTTCGGGCAGTTATTTTATAACCTGGCTGAATTGATCTTACCTCGCTGATACCTTCCCGCAGTTTACTAAATCCACCGGGGATATTCCGGATACCATCATGCGTTTCTTCGTCGCCGTCTACTGAAACAATGATATCATTTACCCACTTAACCAATTGCGCCGCATTTTTTTTTAGGGCAAGACCTGTGGATAGTAATGTCACTTTTATATTTTCTCTATTCAATATTTCACAAAACCTGAAAAAATTACTGTTAAGCAATGCTTCCCCCCCCGACATCACAACCTGCCGTGTACCAAATTTTCTTAAAGACTTCAATAATCCCTCAATATCCTGCTCGGTAAGTTGCCTGAGATTTTTATTATCCTTCCATATGTCACACATAATACACCGGCAATTACAGGCACTGTGTGGCATTAATATTACAATAGGCAAAGCTTTAATGCTGTGGGTTTGTAACGTACGATAACGTTTATAAGTGTGGGATAATGTTTGAGTAAGCATTTATACAAAGTGGTTTTTGATCACAAGCCAGTGAAAAGGGTTCCTGCGAAATAATTTATTTATCCCCAAATCAGGGTTATACAATATGGAAAACCGGAAAGATTCGATTTCATCAAGACAATGGTGGAAATAAAGTTGTGACATTTCCGGGAATCCCATATCAGTAAAATATTTTTTACTTCTTTGTTTTGCTGACGCGATTTCATCATGCCGGTACAAATGGCTATCCATTATATGAATTTCTCCCTGTAGTGTTAAATACCGGAGGGCAATTTTTATGATTTCTTTGAGAGATTCAAAATACTGGATAGATGCTGCAAAAACAATCAGGTCAAATTTTTCATCAGCAAGTATTTCTGAACGAATATCACCTTCAGCAAATTTAAGATTGGGCTTCCCGCGAAATACCTTTTTTGCCTGTTCAAGTTCTATAGTGTTGATGTCTAAGCCTGTTACCCTCCCTTTTGTAAAAGAAGATAACTGTGCTGAAAGCCATCCATTTCCACAGCCAACTTCCAGGATATTGCATATGCGGCCATGCCGCTTTATATACCGGAGAAGATTATTACAGGAACGTTTACGGATTAACCATTCTTTATGATATGGATGAGAGGCAGCAATTAACGGCAGGTCAGCGATTTCCGCTTCACTATATATTCGCCCCTCTTTTAACCTTAGAGCAATATATAATTCCTCAAATGCATTCATAGTTAAAGATGCCGGCTGTGATAAAAAACCATTTATTATTTTTAAATTGTTCAAGGGTAATTAAGGTAATTGTAAGGAAAATTAAAAACGCTGTATTTCAGGCTTACGGTAGTTCCACATACGTTACAACAATTTTATTTCATAAGGACAGTGGTAAAAATTTATTTTGTACTGGGTACCAACCACTAATTGTATTAACCGGCGCTTCGAATTATTCAGGAGTATGTCCGATACCGTAGGATAATAACCATTCAGTCCGGTTTTCAACGGCGTAAACTGAAGCGCAATATACATGATTGAATTTGGAATTCTATGTTTGGCAGCTGCACTTTGCGGATTGTATAAAAAAATCCTGTTCATCGTGTTCAAAACGAAAAAAACAGACCGAAGGTTGCCAGTATTTATAATCGCTTACAGGTCGATAGGGATTACACGCATTTATAAGACTAACTATACAAATTTGATATACTAATTCCATGATTTAAAAGCAATTGCAGCAAACGTGAAATTAATAACAAGACAGTGGTAATTTTAAGAAAGCATCCATTTTAGTAATTGCTTGCAAATCCCAAACTTATTTGGAAGGCCTCGTACCCAAATCGCTAAATAAACCTCTTTGTTCATGTGGGCAAAGTTATTGATGCAGGGTATAATCAATCCGGTTTATTTTGAAAATATAATTGATTTCCCACATTAATTTTTTAGTTTGTACCGGTTCAAAAATAAAAGAATATCCTGCGGCAATATTCTTTATCATCTCCAAATCACATACGTCTGAAAGTATCATAATTACAAGAGACTGCCCGTGAATATAATTTTTGAGGTCTTCAAATAATGCGGAAAAATATTCCCCGTTTGTTCCGCAGTACCAGGCAAATTCAGCTTCAGTAACTGGTTGTTTTTTGTAGTAAGGCGGGTTGATAGCAATGATATCAAAAGCCTGGAGCGGGATATTTTGAAACAGGTCGGATTGAATAATTTGTAAGGGTAAATTATTCAGCCGGCTATTCTTTTTTAGATATTCAATCGCGATAGGATTGATATCAGTTGCAGTAACAAGTGCCCCTTTTTTTGCAGCGCTAAATGCAATAAGGCCGCTTCCTGCGCCAAGCTCTAAAAAATTTTTTTTACTAAGCTGCAGCGGTAAAATATATTTTAATAATAATTTAGTGCTGAAAAAAAACCCTGGATGAAATACCTCCCGGGGAATGATAAGCTGGATACCACCGTAAGCATATTTTCTTGTTGCAGAAAGATATTTTGCCGTTAAAGACCGAATAGTTTTGCCCGCGATATATTTTATTATTTTTCTCAAATGCTGCTACCTGTTAAAACCCTTCTATTTCCGGCTGGCGGTATTTCCATAACATTTGTAAACCCTTTAACTCATAAGGTTTCCAATAAAAATTGGTCTTATACCGGATAGCGGAAATTGAATGTAGCACAATCCTTTTTAACCGGCTCATCCGCATATCGGATACGGTAGGGTAATAACCATTTAACACGGTTTCGAAGTCCCTGATTTTATCAATCATTTCTGTCGTGAGCCAGGGCGTTAACGGGTTTTTGCGCAGGTCAAAATTTTCCCAGTGCGGGCTTATCCAGTTTTCTAATTTTTCAGGAAACCGAAAGCCGGAGGCAAGTACCCGTTTATACATATCTGAACCTTCCGTAGGCACAGGGCTGTACACATAAATGATGATCTCTGTTTTTGAATTGATTTTTTTTATCTCTTTGATAAATGCAATATCCTGGTCTATTTGCTGCATTACTTCTCTTTCAGTATCTGCCGGGGTGCCCAGTACAAAAGAATATTCCGGGATGATATCAAACTTAGCCATGCGTGCAGCAAAAGCCTTTATCTGCGCCGCGCTTTGTGTGCCGCCCTTGTCCATTTTCTTAAGCACGGCATCATTGCCTGTTTCTGCGCCAAAGAAAATCATTTTACAACCCGACTCACGCATAATTGCAAGTGATTCATCAGAATATTTATCTATTGTATCAATCCTTCCTTCACCCCACCATACCATATTTTCAGGCTGAATAAGTTTTGCAAATTCAACCGTTCTTTTCTCTGATACAAAAAAATTATTGTCGTGAAACTCAATGGCATTGCCACCGTAATAATCTTTCAAATATTTAATATCCCTGTAAAGCCCTTCGGCAGATCTTCCTTTCCAGCGTGCATTATAAATGGGCACCACTGCACAAAAAGAACATTTGAATGGACAACCCATGCTGGAATGATAGGCAATAGTTTTAGTTCCCAAATAGGTGTTGCCGAGATACCGTGAAAGAGGATAAAAACTATTCAATTTTTCGTAGGGCAGCGGGGGAAGTGTATCCATATCGTACAATTCATCCCGCATAGTTTTTATGATATCCCCATCCGATCTGTAAATAAGGTTCCCGATCAGCTCATAAGGTGTATTACTTTCCAATGCACTAAGTAGTTGTGGAAAACATTTTTCTCCAGGTCCGTTTACAATAAAATCCACATAGCCCGATTCGAGTACCACTTTAGGTTGGTTGGAAGGAAAATAACCACCCCAGATTATTTTTATATGCGGGTACTGTTCACGTATTTTTTTGGAAATGGGGATGGCCTGTTTTAACTGTGGGCCAGGCATAGAAGTACACCCGAAATATCCAAATTCACCAGAAATTAAGTATTGGAATATTTTTCCCGAAGGGTCCGTTTCTAAATTGCCGTCCACTATCACATAGTCAAACAACCCCTCAATGGAAGCAGCTACTGCAAGAATGGAATTGGGTATTCTAGGTTTATACCTGGCGCTGCGCGGGTTAAATAATAATACTTTATTCATTTGGTTATAAACGAAATAAAAGGGGGTGAGGTTGCCAATAGTTTATACAGGTTTATACCTTGTTTTTATACCGCCCGTCTCGTATTTCATTAATATTATATGACAATATTATAAAAACTTCAACAATATCTCTCAGGATATCTTTTCATTCGAAATATACTGACCTGGAAGGCCTGCAATCTTTAGGCGGGAAGCTAGGATAGCCAGCCAGTAACCGTTTAGGAGAGAGAGTTCTTAATATGTTGAGTGCCACTTACATGAATTAGATTAATATCCATTTACTCATCATATGAAACAAGCTTAATTATAAATTATTTCACTGTCAGTTTTATTTAATCCTGTAAACGCCGTAGCCATACATGCATCTTTTGAAGGAATAATTTTTCTGGACCAATGAATCGATAAATATCCTGATCTCATCGTTTGTATTATTGTTGTATCCCCAGCTTTCAGGAATAACCATCATAGCAGGCTTATTGCTGGTAAGATCTGCAAATAACCTTTTTTTTGCAATTTCAGTTTGGGTAATATTAAAATAAATGGTTGGTGATTGCCTCTCAGCATAAGCCTGTACGATTGATCCATAGCCTGCAACGAATACCTGTTCCTGCGGATCAGTATTTGATTTAATCCATAAACCCAATTCCTTTTTTGAATGATCATCTGGTTGCTCAAATGGTTGCGTGCAAAGCTTAACATTAGTATCTGCTGGCGGTTT
>Ga0068862_100004794_pt1 | contig 11385 bp, 6 predicted proteins | sample KBSSwiS52_FD_66598 | JGI IMG/M metagenome (GOLD analysis project Ga0068862, IMG submission 66598) | Switchgrass rhizosphere microbial communities from Kellogg Biological Station, Michigan, USA - KBS Switchgrass S5-2 | ecosystem: Host-associated > Plants > Roots > Rhizosphere > Soil ... | reverse complement strand
CCGACAATCGCCATCCGAGCCTTGCCGGCTCGTACCTCGCAGCCTGCGTCGTCCTCGCGTCCGTCTACGGCAAGTCCCCCGTCGGCAATCGGTACACGGCCGGGCTCGATCTGAAGACGGCTGCGTTTCTCCAGTCCGTCGCCGCGGAGACGGTCGCGCGGTACTTCGGTCGCTGAGGCGCAACTCCTGACGGAGACGGTCGCCGGTCCTACTCGACGACGAGGTCGAACGCAGCCGACTGGATCGCTCGCCCATCGGGGAGGGTCGCCTCGACGTTCCACACCAGACGCGAACCGCGCGGCACGGAGGCAAGCGCAGCCTCGGGGACCTCGACCCGCGTCCCGCTCACCCCGACCTTCTGGAACAGCACGCGCAGATCCGACGACGCGAGCGTGACCTGGTACCGGACGGCGGAGGGGTAGGGCGACCACTCGAGCACCAGTCCCGCGCGTGACCGCGGCGTGCTCGGGACCAGCGACCGGATCCCCTCGGGGGCGCCGCCGCGCTCGTGAATCCCCGGATCCGCCGGGCGCGGGCGCGGCAGCACGATCACCGTCGCGGCGATGGCAGCTGCCAGTCCGAGGCCGAGCCCGATCCGGACCCGCCGCAGGGGGATGACCTTCGGCGCCGTGAAGACCGGTGCCATCTGCTCCCCCATCTCGAGCGCGATTCGCAGCGCGGAGCCGCACCGGGCGCACCGCGAGGAGTGGAGGACGATCGGCCTCGCCTGCGCCTCGCCCAGCTCTCCCCGCGTCAGCGCCCACAGCGCGTCCGGCGCCGGACACGGCTCGTCCACGCTCGTCGCCTGCGAGCCCTGGAACGCCGTCCGGAGCCAGTCGCTCTCGTCGCTCATGGCTCCTCGAGCCCCTTCCCCGCGAGACACCGGCGGAGCTGCTCCAGCCCGCGGTAGATCAGGTTCTGGGCTCGCTTCTCGTTGAACTGCAGCGCCCGGGCGACCTCCTCGTTCCGGAAGCCCTGGAGGTGCAGGATCACCGGAAGCTGGCGTGCCTCCGGCAGCCGCTCCAGGCAGCTGCGGATCTCCGCACCGAGCTCCGGCCCGGGCGCCACGGCACGCGGCCCGGCCTGGAGCGTCTCCGCCTGTGCGACCCGTGCGCTCCTGCGCCTGATCTCGTCGATGACCACCGTGAAGGCCACTCTCCACAGGTAAGACGGTTCGAGCCCGGTCAGATTCTCACCGGTCTCCCGCTCGACGATCCGGAGCCACGCGGTGTGCGCCAGGTCCTCGGTCTGGGACCGCAGCTCGGCGGGACAGTGGTGGCGGACTGCCCGGAGGAGGACGGTCCGCACCTCCGCCGCGCGGTCGGGGGAGGCCCGAGATGCCGGAACGCGGGCTGAGCCCATCGGGCCGGAGTTAACCACACCGCCTTTCGACTACCCTGGTGCGGTGCGTTTGCATGCATCGACCCGGGCCGGAGTGGGCCTGCTGCTCATCGCGATGCGGGCCGCGGCGGCGACGCAGTCTCCGGTGACGGCGAATCCCCTCGCGCCGTGCGAGGCCCTGCTGAAGACGCAACCGAATTCTCCGGACGGCTATCAGTGCCTCCTCGGCCAGATGCGTCAGGAGCGTCCGCGAGTGGGCCGGATCCTGGAGGCGCGCGTCCGGGCACGTCCCGACGATCCGTGGGCACGATTCTACCGGGCCATCTTTCAGACCTACTCGGGCAACGACGTTCCGGAGAGCGAGTTCGCGCGAGCGGTCGACGGCTTCCGGCGCAGCGGAAGCACGCAGGGGCTGGTCTACGCATTGACCAGCCAGCTCGGGCAGCGTTGCTTCGCCGAGGACCGCTGCGACGCTCAGGCGCTCCGGCTCCTCGAGGAGGCCGAGCGGGTCGCCGAGCGGAGCGACGATCTCCACGCTCGCCGCGTGGCGCAGCTCTGGTGGCTCCGCTGGGCGATCAAGGAGGACGACGTCGCGCGCGCAGAGCGGGCCGAGCAGCGCCTCGACGCGCTCCCGGCCGGGGACCCGGCGTGGATGGCTTCCCTGCTCGCGGGACAGCGGGCGTTCCTGGCCGGTGAGCTGCGCGACTACGAGGGAAAGCTCTCCCGCTACGCCGAGCTCCTGAGAGCCAGCGCCCCGGGCTCGCCACAGCACGCGTCGGCGCTCGGGGGACATGCCTCGGCAGCCGCGAGCCTCGCGCTTCGCGGATCGTTCGATCGGGCGGAGGCCGAACGGGAGCTGCGAGCCGCGCTGTCGGAGCAGGACGGTCACGGCATGCAGGTGTCGTTCGCCGACCCGAGCGTCGGCGCGCTCTCCACCCGGGCGCATCTCGCGCTGCTGCTGGGACCGACGGCCGAGTCGCTCTCTCTGCTCGACGAGGCGATCGCCGGGTACCGTGCACGACAGGGGTGGAGCTATCCCTGGTACGCCTACTGGTTGCGCGCGCGGTACCTCTCGGAGGGGCCGAGCCCGCGGTTCTGGGACGCGCTCGAGGCGGCCGAGGCGGCGGTGCAGCGCGCCTCGCTTCCGAGCACGGCGTGGGAGCGGGCCCGGAGCGTCCTCATGCGGGCCGTCGTCCGCTGGAGGGCAGGCGACGCGGCGGGGGCGCGAGAGGACGCCCTCACTGCGCTCGCCGCGCTCGAGCAGCTCCGGGCGCGTCAGAGGGATGGCCGGGTGCGAATGCGCTACGAGGACACGCTGGCCTTCGCGTACGAGCTGGTGGCCGGGTCGCTGCTCGAGCACTCCACCCGACCGCCGTCCAGCGCCGACATCGCCAGTGCGCTGGAGACCATGGAACGGCTCCGGGCGCGCGGCCTCCTCGAGATCCTGGTCCGGGGGCACCGCGCGCGAGGGGAGCTCGACCGGGCGATCCAAGATGCGCAACGGCGGCTGCTCGATGTGCATCTCGGGGCGGACGAGCGGGTCGCGCTCGTGACCAGGCTACGCGCGGACGAGCGGGGCCTCCGGGAGAGCGCCGGAGAGACCGTGCAGTTGCCCGCGCCGCCGGGGATCGACGAGCTCCAGAAGGCGCTCCGGCCGGAGGAGGCCCTGGTCTCCTTCCAGCAATGGACCGGAGAGGCCGACGTCACGGCGCCAATCGTGGAGTCCACCTCGTGGGCGATCGTCGTCACCGGTGACCGGCGGTGGGCGGTGCGCGTGGCCGGGGCGCGCGACGTGGACGCGGCGGCGAGGCTCTGGCTGTCGTTGCTCGAGCGGCGCGATGGCAGTGACCTCGGGGGAGGCGCGTCGCTGTACCGCGCGCTCCTGGCACCGGTCGTGGAGTCGCTCCCGGCGAGCGTGAGCGCGCTGATCGTCGTGCCCGACGCGGTGATCGACCGCGTTCCCCTGGAGGCGCTGCCGCTCTCGGGCTCCGGCCCATACCTGGGAGAGCGTTACTCCGTGTCGGTCGTCCCGTCGGCAGCGGTCTGGTTGCGCCTGCGGGGGGCACCGCCGAGGAACGGCGGGGCGGCACTGGCGCTGGCCGAGCCGGACCTGTCCGGTGCGGCACGGGAGGAGCTCGCGCGGTTGCAGCGCTCCGGAGATCTCCAGCTCCCCCAGAGTCGGAACGAGGCAAGGCGCGCAGTGTCGGCGCTTCCGGGAACGGGCCAGCTGCTGCTGGGCGCGGAGGCCGCCGAGGACCGTTTCCGCGGCGCGCGGCTGGCGGACTTCTCTCTGATCCACATCGCCTCCCACGCGCTGGTGGATCTGGCTCGGCCGGAGCGCTCGGCGCTGGTCCTCGGCGCGGCAGGTGGAGAGGACGGATTGCTCACGGTCGAGGAGATCTCGGCGCTGCGGCTGGACCGGCCCCTGGTGGTGCTCGGGGCCTGTCGCACGTCCGATGGGGCGCTCCGTCGCGGAGAGGGGACGCTGAGCCTCGCGCGTGCGTTCTTCGAGGCCGGCGCGAGGACGGTCATCGCAAACCTCGGCAGCGTGCGGGACGAGGAATCGGCGGCGCTCTTCGATGGCTTCTACCGGCACATCGGAGAAGGGCAGCCGGCAGGAGCGGCGCTGACCCTGGCGAAGCGCGAGCGCATCCGTGCCGGAGCGCCGGCCGCGAGCTGGGCCAGCTACCAGCTGCTGGGCGACTCGGGAACGACTCCGGGCGCTGCCCGCGGGAGATGGAGCCGCAACTCGATGCTGGCTGCGTCGCTCGTGGGTCTCGCAGGACTCTGTGTCCTGGGTCGACGGCTCTGGCGTCGTCGGTCGAGGTGAGGAGCGCGCAGGGGATCGTCCGTTCCATCCTCTGAGCGCGCGAAGCGCTCGCGGAGGTGGGGCGTGGCGCACGACGTCGAGGTGGGCTTGCTGCATCGTCGTTGCGGCGGCAAGGCCGGGGTGCTGCTGCTGGTGACGGCGCTCGGTGTGGGCTGTCACGGCTCGGACGGCGGCGGTGGAGGGAACCCCGACGGAGGGAATCCAGGACCGGGGATCGTCCGGGTGGAGGTGACGCCGGGGTCGATCCTGCTCGGCGCCGCGGGGCAGACGCACGCGCTGACGGCACACGCGTTCAACGCGCAGAACGTGGAGATCCAGACTACGTTCACCTGGACGTCGTCGCATCCGGATCAGGTGACCGTCGACTCGAACGGGAAGCTGACGGGAGTGGCGATCGGTTCGGCGCAGATCACCGCGGCGGCCGGGGGCGTGACCTCGGCGGCGACGACGGTGCTGGTGGCGGAGACGGCGCCGGGCGCGTTGATGGTGACGGATGCGCAGGTGGTCTCGGTGGGGCCGGTGACGTTCACGCCCGCCGACGAGCAAGGGGGCGTCGGAACCCAGTACGAGGTGAGACTCACCGGCGTGTCACCCCCGCCTGCGGTGGGGACGATCCTCCTCGCGTCCGAGGCTGCGCAGGTGGCGGGGAAGGTGGTGTCGACCCGCGACGAGTCGGGCACGCTGGTGGCGACGCTGGAGATCCGACCCCTGTACGAGGTGCTGGGGCGATACAGCATCGACTGGGATCTCGAGGTGGCTCCCTACGGAGGAGCCGATGTCCTTGCGCCACCGGCAGCGAGGAGTGGCACCGAGGCGGAGGCGCGGGCCGAAGTGCCCGGACACCGTTCGCCGGCCGATACGTTGCTGCAGCAGCTCAACACGGTCGACTGTGACGGGACGGTCGACGCGAAGCTGGCCTCGAAGAAGGTGAGCCTCGGCCCGACGAGCAGCTTGCACTGGGTGGTGCAGGAGACGCGGGACGACCCGAACCAGGCGCCGAGCTACGTGAAGCACGAGCTGGTGGGGACGTTCGCGCTGGTGGGGACCGTGGAGATCGGATTCAACCCCTCGATCAGCGTCGACGCGACGTGCAAGCTCACGTTGCCGCCGATCCGGATCGCGGCGTTCGGGGTGGCGTCGGTGCTCGTGATGCCGGCGATCCGGCTGGGGGTGGGGCTGGACCTGCACGCTGCCCTTCAAGTCGCGAGCGCGACCGTGGGGCTCACGGGCACGGTGGGTTTCCAGGCGGAGATCGGCTGGGAGTGCGGGGCGGGGGCGTGCCAGGGGATCTCGACGCTGTCGGAGATCGACGACGTGAAGCCGAAGCTGACGTCCGCAGACACGCACGGGATCCAGGTGGATCTGTCGGCGAGGCTCTACGCGTTCGCGGGGCTGGACCTGGCGATCCTGGGCGGACTCGGAGGGTACTTCGGGATCGCCGAGGCGCAGATCGGGCCGAAGCAGTCGGCGAAGCTCGCGAGCGAGGACGACCAGGCGCAGCTGCCGGGCTCGAGCTCGACCTACGACCTGGCCCTGGAGGGCTCGATCGGGCCGGGACCCGGCCTGAAGGCAGCGATCAAGAAGGTGATCGACGACAGCACGACGAGCGTGGACCTGACCTGGGGGAAGTCCGAGCCGCTGTCGCAGTCGCCGCGCGGAACGATGAGCGTCAACAAGACGGAGGCGGCGGTCGGAGATCCGGTGAAGTTCACGGTGGACATCACGCCACCGAGCACCGCGAGCTATCTCGGCATCGGGTACAACATCGTGTCGATCGAGTTCTACCGGATGAAGCAGGGCGATCCGGAGTTCACGCTGTTCCAGGATCTCGAGATCGTCCCGAGCGCATCGAACCAGACGCACTTCGAGAAGGACTGGACGCCGAAGTCCTCCGACATCGGGAAATACACCTACGCGGCGTTCGTGCACACGGAGGTGCACGACACGGGGCTCTTGCCGCTGCTGGAGATCGGGGACGACACGAGGAAGGACGTGGAGGTGCAGGGGATCTGCGCGCCGTCGATGCTGGCGAATCGCGGGACAGGGTCAGCGAGGGGGCAGCAGCAGGCGAACGGCTGTCAGGTGGACGGGACGGTGCACGCGACGACGGTGATCGATGCGACCGACGGGTCGAGCCACTTCGAGTACACGAAGGACGCGACGGTGACGTTCGATCAGCAGTTCGCGGTGCCGACGGAGGTGCACTTCGTGCCGAGGGGAACCTGCACGATGAGCTGGACGGGACACGCCCAGGTGAGCGGGGGCGTCTGCGAGGAGAGCGGGACCCTCGTCAGCTGCGACATCATCACGGCCGGGACCAGCGAGCTGGACATGATCATCGACAGCAGCACCGACCCGCCGACGTACACGTACTACGCCGAGATCATCGCGAACGTCACGCTGCACATCAAGGAGGTCTGCCCGTCCGGCACGACCGAATACGACAACTCGAGCACGGAGCAGTTTCTCGAGATCCCCGAGGACGACCCGCAGCAGGTCGCCCCGGACGGGAGCGTCACGGGGACCCGGACGGATGTGTCGCACCCGGCGGGGATCACGAAGACGGACACGTACACCTGGGACCTGAAGCTGGAGGTGGCGCAGCCGCCGCCCCCGGGTCCGTAGGGCCACGAGCGTCGCGCGCCATCGCGGGTGGGTCTCGCGGGACTCTGTCTCCTGGGGAGACGGCGCTGGCTCCGCAGGCGGAGGTGAGAAGAGGGCAGGGGGTCGTCCGTTCCACCCTCGGGAGCGCCTGGAGCGCTCGGGGAGGTGGACCGTGGCGCACGACCTGGAGGTGGGCCTGCTGCGTCGTCGTCGCGGCGGATGGGCCAGCTCGCTGCTGCTGGTGACGGCGCTCGGTGCGGGCTGCAGTGGGTCGGACAGCGCCGGTCGAGGAAACCCCGACGGAGGGAATCCGGGACCGGGAATCGTCCGGGTGGAGGTCACGCCCGGATCGGTCCTGCTCGGCGCCGCGGGGCAGACACACGCCCTGACTGCCCACGCGTTCAACGCGCAGGACGTGGAGGTCCAGACCACGTTCACCTGGACCTCGTCCCACCCGGACCAGGTGACCGTCGACTCGAACGGGAAGCTGACCGGGATGGCGATCGGATCGTCGTCGATCACCGCCGCGGCGGGGGGAGTGACGTCCGCGGCGACGACGGTGCTGGTGGCAGAGACGGCGCCGGGCGCGGTGATGGTGACGGATGCGCAGGTGGTCTCGGTCGGGCCGGTGACGTTCACGCCGCCCGCCGACGAGCAGGGCGGGGTGGGGACGCAGTACGAGGTGCGGCTCACCGGCGTGTCGGCCGCGCCTGTGGTGGGCACGATCCTCCTCGCGTCCGAGGCTGCGCAGGTCGCGGGGAAGGTGGTCTCGACCCGGAACGAGTCGGGCACGCTGGTGGCGACGCTGGAGATCAGGCCGCTGTACGAGGTGCTGGGGCGATACCGGATCGACCTGGACCTCGACGTGGCTCCCTACGGGGGAACCGACGTCCTGGCTCCGCCCGCGGCGAGGACCGAGGCCGGGGCGGAGGCACGCTCCGGGCCGATCGGACATCGTTCGGGGGCAGACTCGGCGCTCAGGCCGTTCACTGCGGTCGACTGCGACGGGTCCGTGGACGCGAAGCTCGCCTCGAAGAAGGTCAGTCTCGGTCCGACGAGCAGCCTGCGCTGGGTGGTGCAGGAGACGCGCGACGACCCGAACCAGGCGCCCAGTCATGTGAAGCACGAGCTCGTCGGAACCTTCGCGCTTGTTGGCACGGTGGAGATCGGCTTCAACCCGTCGATCAGCGTGGACGGGACGTGCAGGTTCACGCTGCCGCCGATCCGGATCGCCGCGTTCGGGGCCCTGTCGGTGCTGGTGATGCCGGCGATCCGGCTGGGGGTGGGCGTGGACCTGCACGCGGCACTGCAGGTGGCCAGCGCCAAGGTGGGGCTCACGGGAACGGTCGGTTTCCAGGCGGAGATCGGATGGGAATGCGGGCCGGGGCCGTGCGTGGGGATCGCGGAACTGACGGAGATCGACGACGTGAAACCGAAGCTGGAGTCCTCGGGCACGCACGGGATCCAGGTGGACCTGTCGGGTCGGCTGTACCCGTTCGTCGGGCTCGACCTGGCGGTGCTCGGTGGTCTCGGCGGGTACTTCGGGGTGGCGGAGGCGCAGCTCGGGCCGAAGCAGTCGGCGAAGCTCGCGAGCGAGGACGACCAGGCGCAGCTCCCGGGCTCGAGCTCGACCTACGATCTGGCGCTGGAGAGCTCGATCGGGCCGGGGCCGGGTCTGAAGGCGGCGATCAAGAAGGTGATCGACGACAGCTCGGTGAGCGTGGACCTGAGCTGGGGGAAGTCGGTGCCGCTGTCGAAGTCTCCCCGGGGGACGATGAGCGTCAGCAAGACGCAGGCGGCGGTGGGAGATCCGGTGAAGTTCACCGTGGACATCACGCCGGACACCGCGAGCTATCTCGGCATCGGGTACAACATCGTGTCCATCGAGTTCTACCGGATGAAGGCAGGGGATCCGGAGTTCACGCTGTTCCAGGATCTGGAGATCGTGCCGAGCGCGTCGAACCAGACGCACTTCGAGAGGAGCTGGACGCCGAGGTCATCGGACATCGGGAAGTACACCTACGCCGCGTTCGTGCACACGGAGGTGCACGACACCGGGCTGTTGCCGCTGCTGGAGATCGGGGACGACACCAGGAAGGACGTGGAGGTGCAGGGGATCTGCGCGCCGTCGGTGGTGGTGGGGCGCGGGACGGGCTCGGTGAGGGGGCAGCAGCAGCAACAGCCGCCGTCGGGGAACTGCCAGGTGAACGGGACGGTGCACTCGACGTCGGTCAGCGACTTCCCCGAGACGAGCACCCACTACGAATGGACCCGGGACACGAACGTCACGTTCGATGAGCAGATCGCGATTCCCGTCCAGGCCGTGTTCAAGCCGAAGGGGACGTGCTCGATGAGCTACAGCGGTTCAGGGGGTGGCTGCTCGACCGTCGCGACGTTCAAGAGCTGCGAGCTCGTCACGGACGACAGCTTCCTGACGCTCGACATCGACACCAGCACGGACCCGACGACGTACACGTACCACACCGAGATCTACGGCGACGTCACGGTCCACGTGCACCAGACCTGCGGGACGACCGAGTCGGAGTACGACCTGACGAGCTACGAGCGCCTGCTCTACCTCCCGCAGGAGGACGCCCGTGAGATCGCTGCCGACGGGAGCATGACGGGGACGCGAACGGACGTGCAGACTCCGCAGGGCGGGACCATCACCGACACGTGGACCTGGGACCTGAAGCTGGAGGTCCCGCAGCCGCCGCCGCCAGGCCCGTGACGATCCGTCAGGGGACGAGGAAGCCGGTCCGCAGCGCCTGCATCAGGGCGTTCTGTGACCGGCCCCCGGAGGCGCCCGGAGGGAGCCAGCCCTGCTGCACGGTCCAGACGATGATCCCGCCGTACCCGTTCGCCTTCGAGAAGGTGCCCTTGGCGATGATCGAGGTCTCGTCGTCGTAGGGGATGTACTGCGTGGGCGCGCTGCAGCCGGGGTCCGACACGGGGCTGGCGAAGGTGAGGTACGGGACCTGCGCGGTGGCGTCGAGCTGGCGCTCCTGCGCCGACGCCGAATCGAAGGTGCTGCCGGACGCGAAGAAGGCGCTCAGAGGATAGGTGTTGTCGCCTCCGACGATGATCTGCGAGGTCCCGTTCGTCGCCTGCCTCGGGCCGGAGATCCCGCCGGTGTAGCAGATGGCGTAGAAGGCCATCCCCATCCCGAGCTTGCTCGTCGGGATGCCCGCAGCGGCGTAGCGCTGGAGCGTGTCGTCGATGGCGATGGGGGTGCTTCCCGTCACGCCGCTCAGGGGGCTGCTGAACCAGGAGTCCCAGCCGGCTCCGGCGAACGCCGTGGAGGGGTAGTAGGTCTGCACGTTGAACCGGTCGAGCGAAGCGGCGAGGGTCGCCATCCGCGGATCGACGGTCTGGAAGTTGCCGTTGATGGCTCCGGCTGGATAGGTGAGCACGATGTCCGGTCGTGCGGCCCGCAGCGCCTGCGCCAGGGAGACCAGGTCGTCGAGGTCGACCGAGTCCTCCCAGTCGAGATCGATCCCGTCGTAGCCGAGGGTGGTGAGCGCGCCGAGCAGCGCGGTGACGAACGCGGCCCGGTGGGCGGCGCTCGCCGCGGTGGCGATGTTCGGGCCGGCGCCCGCTCCTCCGAGCATCAGCAGCGGTGTCACGGCGTGGCCGTGCGCGGCCTGTGCGAGCGCGATTGCGTCCGCCTGGCCGGTGCCCTTCTGGTCGTCGAAGGTGAGGTTGAGGCTCAGGTCCGCGTTGACCGTGAGCGGCGCGAACGCGAAGTGCGTCAGCGCCGTCCAGTCGATCTGGTCGATCGGATAGTCGTTGATCGCGTAGCCCACGTAGTACCCGAGGACGAACTGATCGGTGAAGATCGCCGAGACGGTCCGGTCCGTGGTCAGGGTGAGGGTGCAGGTCCATCCCGAGGTGGAGTCGCAGCCGGTCCAGCCTGCGAACGCGTTGCCGGACTTCGCAGAAGCGGTGAGCGTGACGGCGGTGCCGGGGTTCAGCTGGGCTGTGCACGTGGACCCGCAGTCGATCCCGTTCCCGGAGACCGTGCCCGAGCCCGACCCGACCTCGGTGACGGTCAACTCGTTCGTCTGAGCGGCGAGGTTGAAGGTGGCGGTGACGGTCCGGTTCGTCGCGAGCGTCAGGGTGCACGTCGTCCCGGAGGTGGAATCGCATCCCGACCATCCGGTGAACCGCGAGGTCGAGCCTGCCGCGGCGGTGAGGGAAACGGCGCTTCCCGTCGAGAGAGTCGCGGTGCAGGTGTTTCCGCAGTCGATCCCGCTGCCGGTGACCGTACCGGACCCCGATCCGGAGCGGGCGACGGTCAGGACGCTGGTGCCCGTTCCGGGAGTTCCAGAACCGCCGCCGCAGGCGAGCATCCAGACGAGTCCGAGCATCGCCGTCGAGTGCAGTCCGCCTCGCAGCTGAGAGAGCATGGCCGGCGAGTCTCCCAGGATTTCGGAGACGACCGTCGGGCGAATGGAATCAGCAAGGCAGTTGCGAGACCCAGCGGAGGCTTCACTGGGCCTTCGGAGCACGACCTCCTCCGACCCGCTGAAAGAGGTCGTACAGGATGCCGTCGTTCCCGTTCGAGGCGTGCATCCGATGGCCGAGGAGGAGCGCCAGCAGCACCGCCA
>Ga0068862_100004787_pt1 | contig 11392 bp, 10 predicted proteins | sample KBSSwiS52_FD_66598 | JGI IMG/M metagenome (GOLD analysis project Ga0068862, IMG submission 66598) | Switchgrass rhizosphere microbial communities from Kellogg Biological Station, Michigan, USA - KBS Switchgrass S5-2 | ecosystem: Host-associated > Plants > Roots > Rhizosphere > Soil ... | reverse complement strand
TGCGTGATGAGACGCGGCGGCGACGTGGTGGTCGAGGAGGTCCTCCGCGATAAAAACGGGAATCACAAATCAGTAACATGATTCCTATCTTTCCGGGACCATCAACGCTTTCAGCACCGTTCCATTAGCAACATCTTCGAGTGCTTCATTCGCCTCACTCAGTCGATACTTCTTCAAAGACAGTCCACTCCACAACCTCGAGCGACGTTCGTCGCAGATGATTTGGGCGCCGCGATAGAAGTGGGAAAAATCGGATCCCCAGCAACCGCGAACATCAAGGTGCTTCTTATTCAAATCCAAATGGGGATTGAAAGAAACAGGACCGTGATCGGTGTACTGACCGACGACGACCACGCGGCCTGCATCTCGTGTAAATCTCATTGCTTGAGCAACAGCTTCAGGCGCTCCAGTCGCTTCGATCGTAAGGTCTGCGCCACGACCGCCTGTTAGCTTCATCACCCATTCAAAGCGCGCGTGTTCATCGTTCGTTTCAAAATTTAATACTTCGACCGCCCCTGCTTTCTTCGCCGCATCGAGTCGTGCCTGAGGTGCACCGATGCATAGAACGCGCAACGCACCGCTCATCGAGGCAATGATGATGCTGCAAATCCCTACTGGACCTGAACCGAGAACCAGCACCGTGTCGGCGATTGAAACGGCACCACGTTCGACTGCGTGAATCGATGTTGGGAGCGCACAGCCGCCGGCCATGAAAGTTTCCGGCTCAGCGGCAATCGGAATACAACGTGTTCCTGGCTTGAGGTAGATGTGAGTGGCCCACCCTCCGCACAGACCGTCGTCTAATCCGTAAGTTATTCCGTAGACCTTTCTATGCGGACATCGAGTCGACGCTTTTGCCACGAGACAATACCAGCAAGCATTGCAGGTACGATGAACGTCAAGGAAGGTCATGCGATCGCCTTCGCTAAAGCGGTTGCCGTTAACGTCCAGTAGTTCGCCGCGGATGTTTTGTAATCGCCCTACCGAAACGTGACCGGGAACGAGTGGATAGGGGACACCTTCGAGTCGTCCCTGGTGGAGATAGACATCAGTGCCGCAAACCTCTGAAAGTTCGACCTGCAATAGCGCGGAGTTCATTTCGAGAGCGGGCTCGGGGACTTCGCGCAGTTCGACGGGCGCATGTGGTTGGGGTATCGCTGCGACAATTGGCATGGCGCGTAGTGTTCGACACACTTCACTGAGTCGTCAAGGAGCGACAACTCAACGTTGTGACTGTTTTGCCACGGCGCTTGAAAGCCGATCGGTTTCCTTGTATAAGGTCACTCCACATCGTCACCGAACACAAAGGAAAATTCAGATCTAGTGCCTACTAGTCGTCACAGAAAAGCCAAAGCGAAGAAAAAACCTCGTGGACTTTATGCATCGTCGAGTCCGAAACCTAAGCCTACGCGCGAAATGAACTGGCGTGTTATCGCGATGGCTCTTGTAGCAGTCTTTGCTCTTGCTGCAGTGGTCTACGTGCTCGTGCGACGCGGCAACGAGGCAGCGGGTCCTGAAATCGTTACTGCGTCAGGTCTTAAGTACCGCGACGTTGTTGTTGGCGATGGGCCAACTCCACAAGTCGGGCAGACAGTCAGTGTTGCCTACACCGGCACACTAACCAACGGCAAGAAGTTTGACAGTTCCGACGACCATGGCGGCAAGCCTTATCAATTCAAGATCGGCACAGGTGTGGTGATCAAGGGTTGGGACGAAGGCTTGATGACGATGAGAGTCGGTGGCAAGCGCAAACTAATAGTTCCGCCCAATCTTGGTTATGGCATCCGCGGTAACGGCTCTGATATCCCTCCTAACTCTACGCTTCTATTCGACGTGGAATTATTGGAAATCAAGTAGACCAATTCCAGAACATTGCAGTCGTATTACAATTCATTTCCGAGTAGGAAGCTACTCGCCGGTCAATGGTATAGTCAGACTCTCTCCTTTCTTGACCCCCGGTACTCGCACCTGGATTCTGCTGCGGAGGTTCATCATGTACAAGAGGCGGCTATCAATCTTCAAGTTAGCCCTGTTTAGTCTTCTAGTCATTACCCTTTCTTTGTCGGTCATGGCCCAGGGTAAAGGTCGTGGCGGCGGAGGAGGCGGCGGGCGCGGTTCAGGATCTGGAAATGCAGGTGGCCCACCGCCGGGGGTGGGTGTAGAACGCGGAATCGGCAATTCTTCAGTGCATTCCGAGGGTCGTTCAGACAAGGGCCGCGAAAACGCTTCAGTCAAATCCGGCGGTCGATCCGACGCAGGTTTGGAACGAGCGCGGTTGGCGAGTTCACGTTTGCGGGATGCTGACAGGGATCTGCGAGACCATCCAAATATGGCTCGAAGGCTTCACCTGAATGCAAATGACTTGCGGGCTGGTTACCAGAATGCCCTGCTGACCAATCCTGATTTGAAGTTTGGTCACTATGTGTCGGCAACGAGAGTGAGCCAGAACCTCGGCTCACGGCATCCAAGGATTACACGCGAGGCGATACTCGGTGGATTGGCCTCCGGCAGGAGTCTGGGACAAACTTTACAAGATCTCGGTCTGAGTGACCGCGAGGCGAATGACGTGAGACGTCGTGCTGAACGCGAGATCAAGGAAGCAAAACAGAAGTAGCCTGAGCAACAGCGAATGTCATGAAAGGTCCGCGCTTGTCGCGGACCTTTGAGTTATTGCAGATTTTAGATTGTAGATTGTAGCTTGATGATTCGATTGACTGTTTCGAAACCATCAATCTTCAATCATCAACCTAAAATCTAAATCCTCTTCCTCAAATTTGCTTAGTGACCGACGCCGCGTTAATCTCCTGTGTAATGGCCCTACCTTGTTGGAGGAATCATGAGCGGCGACAGCCTGAAAATCACAGATAATCGAACCGGTAAGCAGTATGAGTTGCCGATAGAAAACGGCACCATTCGCGCGATGGACCTGCGCCAGATCAAAGTGTCAGAAGACGACTTCGGTTTGATGACCTACGACCCGGCGTTTATGAACACGGCTTCATGCAAAAGCCGGATCACTTTTATCGACGGCGACAAAGGAATTCTGGAGTACCGCGGATATCCCATTGAACAACTGGCCGAGAAGAGCACGTACCTCGAAGTAGCTTATCTTTTGCTTAATGGCGAGCTGCCAACCGAGCCACAGTTGCGCGAGTGGACCAAAAACATCACCTATCACACGTTCATCAACGAGAGTATCAAGAAAGTAATCGACGGTTTTCACTACAACGCGCATCCGATGGGGATGTTTGAGGCGACACTGGGTGCGCTTTCAACTTTCTATCCTGATGCTAAAGACATCTTTAACACCGAGTGTCGGCGAAAACAGATCCATCGTTTGATTGCAAAGGTACCAACGATTGCAGCGTTTGCTTTTCGCCATCGTATCGGGATGCAGTATGCGTATCCCGACAACGATCTGACTTACGAGGGCAATTTTCTCAACATGATGTTCAAGACAACGGAGTTGAAGTATCAGCCAAATCCGGTTCTTGAACGCGCGTTGAGCGTGCTCTATATCCTGCACGCGGATCATGAACAGAACTGCAGCACGAACGCGATGCGAAGTATTGGCAGCGCGCATACCGATCCATTTTCATCGCTTGCCGGCGCGGCTGCCGCCCTTTATGGCCCGTTGCACGGTGGCGCGAATGAAATGGTTTTGCGCATGCTCAATGAAATCGGTTCGTTGAGCAATGTGCCTGATTACATCAAGCGAGTGAAGGCAGGTGAGTTCCGACTGATGGGCTTCGGCCATCGTGTTTACAAGAACTACGATCCACGCGCGCGCATAATCAAACAAGTCGCTTACGAAGTGTTCGAAGTAACCGGCAAGGATCCATTACTCGACATCGCGCTCGAGCTTGAAAGAATCGCGCTTGAAGACGAGTACTTCGTCAAACGCCGTTTGTATCCGAATGTTGATTTCTATTCGGGGATCATTTACCAGGCAATGCGTTTCCCGGTTGATATGTTTCCGGTAATGTTTGCGATTCCAAGAACATCGGGATGGTTGGCGCAGTGGGTTGAATTACTCGAAGACAAGGATCAAAAGATCGCGCGTCCTCGTCAGGTTTATCTTGGCGCGAGAGGAAGAGATTACGTCGACATTGATCAGCGAAATGCGGCGCCGGAACCCGCAGGTGCGACAGCTGGAAGTTGAGTGTTAATTTTCAACGTGCGTTATCAATATCACTCAATCTTAAGGAGACGATTCAAGGTAGTTGAGTGCAGGTTGGGAAGGGTGGCTTGCCCCCGCTCAATGTTCAGTACATTCAACATTGAGTGTAAGGCATATTGAGCGGGGGCAAGCCACCCTTCCCAACCTGCATTTGCTTAACCTTGAGTGGTTCCTTTTTAGATTTCAACCGCTGATCATGCGCGCGGCTATCTCTTTTAATAACTTGGCGCAGACGGTACCGGTGACATGGAGGGGATCCATTCGTGGATTGAATTCCACGATGTCAGCTCCAACAATCCGACCCTTAATTCGTTGAATTAGATCGATTGCCTGCCGTGTCGATAATCCACCGGGTTCGCGATGTGATACGCCGGGGGCAAATGCCGGATCGAGCGCGTCAACGTCGAATGAGATGTAGACGGGCGTGTCGAACTCAAAAGCGAGTCCGTGTTTCCAGTCGCGCATTTCAACAACTTCCAGTCCGAACTTCTTGATCTGTTCTCGCTGATGAGTAGTCGCGGTTCTAATCCCGACCTGGACCAGGCGCTTCACTAGTTTCTCTTCCATGATCCGGGCGAACGGACAGGCGTGAGAATATCGATTCCCCTGAAATTCATCATAGATATCAGGATGCGCATCGAAGTGCAGAATGCTCAACTCCGGAAACTTTCGTGCAAACGCCTTCACTATTGGATAAGTGATCGAGTGGTCGCCGCCGAGTGCTATCGGTGCGAGCCCGTCGTTGAGCAGCGTCGACATTGAATCCTGGATGAGAGTCATCGTGTCGCTCCCTGAAACTGGTTCAATGTCACCGGCGTCAAAGAACAAACCCTCAGTACCTAGATCGACTCCACTTTCACTGAAGAGATTTGAAGCGTCAGAACGAAACGCCGCGCGAATCTGCGGTGGCGCATCGGCTGCGCCTTTCATGAACGAAGAGTTCTCATCGTAGCGAAAACCGATAAGCGCAAGTTTGGCGCGCCGCTCAACGTCGGCGGAAGATTGAGACATTTATGCTCCTCGGGAAATTCAAGCGCTTGTTCGTCATGCGTCAACCCGACCACAAGCCGCTACCGGCGAGTCCAGCAAGCGAGCGTGTCATGATCCGGTGTAGGAATATCTCTTTTCATTTCGATGCGCCAGACTCCATTTTGAGTGAGCCTTTCGACACCGCGCGCAGTACGCCACCTCAGCATACTTTGTGGACTCCACGATGCATCCGCCAAGCGCAACTTTTGCAGAATTTGGAAAATATTTTTGTTCAGCCTTCAAATACCCGACCTTGTAAGCTGTAAGCCCATAACTGATTTCTACCTTATCCTTCCTCAATAGAGTCCCATGTACCCGACAACGTGTTATCCCTTCCTGAAATCCTTCTGGCAGCCAACTCACGGTATCGGGTGGCGGCGTGGGTTCTGCCACAAGATCTACGTCATAGGGTCTAACTTTCACAACCGCAGCTTCACCTAGAAGGCGATCTGGAAAAACAAAAGTAAGCGTCATATGGTGCGAGTTTGAAGAGGGCTCAAATCTCCATCGCTCTGTAGCCTTCAATACTGAGGAACGCAACAGCACATGCCCATCGATAACGCGCGCTGATTCCACTTCACCAGAGGATCGAATCGCGACTTCGACTGTCACACTGCCACCAACATGAAGAAGTGCGGCCAGTTTTGGAACAGAGGGCGCAACCATCTTAGTTGCTTGAGTCACCTCGGCGATCTGCGGCGCAGCTGACCCCCACGCGCCGAGCATGAGAATCACGACACCACACTTAAGTAGTTCCCGATATTTCTTCATTGCACAAATCCTCAGAGGAGCAAAACGACTAATTAGATGCCCAGCGTCATCTACTTCTGAGTTGTAAGCGTGTGATCGTGTACTAGATGAGGCGAGCGGTCCTGCTCACGTTGAAAAGTGCGAAAAGCTAAAGAGAAATGGTGCACCCGGCAGGACTCGAACCTGCAACCTCCTGATCCGAAGTCAGGCGCTCTATCCAATTGAGCTACGGGTGCGTCGGTTCGTGAATAGTAAATGGAACCATTGCCGATTGTCGATTGCCGATTGCCGATTGGCCGGTATCGCAACATCCAATCGGCAATCAAAAATCGGCAATCGGCAATAGTTAAAGACCTACTTCCCTTGAAACTCCTTCCTGATGAACTTCACCAGATCCGCAATCTCCTGCTCACTCAACTTATCTTTGAAAGCCGGCATGCCGTCGCCGCCCTCATGTATCTGTTCAGTAAACTCTTTGTCAGAATCTTTGAGTGCATGCGCAGCTTTGAAAGACGGAACTTTAAGCTTCTTTCCTTCGACGGTTACAGGACCGCCTTCTCCGGTTTCACCATGACATGCAACGCACGTCTTCTGATAGTTCGTTCTCGCCGCGGCTAGTTCATCAGGCGTTGATGTTGGTGCGGCCGGTGTCTGTGCTGCTGAAGGCGCGGGTGAATTTGTTGTTTTACTAGCCTCACCGCATGCCACAAGAATCATCGCTAGAGCCGCACACAGTGCGAGTGTGATCCACTTCATCAGGTTCTTTCTCCCAGGTTGGTGTTTTGTAAATGGTGAATGAGTATAGCGGACGCGCCAAAGGAAGTCAGGGGGCAGATCAGGAGCACGAGCAGGGAGCAGGAGCAGGAGTTGGAAAAGATAGATCGGTCCTGCGCCTGCCTGCTGCTCCTGCTCCTAGTTCTTCCCAAGTTGCATTCATCCCTCAGAGTCGGCAGAATGAACTTGCCTTCGCACTAACCGACTCAAGGTCAGACAATCTTCAAACCACTGAAGAGAGGTAACTACACATGAGTGCAGACAAGGAACAAGCCAATAACACCCGCGGCGCCCTTCGTTTGGCTCCCACCCACTCAGAAGTGGAAGAGCAAAAGGCCAAGCTGCCAAGACAATTCGTCAACTTCACCTTCTATAAAACTCGTCCTGAATGGCGCCTGCTCGCCGCCAACGACAAACAGGGATGCCGTCAGGAATTCGTCGATGTCGTCAATGAGTTTCGCAAGTCGTTGTTGATTCATTCTTATTCGACAGTCGGCCTGCGGACTAACGTCGACTTTATGATCTGGCGTATAGGTTATGAACTGGAACCAATTCAGGAAATGACCTCACGCTTGAACAAGACCGAGATGGCGAAATACATCGAACCCTCGCAGTCGTTTCTTTCGATGACAAAACGATCGATGTATATCGACAAAGACAATCCTGAACACGTCGAAGATCGACTGCACATTATTCCAGGGAAGTCGCAGTATTTGTTTGTCTATCCTTTTGTGAAGACTCGCGAGTGGTATTCGAAACCCGCTGAGCTGCGGCAGGAAATGATGGACGAGCACATTCGCATCGGATCGAAGTATCGCTCAGTCAAACTGCATACGACATATTCATTCGGACTTGACGACCAGGAATTTGTCGTAGCGTTTGAGACTGACTATCCGTCGGACTTTTTGGATCTCGTTCAAGAGCTGCGTGAAACGAAAGCGAGTTCTTATACTTTGCGGGATACTCCTATGTTCACATGTCGTCAGCGATCAGTGAGTGAATGTCTCGACTCCCTGGGATAATTCGCGTTACAAAACATCAGCATTCACGTTTCAGTTCCATAAACTCAGGCTGGGAAATTGCAAGTTGGGAAGGGTGGCTTGCCCCCGCTCAAGGTCCAATACTTTCAACGCGGACTGAATTGGACCTTGAGCGGGGGCAAGCCACCCTTCCCAACTTGCAATTTCCCAGCTTGAGTTGTTTCGGTGAAGATTGAGCACTGATATTTTTCACCTTGAATTGCTTGCCGGAAGTTGAATGTTATCCTCGTCAGCTCATGTTTTAAGTCATCCGTATAATCTGTGGTTTTCTTTATGAAACGAATCGCGAGTTTCATCCTATCCATTTGCGTCGGCTCAATTACCTCAGGTCTGCACTCTCAAACTAAACAATCCGCCGAGTATCTCTGGTACGAAGCCGAGAACATGCGTGGGTTTTCAACAGGCAAGTTGGGTGAACCGCTCCTCAATCCTTCACACCAGAATCTAAGTCGCGACAAAGCTCCAGGTTGGGGAATTAATGGTCCAGGTGTTTCGGCTGAATGGTCGCAGGGTGGCGAAAGCGAATGGAACTCCGCAGCCGCGAGTGCAGACGAAACCAAGGCGACGATCTATCAGGATCTGGAAATCCCGCGAGCTGGACAATATACGTTTTGGATTCGCTACGCCGACTGGGCCAGCAAGAACGAATCGTTCACTGTTCGAATCGCGCAAGACAACGCACTCGTTTTCAAACACGAGTTTGGCTCGAAAGATGTAATCGATCCTCACGATGAAGTCAGTCTCTACTGGCAGTGGTCGTTTGCCTGGGACAGCGCGTCGACAGCTCTGGAGAAAGGGCCCGCGCGAGTCTTGATCGAAATCGACAAGGCTGCGGAAGCGCGACGTCACGTCGACTGTTTTCTCATCACGAATGATTCTGCGTACAGACCTTCAGGCCGACAAAAACCGGATTTTGCGGCAATGCGTCATTTGCGCGAGTGGAATCGCAAACCACTTTCACCGTTAATCTCTACGCCAGCCACCGAGAACGTACCGCCCACGTGGTTGAGGCCGCGTGTAGCCGGGCGCGACTTCTTCATGCCCTGGAATATCAACCCTGCGTTTTGGGCGATGTATGACAAGCCAGCCGATCAGCGACTGCTTTATCCGTTTCACACAGAGTTGGTCGATGCGTTTGTCGAGAAATACAAAGGCGCGCGCGATGTCCCGATTTTTCAATCAAAACTGATCGTCCCGGTCATCTACATCAACAATCTTCCCGAGTATCTCAAAGAAGGAAGCGCGTTCCTTCGTTACCTGCGAGAGACGAAGGCGCCATTCGCCGTTTTGATCAACTATGGAAGTGCTTCAATGCCGGAGGCAGACGCACAGGCGGCGTGGAAAATATTAACCGGTGAATTTAAGGATCAGTTCCTTGGCTGGGTGTCGGGTGAAAGCATCGGTTTCGTTTGGGACTCTGCGCCCGCGGAACTAAAGATCACTCCGGCGATGAGCCGTCGGGAACTACTAGAGGCGCATCGCAACTTCTACACGAACGCTCTCGCGCGTAAATGGCAAACGTTCTTTCACACGCAAACTGGTCCGATGTGGGACAAGCTGCTGCCCGCGCAATCGACGTCGAGCACTTCATTTGCGCATCCGCTGAGCGAGTGGGGAGTGAAGTTGCTCGGTATGGAAACTGCGGCTGTGCAGCCGATGACGGCGATGCGAATCGCGTTTACGCGTGGCGCTGCGCGTCAGTTTGGTGGGGCGTTCTTTTATTATCACGCGCCTAACTTTGGCGATACGGCAACAACGTTTACGAACACGCAAAATTTCGGCGGACCCGATTACTTTCTACATTCGCGTTATGGTCCGACGATGGGCCCATCACTGTCGTGGTATCGAAAGAACTACTACCTCTATTACATGTCTGGCGCATCGGCGATTTATCTCGAACAGGGCTTCGATCAGTTCTTCAAACCTGGACCAGGGCAGCATCCGTTGCAATTGAATCCATTGGGGCGAATCACGGATGAGTTCATGCGTTTTGCGGAAAAACATCCGGAGCGCGGCACTCCGTACACACCAATCGCGTTTCTTTTAGATCCGGCACACGGATTCGAGATGACTGACTATCCGCAATGGCCCTTTGAAGTGTCGCAGATTAACAAGAGTGATCGGGCGCTGCGGGAGTTGTTTGGCGTGGCGTATTACCCGGGTCTCGTTGTTGAAGGTGAGCCAGCGATCGCGGACAGACAACCATTTGTCGCGGGAGTTTTCGGCGATATTTTTGACGTCCTTGTCGCCACGCCTACTATAAAGGACGCAGTGAATCGCGAGACACTAAATGAAGCGATCCGGCTGACCCCATCATCGCCGCCAATCGTTCGACCTTTGCGAGTTACTCCGTTCCCGCCCGTCGATTCCTATAAAGCTGTCGTGATTGGTGGTCAGCCTGATCTTACTGACGCGTGGGCCAATCGCCTTGTGGATTACGTACACGGCGGAGGGACTATCGTCGTTAATGCTGCCCAACGGAAGCATTTTTCTGAGGGGCTACTCGGCTTAAGGTTCACTAACGAGTTTGCTGAGGCAGACAGCGCACGATGCGTCGCGCCCGGTGAAGTTGGCATCGATCTGACTGGGCAGATGTTTAGATACGAAAAGACTCAGCTCAATGGCGCCAAGGCATTGATAACGGCACCGAATGGTGATCCGCTCGTAACGGTAAACAAGAGTGAAGAGGGAACGGTCGTTTTTTCAGCATTGCCCGACCTTCTTGGCGAAGATGAGCGTATGACACCTTTCGCGGCCCACATGCTGGCTCACGTGTTTTCAGATGCCACACCAGTGCAGGTGCGCGGCGACGTGGAGTATCTAATCAATCGAACGTCAAACAGCTGGATCATCACGTTGCTGAACAATAATGGTGTGTTCAAGCTGCAACAAGGATTGGCGCAAGTCGATCGCAATGCTTATGTGACAGCGAACATCAGCCTTCGGGGCCAGGCGATACAAAGTGCAGTTGATTGGATAACCGACAAAGCAGTTGACGTTCAGCGTGGCGCGAATCAACTAAGTGTGAGTATTGCCCCCGGTGGTGTTGCGATAATTGAGATCCGAACGGTCAGGCCGTAGATTTTGAGCGCTAGGTACAAAAGATCAGCGGTCAATGTTCACTGACATAACTCAAGCCGAGATAATGCAGTCGGGAAGGGTGGCTTGCCCCCGCTCAATGTTCCTTCCATTCAACGTTGAGAGTAAGGCGGATTGAGCGGGGGCAAGCCACCCTTCCCGACTGCATTTATCGACCTTGAGTTGTTTCGATTAAGATTGAGTGCTGATGATTTCGTACGTTGCCTTGTTAAGTCGTCTGTCTCTCTGATAATTGGAGCAGTGGTTTGGTTTCAGCGAATCGCAACAGCGGCAACGCTAGAACAGTTCCAATCAGGATGCCGCACAAATCCCACTGGAGATCGTTTGCAGTGTCGTACTTACTCCAGATTCGCTGCCCACCAAAGTAAACCTCATCCCACAATTCGATAATCTCGTAGGCCGCGGAAATGCTGAACATCATCGTGATCGCAAACAACGCCGCAATACCCAAAGAGACTTTGTGGCCCAAACGGTCCAGTGCTCGCCGCACCAGCCAGATGATTATCGGAGTGATCAGTAT
>Ga0068862_100004786_pt1 | contig 11393 bp, 8 predicted proteins | sample KBSSwiS52_FD_66598 | JGI IMG/M metagenome (GOLD analysis project Ga0068862, IMG submission 66598) | Switchgrass rhizosphere microbial communities from Kellogg Biological Station, Michigan, USA - KBS Switchgrass S5-2 | ecosystem: Host-associated > Plants > Roots > Rhizosphere > Soil ... | reverse complement strand
TCCGGACCACGTGCAGCGCGTGGACCGGATCCGCGCCAGCAGCATGCAGGCGGCAAAGATCGTCCGCGAGCTGCAGACCTTCGTCAGCCCGCGCCCGCGCGAGGTGACCCTGGTGGACCTGCGCGACGTGATCGCGCGGATCCTGGTGCTCCGAGAGGACGCGCTCCGCGTCAGCGGCATCGCGCTGGTGCGCGAGATCGCCGCCTCCGTCGCGCTCGTGCGCGGGGACGCGTCCCAGCTCGAGCACGTGCTCCTGAACCTCGTGCTCAATGCCGAACAGGCGCTCGCGGGCCGCCCGGAGGGGCGCATCGCGGTTCGCCTCCAGGCCCACGAGGGACGGGTGCGAGTGGCCGTCGCGGACACGGGACCCGGAATCCCGACCGACGTGCTGCCCCGCGTCTTCGAGCCGTTCTTCTCGACCAGGCCCGTTGGGCAGGGGACGGGGCTCGGGCTTTCGATCTGCTACAGCATCGTGCAGAGCCACGGAGGGCGCCTGACTGCCGACAGCCGTCCCGGCCTCGGCGCGACGTTCGTCGTCGACCTTCCCGCGCACGACAAGGCGATGGTGACCCGAGCCGCCGCGGCGGCGCCCGCGGTGCAGCGGATCGGTCGGGGCCACGTGCTGGTCGTCGACGACGAGGAGGACGTCGCGGGGATGCTGGGCGATCTCCTGAAGGAGCTCGGCGTGAGCGCCACCGTGGTCTCCGACGCCGAAAGCGCCTGGAGCGCGCTGACGCGCGAGGACCGCGTGTTCGACGCCGTCACCCTGGACCTGCGCATGCCTGGGACGTCGGGCCGAACGCTCTACGAGCGGCTCGAAGGACGCGTGCCCGCGGCGGCGGCGCGGGTGATCTTCCTGACGGGGGACACGGCGGACGCGGAGACCGAGCGGTTCCTGCGCGACGCCGGACGGCCGGTCCTGACCAAGCCGCTCGCCCTCGAGCCGCTCGCCCTCGCCCTGACGCCGCTGCTGCTGTCCGCGGCGCACCGCATTCGCTCCTGACGCGGCATGGCGGATGCCATCCTCGTCGTCAACGCCGGCTCATCGAGCATCAAGTTCACGGTCTTTCACGTGGGCCGGGGGCAGGCGCTCGAGGCCGGGCCCGACGGAGAGGTTGACGGGATCGGCACACGCCCGCACTTTGCCGTGCGCGGTCCAGGGGGCGAGGTGCTCATCGACCACGACCTGTCCGGCGAGCGGGGCGCGGATCACCGGGGCGCGATGGACGAGATCCGCGCGTGGCTGGGGGAGCACCGCGGCGACGATCGCCTGGTGGCCGCGGGGCACCGTGTCGTGCACGGCGGGCACCAGTACGCGGCCCCCGTTCTGATCGACGCGGAGGTGATGGCGGGGCTCGAGCGGCTGGTGCCCCTGGCGCCGCTTCATCAGCCGCATAACCTGGCGGCGATCCGGGCGACCGCGGCCTCGTCGCCCGACCTGCCCCAGGTCGCCTGCTTCGACACGGCCTTTCACCAGACCCAGCCGCCGGTAGCGCAGGTCGTGGCCCTGCCCCGTGAGCTGGCCGCGGAGGGCGTGCGGCGCTACGGGTTCCACGGCCTGTCCTACGAATACATCGCGTCGGCCCTGCCTGCCGTGGCGCCTGGGGTGGCGGCGGGGCGGGTGGTCGTCGCCCATCTCGGCAATGGCGCGAGCCTCTGCGCGATGAACGGAGGGCGGAGCGTGGCGACGACCATGGGCTTTTCGACGCTCGACGGCGTCGTGATGGGGACACGCCCGGGCTCGCTCGATCCCGGGGTGATCCTCTACTTGATGAGGCAGCACAAGATGGACGCCGGCGCGATCGAGGCACTCCTCTATAACCGGTCGGGGCTGCTCGGCCTGTCCGGCACCTCGAGCGACATGCGCACGCTGCTCGCCAGCCCCGACTCGCGCGCCCGGGAAGCGGTCGACGTCTTCGTCTATCGCATCGGCCGGGAGCTGGGCTCGCTCGCGGCGGCGCTGGGCGGGCTCGATGCCCTCGTGTTCACCGCGGGGATCGGCGAGCACGCGCCGGAGATCCGCGCTCGGGTATGCCGCGATGCCGGCTGGCTGGGCATAGAGCTCGACGAGGCCGCCAATGGCGCTGGCGGGCCCCAGATTTCCGCGCCCAAGTCCCGGGCCTCGGCCTGGGTGATCCCGACGGACGAGAACGTGATGATCGCCCGCCATACGCTGGCCGTCCTGGCCGCTCGCCGGCCGCACACACCTGACCGTTCTGAGCCTCCCATGAGGTAGGATAAGTGAAGGCAGGGGCCGCTCCGTGCGCCCATGCTCGGAACGAGTCCTCCCACGGAGGGTGCATGAAGCGCCGTCTCGCGCTGGTCGCGGCCCTATCCCTGATGCTGACCTGGCTGCTCGGTGTGGCCGACGTCGCGGCCAAGAGCGGTGGCGGGGGTTTCCGGAGTGGCGGCCGCGCGACTCGGGAGGACGATCGGGGTGTTCGGTCCGAGCCCGACGGGAGTACAGCGGACGCCCCGGTGCCTGATGCGCCCGACGCACCGAAGCCGCCGAAGAAGGCCAAGAGCTGGCGGAGCATGGTCCGCGGCCTGCTCACCGGCGGACTCATCGGCAGCATCTTCTACGGACGGCGCTTCGGAAGCGTGGGGTTGCTCGAGGTGTTCGTCCTGTCGGGCGTGATCGCGCTCGCCTACTGGGCGCTGTCGAGGTACCACCTCGACCAGACGGAGCTCGTGCACGCGGGCGTCTATGGGGGCGGGGCGGGCGTGCTTGCGCCTCCGAGAGCGGACCGCGATCCCGGCGAGGTCCGACGCGCCGATCCGGCCCTCGATGCGGACGGAGTGGCCGACGCTGTCGGAGATATCTTTCTCCGGGTGCAGGCGGCGTGGACGGCGCGCGACATCGCGCTGGCGGCGGACGTGCTGACGGTCGAGATGCGCGAGCGGCTCGATCGGGAGTGCGCCCGGCTTCGGGCGTCGCGCCGAATCAACCGCGTCGAGCGGATCACACTGGGCCGGGTGGCCGTCATAGAGGCGCGGCAGGAGGGCGGACGGGACCGCGTCACGGTGCAGATCGCCGCCAAGTTGGTCGACTATACGACCGACGAGATGGGCCTCAAGGTGCTGGAAGGCAATCCCTTCGACCCGGTCCCGTTTCAGGAGCGATGGGAGCTGGTGCGCCCCTCCGGGCCGCACCCGTGGCGGGTCAGCGCGATTCAGTGAGCCTCGCGCGCACCGGCGCCCGGGATACTGTATAAGAGAAGAGTGCAGCAGGACAGCAGACCCTGGCAAGTCAACGAACAGGCTGCTCAGGAGGACCACTCGATGAAACGATCGATCGCAATCACGTCCGCACTGGTGCTGGCGTTGTCGTCATTGCTCTTCGTGGCGGAGGCTTCGGCTCGGGCGGGAGGTGGCAGCTCCGGCGGCAGCCGCGGTTCCCGCAGCTACTCGGCGCCGGCGCCCAAGTCGCCCAGTCAGGTTTCACCCAGCCGTCCAACCGCCCCCGCAAGTCCCATGGCGCCCGCACCGATGCCGCAGCGCTCGGGCTGGGGCGGCATGCTCGGCGGGCTCCTCGTGGGCGGCCTGATCGGCAGCCTGCTGTTCGGCGGGATGGGCGGGGGTCTCGGTGGGCTGGGTGGCGGTATCGGCCTCATGGAGATCGTGCTGATCGGCGGCCTCATCGTCTTCGCGATCATGTGGATGCGCCGCCGCCAGGCGGCGGGAGCGGTGGGGACCCCGGCCTATGCCGGTGGGTACAGTGGGCCTAGCTCGGGCGGTTGGCAGCCTTCGGGCGGATCGGCGTACTCCGGCGGCGGATCGTCGGCGGCTCCCGTCGCCGCGCTGGACGCACCAGCCGAGCTGAGCGATCTCGACCGCGGCATCGGCCATATCCGGCAGATGGACGCCCAGTTCGACCCGGCTGCGTTCTCCGAGAGCGCGACGGACATGTTCTTCAAGATCCAGGCGGCGTGGACCAACCGCGACATGGGCCGGGTGACCGATCTGCTCACGCCCGAGATGCGCGGTGTGCTGCAGGCGCAATGTGACAAGCTCCGGGCCGACCGGCGGATCAATCGCCTCGAGAACATCGCCGTGCGCCAGGCCGCCCTCACCGAGGGCTGGCAGGAGAAGGGCCAGGATTTTGTGACCGTGTACTTCCTGGCGAGCCTGGTCGACTACACGACCGACGAGAGCGGCGCGCAAGTGCTGGACGGCAGCCGAACCGAGCCGGTGAAGTTCGAGGAGTACTGGACGTTCGCCCGGCCGGTGGGGCCGAATCCCTGGAAGCTGAGCGCGATCCAGCAACCGGCCTGAACTTAGTCGGAGGGGGCCTCGACGGCCCCCTCCGGCCCTCCCCCAAAAAGAAACGACAGGTTGCGCCGGCGAAGCCGGCGCTCGAACAGGCCCCGGTCGCCGCCTTGCTCGCATGAAGCTGATCTCGTGGAACGTCAACGGCCTGCGCGCCGCGTGGAAGAAGGGGCTGGCCGATTTCATGGCCGCCGAGCGCCCGGACGTTCTCTGCGTGCAAGAGACCAAGATCCAGGAAGACCAGCTCACCGACGAGATGCGCGCTCCCGACGGCTACCGGTCCCACTGGTGCTTCGCGGAGAAGAAGGGGTATAGCGGCGTCGTCACGTATACGCGGCAGGAGCCGCTCGCCGTCGCTGCCAAGTGCGGCTCCCCCGCGCTCGACTGCGAGGGCCGTGTCATCCACACGGAGCTGGCCGACTTCCATCTCTTCAACGTCTACTTCCCCAACAGCGGCATGGGGCCCGAACGGCTGACCCACAAGCTCAAGTTCTACGACGAGTTCATCGAGATGACGGAGCGCCTGCGACGCCTGGGCAAGGGTGTGGTGATCTGCGGCGACGTCAATACCGCCCACACCGAGATCGACCTCGCCCGGCCCAAGGAAAACGAGACGTCCCCCGGCTTCATGGAGGTCGAGCGTGCCTGGGTGAGCCGCCTCGTCACCCAGGGCTACCACGACACGTTTCGCCTCTTCACGCGCGAGCCCGGGCACTACACGTGGTGGGATCTGAAGACCGGTGCGCGCGCCCGGAACATCGGCTGGCGCATCGACTACTTCTTCGTCTCCGACGAGCTGCACGGCCGCGTCCGCTCGGCGACCATCCTGCCGCATGTCTTGGGCTCCGACCACTGCCCCATCACGCTCGAGCTGGGGTAGTGGTATCCTGCCGCACATCGAGGGCGATCACGCACCAGAGGAGCGTGTGACCATGGCGGAAACGGGGCAGCTGGAAGACGGCCACATCACCCGCGGCGCCATCGCGCCGAACTGAGCGCCGGCGTGCCTCCCTCTTCGGACATCGCCGTCGTCGGCGGCGGCATCGTGGGCCTCGCCACGACGCTCGCCCTGACCGAAGCGCATCCGCGCGCGCGCATCGTCATCCTCGACAAGGAGCCGCGCATCGCCACCCACCAGACCGGCCACAACAGCGGGGTGATTCACTCCGGCGCGTACTACAAGCCGGGCTCGCTCAAGGCGCGGCTCTGCGTGGAGGGCGCCAGGCTGATGAAGCGGTTCTGCGACACTCACGGCATCCACTGGGAGGCGTGCGGCAAGCTCATCGTCGCGACCGACGAGGTCGAGCTGCCCCGGCTGCAGACCATCCAGGACCGGGCGACGGCCAATGGCCTCGCCGGGGTCAAGCGGATTGCCGGCGAGGAAGTCATGGAGTACGAGCCCCATTGCCGCGCGCTGAGCGGGCTGCTCGTGCCCGAGACGGGAATCGTGGACTACGGGCAGGTGGCGGAGACGATGGCGGGCATCATCCGGGACCGCGGCGCCGAGATCAGGACGGGCGCCGGAGTCAGCGCCATCCGCCGGGACGGCGACGGCCTGGTGCTCGAGACGGCCAGGGGCGCGGTGCACGCGAGACACCTCGTCAACTGCGCAGGGCTGCACTCCGACCGCGTCGCGGCGCTGATGGGCATCCACCCCGAGGTCCGGATCGTTCCCTTCCGCGGCGAGTACTACATGTTGAAGGAGGAGCGCCGGTCCCTCGTGCGGAACCTCATCTACCCGGTGCCCGACCCCGAGTTCCCCTTCCTCGGCGTGCACTTCACCCGCACCGTCCACGGCGACGTCGAGGCGGGGCCGAACGCGGTCCTCGCCTTCGCGCGCGAGGGCTATCACCTCGGCACGGTGAACCCGGCCGAGCTCGCGGGGACGCTCGGCTATCCGGGGTTCTGGAACATGGCGCGCCGATACTGGCGGATGGGCGGCTACGAGCTGTACCGGTCGGCGAGCAAGGCGGCCTTCGTGCGCTCGCTCCAGAAGCTGATTCCCGAGATCGAGGCGGGGGACATCGAGCGCGGCGGCGCGGGCGTGCGCGCCCAGGCGGTGAGCCCCGACGGCTCGCTCGTCGACGACTTCAAGATCAGCGTGACACCGGGCGCCGTCCACGTGGTCAATGCGCCCTCACCCGCGGCGACGGCGTCTATCGCCATTGGCCGGCACATCGCCGCCCTCGCGGGAGAAGCCTTCGGCCTCGCCGGCGGCGGGCGATAAGGGCCCATCTGCTTCGTTGGCGCCCTCGTCCGGGCGCTCAACGTACGGACAGTACGCCTCGCGCCCGGCCTTCGGGCGCCGCCTCGCATATGGACCCTTCTCGCCCGCCGCCGCGCGTTGCGTCGGATGGGCCAAGCCAAGTTGCGGGGCGCAGTTACTTTGATTCGCGGAGGCGTTGCTCGGCTTCGGCGGCCCGCTGCTCGGCTTCTAGCGCGCGCTTTTCGGCGTCGCGGGCGACGTCTTCGGCCTTGAGCATGCGGTTGATGAGATCCTTGATGATCGCCGCGGCGAGGGCGGGATTGCTCCGGACCATGTGATCGAGGCGGTTCCCGGAGATGACCATGAGGGTCACGGCGTCGGTGGCGATGGCGGTGGCCGAGCGCGGCGCATCGCGAAGGAGCCCGAACTCGCCGAGCAAGCTGCCCTTGCGGACGGTGTTGAGCAGGCGCTGTTCTCCGGCGATGAGCTTCTTGATCTCCACCGTGCCGATGTGGACGATGAAAGCCTCTCCCTTCGGGTCGTCGCCTTCCTTGAAGATCACGTCGCCCGGGTTGAAGGTTCGGGTCGGGATGTCACCAATCTGGCGGCTCATGCGCTGTCCTTTTCGTGTAAAATCACCGGTCGAGACATGGCGATGCGCCACATAATACTGCGGTTTGCCTCACTCGTGTGGCCTCCGCTGCTGCTCGCCCTGATTCTCATGTCGAACGTGGTCCCCCTCGTTCACGCCCAGATGCACATCTCCTTGCAGGAGGGCCTCCTGCGCGCCAAGCCCGCGGTGGTCGTGGTGCTGTCCGAGGTGTCCGCCGAGGTGACGCTCGACTGCGGCGCCGGGCCGACGAAGGTGACGCCGCCCGTCTTCCGCGAGACGGGCACCGGCTGGTTCGTGGACGGCGACGGCTGGGTCATCACCAACGGCCACGTGGTACAGCCGGCGCACGAGACACCTCGCTGGCTCGTGAACCAGCAAGCGCAGCGGGCGGTGGTGACGGCGTGTTTACCCAAGGCCCTGGAGCGCATGCGCATCGTCCCGGGCGAGAAGCCCGAGGCCGACGACGCGATCAAGCGCAAGCTCCTCGACAAGGTGCTTCCGACGACCAAGGTCAATCTCACCCCGCAGATTGTCGTGATCATCTCGAACGGCACGCGGATCAAGGCCGAGGTCAAGAAGTACAGCCCGCCGGTGAGCACGGAGCCCGGCGCGATGTCCGGGCGCGACCTGGCGCTTCTCAAGATCCCCGGCGACGCCTATCCGGTGCTGCCCCTCACCGACTCGAAGGTGGCGCAGATCGGCGATCCCATTCACATCTTGGGCTTCCCCGGCGTCGTGTCGACCCACGAGCTCCTGAACAAGTCGACGTCCAGGGAAGCCTCCGTGACCAACGGCGCCGTCTCGGGCTTCCAGGAGGACGTATCGGGCGCCCCCATGATCCAGACCGATGCCTCCGCCTCCTGGGGCAATTCCGGCGGGCCCGCGGTGGACGACCGGGGCGCGATGGTCGGGGTGCTCACCTTCGTGTCGCTGGCGCCTGGTCCCGAGGGCGGCATCGTCCAGGGCTTCAACTTCATCATCCCGGCGCAGGCGGTGCGCGAGTTCGTCTCGGGCACGCCGGTGAAGGTCGGCGGTATGGGGCGCTTCGACCCGGTGTGGTTTGCCGGGCTCCGGGCCTTCTTCACCGACGACTGGAAGGGCGCGGTGCAGCGCTTCGAGGAGGTCGATCGCCTCCTGCCCAACCTGCCCGACGTCAAGCGCCAGCTGTCCGAGGCGCGCGAGAAGGTGAAGAATCCGCCGCCGCGGCCGTTCCCGTGGTTCTGGGTCGCGGTCGGTGTGACGCTGCTAAGCCTGGCGGGTTACGGCGCTCAGTTCTATATCCGCTGGCAGCGCAATCGCTACCGCGTGACTCCGTCCGAGGTGATCCACCTCCAGGAGGACGGCAAGCAAGCGACGATCCTCGATGTGCGTCGGGCCGAAGCCTATGAGGCCCTGCCGCTCAAGATCCCGAGCTCGGTGCGTCTGGACCCCGAGGAGCTCGAGACGGGCATCAGCGGGCTCGAGCTCGACACCGCACGCCCCGTCGTCGCGTATTGCACCACGCCCGACGAGGGGACCAGCGTCAAGGTCGCCCAGAAGCTCAGGAAGATGGGCTTCAAGGACGTGCGCATCCTGAAGGGCGGGCTCGGCGCATGGACCAATGCCGGCCTGCCCATCGAGAGCCGCTCCGACCTGTCCCAGGTCGGCGTCGAGCTCTACAAGGCCCTCGCCGGCGAGCGCTAGCAGGAGGCTGAAAGCCTCCTGCGGCTGGCTAGAAGCCGAGCGCCGCGCCGTCGGCGCGCGGATCCGAGCCCCCGACCAGTCCCTCGCCGTCCGGCGAGAGCCAGATGCACTGGGCGTGGCCGAACAGATCGTCCCAGGCCTCGCCGACCACGACCTCGTGATCCCGTGCGGCCAGATCGCGCGCGAGGTCGGGCGGGTAGCGCCCCTCGAGGTTGAGCGCCCGGGACGGCGTGCCCCATGTGCGGCCGAAGAGCCAGCGCGGCGCCTCGACCGCGGCCTGAGGACCGAGGCCCCGATGAAGCCGCCGCGTGAGCAGGGCGGCCTGCGTCTGGGGCTGGCCCTCGCCCCCCATCGTCCCGCAGACGAAGCGCGCCCGACCCTCCTCGAGGTACATCGAAGGTGTGAGGGTGTGCATCGTCAGCTTGCCGGGGGCGAGCGCATTGGCGGAAGTCGGGTCGAGGGAGAAGAAGCTGCCGCGATTTTGCAGGACCACGCCGGTATCGCCCGCCACGAGCGCCGAGCCCCAGGTGAAGTAGAGCGACTGGATGAGCGACACGGCATTGCCCGCCCGGTCGGCGGTGGCGATGGCGATGGTGTCGCCCGCGGCCGCTGCCGCATCGCCGGGTGACATCGCGCGGCGCCGCGAGATCTGTCCAGCGAGACGCTTGAGTCGCTCGGGCGCGAGCAGCTCCTCCGGGCTCACCTGCATGAACCGGGGATCGGTCAGGTGCCGGTCGCGGTCGGCGAACGCGAGCTTGGCCGCTTCGACGAGGACGTGCACGTAGTCGGCCTCCGGCAGCGCCGCCATGTCGAAGGCCTCGGAGATGCCCAGCATCGCCAGCGCCGACATGCCCTGGGTCGGCGGGGGAAAGCTCGCCGCCACGCCGCCGCCATAGCGGATCGTGAGCGGCTCCACCCACTCCGACCGATGCTCCGCGAAGTCTTCGATCGCGAGCGGACTGCCCGCGGCGGAGGCGGCGGCGGCGATCCGCCGCCCCACGTCGCCGCGATAGAAGGCCTCGGGACCGCCCGCCGCGACCGCCTCGATCGTCCGCGCCAGATTGGTCTGGATCAGAGGCCCGCGAGCGAGCGTATCAGGATGGTAAAGGGGCCAGAGATCCTGCCTGATCTCGGGCGAGGCCTCGGGCCCGAAGAGATCCGGCTCCCGCGGCGGCGGAGTTCGCTGACCGTCGGAGGCCGAGAAGCCCTCGCGCGCATAGGTGATCGCGTCGGCCAGCAGGTCGCGCCAGCCGAGCGGCGAGCCCATGGTCGCGCGGCTGTACTCGTGGGCCGACCACCAGCCGTCCACCACGCCCGGCACCGTCAGCGCCGCCGGGCCCCCGCGCGAGGGAATCGCCGCATCAATCCCGCGCGCCGCGTACCACGCGATGCTGGCCGCCGCCGCCGATCGTCCCGTCCCGCGGAGCGCCCGCAGCGCGCCGCGTCCTGCGTCGTGGATCAGCCAGACGTTGTCCCCGCCGAGCCCGTTCATGTGGGGATAGACCACGGCGATGGTCGCCGCCGCCGCGATCGCCGCATCGAGCGCGTTGCCGCCGGCGCGCAGCGCGGCGACGCCCGAGGCCGAGGCGAGCACATGGGGCGAGGCCACCATGCCACGCGGCGCGCGCGATTCCGGCCAGCGGGTGGAGGAGGGGATGGACACGGCGATATCGACCAGCAGGTAGTGTACGCTCGGGCCACGAGCGATGCTCCAGGACTCGCGCTCATCGAAAACAGCAGGACGCCCCCTCGAGGTTCTCGCCGCCGCGACTCGACTGGGGCTCACGTCGTTCGGTGGACCCATCGCGCATCTCGGGTACTTCCGGGACGAATACGTCGTCCGGCGGAAGTGGGTGGACGAGCAGACGTACGCCGATCTGGTGGCACTCTGTCAGTTCCTGCCGGGTCCCGCGAGCAGCCAGGTGGGCATGGCCCTCGGGATCTTCCGCGCCGGCCTGCTCGGCGGCCTCGCCGCATGGCTCGGGTTCACCCTGCCATCGGCGATCGCGCTGATTGCCTTCGCCGTCGGCGTTCGGGAATTGGATCTCTCGGGGGCCGGGTGGCTTCACGGCCTGAAGATTGCGGCCGTGGCCGTCGTCGCGCAGGCCGTCTGGGGAATGGCCCGTGCGCTATGCCCGGATCGCGAGCGCGCGACGATGGCCATTGTCGCCGCCCTGGCCGTCTCCGCGTGGCCGACGGCGTGGGGACAGGTGCTGGTGATCATCCTTGCCGGGGTTGTCGGGTTGCAACTGCTTCCAGGAACGGAAGGGCCGGACGCCCCGCGCATCGGAGTCCCCATCGGGCGCCCACTGGGCATCGCCGCCCTGGCCGTCTTCTTTGTGCTCCTCGTGAGCCTTCCCGCGCTCCGCTACCTCACGCCGTCCCATCCGCTCGCGGTCTTCGATAGCTTCTACCGCGCGGGATCGCTGGTGTTCGGCGGCGGGCACGTCGTGCTGCCCCTGCTTCAGGCCGAGGTGGTCCCGCCCGGCTGGGTGTCCAACGAGCAGTTCCTCGCCGGGTACGGAGCCGCCCAGGCCGTGCCGGGACCGCTCTTCACCTTCGCGGCGTACCTGGGAGCCGTCATGGGACCCAGGCCGAACGGCTGGGCGGGCGGGGCATTCG
>Ga0068862_100004785_pt1 | contig 11393 bp, 10 predicted proteins | sample KBSSwiS52_FD_66598 | JGI IMG/M metagenome (GOLD analysis project Ga0068862, IMG submission 66598) | Switchgrass rhizosphere microbial communities from Kellogg Biological Station, Michigan, USA - KBS Switchgrass S5-2 | ecosystem: Host-associated > Plants > Roots > Rhizosphere > Soil ... | reverse complement strand
GCTCGCTCGGCGGCTAGCGCCTCACGGCGCCGGAACGATCGCGATGCGATTGCCGCGAAACGAGCCGACCCAGAATTTGTCGCCGACCTCGACCAGCGCCGTGCCGGCGCCGAACTCGGGCGTGTCGGCCACCGTCACGACTTCGCGCACGGCGAGCGTGCGCGGATCGATCTTGACCGCTTTCCAGCTCTGGCCGGCCTGCCCGACGGCGAACAAAGAGCCGTCGCGCGCCCAGTGAATGTTGTCGACGCGGAAGCCGAGCGGAATCTCGTCGCGCGTCGGCGGCGTCGCACCGCGCGAGACGCGGAAGAACGATTGGCTGCCCCACGCCGCGACGTAGAGCGTCTTGCCGTCGTCGGAGAGCTCGACGCCGTTCGCTCCGGCCGCCTCGCTGCCGGGCACCTTCTGCCACCCCGACGCCGTGTGCCATTCCCAGAGCTCGCCGTTGCGCTCGCCGCCCAGCATCCGCTGCGTGGCCTCGGGCGTGCCGCCGCGCGGCAGGAAGTTCGTCGTGATGAAACCGCCGTCGGGCAACCCGCGGACGGAGTTCAGCCCGATCGGCTCGGGCGCGACGACGCAGCCCTGCCACGTCACCGCGGGCGTCGCGGGCCGCGTGTCGACCTCGAACACCTCGATCGACTCGCGCGCGCCGTGGCCGACGACGAAAAGCTTGTGCACCGGGCCGTTGCCGGGCGCGACATAGACGCCGTGCGTCGTGAACCGAGCGCCGCCTTCGCCGGGCGGACCCGGGCATTGGGGATACGTTCGCGCGTCGAGACGATTGGCGGCCGACGACGACGGGTACGCTGTGTGCGACGCGCGATCGCGCGTGCGGATCAGCACGATGCCGCCCGAGCCCGAATACGCGCCGGCCGCGATCCACTGCGGCCCGAGCGCCACCAGGTCTTCTGGCGCCTGCTGATCGCACACGACGTTGTCGGCCGGCGTGCACGGCGGAGGCGGCGGTTGAGGGGGCGGCTGCGCGACGAGCCCCAGCGATGCAGCGGACGCGAGCACGCCCAAGAGCGCAGTAGATGACTTCACGAAGATCCCCCCTTCGAACACGACGCGCGAATCACCGTAGAGCCATCCGGGGCGGCGGGTCAACTGTACTGCCGAAACGCGAAGCTCTCCGCCCAAGTGTCCCCTTTCGCGAGCGCCGCGCTACTATGAGCCCAAGGTCCGATGCTGACACGGACACCCCTCGGGCTTAATGGCGCCGTGAATAAACCAACCCTCTTCCGCGTTGCTTTGGTTCCCTGCCTTGTCTGCATTGGACCGCTGCTGCCGCTCGCGGCCAGCGCTCAGCCGGCGGCAGACCGGGAACGCGCCAGCATCGTGCTCGGCGCGTTCATCACGGACCGCCAGTCGAACACTCGTCTCGACTCCGATTCGGGCGGCGACGGCACCGACATCGACATGGAGGATGACCTCGGCCTCGAGTCCTCGACGAACGTGGCACGCCTCGGCGGCTATGTCTGGCTGGGTCGCCGGCACCGCCTCGACGGCGCGTATTTCGACTTGTCGCGCTCGGCGTCGATACCGATCCGGGAGACGATCGACTTCGGCGATCAGACGTTCCAGATCAACACGACTCTCAACACGGAGTCCAACCTCAAAATCATCAAGGCCGACTACACGTTCGCAGTCCTGGCGAAGGACCGCGGCTTCCTCGGACTGACGGCCGGTCTGTACATCGCCGAAACCGGGTTTGTGCTGAGCCAGCCGACGCTCGGACGCGCCGAGTCCGAAGACGTCACGGCGCCGCTGCCGTTGTTCGGACTGCGCGGCGACTACGCGATCAACGATCGGATCACGCTGAGCGGCGCGGCACAGGTGTTCGCGTACTCGACGGACGAATTGGATGGGCACCTGACCGATTTCTACGTTGGAGCCGACTACGGCTTCGGCAAGCGAATGGCCGTCGGACTCGCGTACAACCAAGTGTCGATGAATATCGGGGCCCAGGACAGTAGCGGATTCAACGGCCGCCTCGACTGGGGATACGACGGCTTCCTGCTCTATTTCAAGGTCGACCTCGGCTCACGCAACTAGGACCAACCAGGCTCGCGACGTGAGCGCCCGTTCGGCGCAAGGTGTTTTCATGGAAGGTCGCGTCACACGAGCCGCCGACCGATTCCAGGTGAAGGAGTCCGTCGGCAGCCACTTCGCATGGCTCAACGCGCGCCTGGCGCTCGAGATGACCATGATGGCGTGGATCCGGATGGCGATTACGCTGATCGGCTTCGGGTTCACGATCGTGCAATTCTTCGAACGGCTCAACGACATGGAAGGCGTCGCCCCGGCGGCGCAACCGTTTGCCGCGCGTTACGTCGGGCTCGTCCTGATCGGCGCCGGCGTCGTCGCGCTCGTCGTATCGGTCGTGCAGTATCGCGCGACGACTCGCTACCTCTGGCACGAGGACTTCGCCGCGATCGCCGGGATCGGCAAGGCGCCCGGGAACACGCCGATCTACGCGGTCACGATCGGGCTCATGATGATCGGCGTCGTGGCGTTCCTGGCCGTGCTGCTGCGCGCCCTTTGACGAGCGCCATCCGGGCGGCCGGTCGACGCCTCAGAACTTGTAACCGAGCGACGTGACGAAACCGTAGTCGCTCGTCTCTCCTTCCGTCGGCGGGTCGCTGTCGTAGCTCTCGTAGAACGAGAGATCGAAGAAGAAATCGCTGAAGATCTCGCGCCTCAAGCTGACGTCCATGCTGCCGCGATGCCGCCCTGATTCGGTGAGGCTCGGATAGAGGAATGCCGAGGAGCTCAGGCTGACGTCGGGATCGCCGAAGCGAAAGATGCGCCACGTAGCGCCGAGCACGGCCTCGATGCTCTGCTGGCTCTCGTCGGCGCCGTTGGTCCACTCCTGGTTGCCCACGCCGCCCGCGAGCAACATGATCTCGCTGTCCTGATCCTGCGCGAAATAGCGCGCGATGCCCGCGCCGCTCGTGAGACGCGCGTCGATGCCGAGCTCGTCGTTGCGTTCCAGCGAGTTCAATAGCATCAAGAACGACGGCCGCTCGCGTTCGAACTGAATGGTCGAGGTGACGTTCTCGCGCCTGCTCGCCTCGGTATCGGGACTCGACGTTTCGTTGCCGCTGATGTCGAGCGTCGCCTTGAGGCGCTCGGCTTGATACTGGGAGCTGATATTGATGTTGCCCGTGCGGATGCCGGTCGATTTGGTGTAGTTGAAGCCGACCGACATGGACCCCGAAACGCGCTGCCAGAAGCCGGTTTCGAGCTCCGTGACCCGCACGACGGACGTCAGGGGCACGGACTCTTCGGACCCCTCGTCGCTGACGATGAGACTTTGCCCGTCTTGCGACGTCGCGATCAAACCTGCATAGCGGCGGCCACCGGCTCGCTCGATGTCGAACGTGTACTGGCTGTCGATCGACGCTATTGCACTCCATTCGATATTGAGGGTCCCCATGTCGTCGGTCTCGAGCCGCAACTGTCCGTACTCGAGCTCCGTGATCTCGCCCGTCACGCGGTCACCATTCTTGAGCACGATGATGTCGGTGTTGTCGCGGTCGGCGTGCGCGGGAAAAACGCACAGCAGGAGCGACGCCGCCAGCAGTCCACCGAGCGGCCAGGTTCGCTTCAATGTCATTGCTTTTCTCCGGCGCGATAGCGTGCGACACGATGGACGTCGTGTCCGCACGATAGAGGTACCCGGGCGTATTATCGGTCGATCAAAGGAATCTGCGCGACGACTCGCAAGTCCTGCACGGCGTCGAGCTTGCGCTCGATCTGGAAGAACCGCGCCACTCGAGCGGGCGCAAGGACCTTCGCGAAGCGCTTGGAGTATTTCTTCTTCAGCGCTACGAGGTCGGATTCCGCGTCGAAAGACTCCGCGAGTAACGCGCTGGCGCGCGCGTCGCCGACATCGGGATAGGCCGCGGCGTAGTCGGTAATGACCTTCACCGCCCGATCGTTGACTTTGGTTCTTTCCGCTTCGTAATCGTTGTAGACGGACCAGAACGACTGACTCTCGGCGGGCGTCAGCTGCATCGCCTGCTCCACTGCGGTCTTGCGCTCGATGCGGACCATCGAGCGAACCATCTCGATCTCGTCGCTGACGTCCGCGAACTGCGCATTGACCTGCGCGAGAGCGGGATGAACGAGTGCCAACGAAAAAACGACACACATCGATCGGATCACGCGCGTCTCCTACAACTCAATCGCGGCTATGCGGGTCCCGAAATCATCGCGACGGCCCTTGCCGGGCGGCCATTGGACCTAGGTCCGAGCGGCAGCGCTGCCTCGGCCCGAGTAGAAACCCTTTTGGGGCAGCCAAGGGGAGATCTGTTGAGAGATCAGATCGTCGACGCGCTCAGGATAGTAGCGCCTTTGTCCGTGGCACTCATCGTGTTCGCCGAGGCCCTGCGAATCGCACCGAGCCGGGTCGCCGCGTTCGTCAGGGAGCACCCGCTCGTGATGCTGCGCTCCCTCGTCGCGGCCCTGATTCTCGTGCCCGCCGCCGCGCTGGGGCTCATTCTCGTTCTTGGGCCCGCGCCCGGCGTCGCGGTTGGCTTGGCCATTCTCGTCGCGTGCCCTCCTGCCCCGTTGATGCTCAAATCGGCGACCAAGACGGGCGGAGGCGACGCGGCGTTCATGGCGAGCCTGCATCTCTCCCTCGCCGCGCTCGCCATCGTCACGGTACCCGCGGTCTTGCACGTGCTCGCGATCCCGCTCGAGTTCAGCGCCGAGGTCGCGCCGCTGCCTCTGCTGAAGATACTGGCGAACACGATCCTGCTTCCGGTCGGCCTGGGACTGGTCGTACGCGCGCTGTTCCCCGCCTGGGCCGACCATTTCGCCTCGTTGCTCGGCAAGGTCGGAACTGTCGGGCTGCTCGTCGTCGTGGTCGCGATCGTCGCGGCGCTCTACCCGGCGCTGCTGAACATGGACGCGCGGTCCTACGGAGTGATCGCCGCCGTCAGCGTAGCGGCGCTCCTGATCGGGCACTTGCTCGGCCCGCCGAACGGCGCGGAGAAGACCGTCCTCGCCGTGGAGTGCGCCGTCCGGCATCCCGGCTTGGCCGTGACCATCGCGGCCACCAACTTCACTCCGGAGCGAGCGTTGCCGGTGCTGGTGCCGTGCATCGTGACGTTCATCGTCATCGCAACGATCTACCTGGTCTGGCGAGGGCGAAGCACGTAATGGCCGAGAGCAGCACAACGCGCATTGGCTTGACGACGTTCTCCGGCACGTCGATGCGACGCCACACCAGCGCCGACGTCGACGAGATTCTCTCCAACGTGGACCGAGACGCGAACACGTGGATCCACGTCGTGCACACCGACGTGGCCGTGTCCACGCGAATCCTCGAGCACTTCGGGATGCCGCCCGCGCTGGCAGAGCAGATCGACGGCGCCGCACCGCTCGAGCTCGACACGTCGTCGGATCGATACCTCTTCAAGAACTTTCGCTTCGTCGAGGACGCGCGGACCATTCCCCGAGAGGCGAGGAGAACGGGCCTTCTGATCCGGGGCTCGGAGAGCGACCGGCTCACGGAGTGCAGCGCCTCGATCGTCGTCGCAGACAAGCTCGTGCTGTTGTTCGAGCACGAACAGGCCTCACCGCTGCTTGCGGGTGCGATCGAAACGGCGCTCCAGCGCCAGCGAGAGGTGCGAGCGGGCCACATCCAGTACCTGCTGTACCGGCTCGCGAAGACCGTGTTCGTCGACAATTATTTCAACCTCATGAGGCAAGGCATGGTTCGCGTGCAAGACCTCGAGGGACCGCTGCTCGAAGGCTCGACCGATGCCAAGATCTATCGCGAGGTGGCGCGCCAGCGCCGAGAGCTGAATCCGCTCGAACGAAGCCTGCTGCACATGGGCGAGTTCCTCGCAACGGTCGCCGGCGACGGGCCGGAAATCCCTGCTGGACTTCGCTATGTGTCCGGCAATCTCGCCGACGACACGGCCCGACTCGAGAAAGAGCTCGCGATGCTTCGCGACAGAACCTCCGAGCTGATCCAAACGCATCGCGACAACGTCGACGGCCAGCTCAACAACATCATGCGGAGCCTGACGGTGATCTCGGCGATCTTCATGCCGCTGTCGTTCATCACGAGCTTCTACGGCATGAACTTCTCGAACATCCCCGCGTTCAATTGGATTGGCGGCTTTCCGATTGCCGTCGCGGTCATGATCACGGTCGCCGTCGCCGGCTTGACCTACGCGCGGCGGCGCAAGTGGCTGTAACGCGTCGCAGAAGCGGCGGCTCGCCTCAAGGTCTCTGACCGCCCGCCTGCTCGTCGCGCGCGAGCGTCTCCGCGATCTTCGCGCGCACGACGTCGAAGAACGGATTGCTGCGGATCCGCGAGAACGCGCCGAGCGTGAGCACGAGCGCGCCGCTTTCGCCGCGCACCGCGATCGCGCCGAGGTTGAACCGCTTCTCCGCCCCCGGCGACGGCGCAATCCCGTAGACCGGGTCGTCGGCCGGGAACGGCAGCGCCACGTGCCCGACCGAGAACACGGCGGCCGGCCACTCGAGGCCGAGCTCCGTCTTCGTGACCTCGGCCGCGCCGGCTTCGCGCGTGTAAGCCGCGACGGCGCGTGTCTCCGGGCCGCTGTTCGCGATCAGCGTCACGCGATATGGCAAGTCCGTCGCGTTGCGAATCTTCTCGAGGTCCTCGAGCGGCCCGGGGGCGATCAATCCCTGCACCGCGTCGATGCGGTTGACGTCGAACACGACGAGCTCGTGATCCGCGGGCGGCAATAGTGCGAGCAGGCCCCGTACCACTTCCCGGGCCGTGACCGTGGAGTCGACGATCGATTGGAACACGACCACGCGCGGCATCGCCGCGAGACGGCTGCGGCTCCCCGCGTCGTCGAGCGCGTCGGCCAGAACGCCGGTGAGCTTGTGAATCTGGCGCGCTGCGTTGACGGGGAACGAGTTGTACTTGTACGGATCGTACTCGGGCAGCACGTCGAGCCAGCGCGACTTCTCGAATGCCGGAACGAACGCGAGCCCCGAGACGACGCTCGTGAGCGCGGCGAACGGCGAGATGCCGATCGCGGCCGAGACGAGATAGAGCCCCTGCGGCTTCGGCAACGTGGAGTCGTCCAGTGAGCGCACCGCGTACAGCGTGGCCAGCGCGGCGCCCGTCGAGTGACCGCCGACGTAGAACGGCTTGCCGCCCCCGCGCGCGGCCGTATATTTCGCGGCAGCCGCGACGGCCGCATACCAATCCTGCCACCGCACCTCGCTCAACGCCGCCGGCACGGTGCCGTGCCCGGGCAGGCGCAACGCGACGACGTAGTAGCCGCGGCTCTGGAAGGTTTCCGCGATGCTTCGCATGCTGTACGGCGAATCGGACAACCCGTGCATCAGCAGCACGGAGCCGCGCGGCTCGCCGGCCGGGGCGAGCTCGAAGGAACGGTTGTACGGCGTCTCGAGCGCGAGCGCGGCGACCACGCTGTGCGGGTTGTAGCGGCCGAGCGAGGACGTGTCGGCTTCCGGCCCCTCGTAGATGCGCTCGCGGAGCTCGGCGAACAGCCGGTCCTCTTGCTGCCGGTACGCCTCGAACGATTCGAACGCGGCCGGGTTGCGCGCGCCCGCCTCTTCGCGCAGCACGACCCGGTGCCACGCGCGGAGATCGGGCAGCGTGATTCGCGCTTGCACGGCGTAGACGAGCACGATCGTCATTAGCACGGTCACGGCCAGCGCCGCGACGTAGAGCAGCGGTTTTACGATCCAGCGTCGTGCGTTCTGCATCGTGCGAGACGGCGGCAGCCGCCGCTAATCGAACGTGAAGCCGACCGTCGCGCCGAAGAACGTCGTGTCGAGCACGAACGGAATGCCGCGGACCGACGACGCTTCATAGTCGATTTCGAGCAACTTGAACCCGGCCACGATGGCGTTACCGCGCTCGAGCTCGCGGGCGAAATCCATCTGAAAGCCGATCGTGAGATCGGCGCCGCCCGCGCCCAAATTCGCGCGCGTCCTCATCGACCACTTGGGCCCGAGGTCCCGCGTGTAGCGAAATCCGCCGAAAGCGTCGACCCAGCTGTCGCCACGCACGATACCGGCGGCCAGCGCGGGGTCGATCTCGATATCGAAGTCCCAGTAGCGCAGCCCCGCCTCGAAACCGATTCCGTCCGAATCGCGCGCATAACCGAGCTCGACGATCGTCGAGTCCATCTCGGCTTCGGCGACGCCGCCGATGGTCGCAAGCTCGTCTTCCGGCTCTACCGCAAGCCAGTTGAGATCGCCGAAGAGCACGTGGTCGCCGTTTTGGGCCTCGACATGCAACAACACCGCGCCGTGCAGCACGTTCACGACGTCCGAGAACTCGACGTCAACGGGGCGACTCACGGGGCCGAGCGCGATGTCGCCGTCGATGCCGAGGCCCCACAGGTACGGCGTGACGCGCCAGTCCCATTCCTGCGCCGCTGCAGACGACGCGAACAACGCGGTGACCGCGAAAGCCGCCCAGCGCAGTGTCATTGGTATTCCGCACGTCCTCATGATCATTGCGCTCCTGCCTCGCCGACGGCGCCTGCGGCGGGTGCGGCCAGCAGCCCCGGCGGCGTCTTGTGCCATTGATAACGCGCCCGCCCGAGCCTGAATCCGTAGTCGTACAACGACCTCATGAACGCCGTCTCGAACTGTTCCTTCTTGTTCTCGTAGACGAAGTCCTCGCCGATGTAGGCGAGATTGAAGTCGAGCTTGTCTTGCTGAGTCGTCGCGTAGATGCGATACAGGTCGCCGAATCCTTGCGTCGTGATCAGCGAATCGATCGCTCGCGCCGCGATGTCGATCGTGCGCCGTTCGACGGGCGCCCACGTCGGGGCGAGCGCGGCGTTGCGAATCACGTAAACGTGGCCACGGCGCACCATGCCCTCGCCGAGGCGCGCCGCAACTTGCGTCATCGACGGCGGGTAGAGAAACACCTGCGCCGAAGCACCGCCGTCGACGTGCATCTCCTGATACCGCTTGCCGTCGGCTTCCACGGTCACGAGCGTCGGCGGAAACGCGCCGGGAATCGCGGCCGACGCGAGCAGGATCGAGCGGAACAGCGGCAGCGCATCGCTCGAGCCGCTCGCGGCGATATTGCCCATGTTCCAGACGACGGGTTGGCGCGCGTCCAAGTCCGTCGTGCCGATCAGGAGGATTCGGCCCTTCTCGTGCTCGGCCGCGATCGCGGCGAGCAGGCGCTCGTCGACGTGCTTCGAGATCAGCGTCCAGAGCGGCGAGTTGTCGGCCATGCCGTCGTTGCCGATCGCGGCAATCACGCTGCGCGGGGCGGCGACGTCCTTGGGCGAGATCGTCGTGTAGACCTCCTCGAGCACCTTGTCGTAATCGGGGCCCAGGAACGCGAACGGCGCGATCAACGCGCCGGTGCTGACGCCCGTGACGGCCTTGAACGCGGGGCGCGTGCCGGAGGCGGTCCAGCCGGTCAGCAATCCCGCGCCAAAGGCGCCCTTGTCGCCGCCGCCGGAGATCGCCAGCAGCTCGAGCGGCGGCAGCTCTCCGGCACGCCCCGACTGCGAGAGATACGCCTCCTCGCGTTGCCGCGCGGCGAGCGCGTCGCGCACGAGCGGCTCGACGTCCGACAACACCCAGTAGCGGGCGTTCGGGATGCCGGGCACGAACGCACGCGTCGTGAGCTCGATGGGAACAGCGGAGAGCCGCGACGGTACCTCTAGCGTCTGCTGCACCCACAGCGCTACGAGCGCGAGGACGACGACGACTCCCCCGATTACGAGTCTTCTGGCTCTCATGTTCGCCTGTGTTTGGCGGGACGCGGTGGTCGAAGCATCGACCGGGATGCCGCGTTCCGACATTGGCTTAAGGGCGTAGTGCAGCGGCGCCTATTGGAACTCGTCGAACAACGAGCCCTCCGCGACGGGCCGGCCGATCATGAACTGAACTTGCCACTCCCCGCCGTCGACGTAGCCGAGCGAGAACAGGAACGGGCCGATCGGCGTTCGGCCGCCAATGGAGCCCGACAACCCGTAGAGGACCTCGGGCTCGAGTCCGTCGAATCGCTTGCGCATCTCGGCCACCTGCGCGCGGACGCCGGCGTAGAGCGCCTGACCGGACAACGGCGAGATATCGAGGAGCCGCCACGCGTAGCGCGCGCCCATCGACCAATAGCTGCTGCCGCGCAGCTCGCCGGGCCGCAACCCGGGGAACGTCCGTATGCCGCCGAGCGTGAACAGCTCCGTGACGGGAAGGTCGCCGCTCAGCGTGTCGGCCGCGCCAACCGAGATCGTCAGCGAGTTGCCACCGCGGACGCCAAACGCTTGCGCGTACAACCCCTCTATGAGGCTGTAGTCGAACTCGCCGCCGAGCGCATCGTCGGAATCCACGTAGCGGGACGTCAGGACTGCGCCGTGCGTCGGTAGCGCGACGGAGTTCCGTGTGTCGAAGAACGCGCGGAGCTGATAGGACGTGTCCGTGGTCCGATCGAGCTCGGGCAACGCAGGGACACCGGTGTCGACCTCGGCGGAGTGCCAGCCGTTGCGCATGCCGAGCCGCAGCTGCGTGGTGGTGCCGAAGTTCACGCCCACGTCGACCTGACCGTATCGCTCGCGCAGCTCGTAGCGCGCCACGCGGTCACGGTCCAGGTAAATGTCTTCGATCTTCTCTTGCGACGACAAGATCGGCTGCACGAAGAATCTCTGGCGTAGGTCGAGCGGCTGGTAGAAATCGGATATCAAGAGCGACTGCCGCCCGAGCTGCAGCGCGTTGTGCCACTGCGCGCCGCGCGAGTTCATCCAGGTGCGATCGTGGTCGAGCCGCAAGATCGCGAACATGTCGCCGCCCTCGTAGGTGGCGAGTCCGATGTCGAAGCGGAAGAAATTCGGGCCCCATTCTTTCTCGGCGGGCGAGATCTCGAGCACGCGAGCATCGGCCGGACCCGTGAGCTGATAGTCGACGCCTTGGAAATCCCCCAGCGCATACACGCGTTCGGTGTCCGCGGTGATCGCCTCCGGCGTCAGGACCGCGCCCGGAACGGAGTCCTTCAGCTGCGCTCGCACGTACTCGGGATTCACGCGGTCGGTGCCGACGATTCGAACTTCGGCGAGCCGGCTCTCCGGAGCCTGGTCCCGGCGAAGGGAATCGCGCCACGCGGCGTACTCGGCGTCGGGAACCGCGTACCGACTGAGCTCATCCCGCATGTTGTCTGCAGCGCGGCGCCCGAGCTCGACGGCCTCCGGGATGCGTTGAAAGTCGCCGGTCCCGATGTCGCCCATCGGCACGTCGATCCCGACGTCGCGCGGCGTCAGGCTCGCGATCGCCGCGCGCTCGTTCGCGCCGATCATGACGTCGATCGAACGCCCTACTAGGCTCAGGGCCGAGGTGACGTCCCTCGCTTCGAGCGGCGGCGAAGACATCCAGACCGCGATGACGACCTCGCCGCAGAGCTG
>Ga0068862_100004784_pt1 | contig 11394 bp, 7 predicted proteins | sample KBSSwiS52_FD_66598 | JGI IMG/M metagenome (GOLD analysis project Ga0068862, IMG submission 66598) | Switchgrass rhizosphere microbial communities from Kellogg Biological Station, Michigan, USA - KBS Switchgrass S5-2 | ecosystem: Host-associated > Plants > Roots > Rhizosphere > Soil ... | reverse complement strand
GGTTCGTGTTATCGACATCGATCGAGACAATTGATCCGGGACAATAGAAGTCAGACGATCGTAAGCCTTCCAGTACGTTCTTGATTGGTAGCTTGAACTGTTTGATTGCCATCTCACAGGCCGCATCGAAACACACCAACGTACCGCCATCAGAAACAAAATCTTTCAAACTGTCGACGCTTGCATCCGTCAATCCCGCCACTGTTTCTTCCGACGAAGTGTTCTGCGGAGTTTCCTGTACTGACAAACGTTGCGAAGGAAGAAGAAGCACATCGTATTTGTTCTTGAGCGCTCCTTGTTTTACTTCTGTGTCGCGCACCGACGAATAAGGAACATTGAAAGTATCAAAAATGAACCGCGTCCAGCCTTCGTCCATGTTCGCCGCCGGACTGCGATAAATCCCCACGCGAATGCCCGCTGCCACCGGATTCTTAATCGGCGATACATCAGCCGTTTGTAGTGGCAGAGCTAGGTCACGTCTGACGTCGTTTATGTCTTTAATCAACGTCAACTTTCTTTCGCCGGGTGTTTCACGGATTGCGGTTACCGCTGGAGCATCGATCCCCATCTGAAGGGGAAGGGTCCATCCCGCAACGTCATAGGGGCGTTCAGCTTCGCCTTGACCCGTCAGTCGGTTCGGATAAATCTGCGGCTCGAAAAGCGCGAGCACATTCGACCGCTGCGGCTGTGCGAGAAAGATAAGGTAGCTGCTTGTCGGCACTTCCTGCATGGACGCTGTGTTGGCAATCACAGTCCGATAGGTCCCGAGTTTTTCACTCGCCGCATTTGTTCGTTGCAGAAGCTGTGGTCCATAGGTCAGGTGCAGCTCCTTATCAAGACGGAAAACCTCAATGCCTTGGTCGATGAGGCTCAAGACCACCTTCGCGATTGCTTCGTCCTTCGCCTGACCCGCAGGAATGAGATAGGCGATCGGAGAGTTCGCTGATGCTTGTTGCTCAATGCTCTTTCGATTTAGCTCGTAGAAGTTTCGAAGATAGTCGACCCGATATTTTGCGGCCAGCGAGAGGATCGCCCGAGAGGCGATCAATTCCATTTGCATGATGTCGTTAGGTCGCCAGGTCCCACCTGCCCATGGGTCCGGGAAATTAGTCACCGCTTCCGAGGCGCTTCGCATGCCTCGCGTGCTTGAACGCGTGAGTTGTTCAGGTGCGACCGTGGTCGGTGTCATCAATCGTGCGCTCGCGGCTTCCGAGAGAATACCTATCGAGTTATGAAAGTAAGGTGCTGTACGAAACCCGCCATGCCACCACGTGTCGTATAGTGCGTTTGTCAGCACACCCTTGAAACCCGCGGCTTGAAGATCGGCTGCGACCTTGTGCCCAACCAAACCAACTTGTCGTAGTAGGAGCGGTGCAATATTGGGATTTGGTGGATCGAAGAATGGTGGAATGAAGAACCGCGAACCGTTTGATCCCTGCTGATGAACGTCGTAAACGATCTGCGGATGCCATTGCTGCCATAGCAGCCGAGTGATCAGTTGCGTCTCTTTCAGGTTGAGCATAAACCAATCGCGATTATCATCGTGCCCGGCATAGTGATGATAAAGCTCAGGGGGTGAGCTCCCTTCCTGGGGTGTACCCAGCGTCTTTCGATACCAATTGGCGACGATATCGATCCCATCAGGGTTTGGCGACGGAATCAGGAGCAGTATGGTGTCTTGTAGAATTTGGCGCGTCTCAGGATCCTGCGCAGTTGCCAGATCGTAAGCGAGTTGCATCGACATCTGAGAGGCTACGATCTCAGTCGAATGAATTGAGCAAGAAATAACAACAACAGTCTTGCCCTGGCTGATCAAACGATCGCGTTGCAATGGGCCTGAGACTAAGCGCGGGTCGGCGAGTTGTCGCTGGATATCTTTGTATTTCTGTAGAGCCAGTATATTCTCTCGCGCGCTGATGTACGCTACGATCAACGGGCGTTTTAGAGTTGACTGGCCCAAGGTCTGAACCGTAACACGATCTGAAGACTTATCGAGGCGTGCAAAATAGTCGGTGATCTGTTTCCAGTCAGCGATAGTGCGGTCGTCTCCAGGAGAAAATCCCAACACCGACTTGGGTGATGGGATAATTCCTACGCGCGATCCGTTTTGGGCCCACGCAGAAGTAGCTGCTGACAGATAGAGTATTGCAAACAGTCCAACGACTATTGTGCGAGCACGCATGGTAGAGTTTTCCTTTACCAGAACAAATGGAAGAGAGCACGAGAATAGGAAACGGTACGGTGCATGAGTCTAACACACCGAGGCAGCCGAGCTTGATCCGCAGGTTGCATTATTGGTGGTCGTTATCCGTAGCCGGTGCGTTGCTACTGTTCCTTGCGCCGCCAATTTTGATTCTTGCGTGGCTGGTCAACAAACATGACCTGGTTTATCCAGTGGCATCCTTCGGTGCAAGTGCATGGCTGCGGCTGAGTGGCGTTCGAGTTCGAGTCCACGGTCTTGAATTGTTGGATCCAAAACAAACCTATGTCTTCGTTTCTAATCACCGGTCATATCTCGACACCGCCACTGTGTTTGTATACGTCGGACGTCGGATCGGGCTACTTGCGAAAAAGGAGTTGCTGAAAGTTCCGATCCTCGGTGTAGGAATGGGGTTCGTAAACGTAATGGCGATTGATCGAACTAACCGGGAGAGCGCCCTTCGAACTGCCGACGACGCCGTTCGACGTATTCAATCCGGTGTGTCGTTCGCAGTTTTTGTCGAAGGCACGCGGGCGAAGCCCGGGGAGTTGCTTCCTTTTAAGAAGGGCGCATTCTACATGGCAACTCAAGCAGGTGTACCGGTAGTGCCAATCGCGATCAGAAATTCAGATGTGTTGATGGGAAAAGGTATCGGCGAAGCAAAAGGCGGCACTATTGATATGGTAATCATGCCGCCTTTATCGACAGTTGGCGTGGACTCAGATCAGGAGATCGCTGATCTCATCAGCACCGTTCGCAAGTCAATTGCGACCGAACTCGAGACGTCAACGTCTGAGTAAGCTACGGAGTGAATTCATAAGTTAGCAAGCCCGTCACCTTCACAGTTATCCCGTCCTGAACAGTTGGAGCAAACGTTGCGAGTCGCGCCGCTTCTTCGGCCGCAGCGCGCAAGGAAGGTGGTCCATCTGTAGCTTTCGCTGAAATCACCTTGCCGTTTTCGTCTACTACGACACGCACGTTCACTTTTCCTGAAGCGTGTAGTCTTCGAGCTTCTTCTGGATACTTCGCTTTGGGCAGCGTCAATGCTTTGGCATTCAGTTGGCCCATCTCCACCGGTTTCGCAACGCCCTTGGATGGAGCACCTTTGGTGGGATTTGCGTTAGCGGCGTCCTCTTCGCCGACTTCAGTCACCTTTAGCGTTGCTCGAGCGAGAGTAAAGTCGAAATATTTTACTTTCATTCGCAAGTGCAGCGTGTCACCGCTGTCGAAGATCAGTTCATCGTCAGAATACGAGTAAGTCGGAAACCAATAGCGGCCATCGATGTGTTCTCGATAAGTCTCAACAATTGGGAATTTGTTCTGTTTCGTTTCGGGAACACCCTTGCCTCTAGTTTTTACAATTTGGAGATCTTGATCGTCGACCCAGATTCGACCCATGAACAAGCGATCCTTAGGGTCCTTGGGTTTAGGCATGATTTTGGGTGCAACGTCGAAAACGTAGAGATTTAACTCGTCGATCTTTTCCTTCCCGATGTATTTGAAGTTGTACAAGTCGACCTTCGTGGGGTCGAGGGCGAAAGGCGAAACCCCTCCAAGGTCCTCGACATCTTCTTTTGTGATGTTTTCACCCATCGAAGACATCGGCATGAAGGTAATCTTCTCGTACCGCTGGCCGTTGTCGTCAAACGTGAAGGTTGACACTCGGTGGTATTCGCCGGTGACCTGACCGCCCATCCCGATTCTTTGAACCAAGGCGTCTCGTTTGAACGCATATTGGTTCAGGGCAGCTCGAAATTGAGCTTCCTTGGCGCTGAACGCTCCGACGATTCGCTGGGTCTCAGCCGGGCTTAGGTCGCTGCCGTTCTGAGCGAAGATACTGGCCTCCAGCAAAAAAACGGACATGAGAACGACGCAGGTATAAAGGCAGAACTTCTTCAATGGTCTATTCACTTTCGCAAGAATTCAAGGATTCGGCCAAGAAAATCAGCATCTGCTCAGATGCCGGTCGCGAAGTCTCTTGTTGCCAAGCTCGCCAGCCAAAAGCTAGGATCCCATCTTTCCAGTTGCAAATTTCCCTGCAACTAGTGTAAGGTGCCCGTACTAGAACAAGTTAGCTTGTTGCACTGTTATAGTGGCTGATATTTTTGAAATCCGATTCGCGTGGTCCCGCCTCGCGGCGATTAAGAGTTCTCAGGGTCCTCATGTCGGCAACAGAATACTTGTCCCATTCCGTGGAAGCTTTACAGCGCGGGAGCGCAGACGTGACGCCGAGCGGCGGCGTTGCTTACACGGTGGGCAATAACCGGGCTTTGGGAGGAGCTTGGTTTACGTAGTCTGTGGCCGATGATGTGCGCGGTGATTTAGCTGCTCCTTCTGGGCGGGGTGGCTTATTACATCACCGCGCACACCCCAGCTTGCTTAAAATATCACCTTACTCAGAATTAGCCAGCGTTTTATTATCCTTCAACAAAATCAACTTCTACTCGTTTCGGGATGATTCCATGTTCAAAACCTTCCGTTAGGAGCTGCTTCACGGCTTCGCGGCCTCTGTCGGTGTAATCGAGCGTAAGATCATTCACCCACATTGCCACGAAGCGATCGGCTGTATCGGTGTCCATGTCTCTTGCGAACTGCATCGCGTACTGAAGCGCGTCCTGACGATTCTCCAGTGAGTAACGAATGCTCTCGCGCAGAAAACCCGAAACTGTCTTTGTTAATTCGGTGCCGAGCTCACGCCTGATTGCATTGCCGCCCATCGGGAGTGGTAAGCCAGTTCTCCCATGCCACCATTCGCCGAGATCGAGAACTTTGTGCAAACCTAGCTTTGAGTAAAACAACTGACCTTCATGGATAAGTAGTCCAGCGTCGCATTTTCCCTCGGTAACCGTGTCGATTATTTTGTCGAAAGGAACGACGACGTACTCGAAGTCCTGATTGAAAATGCGTAGCGCCAGGAACGCACTCGTTAACTTGCCGGGCACAGCTATTTTCAAACGCGGAATGTCGTCAGCGGTTGCCGGTTCTTTCGAGACCACGATTGGGCCATAGTTATCGCCAATAGAAGCGCCGTGTGGTAACAAAGCATACTTGTCGGCAATGTACGCGTAGGCGTGAAAACTAATAGCGGTAACATCGTAAGTTCCACGCATCGCTTCTTCATTGAGTGTTTGAATGTCTTTCAGCAGATGAACGAAACGAAGCGGCCCTGTATCGATCTTATTGGTTGCGAGACCGTAGAACATGAAGGCATCGTCGGAATCGGGAGAATGAGCAAGTGTGATCGTAGATTGTTGAATTGCAGGTGTCATAGCGCTTTCAGTATTTCAAATCTCAAAACTCAGATCTAAGACTCAGATCTCTCAGTTCATCTCAAAGCTCAGATCTCAAACGAGGCTAACGTTCGTTCGGTCGAGGCGGTTGTAGACAGTATCGCGTTCAACAGCCTCGAAACCGGCCTCTTCAATTAGGCCGACCAGTTCCGTTTTGCTCATTCGAACCTCGTTGTTTGCTTCGACTGAGTAGCTGGTTGTCAGTTCGCCACCTTCAGTAATGGTCCCATCAATGTCGTTGGCGCCGTAGTGCAATGCAACTTGAGCGAGGCGTTTCCCAAGCATTACCCAATAGGCCTTTACATGGTCGAAGTTGTCGAGTAACAGCCGCGACACCGCCATTGTCTTGAGCGAGTCGACCCCGGATGGACCTGGCAAGTGCGATAGCTGCGTTTCAGGTGGATAAAAAGCGAGTGGGATAAAGCATTGGAAGCCGCCCGACTTGTCCTGTTGCTCGCGCAGTCTGATCAGATGATCTACACGATCTTCGATCGATTCGATATGGCCATAGAGCATCGTTGCATTCGTTTTAAGACCCGCCGCGTGGACCTTGCCGGCCAATTCCAACCAGCGATTTGAGTCACACTTATGAGCGCAAATCATAGAGCGCGTCGGCTCACGAAAGATCTCCGCACCTCCACCAGGGCATGAATCGAGACCTGCTTCGATGAGTTTCTGAATAACAGCTTCATCGTCCATTTTGTAAAAATGCGCGAAGTGGTCGAACTCAACCATCGTGAAGGCTTTCAAATGCAGCTGTGGATAGTTTCGTTTCAATGCCGACAGAAGATCCGTGAAATAACTGAACGGTAACTTTGTATTCAAACCGCCAGTGATATGCAGTTCAGTGGCGCCTTCGGACACTGCCTGGCCGGCAATACGCAAGCTGTCGTCGATGTTGTGCGTGTAAGCGTCAGGTTGGCGCGGAGTTCGATAGAAGCCGCAAAACTTGCAGTCGACGTAACAGACGTTAGTTGGATTGAAATGACGGTTGACGTTGAAGTAAGTGACTTTGCCGTGTCGCTTCCTTCTGACTGTGTCGGCGAGTTTGCCGAGCCCGGTCAAATCGTCCGTCGCAAATAACGCTACGCCGTCCGCCAAAGTCAGTCGCTCGCCGGCATCAACACGTTCTGCGATGTCCGCTAGTTTTTCATCATGAGAGAAAATCATATTCGTACCGCTATTCAGCGAATAAAAACAGCTGTTCCGAAAGTAAACAACAAAATCACGCTCACAAACGCGTTCGTCGTAAAGAACGCAGCGTTCAGTCGACTCAAATCGTTCGCTTTCACCAGGTGGTGCTGATACAACAGGAGCACACCCGTGACCGCAACTCCAAGGAGCGCGACGTAACCTAAGTTCGTCAAGAAGTATAACGAAACCAAAGCGAGAAAAGATGCGGCATGAAGCACTCGCGCAATCCAAAGGGCGTTGGCAATGCCGACACGGGCGGGAATTGAGTGCAAACTCTCACGCCGATCGAAATCAACGTCCTGGCAGGCGTAAAGTACGTCAAATCCGGCCGTCCAAAGTAGCACGACCAGAGACAGCAACAAGGGTACAGCGCTGCCAATCTGGCCTCTCACTGCGATCCATGCGGCCGTGGGTGCAATTGCCAAACACCAGCCGAGGATAACGTGCGATAAAAGCGTCCACCGTTTTGTAAACGAATATAGGAGAACACTGGCCAGGGCAACCGGTGCCAGAATCAGAGTCAAACGGTTGAGCATGGCTGAGGCGAAAAGAAACACACCCGCCGCGACGATCGTAAACACCCAAACGAAACCAACTGACAACAATCCAGCGGGCAATGCACGCGAAGCAGTCCTCGGGTTTTTGGCGTCGTAGCTGCGATCCGCGATTCGGTTGAAAGCCATTGCGGCAGATCGAGCGCCAACCATGGCAACGATGATCCAGATGATTTGCCAAAGCGCCGGAAAACCCCTGGCCGCCAACACTGCACCCAGAAACGCAAACGGCAACGCAAACAGCGTATGCTCGATCTTGATCATTTCGAGTGTGACGCGAATGTTTCGGAGGGTCGATACTGGAGGAGATTGCGGCGGTGATGTCATTTGGACCGTGCGCTGATCTTAATCTCCGCGATCAGCAAGCGCAAGCGACCGTGCCCGAACTGCTGATCCGTAACCGGCAATCGACAATTCGCAATCGCTCACATACTCTACTCCCATGAACCTTAGCGCTTTAGCTGAACTGTTAGCCGCGCATAAACGTGGAGATTTGGAGACTTCTGAGGCTGCGAAGCGCATCAAGGACCTCCAGTACGAAGACATCGGTTTCGCGCGGGTCGATCATGCGCGCAGCACTCGCCAGGGCTTTCCGGAGGTTGTATTTGGAAAAGGAAAGTCGCGACAACAGGTCGTGGGCATCGTCGAACGGCTTCTCCAGCATGCTCAAAACGTTCTGGTTACGCATACTGAAGCTGACACGTTCGGCGAAGTCAGAAATCTTGCGACTGACGCTGAGTGGCACGAGAGTGCCAGGTTAATACGAATCATGCGCGACCGCACCGAACGCGGTGTGGCAAGGATCTGTGTGGTTACCGCCGGCACCAGTGACATCCCAGTTGCTGAAGAGGCTGCGCTGACAGCCGAAGCCATGGGTAACTCAGTTGACAGGATTTGGGATGTGGGTGTCGCCGGCATCCACCGTGTGATTGCGGAGCGAGAGTTGCTGAACAAAGCGCGTGTTGTGATCGTTGCAGCAGGAATGGAAGGGGCGTTGCCGTCGGTTGTGGGCGGTTTAGTCGCTGTTCCGGTAGTGGCTGTGCCAACCAGCATCGGCTACGGCGCATCTTTTGGAGGGGTAAGCGCCTTGCTTGGAATGCTCAACTCGTGCGCCTCGAATGTGACGGTCGTGAATATCGACAACGGGTTTGGCGCCGGTTTTGTAGCTAGCTTGATTAATCGTCGCTGGGAGCCGCAATCAGTGCCGCTCGCAAGTGGCCAAGTCGCTTCTTAAAAGCACACACGGCCGCCGCAATTTTTTCGCTTCAAACGGTGAATTTGAAAGCCCCTATTCGCCCATCCGTCGTCTTACTGACAATTCTGGTCGTTGTTTCGACCGGATGTATAGCCGCTCGTCGCGATCCAAATCTTCAACAAATCTTCTCCAGTGCTCGCGCAACTACGGGCAAGCCGCCAGTGATCATCATCCCGGGAATACTCGGCTCGGAACTTATCAATCCGAAAACAAAAGAAACTGTTTGGCCCACGCCCTTTCGCACGGCGCAAGAGGGATTGCCAATGAACCCTGATCTGTCGATGAACACCGACGATCTGGTTCCGGGAAAGATAGTTGAGACTGTGAAGCTCGCGAAGCTCCTTCCGGAAGTTTATGTTTACCGCGACTTACTCGATGCACTACGTCGCTACGTTGGTTACCGCGATGGCAACTGGGAAACCCCGGCAGTTGATGGCGACAGAGATACTTTCTATGTCTACGCCTACGATTGGCGAAAGGACAACGTTGCCAATGCCCGCGAGCTGGTGAAACGGATCGCGCGACTGAAGGAAAAACTCGGGCGTCCGGATCTTCGGTTCAATGTTGTCGCGCATTCGATGGGTGGTTTGATCGCTCGATACGCTGCGATGTATGGAGATGCCGACCTTTCAAACACGGATGAAAAGATTCAACCAACCTGGGCCGGCGCTGTTCATATAAACAAGATCGTGATGATTGGAGTGCCGAATGAAGGTTCGGCGGATGCATTTGCGACGCTGCTCGAGGGCTACTCAATTACTGAAGGTCTTCGTCGACGCGTTCCATTGTTAAATAAACTCACCGCCGAGGATGCGGTAAGCACGCCCGCCGTTTTTCAGTTACTACCACATCGCGAGACGGTCAGATTTCTCGGCGAGAATCTACAGCCGATCGAGATCGACTTGTACGATGCAGCGATCTGGAGGCGTTACGGATGGAGTCCGATTCATGACGCCGGCTTTCGTCGCCGTTTTTCTGAGTCGCGGGAGGAACGATTGGGCAATGGCTTCGCGCACGACAAGCTCACGAGCCTGGATCTCTATCTCGAGAATACTTTGAAGCGAACGCGCAGATTTCATGATGCGCTCGATGCCGGTGGTCCATCTCAATCTCCGGTCATGCTGTTAGCGATCGGTGGCGATTGTGAGGAGACGCTTAACTCGCCTGTGATTCTGCGTGATGAGAAACACAGCCGTTGGATTACTCTGACTCGCCCGCGCGAGTATCGATCCACCACAGGAGTTAAGTATTCAAAGCGGCAAGTGACCGAGGCGATGTATGCTCCAGGCGATGGGCGCGTAACCCGCGCTTCACTCCTGGGGATGGGGGGCAACAGCGTAAATCTGTCGCTTGCTTATGCTGTGTTCGGATGTGATCTGCATGGACAGCTTCAAAGAAACAAAACTCTTCAGGACAATGCGTTGAGTGCGATTGTTGCTGAAGTGATGCGCTGACCAATGATTACGGATTGATAAGGGCTTCGAGTTTCTCCGCCCAGTCGGTATCGATATTCATGAGGATGTTGTATTGCTCAAGCGCCGCGTCGCGATTCCCCATCGCTAAAAGACACTTGCCTAGGTTGTAATACGCCTTCCCAAAGTCAGGCTTCAGTCGAATCGCTTGACGGAACGATTCCTGAGCTTCAGGCAAACGATTCAATTCAAGATATGACTCGCCCATGTTGTTTGGCGCAACCGCATCTCCTGGCTTGAAAGCGATTAGCTGCCGCAACACATCTATTGCTTCGGTGTACTTCTTCGAACGCATGTAACGCGTAGCAAGTCGTTCGTAAGCGCTCGTAAAGTCAGGCTTGAGTCGAATCGCTTGCTTGTACGCCTGGATTTCTTCGTCTGCCTTACCCCAGTCGCGATACACAAGACCCAGTGCGTACTGAGCGTCAGCGGCGTTGAATGGATCGAGCCTAATGGATTGACGATAGGCGTCGGCAGCCTGGCTAAACTGCTTTAGATAAAAACTGGCCAGACCGATGTTGAAATACGACTCGGCGGAAGGTCGCAGGTTCACGGCTTTCTTCGAAGCTTCCAACGCTTCGCTGTGGCGGCCCAGTTTCTCCTTGCAGAATCCGGTTTGCGCCCACGCGTCGGCATAACTGCTATCTGCGTCGGTGGCCTTTTCGAAATAAGGCAGGGCCTTCTCGCAGTCGTCTTTGGATAGAAAACTCAGACCGTCGCGGAAGGCCTGAACTGCCCGAGCGCGCCGATTTCTACCAGAGGCAGCGATCAACTCTGGCAGACTCAGGGGCGTTGTTGTTTGTAGTTGAGAGATACGCTCTGAAGGGATCGCAAAGTTGACGCTTTGCCCACCTGTGATTTGGAGAGTCGCAATGCCAATCACTTGTCCCTGCATGTTTACGACGGGGCTTCCGCTCGACCCAGCTGAAATCGGTGCAGTGATTTGAATGATGCGGCCAAAGGTTGGAATGTCACGAACAGCTGAGACGATTCCATTCGTCACGCTACCTTCTAATCCGAGTGGATTGCCGATGACGACGACGCTTTCACCTTCCTGGGGTGACGTCTTGACGAGTGGCAAAGGTCTTATGCCACTAGCCGGCGCGTCGATCTTCAACAAAGCAATATCACCTTCAGCGTCGACAGCAAGAACGGATTTGACTGGATAAATCGTGCCCGTTGACGAGTGGATTTCCGCGCGATACGCACCATCGAGCACGTGACGGTTGGTCACTACGCGATCTACATCGATAAAGAAGCCGCTGCCGCGCGAGAGCTTTTCACCGCGGACGTCAAACGTTTCTATCGCGACTGCAGACGGTTTAATGCGACGAACTAACTCTGGAAGAAGATCCTGAGAGAGACCGCCTGTTGCAGGAATTATCAGGAGGATTAAGACGCGAAAAAATCTCATCGAGGGCATCAAACG
>Ga0068862_100004783_pt1 | contig 11395 bp, 8 predicted proteins | sample KBSSwiS52_FD_66598 | JGI IMG/M metagenome (GOLD analysis project Ga0068862, IMG submission 66598) | Switchgrass rhizosphere microbial communities from Kellogg Biological Station, Michigan, USA - KBS Switchgrass S5-2 | ecosystem: Host-associated > Plants > Roots > Rhizosphere > Soil ... | reverse complement strand
GCGGCGCAGCGCGCCTTCGATGTCGCTGACCGTGAGCTGTCGCGCGGCGAGCTCCTGCCGGTCGATCCAGACGCGCATCGAATAGCGGCGGCCGCCGACGATGCCGACGCTCGCGACGCCCGGGACCGTCGACATGCGGTCGACGATGTTGCGCTCGGCGTAGTCCGTGAGCTCGAGCATCGGAATCGTGTCCGAGGAGAAGGCGAGCGTGACGACGGAGTCTGCGTTCGCGTCGGCCTTCACGATCTGCGGCGGGTCGGCTTCCTCGGGCAGCCCGCGGATGACGCGTGCGACGCGGTCGCGCACGTCGTTCGCCGCCGCGTCGACGTCGCGGTTGATGTCGAACTCGATGCGGACCTGGCTGCGCTCGTCCTCGCTGTCGGACTCGAGCTTGAGAATGCCCTCGATGCCGGCGACGGAGTCCTCGATGATCTGCGTGATCTTCGTCTCGATGATCGCGGCCGACGCGCCGCGATACGCCGTCGTGATCGTGACGGTGGGCCGGTCGATGTCGGGGTACTCGCGGACGGACAGGCGTTGCAACGACACGAGGCCGAAGATCACGAGCATCATGCTGAGCACGGTCGCGAAGACCGGCCGCCGGACCGAGAGCTCCGAGATGCGCATGCGTCAGCTCGCGCCGCCGTGCGTCTCTTCCACCGTGCTGCCGTCGCGAACGTGTTGAGTGCCGTCGACGACGACGCGCTCGTGCTCGTGCACGCCGTCGACGATCTCGACGTAGCCGGGCTTGCGCTTGCCGGTTTTCACCTCGCGGCGCTCGACGACGTTGTCACGCACGACGAACACGTAGGCCTTCCCGCGCTCGGGGACGAGCGCTTCCTCGGGCACGAGTAGCGTCGGGGAGACCTCGCCTTGCAGCGAGACGGTCATGAACATGCCCTGGCGCAGCAAGCCTTCGGGATTGTCGAGCTCGGCGCGCACGGTGACCGAGCGCGTGACGGGGTCGACGCGCGAGTCCATGTTCGTGATGGCGCCCGTGAACGTGCGATCCGGCAAACCCGTCGCCGACGCTTTCACGACCAGACCGCGCGCCAGCACGAACAAATAGATCTCCGGGACCGTGAAGTCGAGCTTGATGACGGACGTGTCGTCGAGCGTCGTGATGAGCGTGCCGGGGCTCACGAAGCTGCCGACGCTGACGTGGCGGAACCCCGTGCGGCCGTGGAACGCGGCGCGGATCACGGTGTCGTCGAGCCGTGAGCGCGCGGCTGCGACGCGCGCTTCGTCCGCTTTGAGGTCCGCCTCGACTTGCTCGAGGTCTGCGACCGATAGTGCTTGCCGAGACTGCAGATCGCGGCTGCGGTCGAACGCGCTCTTGCTGCGAGTCAGCGCCGCTTCGGCCTCGGCGAGCGCGGCTCGCACCTGTGCTGCGTCCATCTCGACTAGCACGGCGCCGCGCTCGACCTCGTCGCCTTCGCGGAAGCGGATCGCCGTCACGGTGTTAGAGGCTTTCGACGTGACGTCTACGGACTCGTTGGCCTGCGTCGTGCCGACGGCTTCGATCTCGATGCCCATCGGCTCGACTCGAGCGGGCTGTGTGATGACGGGAATCGCTGCGGCGCCTGCCGGTATCGTGGCGGCACCGGCTTGCGGCGCGGAATCCGTGCACGCGCTTGCGCCGAGCACCAGCGCCAACGCTACTGCGTTGATTCTGGCTAGCGCACCGATCCGCCTACGGCGCGGGCCGATGTTGCGCGAGTGCACGCGTTCCATGCATGACATGAGGGATGGGTCCGGACCGTCGCGGAAAATCGATTTATAGCACACGGCTCCCATAGAGACTGCTGGGGTTCCCCGCTCCCCCCGCCGCGAGCGCTAAACGCAAGAAAACTTTGGACACGAGGGCCGAAGAGGCGAGTGCTAGAACGCGTACTCGAGCGAGATCGACGTGAACCGGTCCGTGCCTTCGATGCCGACGGGTACGTCGGAATTCTGCTTGATGACGAGCGAGAGCACGAGCGCGATGTTGCCGATGAGGCGCGCCTTCAGCGCCGACGTCGATTCGGTGTAGCGGTTCTCGTCGCCTTGCTCGATCAGCAGCTTCTGGTTGAACTCGGAGCTCTCGCTGATGTGCAGGATGTAGTCGATCGCGCCGCGCACGATCGCCTCGTCGAGCGCCTCGCCGGTCACCACGTCCGTTTGCTTGGCACCGGCGCCGCCTTCGAGCGCGAGCATCTGTCTTTCCGAGTCGAGCAGCCTACGACCATAGCCGATGGTTTCGGACACCTGCCGGTCGTAGCCGGCGAACTGGTCTTGACGCCAATCGCCGGTGAAGAACAGGTAGCTCTTGTCCGAGAAGTCGCGCAGTGCCTTGTAGCCAGCCGAATAGGATTCGGCCGTCGTGATGCCGTTCGTCCGCGCGTTGATCGCGAGCGCGTTCCAGTCGTGCTTCCACGGGCCGTCTAGGTCCCAAGTGGCCTTCATCGACGCGTTGGCGTTCTTGCTGTCGGTATTGCCGGTCGTCGCGAGATAGCCGAGCGACACGCTGCCGATGAACGGATCGGCCGGCGCCGCAGCCGGCGCTTGGGCGAACGCGGACCCCGTGAGCGTGAGCAAAGCGAATGCGTAGAGCGTCCGCATGAATTCGTTCCTCGGTTTCGAGTAGCGGGCGGCAGGATAGCCTGCGCCGCGCCGCGCAGCCTACTCGGACCCGAGGCTAAAGGCCACCGGTTTTGCGGTGCGCAGAGGACTCTTGGATTCGTTCCCCCCTATGGAGGCGTCAGCCGCTCGTTCGTGGCGAGCGAGACGCCGTTGCTGCGGCCGCCGATCAAGTAGATCAGACCGTTCACAGTAATCGCCTCGGCGTTCGTTCGCGGATAGAGCATCGGCTTGAGGTTCGTAGATCGTTTGGTCGCGGGGTCGAACACCTCTGCATCGCGCATGGCGGGGCCCACTGTGCAACCCGTCAAGTTGCAAGTGACGCCGTTGCCGCCGAAGACGTAGATCTTACCGTTGCGCACCGCCGTCGCCGGATTGTCGCGCGCGACGTTCAGCGCGCCCGCGCCCGTCGTCAGCCAACGCTCGGTCGTCATGTCGAACTGCATGATCGTGTCGAGCGCTGCCTGCTCGTCGAGGACGCTGCCCGATGTGCCGAAGCCGCCAATGACGAAAAGCGAGGAGCCGGCGAGCTCGACGCTCGATCGCAGCAGCTCGCGCCAGGGCTGACTCGTGCCGCCGAAGTACCAGCGGTTCTCGGACACGTCGTACGCGCCGATGTGGATGAGCGGCTGATCGAGCTGCGAGACACGCGATGCGCCCACGAGCATGTCGCCCAGCGTCGCGTCTTGATAGAACGTCGCGTCGACGAGCGCCGGGGCCGCGTTCAGAGGCGTGCGAGGCTGCCAAGCGCCCGTCGCGATGTTGTACGTGAAGAGCTCGTCACTGTCTTTCATGACGACGACGGTGTTGCCGACCGCGGTGACCGAGAAGTCGGCCATCGGCATCGGCAGCGGCGGACCAACTCTCCAGCTGTTGGTGACGGGGTTGTAGAGTTCCGTCGTCGCCAGTGTTCTGTTATTCGCGTCGACTCCTCCGAGCACCCAAATGGCGTTGCTAAACCACACCATGGCATGGCCGCTGCGCGGCGTTGACATCGGCGCCATTTCGTCCCACGGCGGCCGCAAGAACACGATGCCGTCGGTCGCGGCGAACGACGATTCGATGAGCTCGACGGTCTTGTCGATCGTTGTCGACGTGAACAAGCCGCCGCGGTCCGTCTCGTGGTAGATGTGCTGCGTGTAACCGATTGGGCCGATCCCTTGCTTGTAGTACTCGCGCTCGGAAAAGCGCGTCGCGTCGTCGTCACAGACCAGCTCGCCGAAGATCTCTGCGCAGCGCGCGTCCTCGAAGCTGCGGCCCACGACCATCGCCGGCACGTCGTTGTATGCGCCGGTAAGGCGCCCGACCGTCACCGTGACCGCACCCTGGCCGAAGTCGACGAACATGCCGCCGTTCGGCCAAGAGGCGCCAGCGACCGCGTTGTAGATCTTCGTGAGACCCGCTCCGTCGCGTGACCCGAGGAGCGAGCCGTCCGCGGCCACTGCCAGGTGAGTCCAACGCGGTGCGAACGCGCCGGCGTTGCCAGTCAAGGTGAGCGGAAAAGCCGGCTGCCCTTGAATCAGCACCGAAGCGCCGAGCGTGAGCTTGAAGCGCCCGACAGCGTTACTCGATGTAGTGTTGTTTGGCTGCGCGAAATTTTTCTGCTCGACTTGCCAGGCGAATTCGAGAAAGTCGCCCTGCTTCGGCGCGATCATGATCGGATGCGTGATTGGATTCGGCGGTTGAGGCGCCGGCGCTGGGGTTGGCGGCGGCGCGGACGTCGACGACGGCTGGCTCGCTCCGTCGCCGCCGCCGCCCCCACACGCGGTCAGTGCTACGGCGGCGATCGTGAGGAGCGTCGAGCGAATCCCTTGGATGGCTTTCAGGTCTCGCTGCGCGTGACGCACACCTCGTGCTCGTAGGGCTGCCCGGCGGTTGGTTCCAGCGTCGCTGCAGATCGACGAGCCTGCGAATCTGTTATGTTGCATGGGTTCTCCCGTTATCCCTGAGCACCGCCGGCACTCGATTGGGCCGGTCCCAGGCATTAACGCGCAAAAGCTCGGAAAACCCCCTCAGCGGCTTGACGCATTCCGCGTGGGGCGGCCAAGATCGGCCTGTCCTAGGCGGGGCGAAGAACAACAATGACCGCTGCCGACGTGACAGGTTTGCTCCATGCGTGGGCCGGCGGGGATGCGAGCGCGCGGGACCAGCTCGTTCCCGTCGTATATGAGGAGCTGCGCCGTCGCGCAGCCGTGCACCTGAAGCGGGAGCGTCGGCCGCAAACGCTGCAACCGACGGATCTCGTTCACGAGGCGTACCTGCGCCTCGTCGATCAAAACCGCGCCGTCTGGCGCAACCGCGCCCAATTCTTCGCCGTCGCAGCCGAAATGATGCGGCGCGTGCTCGTCGATCGCGCTCGCGCGAATCTCGCTGGGAAGCGCTCAGGCCGTTGGGGTCGGATCACGCTCGAGTCATCCGCTGCGCTCGTCGAGCCGATCGACGTGGAAGTGCTCGATCTCGATGCGGCGCTGACGCGGCTCACGGCGATCGACGCGCGCAAGGCGCGCATCGCGGAGCTCAGGTTCTTCGGCGGTCTCTCGCTCGAGGAGGCGAGCTCCGTGCTCGAGATTTCGCTGGCGACCACCGAGCGTGATTGGCAATTCGCCCGCGCGTGGTTGTTCGACGCGCTGAACGCGCGGTCCTCAGATGACGGCTGATCGATGGCAGCGGATATCGGCCGTCTTTCACGGCGCGCTGGCGCAAGCGCCCGACGGCCGCCGAGCATTCCTCGACAAGGAATGCGGCGGCGAGGACGACGTACGTGTCGAGGTCGAACGGTTGCTGGCCGCCCACGACGGTGCAGGCCAATTCGGCGAAGCCCCGATCTTCTCGCGCAATCGCCTGGCTGCACCACAGGACGCTGACGCCGAGATTTCGGCCTTCACGGGCGAGGATCCGCCTGTCGCGGGCGACAAAGCGAGTGCAAAACTCAGGCGCCATTTCTTTTTTTGGTTCGCGGCGTTCGCGGCCGCCGTGATGCTCGGAGTCTTCGCTCACTCCGTGTGGCAGTTGTTCACCGGCACCGGCGTCGTGCCGACGCTCGGTTGGGGTCAGAACGCGCGCGGCGGCCAGCTGTACGTCGCCGCCGTCGATCCAGATGGCCCCGCCGGCGCGCAACTGCGCGTGGGGGACAAGATCGTGCGCCTCAACGACGTCACCGGCGTCGCGCGCGGCGGATTGGGAGCGGAGCGACGCCGACTCGCGATCGGCGATTCCTACGATCTCGTGATCGAACGCGACGGCGAGCAGGTCGAGCTTCGGTTGCCCGTGGTTGGCGCACCGGAGCAAGGCGCGCTCGCGTACTTCGTCATCGGTTTCGGTTGGTGCTTCATCGGTCTCTTCATAGGGCTCGCCCGTCCGGAATCACCGCTCGCTCGCCTCGCGTGCTTGACATCGCTCGCTACCGGAACCGTTTTCATGCAAGGCGTGTTCATCCGCGTGGGGCCGCTGTGGGCCCCGCTGCATCCGGTCCTCGGTTATCACTTCCTCGCTCGCTTCCCCGCCGGCGCTCCGACGCGCGGCGTTTGGCGCGTTGCGCTCGTCCTCATGTATGTCCTCGGCGGCTTCGCCTTCGCGGTTGGGCACCTGTTCGCGTGGACGACTCGGTTCGCAGGACCGCCGGTTGCCGCCGCTTTGGCGACGAGCTTGCCGGGCCTGAGTACCGCCGCGGACGCAGCCGGACTTGTCGCCTACACCGCGGCGATCTTCGGCATGCCGACCGTGCTTGCGTACAACTACCGCAGGCTCACGGACGATGACCAGCGCCGGCGCGTGCGCTGGGTGTTCTATGCCGGCGTCGTCGGACTTGCGCCGCAGCTGTGGTGGGCGGCCGTGAACGTCGTCGAGTTCTTCGTCGGGCCGACGCAGATACCGCGGTTCGACACCTTTGCGAACCTTGCGACGCTCGGGATGCCGTTCGCAATGGCCTACGCTGTGGTTCGGCATCGCGTGCTCGACATCCGTGTCGTGATCCGCCGCGGCGTGCAATACCTGCTCGCGCGCCGCGCCCTGCAGGTCGCAGTATTCCTGCCGTTTGCGGTGCTGCTGTATATCGTCGTACACAACCGCGATCTAACGGTCGCGCAGCTCGTGACGGAGACGAGCGGCTATCTGTTCTGGCTCGCGGCGGCGATGGTCGTCCTGAGATTCCGGCGGCCAATTCAGCTCTGGCTCGATCGCAGGTTTTTCCGCGAGGAATACGACCGCGAGCAGTTGATGATGGAGCTGGTCGACGAATCACGGCGCGTCGAATCGCTCGCCGAGTTATCCGACGTGGTCAGCGAAACGTTGATGAGCGCGCTTCACCCGCGCAACACCGCAGTGTGGTATCGCGATCCGCGGGAGCGCGCCGACACCGCGACGTCGCGCAGCGCTGCGCCGGACTTCCCCGGCGAAGATCGCTGGCTCTCGTGGCTCGAGCAGCACGGCAAGATGGCGTCGTTGCCGCTGCCGCCCGACTCTGGGTTATCGAACGACGATGTGCGGCGTCTCGCGCGCCGAGGAATAGAAGCCATCGTGCCGATCGCCGACAGCGGAGATCGGCTGGTGGGCGCGCTGCTATTGGGACCAAAGCGATCCGAAGAGGCGTATAGCGAAGGCGACTCGCGTTTCTTGAGCGCGGTAGCAAAGCAGACGGCCGTGATTCGCGAGAACTTGCGTCTTCGCAAACGGCTCAGCGAGGAAGTCCGCGTGCGGCACGACGTGCTCGCGCGGCTCGACGAGCGCCTGCCGGATCTGCTCAAGGAGTGTCCCACCTGTGGTGCCTGCTATAGCGGCGAGGTCGCGAGTTGCTCGGCTGACGGCGAAGCGCTCGTATTGACGTTGCCGATCGCGCGCACGATCGACACGCGCTATCGGCTCGATCGCGTGCTCGGCAAGGGCGGTATGGGTGCGGTTTACGAGGCGCGTGACCTGCGTCTCGATCGCGTGGTCGCCGTGAAGATCATGCTGAGCCGTGCGTTCGGCCAGCCGGGGTCCTTGCGGCGTTTTCGTCGCGAGGCACGAGCGGCCGCGAGTCTGAGCCACCCGTGTATCGTGTCGGTCTACGACGTCGGCTCGCTCGAGGGCGAAGGAGCCTACATCGTGATGGAGCGCATCGAAGGCGAGACTCTGCGAGCCGCGCTGACGCGCGAACGGACGCTGTCGCCTGCCGCCGCCGCCGAGTGGTTCGAGCCGCTCCTGTTGGGGATTGCGGCAGCGCACGAGCGCGGCATCATCCATCGCGACTTGAAACCCGAGAACGTGATGGGGCATCGCGGCAACTCGGGCGCGCTGGCGGTAAAGATCCTCGATCTCGGCCTCGTCAAGCTGCGCGAGGGCGGGGCGAACGTCTCGGGCACGATGACGCAGGACGGGGCCGTTCTCGGCACGCCCGACTACATGTCGCCGGAGCAACTACTCGGACGAGACGTGGATCAACGTTCGGACCTCTTCTCGATCGGAGTGATGCTGCTGGAAACATTGACTGGAGAAAGAACCTCCGGCGGCGTTGCGAGCAGGCCGCCGGCGTTGGCCGGCGACCTGCACGAGCTCGTGTGCCGGTGTCTCGCGGCCGAGCCGCGTGATCGACCGGAGTCGGCTGACGCGCTGAAGGAGCAATTGTTGCCGCTGCTCCAGCGTCGCGAGCCGTTGCTGGCTTAGTCCGCTAGGGCGCAGCGACCGCGATGGCCTCCGACGTTGATAGGCACTCGACGTAGCCGGCGAACCCGGGCTTTTGCAGGACGGTGGCGCCCGAGCTACTGCCGATGGCCTGCAATCCCGTGATGTCCTTTTCCTGGCTGATGCGGTAGTCGCTGTACCCGTTCTCCTGACAGACCTCGCGCGCACGTCGATGAAAGTACTGGGCAGCCGTGACCGTGTCGAGCAGCGCGTTGCCGCTGAATTCGACGTAGTAGAGGTTGTCCCTGATGTGGGCGTCTTTGTAGCCGCCGGTCCAATTCGCTGGCTGATACGGCGTGCCCGCACAAGCGCAGAGTGCTGCGTTGACCGTCAGAACCGCTAGCAAAGTGATCTTCTTACCGTTCATCGTGAGCTCCTGGTTCGAGGTGGTTGGCTTCGGGCCGGCGAAAAAACGTCCGTGCCCAAAAGCCAAACGCGTAACCGCCCCGAAAACTTGCTCACGGGCATGGCGGGAGGTGCACGAACGTGCTGGGACCTTGAACGGACAGGGGCGCCGTATGGCGCCGCGCCGGCGGATCGAGGGACTTTTGTGGGTAAACGCTGTTAGCGAGCTGCGACTGGCTCGCGCGCTCCGGCGGCACGCAGCATCGCCGCGACTTCTTCGGACGCGACGCTCTCGCGGCTGCCGCTGATGCGCCCCAGCGCGCCGTCGAGCGGTGTCCTGCCGAGCGCATCTTTGACGTTCGGATCGGCGCCTTTGGCGAGCAGATACTCGACGACGTTCGCCCAGCCGAACTTCACGGCGCCGAAGAGCGCCGTCTGTCCCTCGCGCTCCGTCACCGCGTTGGGCTGCCGCCCGACGCGCGCGCTGAGAGCGTTGGTGTCGGCGAGCTTGGCGTTGATATCGGCGCCCGCGGCGAGCAGCAGATCGAGCAGCTCGATTGCCCGCGCTTGTGCCTGCTCAGTATCGAACCGTTGATTGCGCCCGGATGTGTGTCCGGCGGCCGCCATCAGCGGCGTCAGGCCCTGCACGTTCGGCAGATCGACGAGCGCGCCGTGCTCGAGCAAGAGACGCGCCGTTTCGACGTCGCCGCCGATCGCGGCGCGCAGCAGCGGCGTCGTCCCAGTCGTCAATAGCTCGTCCGCGAAGCGGCCAATGTTGCCGCCGCGGCTCGGCCGATGCATGTTCATCTGCGCGTTCGGATTGACGCCGGCGTCGAGCAACTTTCGGACGACGTCCGTCGCGGTGGTCTCGGACGACGCCGTCGGGTGCGAGGCGCGGCCGCGAAAGCTGCCCATGTCGACGGCCACGTAGAGCGCCGTGCGTCCGTACCAATCCCAGACGTTCGGATTCGCGCCTTCGTCGAGCAGGAGGCGCGCCGTGTCGTAGGCCTGGTTGTCGATGGCGATCATCAGCGGCGTCATGCCTTCCGGAGTCGGCTTGTCGATGTCGGCGCCGGCCGCGAGCAGCGAGCGCACGCAGCGCGTGCAGCCGGAGCGTGCGGCATACAGCAGCACCGTCAATCCGCCGACGGGGCGATACTGCGCGCGCGGCTCCGCCGTGATCTGCGAGTCCCAGTCGTTGGCCGAGGCGCGCGCGCCCACGTCGGCGCCGCTGTCGATCAGGAACTGCGTGAGCTCGGGGAAGTTGTTGTCGACGGCCCAGATCAGCGCCGTCTGATCCCGCCACGCTTCCTTCGCGTTGACGTCCGCGCCGCGCTCGACGAGCAGCTTCGCGACGTCGAGGGAGCCGATTCGCGCTGCAAGCATCAGTGCCGTCTGGCCGTCGGCATTCGGCGATTCGACGTTCGCTCCTGCGTCGAGCAATTGCCGGACCAGCTCGAGGTCGCCGAGCTTCGCGGCCTCGGCGAGCGGGCTCGAGCCGTACTTGTTCGTGACGTCGGGTTTCGCGCCGTGATCCAGCAGCTCGGCCACGAGCTCGCGGTCGACCTTGTATACCGCCCAGTGCAGCGGCGTCGTGCCGTCGCCCTGCGTCGCGTTGACGTCGGCGCCTCGCGCGTGGATGGCCTCGAGCGCGGCTGCGCGCTCGCCGTTCTGGATCAGGTTCGCAATCGGGCTTTGCGCATGCGCCGCGGCGCACGCAAGCAGAGCGGAAACAGCGAGCGTCAGGTATTTCATACGATGTCGTGCGACAAGGTGTTGTTGTGGCCCCAGAAGCCTTTGTTCGCGTCATGGACGAACTTGGCCGCGTCGTTCCAGGTGCGGCCCGTGCCTTCCATGATGCCCGTCTCGAGCATGACCTCGGGCGTCTCGCCTTTGCGGACGCGCTCGAAAAAGCGGTCGAAGAGCAGCTTGCACGTGTCGTGCTCGGCTTGCACCGCGGCGCGGCCGACCGGCGGCCCGTAGCCCGGCACGAACTGCGTGCGCGCATCCGTGATCTCGAGCAGCTGTTTCAGCGAGTCGACGCGGCCGCCGAGCCAGCCGCCGCCGAACCAGTCGAGCTCGACGTCGGCGTGCGGTGCGATCGCGTCGCCGACCGCGATGACATTGGAGTCGCGGAAATAGACGTAGGCGTCGCCGTCGGTGTGCGCTTCGAGCAAGTAGCCGTAGTCGATGCGTCGGCCGCCGATCGTCTTTTCCGCGGTCGTGTAAAAGCTCTCGTTCGGCTGCGCCTTCACGGGCAAGGCCGGGCGATACCGGTCCTCGGCGGGGTCGTACGTAGGAGTCGCGAGATGCAGCCGCGTCTTCTCGTGCGCCACGATGGTCGCGCCGGAATCGCCGATCCATTCGTTGCCGCCGACCTGGTCGAGGTGCCAATGCGTGTTGAACAGCGTGTGCACGCGCAGGCCGGTCGGCAGTTCCGCGAGCGCAGGCAGCAGCGGATCTTTGCGCGCGATCGGCGCGCCGCTGTCGACGAGCACGAGGCCGTCGCTGGTCGCTAATGCGACGATGTTGCCGCCGAATCCCTGGATCAGCGTCAGCTCGCTGGTGAGCGGTGTGGTCTTGGCGGCTGCCGGACGCAGGGCTGCAAGCGCGGCGGCGCCAAGCGCGCCTTTGAGCAACGTCCTGCGATTCACCGCGGCCATCAGACGCCCGCGATCTCGCCCGTGCTGTCGGCGAAGCTCTTCATCTCGAGCCCGGCCTTGTTGAGCACCGTCAGCAGTAAGTTCGTGAGCGGCGTATGCTCGGGCAGCTC
>Ga0068862_100004780_pt1 | contig 11398 bp, 11 predicted proteins | sample KBSSwiS52_FD_66598 | JGI IMG/M metagenome (GOLD analysis project Ga0068862, IMG submission 66598) | Switchgrass rhizosphere microbial communities from Kellogg Biological Station, Michigan, USA - KBS Switchgrass S5-2 | ecosystem: Host-associated > Plants > Roots > Rhizosphere > Soil ... | reverse complement strand
ATTTTGCAGGAATAGTTCTTGCATTTATAAATCCATGGATTGGCCTTAGCTGTTATTTCGTTGTAACGTCCATTTGGTTAATCCCTGATAGAAGAATTGAAAAAAAACTGGTAAATGAGGAACAACCTAAATAGACACTGAAAATCAAATTTCAGAACATTTCATTAAAAATTCTTTGACAGTTGCTTATTTAACTGCGAAAAACTTCTGCTGAAAATTATTTTGTGTAATTTAATTTGCGAATTTCACTCCTAAACTTTTTTAATAATTATTATGCATCGCCGCTCTTTTCTGCAAAACGCCACATTGACATTTGGAGCGTTATCCACTGGCCATCAAAATTTTTTTAGAATGTTTGTTGAGGATCCCTGGAAAATTACTATGCTCGCGGATAATATCGGGATCTTTACTGAAAAAGGCGGAACCATTGCCTTTCATTTTTCAAAAGAAGGTATAACTGTTATTGATGCTCAGTTTCCGGATACTGCTGCACACCTCATTGATGAGTTAAAAAAAAGAAATGACCAGCCGGTCCGGTTATTGATAAATACGCACCATCACGGAGATCACACGTCGGGCAATATAGCTTTCAAAGATATTGTAACCCGTGTCCTTGCTCATGAAAATTCTTTAGTCAATCAAAAAAATTCGGCAGCTGCCCAAAAAACCGAGGACAAACAATTATATCCCAACCAGACTTTTGGCACAGTTTGGTCAGAAAAAACAGGGAAGGAAAAAATCACTTTACACTATTTTGGAGCGGCACATACCAATGGTGACGGGATGATCCATTTGGAACACGCAAACATTGTTCATATGGGGGACCTTGTTTTCAATCGTCGCCATCCATTTGTAGATCGCAGCGCCGGTGCCAATATTCAAAGCTGGATGAAGGTATTAGATACTGCCATGAAAAAATTCAGCAACCAAACAAAGTTTATTTATGGCCATGCAGAAAAAGGTTATGAGGTCACGGGTACAAAAGAAGATCTCAGGGCTTTTCATGATTATCTCGGAAACCTGGTAAAATTCGTTGGAGATGAGATGAAATCCGGTAAAACAAAAGATGAAATTTTAAAAGCTACTGAAATACCCGGATCGCTTGAGTGGAGAGGTGATGGAATACAACGCCCGTTACAGGCAGCTTTTGAAGAATTGAGCCTATCTTAAAATTTAATAGAATTGAAACTGTCTAATAATTAACCGGATAATTTTTGTGTACATGGGAAACTTGTTTCATAGCATTGAATATTCAATTATATATTAATTAAATTTTTCACCAGGAAAAAATGAGCCGATAAAATATGGAACCGATTGAAGAAACGCTTGATCCGGCAGACTGGCAAATGATGGAGGAATTGGGTATTGAAATGGTGAAGGACATGATGCGGTTTCTTTCGACAGTGCGGGAACGTAAGGTATGGCAGGAACCGACCGAGGAAGTAAAAAATTTTTTTAATCAACCTGTTCCTCATGAAGGCCAACAGCATGAAAAAATTTATGCTGATTTCAAAACAAATATTCGTCCCTATCCTACAGGTAATATACATCCTCGTTTCTGGGGTTGGGTTATGGGCAATGGAACTCCATTTGCCATGCTTGCCGATATGCTCGCAGCCGGTATTAACATCAACCAGGGCGGAGGGAACCAGGTAGGTGGATTGGTAGAAAATCAATTAATAGAATGGTTCAAAGAATTATTCGGCTTTCCTGCGGGTGCAAGTGGCCTGCTTGTAAGCGGCGGTTCGATGGCTAATCTTGTGGGTCTTACCGTGGCAAGGTATGCCAGTGCAGATTTTGATTTACGTAAAAAGGGAATTTATGGATCTGAAAAAAGAATGATAGTATATGCTTCAACAGAAGTACATAATTGTGTCAATAAATCTGTAGAGCTTTTGGGCCTGGGAAGCGAGTCATTGCACTTAATAGCTGTAAATGATAACTATGAAATAGAGCTTGAGCACCTGCAAAAACAAATCCTGGAAGACAGGGAAAATGGTTTACAACCGTTTTGCATAATAGGCAATGCTGTTACCGTAAACACCGGTGCATGCGATGATTTGAATGCATTGGCAGACTTAGCGAAAAACGAAAATTTATGGTTCCATGTTGATGGCGCCATTGGTGCTATGCTTGCTTTATCGGAAAAATATAAAAGCAAAATTGCAGGGATTGAGCGGGCCGATTCGCTTGCCCTTGATATGCATAAATGGATGTACGTTCCTTATGAAGCTTCATGTGTCCTGGTTCGCAATAAGGAAACACATTATAAGGCATTTTCATTGCAGGCATCTTACCTGCAACATGAAAAACGTGGCCTGGCCGGTGGTGATATCTGGTTCAGCGATTATGGAGTTGAATTATCCCGTGGTTTTAAAGCATTAAAAATTTGGATGTCCTTAAAAGAGCATGGAAGTAAAAAATTTGGCAGAATGGTCACACAAAATATAGAACAGGTGCAATACTTAAAATCTTTAATAAATAAAAATCCCGCATTAGAATTAACAGCTCCCGCTCCGTTTAACATTCTTTGCTTCCGGTACATTGGAAATTTACATAACAATGCACAACTCAATCTATTGAACAAAGAATTGTTGTTCCAGCTACATGAGAGCGGTGTGGCGCTGCCGACCTATGCCACTTTGCACGAAAAATATTCTATACGCGTTGCCAATACCAATCATAGAACTTTGAGAGAAGATTTTGAAATACTTGTAAACAAAGTGGTTGAGCTGGGAGCAAAGCTGGAGCCGGTATTTTCTTAAGAGTTAACCGGGCAAATCCATCAATTATTCATATTATTTTTTTGTATCACCTGTGAATTATGTAATTTTTTAAAAGAATTATGTAACGGTAATTACAAATAAAAAAATTTACTTTATGTCGTTTTTCATAGGATATTGGATTTATAAAGGAAGCCAAATGCTCATTTAGCTTCCTTTCTTATTTTAAGAATGTGCTTCTTCCCGCAACCTAAATAATATCTCAAATCAGGTTGTTACCTTACGCGGCGGGCTATTGAAATAAAAAATATCCGCCAAAGAAAAAATCTTTAAAAAATCTTTTGCCTTCCGGGTATTTATGAAGAATGAAAAGTAATTTCGTTTTCCAGAACTTAATTTCTTTTATTTGTTTTTAAATAAGTTAAATTCATCAACCAAATTTTAAATATATCTCAATGAAAAAATATTTAATGCCATTTTCTCTACTGGTTGTTTTAGCCGCCTGTGGAAGCAACGACAAACAAAATTCAACAGCTGTTAGTACAGATTCAGCTACTGTTGAAAAACCTGCAGCCGCCAACGATATAACTGCCAATCCCGATTACCAAAAGGGTTTGGCCCTGATTGGACAATCGGATTGTTTAACCTGCCATAAAATCAGCGAAAAACTCACCGGCCCATCTTACCAGGATGTTGCCAATAAATATGCCGGTAGCGATACAGCTATTGCTTATCTGACTGCTAAAATAATTAAAGGGGGGAAAGGAGTTTGGGGAGCAGTTCCTATGACCCCGCACCCACTTTTACCCCCGGCTGATGCTGAACAAATGGTAAAGTATATTTTATTATTAAAAACTAATTGATTGAACGAGGCTATTCAGTCAATTTGAAAAGTGTTATCAATAACTCCAGGTTTTTGTTCGTTCAGGAATATTATTTTTAAAACATCCCTGATTATTTAGACTCCTGTAATTACTCCTCATACCAGCTTTAGCTCATCAAATCAGGCAGGTTATTTGTAACTTTCTTCAGAATGAGCAACTTTATTTCGTTTACCGACAAAGGTCTTTATTGCCAGGTGGGTGATTTTTATATTGATCCATGGAAACCGGTGGGAAAAGCCATTATCACACATGGTCACAGTGATCATGCATATTTTGGACATAAATATTATTTGTGCCATACTCTCACAAAACCCATATTACAACTGAGATTGGGGGAAAATAATTATCAAACATTGAATTGGTCCGAAGCAATAAAAATCAACAATGTAAGGGTATCCCTGTACCCGGCGGGACACATTATCGGGTCATCCCAGGTAAGATTGGAACACAAAGGACAAGTGTGGGTAGTAAGTGGAGACTATAAAGTTGAAGACGACGGAATCAGCGGAAAATTCGAACCTGTTAACTGTAATACATTTGTAACAGAATCAACCTTTGGCCTTCCTATCTATAAGTGGAAACCACAGCAGGAGGTATACGAAAATATTATTACATGGATAAATAAAAATAAAGAAAATGGAAAGGCCAGTGTATTGCTGGCATATAGCCTGGGTAAAGCTCAGCGTGTTTTACAGGCGATAAAGGAAACTACACAAACTATTTTTGCACACGGGGCGGTTTTCAATATGCAACAGGGACTTATCGATGCCGGCTGGGATATTTGCAGGGTAGTGAGAGTAACCCCCGAAACTCCAAAAGAGTTATTAAAAGGTGCCGTCGTAATAGCCCCGCCCAGCGCAGATGGAACTCCATGGATGAAAAAATTTCACCCTTATTCTGTGGGAGTTTGTAGTGGGTGGATGCAGGTAAGGGGCAATGCCCGCAGAAGAAATGTGGATGCCGGCTTTGCATTAAGCGACCATGCAGACTGGGATGGTCTTTTACAAACGGTTAAGGCAACTGGTGCTGAAAAAGTTTTTGTTACTCATGGATTTCAATCAGCGTTTAGCCGCTACTTAAATGAAGAAGCTATTGCTATGGCAGCAGAAGTAAAAACACAATATGGAAATGAAGACGAAGAAGCCCCTGATCTTCCTGTAGAAGAGAAAATTGAACAGTAATGCATTTCAAATTTAATGACAGCAGGGAACCTAAATAATGACATGGCGCATAGCCCCGACGTTCCGGGGAATGGTGAGACAACGATTTCAGGATTAGAATTATTTGCACGATTAATTGGCGAACTGAATAGTTCAACCAAAACAAATGATAAACTGCAGAGCCTTGTTGATTATTTTGCTATTGCCCCCGATCGCGACAAGGTTTGGGTCATTGCGGTCTTTAGTGGGCGAAGGCCCCGGCGCATCGTAAGTTCGACCCTCCTGCGTGATTGGTGCTCAGAAATTACGCGTTACCCGGCATGGTTGCTTGATGAGTGCTACCATACTGTAGGTGACCTTGCAGAAACACTTGCATTACTTCTGCCTGAAACAAAACACACTGATAATTCCAATCAAAATCTTTCCTATTATCTGGAGACATTTATAAACATTGAAAAGCAGGATGAATCTGTAAGAAAGAGTTTTATTTTTGACAGCTGGCAGCAAATGAGCCGCGACGAGCGATTTGTTTTTAATAAACTCATTACAGGAGGCTTTCGCATTGGAGTTTCGCAAAAAATGATTGTAAATGCTTTAGTCAAAATTGTAGATCTTTCTGCATCTGTAATTGCACACCGCATCAGCGGCAACTGGGATCCCGTCACTACTTCATTTAATGATCTGTTAAGTGAATCGGCGTCTTTATCAGACTTTTCAAAACCCTATCCATTTTATCTTGCTTATGCTTTGGAGGAAGAGCCCGATGTATTGGGAGATGAAAAAGACTGGCAGGCAGAATGGAAATGGGATGGGATCCGCGGACAAATTGTAAAACGAAACAATGAAATATTTGTATGGAGCCGTGGTGAAGAATTAATGACTGATAAATTTCCGGAGTATTTTATTTTAAAAGATCTGCTACCTGATGGAGTAGTTATCGATGGTGAAATAATTCCTGCGATAGAAGGAAAGCCTTTACCGTTTTCGGTTTTACAAACACGCATCGGCAGAAAAAATATTGGGAAGACGCAATTACAGGATGCGCCGATATGTTTTTTTGCTTATGACCTTCTCGAATATAAAGGCGCAGATTTCCGTGAGAAACCGTTGTATGAAAGAAGGAATCAACTTGCAGAAATTATTGACCCCATAAAAAACAAAGCGATAAAAATTTCGGAGATCTTATTTTTTTCTTCATGGGATGAATTGAAGGAACTTAGAAAAAGTTCGAGAGAGATGAACAGCGAGGGTATCATGCTGAAAAGAAAAAATTCTGACTATAAAGTTGGCAGAAAAAGAGGTGACTGGTGGAAATGGAAAATAGATCCTTTTACCATTGACTGTGTAATGGTATATGCTCAAAAGGGAAGCGGGCGAAGGAGCAATCTTTACACAGATTACACTTTTGCGGTAAGGGATGGGGATAACCTGGTTACGTTCACGAAAGCTTATTCGGGATTAACTGATAAAGAATTTGCCCAGGTAGACAATTTTGTTAAGCGCAATTCGATCGAAAAATTCGGGCCAGTACGCACTGTAAAGCCTGAATTGGTTTTTGAAATAGCATTCGAAGGGATAGCAGTAAGCAATCGTCACAAAAGTGGCGTGGCACTGCGTTTCCCAAGAATGAGCCGGTGGCGAAAAGATAAAAGTGTAGATGAGATCAATACGATTGACGATTTAAAAGCGATGCTGAAAATGTATGGGAAATAGTAATCTTTAAATTGGAAAGGAATAATATTAGTAATTGAGGATAATATTGATCCCATCTTTTATTTGTTCAAGCATACTTTCTGAAATCGACCCAATTCTTTTTTTCAATCTTGATTTTGCAATGGTTCTTATCTGAAATGAAATTACCTGGCTCGGAGACTTTAATTTATTAAGCTTATCTGGTTCTATAACGGGACAACTTTTATAGGGCTTTACCTTAGTCGTAAGGGGGCAAATAATTACAACGCCATAATATTTATTCATCGAATTGCCGCTGATAATTACCACCGGTCTTATTCCACTTTGTTCACTGCCTTGGACAGGGTTCAAATCAGTCATCCAGATTTCCTTTTGCATTATTTTTCAAGTTCTTTTAATTGCTCTAAATAATCTCCGAGGCCCCATTCTGCCATTTTAAGTAATTCTTTATCATTTGCGGCAAGAGTAAATGTGCGCTGAAGTTCATTTCTAATTTCTTCCTCTAAAAGCTTTTTTACGGCTATCTCTATAACTTTATTTTTAGAAATTTTTTTCTTTTTTGCATATTCCACAACCTCTTCCATTACCTTGTCCGGCAACGTGCTGGTATACGTTATCTTTTTACTAGTCATATAGTAGGAATATTTATAAAATGTAAATATAAAATTAAAATATCTTTTTTAAATAACGTTTAAAATTATCGAATGTACCTTAATTTAGTTTCGTGGTACTATATTCAACAAATGGCTATAAAGTAATTCAACAATGGCTTACTTCCAAAGGTTATACTCCATTCGCTTTCCAGGAAGAAACGTGGCAGCATATTCTTGATAAAAAATCAGGATTGGTAAATGCGCCCACCGGGTGTGGCAAAACATTTTCTGTTTTCCTCGGGGCCGTTATCGACTTCATTAATGAACATCCAAAAAATTTCAAAACAAAAACAAAAAACGATCTCCGGCTCTTATGGATCACCCCGTTGCGTGCCCTTGCGAAAGATATAGGCAGGGCAATGGAAGAAGTGATTTTTGAGCTGGGTATGAATTGGAAAGTAGGCATTCGTAATGGTGATACCAGTATCACCGACCGGCAGAAACAAACTAGGCAAATGCCTGAAGTGCTCATCATAACTCCCGAAAGCCTGCACCTGTTGCTTGCACAAAAAAATTATCCTGCTTTTTTTAAATCGCTTAAAATTATTGCGGTTGATGAGTGGCATGAATTACTCGGAAGTAAACGTGGGGTTCAGGTAGAGCTGGCAATTTCAAGACTTATAAATATTCAACATCCAAATACCGGATCAATATCCAATCCGGACACCGACAAGGATCAATGTTCAATTTGGGGAATCAGCGCGACTATAGGAAATCTTGAACAGGCCAAAGAAGTGCTACTCTCCCCCCTCTCCCTGGATACCTATCAAAATCGCGAAGGACCCCGGATGAGGTCAGGCATAACCGTAACTGCTCAAATTGATAAGCCCATTCAAATAGAATCAGTTTTCCCGGATGAAATTGAAAAGTTTCCATGGGCTGGCCATTTGGGAATCAGGCTGGTTGATAAAGTAATTCCCATAATCATGCAAAGTACTACCACGCTCATTTTTATAAATACACGGGGCATGAGTGAAATGTGGTACCAGGCTTTACTTACCGCATGCCCCGACCTTGCAGGTGCCATTGCCCTGCATCATGGGAGTATTGAGCAGGAGCTAAGATTTTGGGTCGAAGAAAATCTACACACGGGAAAGCTTAAGGTTGTAGTATGCACCGCAAGCCTTGACCTGGGAGTTGATTTTCGCCCGGTCGAAACCGTTATACAGGTGGGTTCGCCAAAGGGGGTTGCCAGATTTTTGCAAAGGGCAGGAAGGAGTGGCCACAGGCCGGGAGAAATAAGCAAGATCTATTTTCTGCCAACACATTCTCTTGAACTAATGGAAGCCGCCGCTCTGAAAGAAGCTACAGAAATAAAATTGATCGAAAGCCGTGACCCGAGGATTTTGTGTTATGATGTATTGATACAATATTTAAGTACGCTGGCTATTTCTGATGGGTTTCTTCCTGACCAGGTTTTCAAAGAAATCAAAACGACCTACTGCTACAGAGATATTACTAAAGATGAATGGCAACAAATTTTACAGTTTATAACTGCCGGGGGTGTAGCGCTCCGGCAATATGATGATTATAAAAAAATTGAGATCATTGATGGCCTTTATAAAATTAACAACAGGAGAATTGCAATGCGACACCGTATGCATATTGGAACCATTGTAAGTGATCCAATGCTTAAAGTGAAATTTGTAAGCGGCGGATTCATCGGCGTTATAGAAGAATGGTTCATAGCAAGATTGCAACCGGGAGATGTTTTTACATTGGCAGGAAGAACACTTGAATTTGTAATGGTAAAAGAAATGACGGCATTGGTAAGAAAGTCAAATGCAAAAAAATCAATTATTCCAAGCTGGCAGGGAGGGCGTGTGCCTTTGTCTGCTAACCTTGGCTTTATGCTCAGGAAGAAATTTGACGAGGCGGGAATGCTGTTACATAAAAAAAATAAAAACAATGTTGATGGAGAAATAACAGTATTGCAGCCTTTATTTGAACTGCAGGAATACCTCTCACATATCCCGAAGCATCATGAACTTTTAATTGAGCACATCGAAACCAAAGATGGCTTCCATCTCTTCGTTTACCCTTTTGAAGGACGGCTTGTCCATGAAGCCATGGCAGCTATTTTGGCTTACAGGATCAGCCGGATTATCCCGATCACGTTTTCGCTTGCAATGAACGACTATGGATTTGAACTGTTAAGCGATCAACCGATACCATTAGATGATACCAACTCCTATGAATTGTTCTCACCGGATAATTTATTTGCCGATATCCAGCGGAGTATAAATAATGTTGAAATGGCCCGCAGAAAGTTCAGGGATATTGCGGTAATCGGGGGATTGATTTTCCAGGGCTTTCCGGGTGAACAAAAAAAAGCAAGACATTTACAATCATCAGCATCTCTCCTCTTTAACGTTTTTTTGGAATATGAACCCCACAATTTATTGTTGCGACAGGCTTATAACGAAGTAATGGAGCAGCAGATGGAAGAAAAAAGGCTCAGGAGTATGCTTGAACGTATTCAGAAAAGTAAAATCATTATTACCTTTCCAAACAGCCTTACCCCATTTTGTTTCCCAATTAAAGTAGATAGTATGCGGGAAAATCTTACGTCAGAAAAACTGGAAGACAGGATAAAGAAAATGCAAATGCAGGTGGAGAAATGAAGAAAGGAATAACACGAAGTCCATGAACGAAATTATATCGTCTATCCGCCATCACGCAGGCTGGTACTTAGCAATCCGTGCAATTCTTGTTTCATAATTCGCTTTACAATTCTTGTAATATAATAAATCATTGTACGGAGATTATATGCGCTTTTTTGCCACCGCAACAAATACATTTGCTTTCATCTTCCCAAAAAGAATATTTAATACAAATATTTTTCCCTTCAACAGCATATTGATCCGGAAGATCGTCTGCAGGATATAAGGTCCCGCCAATAATAACGCCAACATGTTTGCAGGATGGAGCCGATAAGCTAACCTTTACATTTGTACAATTAGCATCCGTATCAAACGGTTTTTGACATCCGGCAAATGCAGAAAAAACAAATATAGAAAGTATTACTTTTTTCATGGTGTTTATAATAAGACCGATATAAAATTATTTCTGCTGCATATCTTTTGTAGGGTTCAGTGTAATATCTTCATGCTTCAAAATATATTTTGTTTTCACCATACCGGCATATTTTTCAAAACCAAACGCTCTGGCTGTCGCCGGCCCGCTGTATTTTTTGGGAAGAAGAAAAAGCATTAATCCTCTCTGACCTTCATTTCGGAAAGACGGGACATTTTAGAAAGGCAGGAATTGGTGTGCCGCAAAATATTTACAAAGAAGACCTCCAAAGGTTATTTACTCAAATTCAGTTTTTCAAACCTTCAACATTACTTATTGCAGGCGATATGTTTCACAGCCAGGTTAATAAAGAAATTGATTTCTTTTTAAAATGGAGAAATGATATACCGGGAGTATCTATCATACTCATCAAAGGGAACCATGATATTCTCGCCAATAAATTTTACGAAGACGCCGATATAAATGTTGTCAGAAAAAAATTATCTATAAAAAGATTTTGCTTTACCCATGATATCACATCTGAGTGTGAAACAGACGGAGACGCGCTATTTACTTTTTCAGGGCATATTCATCCTGGTATAAAAGTAAAGGGAAGTGGAAAGCAATCCTTTATGCTTCCTTGTTTTTATTTTAATGATACCTACGCAGTATTACCGGCTTTCAGCCTGTTTACAGGGCTATACAAAGTAAGGCCCAACAAAAAAGATAACGTTTTTGCTTTGGTCAAAGACCAGGTGATAAAAATGCAGTAAGGTAGTGAGTTGTGAATTGTGAATATGTAATTGTTAAACTGATCAATTGTTTAATTGTTTAATTCGTACTGACTGCCGACGAGTCACTACCCACTACTGACCCCTCATTTAATGGCACTTTGTCTTCTTCTCTTAATCTCTTTCTTTATCAAGCCAAGTTCACGCCCTGTTTGACCGCTAACGGAAGAGTTTTCCTGCGCTCTTCGCATAAGGTAAGAAATTACATCTTTTATGGGTCCGAATGGCAAATACTTACTCGCATTAAATCCAGCCCGGGCAAGATTAAAAGTAATGTTGTCGCTCATACCATATAGTTGCGAAAAAAGAATATGGCTGTTACCTGGAGGCATACCCTTCCTTTCCATAAGTTCGGCAGCGTATAGATTACTGAATTCATTATGTGACGCGACAATTATATAAATATTATCAATGTGATCGATACAAAATTCGAGGGCTGCATTGTAATCAGCATCTGTGTGCTCCTTGTCAGGCTGAATG
>Ga0068862_100004779_pt1 | contig 11400 bp, 12 predicted proteins | sample KBSSwiS52_FD_66598 | JGI IMG/M metagenome (GOLD analysis project Ga0068862, IMG submission 66598) | Switchgrass rhizosphere microbial communities from Kellogg Biological Station, Michigan, USA - KBS Switchgrass S5-2 | ecosystem: Host-associated > Plants > Roots > Rhizosphere > Soil ... | reverse complement strand
TACCGTAAGCCTCTTCAAAGACTGACGCAGGATCTGTCTGTGCAGTCATATTCTGAATTATTTGACTAATACCTGCTGACTCTTCGTAAGTGAGACTTCCGCCTTTAGCTCCGATGACTTGCTGGATAACTTGCTCAGTTTGAGCTCGCTTTCTTTTGTCGATTTCAGCAGCTGCTTCAAGGCGAAGCTCGCCCTCTTTCCCTTGCTGAAGATCTGAAAAAATCTCCTCCTTACTCTTTTGTATAATTTCCGATAGGCCATACTTCACCTTACTCGCACGCTTGTCTGCGACTTCAGCCGGAATTGGAGCAGGAGCATCCGACTGAGCAACATCAACGGCTACCGGCTGCGTCTTATCCGCAGGATAGTCTTCTACTCCAATGTTGATAGGAACAGCTGTAGACTGCGTAGGATCGAAGATACCCATTACGCTAGCCACCTCATCAGGGGTGACGGAGCATAGCCGCCGAAGCTGCTACCACCTCCTGCGAGTTGATTGAAGTTTGTACCTGCCGAGAAGATACTAGGTCCTGCGCTGAATAGCGTGCCTCCTAGTTGCATCTGTGATTGTCCTAGTTGCATCTGTCCTTGTCCTTGTGCGACTTGTCCTGCACCTTGTGCGTTCAACGTCTGCACATCCGCCTGTCGTGTCTGGAAAGCTGCATTACTCTCAGCATAACCGTAAGCTAGATTACTCTTACTCGTTTGTGTAGCTGCTTGCTGTACTGCGTAGTTATACGTCAGATCAGCCATTTGAGAATTAAAGTCAGTAATATTAGCGTTAGCGTTAAAGATATTCCTACCTGCTTCAAGATTTTGCTGGACACCAAGGAGGTTGACACCGGTCTGCCCACTAATCTGACCGTAACCGCCCTGTAATCCGCTTCCTTTTCCTGCGCCTTGAGCAGTTGCAGTTGTGAGTCCAAGGGCTCTGCCACGTTGCTGATTCCTTATAATCTCTAGTTGCTGACGTCGTGCGTCTACTTCCATAGCTTGTCGTTTAGTAGCTTCGATATCTCTCTGCTCTCCGACAATGCCTTGGTTGATATCACGGCTAGCACCAGCGGCAGCTACCGACTGATCAGCTGCCTGAATGTTGATATCACGTTCTTTACCTGCGAAGACTACAGATGCAGCAGCCTGTTCTTTACTGATCTGAGCAGCCTGCCTTGCAGCTTCTGCTTGTATTCTAGCACCTGCTGCAGCCTGTGAAGCTCCTGCTTCAGCTTTTGAACTTCCCATGAAGGAGGTTGCAGCCCCTGCCGCCATGCTGGCTGCACCGAGACCTAAAGCAAGAGAAGTTAAAGCAGCCATTACAATTCTTTCATATAAGCTCTTTCGTAAAGCTTATAACCTTTCTTTTCATACAGCTTACCAACTTTAGCATCTAAAGAAGTAAGAGTAATCATTTTACAACCAGCGACATTCTTAGCCCAGTATTCGAAGGCGTTCATAAGTTCAGCGCCCGCTCCTGTGTTACGTTTATCTTCAGTAACCCACCAAGCTATTTCACTAGCGATTAAACCGGGTCCAAAGACAAAGGGAGATACTTGACCTGCTATAAATCCTACACCGGGTTCTAACAGAATAATCATTTGGTTCTGCGTGCCGGTAACTACGGTCTTTATAAGGTTTCTGATCTGTCCTTCGTCTGAGTACTTTTCGTAACCACTTTTATGGAGAAAGTTAAGACTCATCTCCAAGACTTCTTCAATGTCTTCTTCGGTTGCTATTTTCATACGTTAATGATCTCTAAGATCTCTACATTTCTTGTCTTGAAGTATTTCCTAGCAAAGTCTTCTAATTCTGTGAATGTACTGAACTTCTGCTGAAGCGCTCCGGGAAGTGCTCCTGTTTCGTATCGCATATTCCACATACCAGTGCGCTCGTCGTAAACTCCGTGGAGTTTGTTATTGCCCGTGAAAAGTCTGCTGTCCACGACGCCTGCACTATCTTTCGCTGTCTTTCCGTCGCTGACTTTAAGAACCAGTACTCTGTCATTTGTAGCCATCTTTTCTCTGCGTCGGGACTCTATGACGCTTGCTGAATAACTCATGATTTAATAATTCTCGTAACGTTCACTGCACCTTCATATAAGAAGTAAAATCCTATGACTGCAGTTATGACGCCCCATTGATTTGCGTCTAATGGATCAGTTCTGAATACAGAACATTCTAGAGCTCGACCCATCTCCCCTGAACAGCCTGACCACGATCCTACAACTTTATCCCAAAAGAGTAACTTACCTAAGAGAAGAGATACGAAAAGACCAATGCTGCCACGACAGTAAGCATTAAAGCTACTGCGACCACTTTCTGCAACGAGGACATCTCTTTTCGCCTGTAAGCTTGTAATACGTTCTTCAGAAACAATCCGTTGCTGATCGGTTTTTGCGTCGATCAGCTTCAGACGTTCATTACTTATAGCAGCTGTAATACCATTGACTGTATTAAACAGTCCCGGTATTAAGCTGAGAAGCCACATCATTGTTTAAGAGGCAGCTTCGCCTTCTCTGCGATATTAACCGCAACGATCTGGTCATTAGTGGTAGTTACTGTACCAGCACGACGGCCGACTTCAGAAACAATACCCTTAATGACAAGCAGAGCAGCAACGATCATCGTTCCTGTGCTTTTAATACCCTGTGACCAATCGAGCTGAGTAAGAGCAGTCCAATCAAGTCCACCAATAACACCGGTAAGAATACCTGTTAGAACTTCCAAACGAGCTAGAAAAATACTCCAGCTGTAATTAAACCAAGCCTTAAAGTCAGTCCAAAGTTTGCTTAACACTTAATTCACCTTTATTTTTATGAGCGTAGATCACAAGAGCTACGAAGAGAGTAATAAGACCTGCGGTAATTCCATAAGCCCATGCATGGTTCATAACATGATCCCAGACTGTCTGATTTGACAGTGCAGCTGCACCACCACCTACGACAACAGCAGCACCAGTTCCTGCGGTAACTGCAACGGGAGTCTTGACCATTGTACCATATCCAAGAAACTTAAGCAATCCTGCGCAACCTAGTTGCGTATCGACATGATTAGGATCGTAAACATGATCAGCAACGTACTTACCTTTAACATACTGGTCAGTACCAGCCCAGAGGTAAGGAGAAGGAACTCCCTTTGCAGCATAACCGAGACCATTGTATTCCTCTAGTTTTGCCAACGTACCTCCAACCGTCCAATCCTTGTTCTTAGCGGCATACGGAGGAGCATAAACGAGTGCATCGATTGCTCCTTCTTCCCACGAAGTGAAAGGACCACGACCCTTTGGTACGATTGTAGTTTTCTTATTAAGAGGCTGACCATTGCCAAGATACTTCGTGAAATCACCTGAAGCTTCACGTTGATGTGTAACTGCGATGAATTCCCAAGGGATGTTATAACCCTTCTCCTTCAGAGCTTTAGCGACTGCTTCGTATCGAGGTTTCTGAAATAGCAACCTGTCGGCTACAGCCTTGAAGACTGGGCCTTTATCTGATGGGATATGCATAGCATCCCAACGTGCTTTGTTCTTTTCTGCGAGGTTCATTTTGTCCTTATGGAACTGCGTTAATCGACTGCAACGAAGACCATCCGATGATATCGAAAGGTTCGTCTAAAACAGAAGATAGTTTAAATTGTAATGCCTTGCCATGACCTCTAACCTTTAGACGTCTAGTGGCGTTGTCATAATTAGTATCTGTATGTGTTACTTGCTGAGAAGAACTCCATCGACCTGTATTACCTGTGTTAGCGAAATCCCACATACCTTGGAAGTTATACTTCACAGGAGTATCAAGACGGGAGTAGATATTTATATAGTTAGTCTGAAACTTCTCCAACGCCTGTCCAGACATCTTAGTACCACTTCGAAGATAGCTGTTGTAATTAACTCCGAAGTCATCGTAGCTTTCCCAGTCTTTGTAAGTACCGTCAGTTCTATTCGCGAAAGTAAATTTGTAACTTCCACCACTTGGATAAGATACAAGGTACTTATCAAACTGCTGATCATTACTTCCGCTAGCTGAATACGTAATAACTTGATTGCCGAGACTGTCTATTACTAAATCAGTTAGATTATTCTTAGCAACGTTATTAACATCAACAGGACGAGTGACAAGCTCTGATGATAAGATTGCATTGACTTTGACATCACTGTCAGAAATAGTCCATGGATAGAATGCGTTAGTTCTGATGTTGAAGTTCAACACCCGATCGTATTCATATATCTCTTCAAGCTGACTAGCAGCTTCACTCTTATACAACCATCTAATATGTCCGTCAGTCTTGTCGAAGAATCCACGGGCGTATCGTTTACTGACGACAGGAATACCATCGTAGAAAGTCTTAATAGTATCGTAAGTCATCGACTTAACGGTAGGCATACTAGACTGCCCACCTTGCATAATATAAATACCTTCAGAGTTCCACCAAGCTGGAAAACCTCCAACGTTAACGAAAGAACTGTCTGAAATAGTATTGATATCTGCAATCTTTATAACTGCGTAATCAGTGGCAGTGAAACCGAGTCCGGTACTTCCAGTAATGAACCACACACCGTTGGCTGCGAATACACACAAACCTCCCGGAATGGTGAACATCTTGATGATCGTTCCAGCTTCAGGAATGGCAATTACACCACCATCACTAGGAAGAAGATCAAAGAGATCTTCAGCAGTAGGATCGTTTACTTGATACGTACTGCCGTATTGATCTACTCTTTCAACAATCTGAGTGAAGTAGATATTGCTGTTGAAACCTACGTAGTTAATACCTGAGTAGAAGACACGTCCTGCAAAGAATGCACAAGCAGACGGACGTTGAAAACTAGTTGTAGTCGGAGTAACTCCAGTCAATCCTGACGCAGTATTGCGGTCTTGATTTGACAGAGTTAGGACGAAGTGTCCTTTGGGTGCAGGAGTATTGCCAGAAGTAATGCGAGCGATACTAGCATTACTAGCGTCAAAGTTATCCGTAGCATCTTTAAATCTCCACATGACATCTGCGTTAGATGGCATAGTTGTCTGTGCAGTATCCCAGATAGTAAGATTAGCTGTAGTCCAACCTTGATTGTAAAGGTTGTATGCGTGAGAAGTGTTTAGAGCAGCTAATGTACTAGTAGGCCTTGCATCTACAGCATTAGGATCTGCAACAGCACCTTCGAAATCTCTAATCTTAAGAATAATATTAGTAGCTGTAGCTGTATGAGCAGCGATGTCGTAAGAGATACGCATCGGTTCACAGTACGGATGAGTTACGATGAGGTAACCATTGCCATCACAGAACTGTGCTTCTGCTGTACTTGACACCGGTGCACCAGACACAGGAGTTAACGTAACTGTAGTAGACTGTGCTCCTGTCGAAAAGATACCTGTTCCACTTGTTTCGTAGAAGTAAAGGGTATTACCAATCTGAACAACAGCTACAGTGACATCTCCGTTGCCAGCAACGTTCTGCCACAAATAAGTCTTAATGACTGAAGCAGTCCGATCAATAGTCTTAGTAACGAAATCTTCTTCTAGATCTATAGCAGTACGTCGGTAGACACTTCCATCTATGTCGAACTCACAGTCGTACGTCTCAGTTACAGCCTTGTCTGGAAAGTTAAGTCCAGTTGCTTCTGTAACCAGTCCGTTTACGAAACTGTTTTCAATAAGTACTGCAGCTTTCTGAGGCATCAGACTCGCCGAGCAAAGTTAGGAAGTTTACTGAAAGCATGAGCATTGTCATTGATGTTTTCAGAATTAGGAACTTCCATCCTAGTCTTCTGGAGATGTCTCCAGTTCCGGCGGGCAGACTGTTCAGCTTTCTGATGACCTGTCTGTTTCAATTCAATCCATGCAAGACTCTTAGCTTCGTTGAGAAGAAGAGCGAACTGTTGAGGCTGAAGATTGACAACGTAGTCATCAGTCTTTTCAAACTCAGTTATCTTCAAACCATAGCCTAACGATTTACTCGACTGAAGAGTTGTATCTACTTCAGAGTCATACGAGTCAAAGAAGACTTCAGTATCATTAAACGACGTAAAGTAATGCGGAGCGATGTCATTCCTGAAAGTGAAGGTTAGAACAAAGCCATCCATAGCATGTGTGAAGGACTCTATTTCAGTTCCTTCTAAATTCCCTGAATGCATAAAGTCGATAAAATCAAGAGGAGGTAAGTAAGTAAGATCAGTCCAATGAGGAACCGTATCCCCCAGCTTTTGTGTATCATACTTAAGCCACTCAATACGTTCGATGTTCTCAGGCTTTGTCATGAGAATAGGTTTCAAAGGATCAGTACTAGCTTCTAAATTAAAGACAGTCTTACTGGTTGTAAGATCTCCTCGACTGATAATGTCATCGTAAACAGTCTTAATAACTTCAACTACTTGCTGGCTCTCGACAGTGTCATTGATGGAGTTGATTTCATCACTGTCCATTGATGATAGGACTGCTTGAGTTAGTTCTAAAAGAGTATACTTCATGTTATCCTATGCAATATTCTGTGACGATTACCAGACCAGCTGCACCGTTTCCGCCTGCGGCTGAGCTTGCAGTACTTTGTGTATACGCACCACCACCACCTGATCCATAAAGACCAGCAGCAAGACCTGTGTTAGCGCCACCACCTGAAGTAGCTTTACCTCCACCTCCGAAGACACTACTGCCACCAAATCCACCTTGAGACACAATACCAGCGTTTACTGAGTTATAGAAACCAGCACCACCGGGAGCACCTGCTGAAGTTATATCTCCAGCTGTACTAGTTGTATTTGCTCCAAGTCCGCCTGCACCACCTTGAGCTGCAGAACCGAAGTTACCTCCAGCACCGCCGTTAGCTACACAGAGAGTACCTACACTTGTGGCAGTACCTGCAGTACCGTTGTTACTTCCAGATGCACCGCCAGTACCTGCAGCCCCGATTGTAACTGTCTGAGAAGCACCGATAGTAGCTCGAGTAGTAGTTAGTCTTGAATAACCACCAGCACCTCCGCCACCACCTTCGTAGATCTGACCTGCAGTACCTGCAGATGAACCTCCACCTCCACCACCACCTACGCACTCGATTGTGCAATAGCGCATATTAGCGTTAGGAGTATACGTCCCTGAAGCAGTAAACTTCTGAATAACTACTGAGAAGGTCAGAGCACCTGTCAGTGTGTTCAAAGAAGATACACCAGACGATGCACCGACAGAGGAGACTGTAGCTTTCTTCCAAGCGCCTGAGGCAGCTTGATCAGAAAGTATTACAAAGTCACCTGCAGCTGGAGTAGCTTTAGTTGTCAATGTAGCTATGTCTACCGCAGTAGGAACAGCAGTACTTCCTGTATTGTTTCCAACAAACGTATATGCTGCTTGAGTATTTAAACCACTAAGAGGCAAGCCTGTTAGGTTGGTCGCTGTACCGCTGGCGGGAGTACCGAGCGCACCGCCTACAAAATAGGCAGCACCCGTACCTACTTCGTCTGTCAACGCACCACGTAGATTCGCTGAAGAGGGTGTAGCGAGAAATGTCGCAACGCCAGTACCTAGCCCCGACACACCGGTGCTGATTGGAAGACCTGTTGCACTCGTAAGAGTACCAGAAGAAGGAGTACCTAGAGCTCCGTTGAAGAGAACAGGAGCACCAGCACTGCCAGTGTTGACAGCTAGAGCTGCAGCAATACCTGTACCAAGTCCAGAGACGCCTGTAGAAATAGGAAGACCTGTAGCACTTGTTAGTGTTCCAGAAGAAGGAGTGCCTAGTGCACCGCCTTGGAAGTAAGCTACACCTGTACCGCTTTCGTCAGTAAGAGCTCCACGGAGATTAGCAGACGAAGGAGTAGCGAGGAATGTAGCTACACCAGTTCCTAATCCAGAGATACCTGTAGCAACGGGAAGACCAGTGACGTTAGTCATCGTTCCTGACGCTGGTGTCCCTAACACCGGAGCCGTCATTGTAGGAGCCGTTAACGTCTTATTTGTTAGAGTTTCAGAGCCAGTTAGAGTGGCAAAGTCATCATCACTGAGAGCAGTATTAAACTGAGCTCTAGTGCCAGTAAGAGTATTAGAGGCAAGATTAATCGTCTTGTTTGTGAGCGTTCCAGTGGCAGAGTAATCAGCTGAAAGAGTAACGCTATTCCCAGCACCTCCGTCGGTTATGTTTACGCCATTCCCTGCCGTTAAAACTCTCTCATTAACAAGAGTTGGATTAGCAGTCATTGTCACATACTGAGCATCAATGACAGCACCACTGCCGACAGCAGTCACAGCATCGACTAGCTGACTGTAAGTAGCAGGTTCTTGATCAGTTAATGCATCAGGAAGATTAAGTATACGGTTCCCATTCATATCGAAATCAGCATTCATATGATTGGGGATAGTACCGTCTCTAGAGACAGTATTCTCTACAGCCGCAATAGTAGCGGCATTGTTAGTCGCAAGAGTAGTTACAACAGAACTTTCATTCTGAAGGTTAGCTATATTATTTAAAGTAAGTTTAGACATCAGGTCTTAATACAGGTCATGAAAACGATAGCAGTAGGCCTAGCTTCTGTTCCACCGTTGCTGCCAGATGTAGTAGAAATAGTATGTGTATGTGCACCGTTCGAATTGATAGTAATACCAGTTGTATTACTATTTGTAATTACAGCTGCATTGCCAACGTTAGACGAACCGAAGTACCAAACGTTTCCTAACGTAGTACTTGTAGCTGCCGGAGGATTTAAATTGTGGGTATGACCCGGATCAGTAATTGTATGAACGTGAGCGCCATCTGAAGAAGATGTTGCAGATACACTGTGTGTATGAGCTTGATTCTGATCAGCTTGAGTTTGTCCAATTACAGTGCTAGAAGTTCTAGAACGCCTGAAGCGTCCTACAGCAGTTACATCAGGAAGAGTAATCGTTCCTGTATTCATCGGCCAAGGAGAAACGAAGAAGGACGAAGTTCCTGAAGAACCTGCGTTGCCAGACATCGTAATCTGCACTGCGGAGTCAACTGTAAGAATAGTTGTACCTGCAGAGATACCTGTACCGAAGACGTAGTACCCAGCCTTGAAGCCAGTTGTACTAGGAATACCTGTTATAATAGCACTACCACTAGAACGAGTTCCTGAAGTAGTGATTGACATAACAGCGAAAAGACCGCTGTATGTACTTGTGGAAATGACTGAACCATCTAATTCCAGCCAACCTGTCGGAGCTACCGGAGATGGAAAGTCTGCAATCATTCCCGTGAAAGCGGATGTACCGATGCTGTTCCAGCTTCCACTGCCAGCACCATTTGCGACGTAAACCGTACCTAATGCTGCAGTATCTGCGCCTTTAGGTTCGTGTAATTCTAAGCCTGTCAAAGAGGCATGTGCAACGTTAGCCATATTATTCCTTTGTTATGAAAAGGGGGCCGAAGCCCCCATTCCATTATCCTTACGGACGATAGTACCGAATGCGGATCTTGATAACACCTGCAGTGAAGTTAGCAGTGTTAACACGAGCCGTAACGTAACCGACGTTCGCAATAGTAGTTCCGATCAACGCACCAGCAAACGTAGAGCCGGGAACGAGGACCACCTTTTCACCTGTGGTCATAGTGGCCACAGTCTTAGCTGCAACAAACCCTGTCGCACTGACCACAGTCGTAGCATCTGTACGAATGAGACCAATGTCTAGGGTTGCCGTTGCACCTGCACCAGCAGTCTCGACGTAAGTCTCGACCTCTTGGATGCGGACACCTGCGGGAATGAACACGTTCTCATCGAGAATGTAGTTCGTTGCACCGAAGGGGAAGTTTGCAGCGTTTAGTGTAAGGGAGAACTCCACTTCGCGAAGTTCACCGTAGGTTTTATATTCGCCGCCGGTTCCAGACACTGTCTGTTCGACGCCAAATTTCTGGCGGAGACCGCCAATATCAGTATAAACAGCCATGTGTTATATCCTTTCTTATACAACCTGATCGTCGTCAGACAAGACAACGCACAGATTTTCGGGACGGAACACTTGGACACCATACTCGCAGATGGTCAAGAATTCAGTCTGCTGGAGATCTTTGTTGAACTCCGACTGAACTGTTGGCATCTGACGGAAGGCAGCAATCCACGGAAGAGTATTGCCGGGTTCAGCAGAGAAGAACAGATTGGCAACACCGGTCGTAACCGAGACTGCGTTAATCGTTTCTACAATACTGCGAGGCAGATAGTTCGACACATAGACGTCAAAACCATAGATCGAGAAGCGGAACTGGAAACCAGACACCAGACCTTCGTTGACCATGTTACCCCACTTCGGCATCGGTGAAAGCAGGTTCACTGCGTTCGTCGAATTCTCGATTGCAAAAGCACCCGAAGCGTCGATAATGGCGGTAAGGTTTCGCATAGGAACGTTAGCCTTACGCAGAGCGTACTCTGCCAGCATGAAGTCCTTCAGCGAAAGCGTTTCGTTAGTTCCCTTCGCCACCCATCGATGCGCAGCACCGTTGATGAGGTTGAGGTTAGATGCGGTCTGAGAAGCATTGGCGCGGTTGAAAACACGAGCCTCGAAGCCTTTCATAAGAGCACGGTGCTGTTCAGGGGCAAAAGCCGACTGAATTTCAGCGCTCCAGAACGAATCACGTTTAAACTTCTCCGAGATGGAATTGGCCGAGTACTTGTACTGGTCAATTGCGAAGGTGAAGTTACCAGTATCAAACTTCTGATACTTGATAGCTTGGCCTTCAGCGAAGTCCATCTGCTCGGCTTGGCCGAGTCGGGGGATGTTTAGCGTAGTTCCGTCCGGGAAATCCGTAATCGTTCTGACAAACCGCATGGCGAACAAGTCGTCCTGAAACATACGCGTGATTTCTCGCGAGTAGAGGTTTGCACGGATGAAATGTTCGTTAGTAGCAACTGTAAAGCCACTAGCCATACATTAGTCTCCTATTAGTGACCGTATGCGTTCCAGTCACCATCTTCGAAGGCAGGGCCTAATTCGATAGCATCTTTCAGCATTTGGTCTTGGATTTTCGGTGAGCGGTAGGCAACTGGATCAGTCTTACGAAGCTTCTGATAATAAGCGTTAGTACGCTTCTGCGTGCCAGCAAATGGGTCTCTTCGCTGGGAGGACGGCATAGGAGCTTGGAAGGTGTCGTTAGATTTCTGGCCTTCAATACCTAGAGTTCTGAATAGAACTGAAGGATGTTTACGAGCCAGATCATTAACGAAGTCTTTATCAAGACCGAGTTGATCTACCTGTTGTTTAAGAACACTCTGGAATTGTGGTCCGTAGTGTTCGGTGAGTTTAGCTTCCACGAGCTTGTAATTCGCCTCTTCCTGCTTCTGCTGCTCACGAGCAGTCAGTTTCTGTTCAAGGAGTTTTTCAATATCGATGGATTCATGGACGGGTTGCTGCTCTACCACCGGGGTTTGTTGGTGTTCGTTCTGCGCCTTATTGTTTACCAATTGGTCTAGGTATTC
>Ga0068862_100004774_pt1 | contig 11406 bp, 10 predicted proteins | sample KBSSwiS52_FD_66598 | JGI IMG/M metagenome (GOLD analysis project Ga0068862, IMG submission 66598) | Switchgrass rhizosphere microbial communities from Kellogg Biological Station, Michigan, USA - KBS Switchgrass S5-2 | ecosystem: Host-associated > Plants > Roots > Rhizosphere > Soil ... | reverse complement strand
CTCGGCTATCCGCTGCATCCGCCCGGCAAGCCGCAGCAGCTGCGCGCCGCGCATCTGTCGCGCATCCGCGTGCCGATGTTGATCGTGCAGGGAGAGCGTGATCCGTTCGGCACGCCCGCTGAACTTCAGCCTGTGCTCGACGCGATTGCGGGGGACGTTACGCTGCACGTGGTCGAGAACGGCGACCATTCGCTGGCGCCTTCACGTCAGAAGGACAGAGTCGCGGCCGCTTACGTCGAGCTTCATCAACACGTCGCCGACTGGATTCGTTCCCAGAACGAAAGGGGTGACAGCTCGTCGCCGCCACCCCAAGAACGAAGAACGATCTGAACGACCCGAACGGTCCGAACGATTAGAAGGCCAACCTGAAGCCCAATTGAACCGACCGTGACGCGTACGCGACGTCAGCGTTATAGACCGGCGTTGCGTACAGCGTGCTGTCAACGTCGGTGGTGAACGAACCGTAGTTGGCGTGATCGAACAGGTTGAACACCTCGAGAATGCCGTCGAGCGATCGGCGGCCGCCCAGCGTGATGCGCTGCTGGAACCGTGCATCCACACGATGCAGCGGCGTACCGACGAAACTATTACGAGGAATGATCGACCCGTCGTCGCGGCGGCGCGTGCCCGCGGTTTGACCCGTGTCGCGAGCCTGGCAGGAGCCGCAGGTCACGGCGTTCCGCATGCCGGACCCATAGAAGTACAAACCGCTCAACTGGAAGCCGTGTCCGACGTCCCAGATGCCGTTAAGCACCGCGCGATAACGCTGGTCAGTTGCCGCGTAGGTGTACTCACCCTCGACGTCCGGCCGCAGCTTGAAGGTGATCGGCCTGCACTGCGCGTTGCCGTCCGGCCCCTTCACCGTTTGACATGGCGGTCCCGTCGAATCTTTCACCGCGCCGAGCGTCCAGTTGCCGGAGAGCTGCCACCGGTTGCTGAAGCGCTTGTCGAAGGACGCAACCAGCGCATGCCAGTTCGACCATCCCTGCATGTACTCGCCGTTGACGTACCCCCATTCGGGGTAAACGCGCGTGCCGATGTTGGTGAACGGAATGTTGTCGCCCGTGACCGGGTCGTAGGTCAGGTTCTGATTGTTGGTCACTTCTTCCTGACGCTGCCCCGTGTATTGGTAGCTCAACTCGAACGCCAGGTTCGACGCGATCTGGCGTGACACACCGACCATCGCCTGATGGCTGTACGTGTCGTCGTGGATCGTCGTCGGGATCTCCGACGTGATCTCGCGACGGATGCAACCCGTCGCCAGCGGCGCCGCCGCTGTGCAGAGCTGCGCGCGCGCCTGCTCCTGAGTCGGGAACGCGCCGCCCCACGGATTCATCGCGAAGTCGGCGCGGCCGTCGAAGGCTACCTCCGGGATGATGGTCTGGATGTTCAGGTTCGACTGATGCGCGGCGTCGTTTTCGAGCTGCGTGTAGTACTTGCCGTACCCGCCACGCAGCACGGTGCGATCGTTGAACTGGTACGCGAGACCGACGCGCGGCGCGATCCAATCGAGCTGATGCGGCCGGTCGCCGGACATCCATGGGGTGAGCTCTTTCTTTTCGCCCATGATCCCCAGGTCCGCATCCCAGCGAATCCCGAGATTCAGCGTCAGGCGCTGGCTCACCTTCCAGTCGTCCTGATACCAGGTCGCCCACGCGTGACGATCGTTGAGCAACCGGAAGTTGCCCACCGATTGACGATAGCGGACCGAGATGGGGCTGAGCGCGTTGTAGTTCCACGTTGACCAGTTGAACGGGTCGGGGAACATCGTGGCCAGCTGCGCCGCGGTCGGCCGCCGTGCCGCTCCGCCGGCATTGGCCTGCAGCGAGCCGTTACAGAAGCTGCACCAGTAGAAGTGGAAGTTGTGCTCGAGGAACTCGCCGCCCATCCGCACGTCGTGGCGACCCTTCGCGTCGAATGCCATCGTGAAGTCGTCGCGCGCCTGAATCGTACGCTGGCCGATGATCTGCGGCAGGTTCGTCGCCGTCCCGATGTTGTAGCCGGTCAGCTGGATACGTGGTGAGCCGCCGAGCGTCGCACTGTTGCCGGCACCTGCCACCGCCCCCTTCGGCATCGTGTGGCTGCTGATGACTGGGTACTTACCGCCGGGGAAGTTCGGCGCCGGCCCACCGTTGTAGGAGGCAAGACCCGCAATGTCCCAGTCGTACATGTAGACGCCGCCCTTGAGCTCGTTCACCTTGTTGTTCGAAAGGACGTGCGTCAGCTGATCCCAGTACTGCGTCGAGGTGCGCCACCACTGCGATGCACCAGACGGATGCGTGGTCGCGCCGCCGGCGCCGCGCAGCGGGACGAACTGCGTGTAGCCGTTTACGCGCGCCGACATGTGCGTCTTCGGCGTGAACTGGAAATCCGTCTTGATGCCGGCGGTGTTCTGCGTGCGGATGCCGCTCAGGTCGCTGTTGAACGCCGGAAACGGCCCGGTGTACACCGCCGTCTGCGGTTCTCGCTCGTACTCGTAGTTGGCGAAGTAGTGAATCCGATCGCGCTTGATCGGGCCGCCAAACGTCACGCTGTACTGCTGATTCGAGAACGGCACGACGCGATCGGTGACGTGATCCTTCGCGGCCCAATCCGAATCGCGGAAATAGCCGGAGAACGTGCCGGACGAGGTGTTGGTGCCGGACTTGGTGACGGCGTTCACCACGACACCCATCGAGCGGCCCTGTGTGGCGTCGAAGCGGTTGGTGATGAACTCGAACTCCGCGATCGAGTCACGGCTGAATCGCGGCTGGCCGAAGCCGGCGCCCGCGACGCTGTTGGTCACCTGCTGCCCGTCCATGTTGATCTGAAAGGCCACTTGCGATCGTGGGATCGGCGTTTCACCACCGGTGTTGGCGCGGCTGCCCGGTGCGAGGAGCGTCAGGTCGAGCCAGTTGCGGCCGTTGAGCGGCAGCTCCTGCATCTGGCGCTGGTCGATGTTGGCAGCAGCCGTCGACATCGACGTGTTGATGAGCGGCGCCTCGCCAGTAACGGTGAGCGTCTCCTGCACCGTGGATGGCTGCATCTGGATGTTGACGGTCGCAAGCTGGCCGACCTGCATCTGCAGGCCGGTGCGTGTGACGGTCGCAAAGCCTGAAAGTTCGGCGGAGACGCGATATGTGCCGATGCGCAGCGGAAGGCGGAAGCGGCCCTCGCCATCGGTCACTGCGACGAACGTGTTGCCGGACTCTTCGTTGGTGGCCGTCAACGTCACACCCGGCAGGACGCCGCCCGTCGAATCGGTGATCGTGCCGGTCACCGTGGCTTCCTGGGCGAACAGCGCGCCAGGCAGCGCGAAGAGGATTGCGAGCGCAAATACCCAGAGGAGCTGTCGCTGAGTCACGGGTGCCTCCTTGAACGCGTTTTCGCCGAAAGAGAGCCCGCCGCCGAAGTCCTGTGGTGAGAAGTGGTGCCCTGTATATGCCCCGCGGCAGCGGGTGTCAACTAGGCAAAATCGTCCATATACTCGTTCAATCATGAGCGCCGAACATGAACTCGACGTCCTGTTGCGAACGATGGGGCAGATCCGTGTCGGCTTTCAAATCATCGGCTTCGATTGGCGCTACGTCTATGTGAACGCCGCCGCCGCGGCACACGGGCGCCGCACCGTCGCCGACCTCCAGGGCCGAACGATGATGGAGCTGTATCCGGGTGTCGAACAGACGGATATGTTCGGTATCCTGCGCCGCTGCATGGAAGAGCGGGTGGCGGATGAATTCGACAACCTGTTCGTCTTTCCAGACGGTCGATCGCGCTGGTTCGAGATTCGCGTGGATCCGGTTCCGGAGGGGATCTGCGTCTATTCGATCGACATCCACGAGCGAAAGCTCTGGCAATTCGAAGTCGAGAGCCGCGCCGAAGCACTCGGCATGAGCCCGCCGCCGCGACGGAGCTGGCGTTCATTTGTCGGCGATTTCGACACGGAGACCCAATGAAGACGCGAAAGATCTGGGTGTTGGTGATCGTCGCGGTGATGACGCTGCCTTCGGTCGGCGCACTTCGCGACCCGCGGGCGCAGACGATCTATCGCGGGAAGCATGCTCGCCGCCAAACTTGACCGCGACCCCTTTCCGCTTCCCCCTTCCCCCTCGCCCCTTCTAAGATTGCGCCCATGCCGAGATACACCTTCCGTCTCAACGGCCAGTCCGTATCGGTTGACAGCTGGGATCCGGCGCAGCCGCTGCTCTATGCGCTTCGCGGACCCTTGGCCCTGCACGGCGCAAAATTCGGCTGCGGCCTCGGGCAGTGCGGCGCATGCACCGTGATCGTGGACAAGACGGCGACCCGGTCGTGTCAGCTGCCCGTCAGTCGCGCCGCGGGCCGCGACATCACCACGCTTGAAGGCATCGGCACACCAGAGAAGCCGGACGCTGTGCAGGCCGCGTTCATCGCCGAACAGGCCGCGCAGTGCGGCTACTGCACCAACGGCATGATCATGGCCGCGAAGGCGCTGCTCGCGCGAACGTCAAAGCCGACGATCGAGCAGATCAAGCAGGCGCTCGACGGAAACCTCTGTCGATGCGGCACGCACACGCGCATCGTTCGCGCTGTCCAACGCGCGTCGCAGCAGGTGTAGCCATGGAGAAACGTGAAGGCATTTCACGACGCGACCTGTTGAGGGCGGGCGGCGCCATTGTCGTCAGCTTCGCCTTCCCGCTCACCGCGCGTGACGCATTCGCGCAAGCCTCACCGCGCGCCGGTGTCAGGCCCGTCGATTCAGGTGAAGTCGACGGCCTGCTGGCGATTCATGCCGACGGATCCGTCACGCTCTACACGAGCAAGGTCGATGTCGGCACCGGCATCCGCATCGCCTTCGCGCAGATGGCCGCCGAACAACTTGGCGTCTCGCCATCACGCGTCACCGTCGTCGAGGGCGACACGGCAACCTGCCCGGATCAGGGTGGGACCGGCGGCAGCACGGGCCTCGTTCGTGGCGGTGTCGAGATTCAGGCGGCCGCAGCGACCGCGCGCCGAGCGTTGCTCGAGATGGGCGCGACGCGACTGAACCGCCCTGTCGCTGAACTCACCATCGCGGACGGCGAAGTTCACCCGCGCTCGGGCGGCACGGGCGTCGGTATCGGCTCGCTGATTGGCGATCGCCTCTTCTCGCTGAGAGTCGATCGCAACGCGCCGCTCATTCCCGCCTCGCAGCACGTCGCGATCGGGAAACCACTGCTGCGACCCGACGTCCCGGCAAAGTGCACCGGCCGGCACGTCTACGTGCAGGACTTCACGCTGCCCGGCATGCTGCACGGCCGCATCGTGCGGCCGCCGTCGATGGACGCCACACTCGTCTCCGTCGACGAGAGCTCGCTGCGTGGCATTCCCGACGTACGCGTCGTGCGCGTCCAAAACTTTCTCGCCGTGGTGGCGAAGGACGAATGGGCAGCCGTCCGCGCGGCGACCACGATCAAGGCGTCGTGGACCGAACAGACGACGCTGCCTGGACACGAAGGGCTGGATCACTTCTCGCGCACGGCTCCGCTCGAGCGCGATCAGGAAATCCTCAATCGCGGCAACGCCGCCGACGTCTCACGCCGCGCCGCAAAGACGATGTCGGCGACCTACTTCTGGCCGTTCCAGAGTCACGCCTCGCTTGGACCATCGTGTGCCGTCGCGGACGTGCGTGCGGACGGCACCGCCACCGTGTGGACGGCGTCGCAGGGCGTGCACGGACTGCGCGGCAACCTGTCAAAGGTGTTCGGCATCCCGCCCGAGAAACTGCGGGTCGTCTTCCTCGACGGCTCGGGGTCGTACGGCACCAACGGCGGCGATCACGTTGCCGCCGATGCACTGCTGCTGTCGAAGACGATCGGTCAGCCCGTCCGCGTGCAATGGATGCGTCATGACGAGCACGGCTGGGATCCGAAAGGTCCGCAGCAGCTGCTCGACGTTCGGGCCGCGCTCGATACCGACGGCCGCATCGTCGCCTGGGAGACCGACATGTGGGTGCCGAATGCGGCACCCGGCGCCCGAGCGCTGCTGTCGGCCGAAGCAGCCGGGCTCCAGCAGGAGCATGGCACCGGCTCCGGCGCCATTACCCAGAACGGCGATCCTCCGTACGCGGTCGACAACGTTCGCGTCGTCGCGCATCTGATCAAGGACACACCGCTGCAGCTCTCGAACCTGCGTGCGCCCGGCAAGATCGCCAATGTCTTTGCCGTCGAAGGATTCACCGACGAGATCGCCGCAGCTCAGCGGATCGACGCGGTCGAGTTCCGCCTCAAGCGACTCTCCGATCCGCGCGCAGTTGATGCGATTACCCGAACCGCAGCGGCCTTCAAGTGGGACGCCCGGCCGTCGCCCAACCCGCGCGCGAGGCAAGGGAACGTCCTCGTTGGTCGCGGCATCGCCTACATGCGCTACAAGCAGATGGAGAACTACGTCGCGATGGCGATGGAAGTGGCGGTCAGTCCCGCGACGGGACAGATCCAGGTGCGCCGAGTCACGTGCGCGCATGACTGCGGCCTGGTTGTCAATCCTGACGGATTACGCAATCAGGTCGAAGGGTGCATCGTGCAGACGCTCAGCCGCGCGCTGCACGAAGAAGTGAAGTTCGATCGATCGCGCGTGACAAGCGTCGACTGGACGACGTATCCGATCCTGCGATTCCCCGAAGCTCCGGCCGTGGATGTGATCCTGATCGATCGTCCCAACGAGCCGCTTGTGGGAGCTGGAGAGGCAGCGACAGCTCCGGTGGCGGCCGCGCTGGCCAATGCCGTGTTCGACGCGACGGGGGCAAGATTGCGAACGGTACCGTTCACGCCCGCGCGCGTGAAAGCGGCGCTGGGGCGGACCTGAAGGTCCGCCTCTACGTCACTTCGCCTCGGTCGAGTCGCGGTTGTTTTCGCAGATGTCCTCGATCAACTCGCTGTCCGGCTGCAGGTTGAACAGGACGGTCACGGTAAACGGCTCCGTATGGCGGAGCCGAAAAGAATCAGGCACGCAGCCAGGCAGCCGATCAGGCTGCGCATCTCAGCCAACGCTACTGACCGGGAGCGCGATACGTGACGGACTTCTTCGCCGCCTGGTCGACTTCTTCCGGTGTCAGGAGCGGTGTTGTCGTTGTGCCGACGAGGCCACTGGCATTGACGGCCAGGGCGACAGCGGCGGCACTCACGTTGTCCGGCGCGTCGACAATCACGAACACATCCTTGTCGCCGAAGGCAAAGTAGAACGCCTCGACTTTGCCACCGAAAGCGGCGGTCATCTGCTCGACTGCCTTTCGACGGCCAGTTCCGCCCTCTTTCAGAAGACCCTTGACGCCCTCAGGCTTGTAGTTGGCTTGGATAAGGAATTTAGGCATCGTTTTACTCCGTTGATACTTTGCGTCGCGCCTGCCACCTCGCACGCAGCGCCGCGCGATCCACCTCCGAGCCGCGGAGGTATACCTTGCTGATCTTTCGCGTATTCGAAATCCGCTCGAGCGGATTGGCGTCGAGGACGATGAAGTCGGCGTTCTTCCCGACAGCCACCAGACCAGTGCTGTCGATCCCCGCCATTGCCGCCGAGTCGCGCGTCGCCGCCACAATCACCTCGGACGGCGTCATCCCCATGGCCACCATGCTTTCGAGATCGAGGTGATCGAAGAAACCGATCCAGAACCGCGTCTGACCGGTATCGGTGCCGTTGACGATGGTCATGCCGGCGGATCGCAGCTTCATCGCGCTTCGCGCTTCGGACTCGAAGCTGCGGCGCGCACGGGCGACCTCGTTGGTGGACATCTTCTTCAAGGGGTTGCCCCAGTGCTCTTCGATGTCGTGCGGCGAATACGCCGCCTGCAGCAGCGGATCGTCGAGCCACTCGGGGCGCGTGCCGCCCTGCGTGTTCATCCACCCCGTGATGAGCGACGGTGTCATCCACATCTTCGGATGATCGTTTCTCGCGATGCGATCCTTGACGATCGACACGAGCTCGTCGTCAGCCTCCTCACCGCCGCGCGCCGGCACGTGCAGCCATCCTTCGACGCCGGCCCGCATTAACTCCTTCGCATTCGCCAGCGTGACGTTGTGGACGCCTACGGGCACGTTGCTTTTGTGCGCCTCTTCGACAACGGCTCGATAGAGCGGCGGCGTCAACGTCTTCTTGGTGCCGCCGCGATCGTCGACCCACATCTTGATGAACAGCGGCTTCATCGCGACGTAGTCGCGAACGGCCGCCCGAGCTTCGTCAACCGTCGAGACCGGATACGAGACGTCCATCCTCGATGGATGCCCCTGCGCGCCCGATCCCGGCCATGCGAGCCCAGGTCCAGCCGTCCTGAACAACGCGGCACCGGGGACGACTTCATCGCGCACGCGCAGCGGCACGTCACCCCAGTTGGTACGCCCTCCATGCATATCCGAGCGGCTGACGAGATCGCCCACACCGACCACCGCACCGACGCCGTTGTAGGCCAGCAGTTGCAGGTGGTCGACGAGGTTGTCGCGCGTGTACATCTCCTTCGACATGGTTCCTTCGGCCACGTTCTGGAAGCCGATGTGCCCGTGGAGATCGACCATCGTCGGCATGACGGTCTTGCCGGTGAGATCGACGCGCGCGGCGCCGGCCGGGACCTGCACTTCGCCGCGGCGCCCGATGGCTGTGAAGTGATCGTTGTCGACGATGAATACGGAATCGTCGATGGGCGCGCTGCCGTCGCCGGTGATGAGGCGCGCTCCCTCGAACGCGGTGATACCCGTGGCTTGCGGTGGCTGGCGTTCGACCTGCCCCGAGCACGCCGATGTGAGGAACAGAGACGCGATGACGAGGCGAGCGAATGAACGCATGTTCGCGTCTGATCAGATCGTAGAGGCGGACCTGAAGGTCCGCCTCTACAGGTGAGCGTTTACTGAAGAAGTGCCGTCGTGTTCCGCTTCGGCACGAAGCCGACCGGAATCTTCGCCGTTTCCTTCATCGTCTTCACGTCGACGACGGAGACGTCGTTGGTCACGGGGTTGGCGACGTACGCGGTCTTGCCGTCGGGCGTCAGCGTCACCCAGCCCGCGCCTTTGCCGGTCAACTCAGCGCTCCCCAACAACTTCAGATCGGGCAGCGAGTACGAGTAGAGGTAGTTGTTGATGCGGCTGCAGACGACGAGCGTCTTGCCGTCGGAGGTCACGGCCATGCCGTGCGACGGATCGGAGCCTTCGGGCACTTCCTTCTTTCCCGGCGGCAGCGGCGGGTTCTTGATGCGCTGGACTTCCTTGTGCGTCGCAAAGTCGACGACAGCGAAGCCGTTGAGGCCGCTCATCTGCACGAAGATCCACTTCGTCGAGCCGTCCGGATTGGCCGCAAATGCCATCGGCCGCACGCCGAGATCCATGTCGAGCGTCCAGGCAGGCGACTCCGTCGCCGTGTCGATGACGTTGACGCTCTTGCCGACGATCGATCCGGCAACGACGTACTTGCCGTCGGGCGTGACGTACGGATTGTGGATGGTGCCCTTGGTCGGAATGGTCTTCACCCTCGTCATCGTGGCTGTATCGATCACGTCCACGCCGCCGGGCTCTTGAATGATGCCGACGTACACGCGTTTGCCATCCTTGCCGACTGCCATGTTGTTTGGATGGCCGCTCAACTTGGCGCGTTTGATGACTTTCAGCGTCTTCGCATCGACGGCGTCGAGCGTGCTTTCGGCCTCGTCGCTGATATAGATGCGGCTGCCGTCGGGTGCCGCGCCGACACCGTGATTGACCTCGATGCCTTCGATCACGCCAACGACCTTGTTGGTCGCCGGATCGATGACGTGCACGTTGTCACCGGCGCTGTTGGTCTGGATGATCCGGACTTTCCTGTTGCCGTGGTCCTGGGCAGTAAGGCCCATCGTGCACAAAAAGATCGCGGCGGTGACCGCGATACACCGACGAATGGTCTGTCTATTCATCATGATCGTCAGCCTTTCAGTTGGTGCCGGTCGTCTGTCCCATCACCCAGTTCCGGAGCGTCTGCCACTCAGGATCGTTCTGCGAGGCGAAGTGCTTGCCGCCGTTGTGATAGAAGTCGCCGCCCGCGTCCTCGGCAAGCGGATGGATCAGGAGCTTGCTCTTGACGCTGCCCGGCACGACGACGCGTCGTATGACGTCAAAATTCTTTCGCGACTCTTCCTCGGTCCACGTGGTGGCGCCTGGGTCGAGCGGCTGCAAGCGGAGCGGCGTGCCCTGGCCGTGGCACGCAACGCAGCGCGCATGACCCGGTCGCTTTTTGAGAAAGATTGGCTGGACCTTGGTCTTGAAATACTCGTAGTCCAACGAAGGCCTTGCAGGAGCGGCGGGCTGCTGTCCCGACGCGCCCACGGTCAATAAAGCCAAACACCCGAAGGTCAATGCAGCGACGGTCCTGAACACGACGCCCTCCTTCGAAAATTACGGAATAGGGCCCCTACGATACATCAAGGCGGGGTGCAGCGCATCGCGGCGTTCGCCACGTCACGGTAGACGCGGTGGCAATTGGCGCAGGCGTCGGAAATCACGTTGGTCGCCTCACTTACGGCGTCCTGGCTGCGCATCTGCGACGCCCGGTAGGCGGCGCGGCCCGCGTCGACGACCCCCTGGACGTACCTTTTCCAGTCATCGCGATCGACCGGCGCGGGCTTGCCGTTCTCGCAGCGGCGCGGTTGCATCAGCAGCGGGCCGATGTCGGCGATGGAAATCGCCGCCGCATCGACGACCTGCCACGGCGAATACACGTCGCCATATCTGTTGGTGGTCGTCGCGGCATCGGCACGCGCCACGCCGCCCTTCGACCCGGCGCCGGGATCTTTCGTCTGCACGTCGAACAGCACGTTCGAGCTCGGGAAGAGAATCCCGCGCATCACCTGGTTGACCGTGCCGGTCGCCGGGAACGAGAGTGCTGGCCTTGCCGACGCCGCGGCCGAGGGCGAGTTGGGCGCCGCAATCGCGATCTGCTTGAGCACTGCGGCTGCCGGAGCGAGCTCGATTCCTCCGGCCGGAAACTTATTTGCCTGCAGAACAAACGCGACGAGATCGGCGACCTGCTGCGGCTCCAGCGTTCCGGGCGCGTCGGCGGGCATCGTCGCGTTGATCTTGTCGAACAGGTTTGAGAGCGGCTCGCTGCCGTGCGCCCCGAGGAACACGTCACCAGCCAATGGCGGACCGGCCGCACCTTCGAGCCGCTCGCCGTGGCAGAGCGCGCAGCGCATGTCGAAGATCGCTTTGCCGCGTGCGGCCTGCGCGTCGGCATAGACGCCGTCTTTCACAGTGCGGGGCTGCTGCGCGCGCAACGACAACGACGCCGACAACGCGAACGCGACAACTGCAACACAAACAGTCGCCGCGAACCTCACTTCACCCCACCCGCCCCACCCGCCTCATTGCCCTCGCGCTCGAGGACGGTGGCTTTCGGATCCTCCACGTTGCGCGTACGATCCGGCGGCGCAAGCTTGCCCGCCTCCTGCAGCCGTGCATT
>Ga0068862_100004772_pt1 | contig 11408 bp, 9 predicted proteins | sample KBSSwiS52_FD_66598 | JGI IMG/M metagenome (GOLD analysis project Ga0068862, IMG submission 66598) | Switchgrass rhizosphere microbial communities from Kellogg Biological Station, Michigan, USA - KBS Switchgrass S5-2 | ecosystem: Host-associated > Plants > Roots > Rhizosphere > Soil ... | reverse complement strand
TCTCCCTGAATCTCGGCTGGACCCCGGTCTCCGGCCGCATAGATCTCGACTATTATTTCGATGAGGGCACCGGCTTCATGCTCTGGGACTCTCTCATGTCCGACCAGGAGGGCGCCTTCCGCTCGGCCTTGAGCCATCTCATTCTGCCGACCATCGTGCTCGGCACCATTCCGCTGGCGGTGATCGCGCGCATGACTCGCTCCGCCATGCTCGAAGTGCTGGGCGAGGACTACGTCCGCACCGCGCGCGCCAAGGGCTTGAGCGGCTTCCGCGTGGTCGGCATCCATGCGCTGCGCAATGCGCTCATTCCGGTGGTGACCGTGATCGGCCTGCAGGTCGGCACCTTGATGGCCGGCGCCATTCTGACCGAGAACATCTTCTCCTGGCCGGGGGTCGGCTCCTGGCTGGTGAATTCGATCTACCAGCGAGACTATCCTTCGGTGCAGGGCGGCGTGCTGCTGATCGCCGGCTTCGTCATCCTGGTCAACCTCACGGTCGACCTCATCTATGGCCTGCTGAACCCGCGGATCCGGGGGCGCCGATGACCAACGTGACAAACACCGCAGGCGCCATTGCACCGAAGCCGGCGCCGGTGCTCACCCCCGGCCGCGAAGTCTGGCTGTCGCTGAAATCCAACCGCGGCGCCATGGTGGCGCTGGGGATCATCCTGTTGACCATCCTCTGCGCCATCCTGGCGCCGGTCCTGGCGCCCCACGACTACACCACGCAGAACGTCGATCTCGCGCTGACCCCGCCTGCCTGGGCGGAGGGCGGCAGCGCGACCTATATGCTCGGCACCGACGGCATCGGCCGCGACATCCTCTCGCGCATCCTCTACGGCTCGCGCTACTCGCTGATGATCGGCCTCATCGTCGTGACCCTGTCGCTGACCTTGGGGGTGGTGTTCGGCCTGGTCTCCGGCTTCTACCGCGGCACGGTGGATTCGCTGATCATGCGCCTGATGGACATCATCCTGGCGCTGCCGAGCCTGCTGCTCGCGATCGTCATTGTCGTGCTGCTCGGCACCGGTTTGACCAATGCGATGATCGCCGTCGCCATCACCAACATCCCGCATTATGCGCGCCTGACCCGCGCCGCCGTGATGACCGAGCTCACCAAGGACTACGTCGTCGCCTCCCGGGTCGCCGGTGCCGGCACGCTGCGGCTCATGTTCAAGACCGTGCTGCCGAATTGTCTGGCGCCCCTGATCGTGCAATCGACCCTCGGCATCTCCTCGGCGGTGCTGGATGCGGCAGCGCTCGGGTTCCTGGGCCTCGGCGCGCAGCCGCCGACGCCGGAATGGGGCACCATGCTGGCCGATGCGCGGCAATACATCGACAGCGCCTGGTGGGTGGTGACCTTCCCCGGTCTCGCGATCCTGATCACGGTGCTCGCCTTCAACCTGCTGGGCGACGGGCTGCGCGATGCGCTCGACCCGAAGCTGAAGCGCTGAGGGCGAACCCGCATGGCATTGCTTGAGATCCGCAACCTTTCGGTCGAGTTCCAGACTCACCGCGGCCCGTTCCGTGCGGTGGACAGCATCGACCTCACCATCGACAAGGGCGAGCTCCTGGGCGTGGTCGGTGAATCCGGCTCCGGCAAGAGCGTCACCATGCTCGCCGTCATGGGCCTGATCCCTTATCCCGGCCGGGTCATCGCCGACCAGATGAGTTTCGAAGGCATCAACCTGCTGGGCTTGAGCCCCCGGGCCCGGCGCAAGATCATCGGCAAGGACATCGCCATGATCTTCCAGGAGCCGATGACCAGCCTCAATCCGTGCTTCAACGTCGGCTTCCAGATCATGGAGGCGCTGGCGGCGCATGAGGGCGGCAGCCGGCGGCAGCGCCGCGACCGCACGGTCGAATTGCTGGCGCAGGTCGGCATCCCGGCGCCGGAGACCAGGCTCTCCGCCTTCCCGCATCAGCTCTCCGGCGGCATGAGCCAGCGCGTGATGATCGCGATGGCGATCGCCTGCAACCCGAAGCTGCTCATTGCCGATGAGCCCACGACGGCGCTCGACGTCACCATCCAGGCGCAGATCCTCGATCTCTTGGTCGATCTGCAGAAACAGCGCCACATGGCGATGGCGCTGATCACCCATGACATGGGTGTCGTCGCCGAGACCGCGGAACGCGTCATCGTGATGTATGCCAGCCAGCAGGTGGAGATTCAGCCGGCGGCGCAGCTGTTCGAGAATCCGCGCCACCCCTACACCGCCGCTTTGCTCGAAGCGCTGCCCGAGCGCAGCCACGACCAGCGCCGGCTTGCGACCATTCCCGGCATGGTGCCGGGCATTGCCGATCGGCCCACGGGCTGCGTCTTCAACCCGCGCTGCAACTTTGCGACCGATCGCTGCCGTGCCGAGCCGCCGGTCTTGACCGGCCCCACGCTGACTGGAGGGGGCGGCGTGCTTGCCCGCTGCCACTATCCGCTGGTGGACGGCCGCCCGACCAATCACCCCGATCCGCGCTGGAGCATCAGCGGCGGGCCGGAGACCATGCCGCATGTCGAAGGCGCCCGTCCGAAGGGATTGGGGGCATGAGCGAAGTCGGCACCCCCCAAGTCGGCACGACAGTCCTCGAGGCCCACGACCTGCACCGCCATTACAGCGTCTCGCGCGGCGTCTTCCGCGGCCATGCCATGCTGAAGGCGGTGGCCGGCACCAGCTTCTCGCTGCAGGCCGGGCGCACGCTGGCCGTCGTCGGCGAATCCGGCTGCGGCAAGTCGACCCTCGCCCGCATGATCACCATGATCGAGAGGCCGACCAGCGGGACTCTCACGCTCGACGGCACAGAGGTCGCGACCGCTTCCGATTCGACCCTGAAGGCTTTGCGCCCGAAGGTGCAGATGGTGTTCCAGGATCCCTACGGCTCGCTCAATCCCAGAAAACAGATCGGCCAGATCCTGGAAGAGCCGCTGGAGATCAACACCAAGCAGAACGCCGCCCAGCGCCGCGAGCAGGCGCAGGCGATGCTGGCCCATGTCGGTTTGCGGCCCGAGCATATCAGCCGCTACCCGCACATGTTCTCCGGCGGCCAGCGCCAGCGAATCGCCATCGCCCGGGCTTTGATGCTGCGGCCGAAGATCGTGGTCGCCGACGAGCCGGTCTCCGCGCTCGACGTCTCGATTCGCGCCCAGGTCCTGAACCTGCTGATGGATCTGCAGGCGGAATTGAACCTCGCCTACATGTTCATCTCCCACGACCTCTCCGTGGTGAAGCACATCGCCGACGATGTCATGGTGATGTATCTCGGCCGGCCGGTGGAGCAGGGCGACAAGCAAACCGTCTTCACCCGCGCCCGGCATCCCTACACCCAGGTGCTGCTGGCCGCGACTCCGTCGGTCGACCCCAAGGCGCGCTCCAAACGCATGACGGTAAAGGGCGAGCTGCCCTCGCCGATCAACCCGCCGCCGGGCTGCGCCTTCCACCGCCGCTGCTCGTTTGCGACCGAGCGCTGCGCCCAGGAACGGCCGGAGCTCCGCCCGGTGGATGGGCGGCTGGTGGCCTGCCATTACGCCGAGACCACCATTTGAAGTAATTTCAGTGTGGAATGGGGCCGAGGATGTAGGCTTTGCGGCATTTTTGCAACAGCCTATCCTTGGTGATGCCACAGACCATCCATGAGTCGCCTAGTCTTTGACTGGGTCCTGTGGTAGTCACGTCAGGCCAATGGGTTGGCGGTAAAAAGACTGGCTTTTGACCCCATGAGTGTTGGGGGTCACAGACTCATTCCGTTACCCTTGGTTAATGTCTTGATGTAAACATGACTCAGTCCCCTAGGGTTGGTCTGGGGCCTGATTGGGGTGAGATTTGAACCGTTGGTGCGGCCGGCCGCACTAGGGATGAGGAATTGAAGCGGTTGAGTGCCTCCAAGGGTCCCTTGGGAGTCGAGCGGGGCGGCGATACCGGCAGTACAGGGACTAGGGGATCCATGCATTTCGAGCTGAAATTCGGACGGGTGTTGCTGGCAGCCGGGACTCTCTCTATGGCGCTGGCGATCGCCGGCTGCGCGAGCGAACCGGATCCGAGCGACGAGGCGGCGGTCCAGGCTTACAACGAAGCCAATGACCCGCTGGAGCCGATGAATCGCTACTTCTTCGAGGTGAACCACTTCCTCGACGAAGTCATCGTGAAGCCCTTCGCCGGCTACTACCACACCGCTCTGCCGCAATTCGCCCAGGACAGCGTCCGCAACGTGGTGCGCAACCTGCACTCGCCGACCATTCTGGCCAACGACATGTTCCAGGGCAGCTTCGATCGCGCCGGCGACACCAGTTCCAGGTTCCTGATCAACAGCACCCTCGGCGTCGCCGGCCTGATCGACGTCGCCGACATGTTCGGCATCAAGTATCACGACGAGGATTTCGGCCAGACGCTCGGCTACTACGGCAGCGGCGAAGGCCCGTACCTGATGCTCCCGGTGCTTGGCCCGTCGAACCCGCGCGACCTCGCCGGCAAGATCGTGGACTACGCCTTGGATCCGCTGACCTGGGTCGGCTACATCTACAACGTGGGCTGGATCAACACCGTCCGCGGCGGCCTCGAAGGCCTCGACACCCGCGCCCGCAACATGCAGGCGATCGAAGAGCTGCAGAAGGGCTCGGTGGACTTCTACGCCACCATCCGCAGCCTCTATCGCCAGCACCGCAACGACGCGATCCGCAACGGCGAGGATCCGGACGACATGCTCTCCGGCATCACCAACGACATTCCGGAGGATGGCGAGAACGCGCCGACCGTCATGCTCACGCCGACCACGACTCAGGGCGACGGCGTGCCCCAGGTGAGCGAAGCGAACTGATTGAACCGTGTGAGCGAAGCGAACTGACACCCACCATGCACAACCGACGGACACTGCTCATCACTGCGGCCACGGCTCTGACGGGGGCGGCCTTCCTTGGCACCCCGGCCTTCGCCGCGGCGGACCTCTCGGCTTTCGTGAATGACGTCGCCAACGAAGCCATCACCAGCCTGAAAGCGGCGGGTCCGACGGACCCAGAACGCGCCGCGGCGTTGAAGCCGATCCTGCTCAAGTATTTCGACATGCCGGGCATGGCCAAGCACGTGCTGGGCGCCTACTGGAAGAAGATCACGCCGGAGCAGCAGGAAGCCTTCGTCGGGCAGTTCACCAACTACATCGCCTCGGTCTACGGCCAGCGCTTCAAGGCCTATAAGGGCCAGAAGCTTGAGGTGAAGCGGGTCCGTGACGAAGGTGCCCGCGCCATCGTCTTCACCGCGGTCGCCGAGGGCAGCGAAGATGCCGGTGCCCGGGTCGATTGGGAAATCAGCAGCAACAGCGGACAGCCGCTGATCGCCGATATTCGGGTCGAGGGCCTCAGCCTCTCCGACACCCATCGCCAGGAGTTCACCTCGGTGCTCTCGCAGCACAACGGCGACATCAGCGCGCTGATGGGGATCCTGAAGAACAAGTCGCTGGTCAACTGAGCCAGCCGATAGCGGATTGAAAAAACGGCCGCGGATCGCTCCGCGGCCGTTTTGCTTTTCAGATCGCCGCCAACAACGCCGTCAGCCGGCCCGGCGGATCTTGACCATGGCTTGCCCGACCCCGGCCGAGACTTGATCGGTGACCAGCGCGAACTGGACGTCGAGGCTGGGATCGATCTCGCGGATGACCGTGGCGATCGCCGCCCGGCTCGCGGACCAGGAGAAGCGGGACAGCCGGCGGCGCCGCTTGGTCTCCGGGTAGTGCACGAGCACCAAAGTGTCCGGCCCCATCATCGAGATCATCTTGCCGAAATAGTCGTGCAGGCGCTTCGGCGGCACCTTGGAGCAGACATGCCACGACACGATGAAGTCCGGCGCCGCGGCCCGCGCCTGGGCGATGTTGTCGTCGCTGATCACCAGCGCATGCGGCCGCTTCTCGGCCACGACGGCGGGATCCAGCCCTTGCACACCCAGGGTCAGGAACTCCTGGATGACGTCCAGGCCCCAGTACTTGCCGGGCTCGAGATGATCGATCAGCGCGGCGCCGAGCCGGAAGCTGCCGCAGCCGTAATCGACCACGGTGTCCGAAGGCTTCAGCCCGTGCGTCAGCAGAATGTCGAGCAGCTCGCTGCGCGCACGAACGGCACGGGCGGTGCGGCCGATGGCCGGATGGAAGTCTCCCTTCCGAAGCTGCCGCTGGATCCGGCTGGCATAGAACTCCTCCGGCGTGCCGCCCGGATTGCGGTATCGCCAGACGATGGGAAGGATATGCCACATGTAGAAGCGGTTCGGGGAAAGACCGCGATACTTCGCCCAATCCTGGATCTGCCGAATCACGCCCCGCTCGGATTCGGTCCTGGCCGGATTGCTCGCGGTCGCGAATGCGAGACCCAGCAAATAGAGCTGCAGAAAGATGAACTCCGACACGTCGACCAGGACTTCGACTCCGTGCGCGTTCAGGGTCCCGGTGCTCGCCAGCCGGTCGTCGAAGAGGTCGATCAGGGTCGACGCGATTTGCGCCGCGACCGCCGCCGCGACGAGCCGCATGGCATTGCGGCCGATGCCTTCCGCCCGGCTGGCGACCAGGATCGTCACCGGCAGGACCAGCAGGAAGGCGATGTCGACCTCGTCCTCGAGATGGAAGGCTTGCTCGACCGCATCGAACGGAGCCTCGAACAGCTGCGTGGCGGCGAACAGGACCAGCGCAATTCCGGCGCAGATCCAGCCGGTGCGCGCCAAGCCGTCTCCGCTGCCCAGCACGAACCGATAGGCGACCACCAGGGACAACACGAAGGCGGAGATGCCGTTCAGGAGATCGAGATATCGATCATCGAGCGGCGAGGCGTTCAGTGCGAAGACTGCAGCAAGGCAGCTCGCCAGCGACATGAACGTCGCGATCTCAGTGGTGCGCCAAGCTTTCATTTCATTCCTTGGGCCGCGTCCCGGCGACGGATTCGCCTCGCAGCCTGTTCACTGAATTCGCTCCCCTGTAGAGCGGGCCGGGTCGAAGTGCCAGATGCCGGCGGTTGTATTCGCCTTGTTTTTCAATGCGATGCGCGGACCCCGTTCCCGGGATCCGCGCTTCTCATCTCGCTCACTCACTCACATCACCGGGTCAGAACCGGCGACGACAGTCGGATAAATCAGGCAACCTTGGCGCTGGCTTCGATCGCCTGGCCGATGGTCTTCTCCAGGATGTCGAAGCCGGTTTCGAGCTGCTTCTCCGGAATGGTCAGCGGCATCAGGAAGCGCAGCACATTCGCGTTGACGCCGCAGGAGAGCAGCACCAGCCCGTTCTCCGCCGCCTTGCTGACCACCGCTTTGGTCAAGTCCGCATCCGGCGAACCGTCGCTCTTCACCATGTCGCATGCGACCATGGCGCCCAAGCCGCGGATGTCGCCGATCCGGTTGCCGAAGCTGTTCTTGCGCTTCATTTCATTGAGGCGCTCGAGCATGCGCTTGCCGATGACATTGGCGCGCTCGACCAGGTTCTCTTCTTCCATGACGTCGATGACGGCATTGGCCGCCGCGCAGCCGATCGGCGAGCCGGCATAGGTGCCGCCGAGGCCGCCCGGTGCCGGCGCGTCCATGATCTCCGCCTTGCCGGTCACCGCGGAAATCGGAAATCCGCCGGCCATGGACTTCGCCATGGTGACGAGGTCGGGTTCGACGCCGGAATGCTCGACCGCGAACATCTTGCCGGTGCGCGCGAAGCCGGACTGGATCTCATCGACGATGAACACGATGCCGTGCTTGGTGCAGATATCGCGCAGCGCCTTCATGAAGCTGAAGGGGACGATGTTGAACCCGCCTTCACCCTGCACCGGCTCGATGATGATGGCGGCGACGTTGTCGGGGCCGATATCGGCCTTGAAGATGGTCTCCAGGTGCTTCAGCGCCGCGGCGCCGTCATCCTTGAGCGCCGGGTCGGGGAAGGGCACGTGATAGACGTCGGTCGGGAAGGGGCCGAAGCCGATCTTGTAGGGGGCATACTTGCCGGTCAGCGCCATGCCCATCAGGGTGCGGCCGTGGAAGGCGCCCGAGAAGGCGATCACACCGGCGCGCTTGGTATAGGCACGGGCGATCTTCACCGCGTTCTCGACGGCTTCCGCACCGGTGGTGAGGAAGATGGTCTTCTTCGGGGTGCTGCCGGGGACCATCTTGTTGATGCGCTCGGCGAGACGGATGTAGGGCTCGTAGGGGGTCACCTGGAAGCAGGCATGGGTCAGCTGCTCGACCTGCGCCTTCACTGCGGCGATCACCTTCGGGTGGCAGTGGCCGGTGTTGACGACCGCAATGCCGCCGGCGAAGTCGATGTACGTCTTGCCCTCTTCGTCGGTGATCTCGGAATTGTTGGCCGACTTCGCATAGACCGCGAAGGCGTTCCCGACGCCGCGCGGCACGGCGGCGCCGCGCCGCTGATGCAAGCTGGCATTGGCTGACATGATGATAGGCCTCGTTGCTGGTTGGAGGGTGCGGGGGCTGCGCCCCGGTTGATCGGCGGCGACTATAGCAGCTTGGAATGGGCCTGCCATGGGGCCAGCCCAACGGGCAGAGCGGCTCAGACGGCCGCTCGACTTTTTGGAACAAATAGGGTACAGTGGGTGTGTTCGCGCGCGATGGGTGTTGACTGATGCTGCGGCGCAACATTGACCGGACCTTTACCGAACAAAGAATCCATGTCCCGGGCGAATGGAATTTTACCTATCTGAATCAAGCAATTGTCGCGTTTAAAGGCGGGAAGGTCGTAAAGGTTCTTTCCCGCACTGCAACGCCCAGCGACTCAGATCTGCCGCTGCCTTGTCCCATCGCTCTTACTGATTATATTGGCGATGTTTAATCGATTGGATCGATCGCCATGTTCCTGCCCACCCTGAAGCAGCTTCGCTACCTGACCGCGCTCGACGAGCACAAGCACTTCGGCCGCGCCGCTGTTGCCTGCTTCGTCTCGCAATCCACCCTGAGCGCCGGCTTGCAGGAGCTGGAAACCTTGCTCGGCGCGTCGCTGGTCGAACGCAGCAACCGCTCGGTGGTCTTCACCGCGCTCGGCCGCGACATCGCCGCCCGCGCCCGCATCGTGCTGCGCGAAGCGCAGGAGCTTGCCGAGCTCGCCGCCGCGGCGAAGGAACCCCTGTCGGGCGCTTTGCGGCTCGGCGTCATTCCGACCATCAGCCCGTTCCTGCTGCCGAAGGTGTTGCCGAAGCTGCGCAAGGTTCACCCGAAGCTGAAACTCTATCTCACCGAGGATATGACCCAGCGGCTGGTCGACGAGCTCCATGCCGGCGCGCTGGACTGCGTGCTCCTGGCCCTGCCGGTCGAAACCGGTGAGACCGAGGAGATGGTGCTGTTCGACGACCCGTTCGAGCTGGTCTGCCGCAAGGACGATCCGCTGGCGGCGAAGGCCAAGCTCACCACCGCCGATATCCAGCAGGCGCCGCTGCTGCTGCTCACCGACGGCCACTGCCTGCGCGACCACGCGCTCGATGCCTGCCATCTCGGCCGCCGGCCCGCGGGCAGCGACGTCACCGCCACCAGCCTGCACACGCTGGTCGAGATGGCCGCCAATGGCCTCGGCGTGACGCTCCTGCCGGAAATGGCGCTGCAGGCGAAGCTGCTGAAAGGCTCGGAACTGGTGGCGCGCCCCTTCGCCGGCGGCAAGCCGGGCCGCCGCATCGGTCTCATCTGGCGCAAGACCTCGGCGCGCGAGAAGGAGTTCCGCCTGCTCGCCCAGACCATCAAGGACGCACATGTCGCGGCGACCACCAAATGACGTCATGCCCGGGCTTGACCCGGGCATCTCGTGCCGCCGGAGAGAGATCGCCGGGTCAAGCCCGGCGATGACAACTTTGCATCAATCCGACAGCAGCGCCCCCTTGCGGTGCGCGAGGCTTTCCTTGCCGGCGATCATGGTGATGCCTTCGCCCGGCGCCACCAGTTTCTTCGAGCAGCGCGAGACGACGAGGCCGTCGGCGACCGAGCGCATCTCGGTGCGTGCCTTCGACTGGTCTTCCGCCAGCGGATCGATGATCTCGGCAATGAGGTCGCCCTTGCGCACCATGTCGCCGAGCTTCACGTGATAGGCCAGGATGCCGGCCTTGGGTGCCCGCATGTAATCGGCGCCGTCCAGCGGCGTGCCTTCGCAGAGCAGGGTCGGCATCGGCCCCGGGTCGCCGGCGATGATCCCGCGGCGCTGCAGGAAGCGGTAGAGCGCCTTGCCGTCATGGGCGCCGAGATCGTCGAACACGTCGAACTGGCCGCGGAACTCGATGGTCGAGGTCAGCACCGCGATCGGGATCGGAAACTTGTCGCCGAACGCGACCCGCATCTTGTGGAAGGCGAGGAAGATCTGCTCCTCGAAGCTCTGGCCGCCGGAATCGGTTGCCAGAAACACCGCGCGCGACCCGGTCTCGGCGGCGAGATCCTTGGCACTCGGCCAATAGTCGTTGGTGGTGTAGATATGCATCAGCGCTTCGTCGTCGCAATGCATGTCGAGGATAATGTCGGCGTCGAAGGCCAGGCGATAGAGCTCGAGCCGGAGGCGCGAGAACTCGGCCTCGGCCCGCATGTTGGCGAGGCGTCTGCCCATGGCTTCGCGAATGACCGCGACGTTCTGGTTGGCATCCTTGGTGAGCTTCGATTCGACCGCCTCAGTCAGGCCCTCGAACATGTCGGGCCAATTGCGGTTGAAGTTGCCGCCGCCGCGGAGCTCCGAGCGGCCGATATGCGTGCCGTTCACGTTCTGCGCGAGGCCGATCGGATTGGCGACCGGAACGACCACGATCTCGCCGGTGATCTCGCCGCGCTTCTCCGCTTCGTCGAGCAGGCGGATGAGGTGATGCGCCGCCATCATCGCCGGGATCTCGTCGGCATGGATCGAGGCCTGGAGATAGGCCTTGGGCCGCGCGCCGGTCTTGCCGTAGCGGTGCACCAGGAGATGGCGTTCGGTGCCCGGGCTCATCGAGCCCAGGGAAATGCGTTCGATCTTCTTCGCCATCTTCGGCCCCTGACAGTCGTGTCCTTTTTCGCGTCCAGCCCCGCGGCCGTCCGCATTTCATTGCTTGAAATATCGGGGATTCGGGGTGCTGGAGCGCGCCAAAGTAGAGCCGAAGCGCGCTTTTTCTGTCAAGACGAGGCCATGCGCCGCCTGGTCAGGCTCGGCGGCTCGATCTGGTCCATGCTGCAGGCCTTGGGTTTCTTGTCCGGCCGCCAGCGCAAGAAGCGCGAGCCATGCCGCATATGACCGCCGGTGATGTGATCCGCGCTGACCTCGACCGCGAGTTTGGGTTTCAGCGGGATGTAGACACGCTCCTGGTTCGACCAGCGGCTTTTGCCGCCCGGCGCGCGCCCGGTGAAGCCCGCGCCGTTCATTGCCGGCTTGAGGATCTTGCGGATCTCCTTCTCGGGCTCCTTCGGGCGAACACGGCCCACGTAGTGAAGCAAACCGTCCTCGTCATAGAGGCCG
>Ga0068862_100004770_pt1 | contig 11410 bp, 13 predicted proteins | sample KBSSwiS52_FD_66598 | JGI IMG/M metagenome (GOLD analysis project Ga0068862, IMG submission 66598) | Switchgrass rhizosphere microbial communities from Kellogg Biological Station, Michigan, USA - KBS Switchgrass S5-2 | ecosystem: Host-associated > Plants > Roots > Rhizosphere > Soil ... | reverse complement strand
CATCTCGGCATCCCCGACCTGTTCTGCGTGATCGGCGGCTCGATGGGCGGCATGCAAGTGCTGGAATGGGCCGCGACGTACCCCACGCGCGTGTTCGCCGCCGTGCCGATCGCCTGTGCGGCGCGCCATTCGGCGCAGAACATCGCCTTCCACGAGGTCGGGCGGCAGGCGATCATGGCCGATCCGAAATGGCAGGACGGCGATTACTACGCCTCGCACCAGGCCCCAGCCGCGGGCCTCGCGGTGGCGCGGATGGCTGCGCACATCACTTATCTGTCGGAAGCGGGGCTCACCGAGAAGTTCGGCCGCCGGCTGCAGGCGCGCGAGGCCAAGAGCTTCGGCTTCGACGCCGACTTCCAGGTGGAAAGCTATCTCCGCCATCAGGGGCTGAGCTTCACCGACCGCTTCGACGCCAACTCGTATCTCTATATCACCCGCGCAATGGACTATTTCGACCTCGCCGAGGAGCATGGCGGCTTCCTCGTCAACGCCTTCGCGCGGTCGCAGGCGCGGTTCTGCCTAGTCAGCTTCGACAGCGACTGGCTGTATCCGACCAGCGAATCGCGCACGATCGTCCATGCGCTGAACGCCACCGGCGCCGAGGCGAGTTTCGTCGAGCTCTCCTCGCCCTTCGGCCATGACGCCTTCCTGCTCGACGTGCCCGAACTCGACCGCGTCGTCGGCGGCTTCCTGCGCGGGGGGCGAGCGTGAAGCGCCTCGCCGCGGTGACCGCGCTAGTGGCGCTCGGCGGCTGCGAACGGGCGCCGAAGATCACCGACGACATCATCGCGGTGTGGATCGCCCCCAACCAGATCGCCCATTTCGAGCGGGCGGCCAAAGCCTGCGGCGCGATCCGCACGCGGCTGATCGAGGACGATCACAGCCGGCTGTTCGTGGTCGGCCGCGACGAGTCAGTGGCGACGCGGAACTGCTTCGGTGATGTCGTTGCCGCAGAATACAAGCGCCGGCACCCGATCCGCTCGCGGTTGGAGGCGATCGTCCAGTGACCCTGCTGCGCCCCGATCTTGCGATCATCGCCGACAATGTCGTGCCGGGCGCGCGGGTGCTCGACGTCGGCTGCGGCGACGGCGCGCTGATGGCGGCGCTGCGCGACCAGCGGCAGGTGAGCGCGCGCGGTATCGAGATCGAGAGCCGCGACGTCGCCACTGCCGTATCTCGCGGCCTGTCGGTGATCCAGGGCGATGCCGACACCGATCTCGCCGACTATCCCGACGACGCCTTCGACTATGCGATCCTCAGCCAGACCTTGCAAACGACGCGGGCGCCGGACGTGGTTCTCGAACACCTGATCCGCATCGGCCGGCGCGCCTTCGTGTCGTTCCCGAACTTCGCCCATTGGCGGGTGCGGCTGTCGCTGCTCTGGGGCGGGCGGATGCCGGTGACGCGGACCCTGCCGGTCGCCTGGTACGCCACGCCCAACATCCACCACGTCACCGTCGACGACTTCCGCGCCTTCGTCGCCGAGCGCGGCATCACCGTCGAGCGGGCGTGGTTCCTGAACGGCGACAAGCTGACCAGTGCCGCGGCGGCGAACTTTCGCGCCGAACATGCGGTGTTCCTGATCCGGCGATAGCCGCCGGCGCGCGGTCCTGCCTCAACAGCCCGCCGCGGCGAAGTCCTGCGCGGCGAGTCGCGCCACCGCCTGCGCGCGGCCGATCAGCGGCAGCAGCGCCGCCATGTCGGGGCCGTGGTCGCGGCCGGTGAGCGCGCGGCGCAGCGGCAGGAACAGCGCGCGGCCCTTGCGCCCGGTCTCCGCCTTGAGCGCGCCGGTGAGCGCGGCCCAGGGTGCGCTCCAATCGACCGCCGCGGCGATCTCCGCGGCGCGCAGCAGGAAGGCGCGATCCTCCTCGACCGGCTGCGGCGGCAGGAACGGACCGGCGATGATCGCCGCCCATTCCGTCGCCTCGGCCAGACGATCAAGATTCGGGCGGATCGCCTCCCAGACCTCGGCGCTCATGCCCGTGGGCAGCCGGTCCGCGACCGCCGGATAGTCGAGGAGATGCAGGGTACGTGCGTTGAGCGCCGCCAGCTCGGCCTCGTCGAAGCGCGCCGGTGCCCGGCCAAAGCGCGAAAAGTCGAAGCCGGCGATCAGCGGCGCGGTGTCGGCGACCGGCTCGACAGGCTCGCTGGTCCCGATGCGGGCGAGGAGCGCCAGAATGGCGATCGGCTCGAAACCCTGATCGCGGAAGGCGTCGACGCCGAGCGCGCCGAGCCGCTTCGACAGCTTGCCCTCGGCACCGGTCAGCAGCGCCTCATGGGCGAAGGCCGGCGGGGTCGCGCCGAGAGCTGCGAACATCTGGAGCTGAAGGCCGGTATTGGTGACATGGTCCTCACCGCGCACGACGGTGGTGACGGCCATGTCGATATCGTCGATCACGCTCGGCAGCATGTAGAGCCAGCTGCCGTCGGCGCGGCGGACCACGGGATCGGAGAGCAGCGCGGGATTGAAGCGCTGCGGGCCGCGGATCAGGTCGTCCCAGGCGATCGGCGCATCGTGATCCAGCCGGAAGCGCCAGTGCGGGGCGACACCCTGCGCCGCGAAGGCGGCGCGGTCGGCCTCGGTCAGGCGGAGCGCAGCGCGGTCGTAGACCGGCGGCAGGCCGCGCCCGGCGAGGACCTTGCGCTTGAGGTCGAGCTCCTGCGCGGACTCATAGGCCGGGTAGACCCGCCCCGCTTCACGCAGCCGGTCGAACGCCGCCTCATAGAGCGCGAACCGCTCCGACTGGCGCACCGCGCCGTCGGGGCTGAGGCCCAGCCAGTCCAGATCGGTCCGGATCGATTGGGCAAACGCCTCGGTCGACCGCTCGCGATCGGTATCGTCGAGGCGGAGCAGGAACCGCCCGCCAGTCTTGCGCGCCCACAGCCAGTTGTGGAGCGCGGCACGGATGTTGCCGACATGAAGCCGGCCGGTTGGCGAGGGCGCGAAGCGGGTAACGGCGGGATGCATGGCGCCCGCCTACGGTCTGTCGCCGGCGCTTACCAGACCCCCGTATTCTCCATCGAGGCCCAGGGCTCTGCCGGTGCGAGGCGGTCGCCCCCCTGGAGCAGCTCGATCGAGATGTTGTCGGGGGTGCGGACGAAGGCCATGTGGCCGTCGCGCGGCGGACGGTTGATGGTAACGCCGCCGTCCATCAGGCGCTGGCAGGTCTCGTAGATGTTGTCGACGCGGTAGGCGAGATGGCCGAAATTGCGGCCGCCGTCATAGCCGGCTTCGTCCCAATTATGGGTCAGTTCCACCTGAGCGTCCTCGTCGCCCGGGGCGGCGAGGAAGATCAGGCTGAAGCGCCCCCGGTCGTTGTCCTGACGGCGGATCTCCTTCAGCCCGAGCAGCTCGAAGAAGCGTATCGTCGCCGCCGGATCGGACACGCGGATCATGGTGTGCAGGTACTTCATGACAACTCAACGCTCCTCGCTTTGCGGGCGGTCCAGCCGGGCGAGCGCGGTCTGCGCGGCGCGGCCCGCGTCGGAGCCCGGATCGGCGGCGACGGCACGCGTCCACGCGACCCGCGCCGCCTCGACCGCGCCGATCATAGCGGCGACATTGCCCGCCTCATAGGCGACCGGCGCGGCATCGGGGGCGAGGCGCACCGCTTCCTCGATGTCCTTTTCGGCGCGCTCGGCGTCGCCCTGGCGACGGGCCAGGGTCGCCGAGAGCAGCCACGCCATCGGGTCCTTGTCGACCAGCTTGAGCGCCTCGTCGATGTCGGCACGCGCCGCCGCCGGATCGCCCGCCTGGACATTGGCGCGGCCCCGGTCGAGCAGGGTCTCGCCGCGATAGGGCCCGGTGAGGTCGCGATGCGCCAGCGCCTTGCCCAGCAGATCGCGGGCGCGCCCGGCCTCGCCCCCGGCGAGCGCGGCATTGCCGGCGGCGGTCCAGAAGGTCGCGGCGTTCGCCCATTGCTGCGCGTCGGCGAGTTGCGCGGCCTCCTCGAAAGCCTTGGCCGCCGGCCCGTAATTTTCGCGCGCGACCTCGGCTGTGCCGAGGCAGTGCCGCGCCGGCACGCCGCCGCTCGCCGCGATCCAGGCCGTCGCCTCGGTGACGGCCTTGGCCGGATCGGTCCCGGCGAGGGCGAGGCAGGCGTGCATCCGTTCGGCATCGCCGCCGGGCACCACATCGGGCGCGGCGGCGAGCATCAGCAGCAAAGCGATCACAGGGTCTCCAGCAGCCGTTCGATCGCCTGGATGAGGAGCGCGATGTCGGAGTCGCGCGACAGACGATGGTCGCCGTCCTTGATCAGGTGCAACTGCACGTCGGCTGAACGGAGCCTTTCGACCAGATGCAAGGCGGTTGCCCAGGGCACGACGGGATCGCGCTGGCCTTGGAGCAGCCGGACCGGGCAGTCGATCAGGATGGTGCGCTGGAGCAGCCGGTGCGCCTCGCCGCTCTGCCAGAAGGCACGGGTCGTCACCATCGACCCGCCGTAGTCGGACGGCCGATTGATCCGCCCCTCGCGCAGGATCGCGATCTTCTCGTCGTGGGTGAAGCCCCAGTCGGTGAAGTCCGGGGCGGCGGCGATACCGACCAGCCCGACGACGCGATCGGGCCGGGCAAGCGCCACCAGCAGTATCAGCCAGCCGCCCATCGACGATCCGACCAGCACCAGCGGGCCGGAGGTCTGGTCGACCAGCGCCAGCACGTCGTCACGCCAGCGGGTCAGGGTCCCTTCCTCGAACCTGCCGCCGCTCTGGCCGCAGCCGCTGTAATCCAGCCGCAGGATCGGCCGCCTCGCCCTGGCCGCCCAGGCGTCGATCGCCAGCGCCTTGGTCCCGTCCATGTCGGAACCGTAGCCGGGCAGGAACAGCAGCGCCGGTCCACGACCCTCGCGAAAGCGAAAGGCGAGCGGCGGAAGGCCGGGGCGTTCGAGGAATTGCGGCGGGCTCATCGGGCGAGCTTAACCGATTTTCACGGTTCGACAGGGCGTTTTTCCACCACGATGAACCGAAGTGGCGCGAAGCCGCTCGGATGCCGGGCGCGGTGCGGCACGTGCGGGTGCCACACCGCCTTGGCCACCGCCCTGCGCATCGCTATGTGGCACCCGCCATGACCCAGCTTCTCAAGATCACCCTTCCCGACGGCTCCGTGCGCGAGGTGGCGCCGGGGACCACGCCGGGGGACATCGCCGCCGCGATCGGGCCGGGGCTGGCCAAGGCCGCGCTCGCCGCGAGGGTCGATGGCGAGCTTTGCGACCTGTCGCGTCCGCTGGAGGCCGATGCGCAGCTCGCCTTGGTCACCGCCAGGGACGAGGCCGACGCGCTGGAGCTGGTCCGCCACGACTTCGCCCATATCCTTGCCGAAGCGGTGCAGAACCTGTTCCCCGGCACGCAGATCACCTTCGGCCCGGCCACCGACGACGGTTTCTATTACGATTTCGCGCCGAAGAACCGCCCCTTCACCGAGGAGGACCTGCCGGCGATCGAGGCGGAGATGCGCGCGATCATCGCCCGCAACGAGCCGCTGGTCCGCGAGGTCTGGCAGCGCGAGGCGCTGATCGCGGCCTGGCGCGAACAGGGCGAGAGCTTCAAGGCGGAGTGGGCGGGCGAGCTGCCGGCGGGCGAGGAACTGACGGTCTACCGCGCCGGCAAGTTCTTCGACATGTGCCGGGGGCCGCACCTCGCCGCGACCGGCAAGCTCGACCCGGCCGCGTTCAAGCTGACCCGCGTGTCGGGCGCCTATTGGCGCGGCGACCAGAAGAACGCGATGCTGAGCCGCATCTACGGTACCGGCTGGCTCAACAAGAAGCAGCTCGACCAGCACCTCACCCGCCTGGAGGAGGCCGCCAAGCGCGATCACCGCAAGATCGGCCAGGAGATGGACCTGTTCCACCTCCAGGCGGAGGCGCAGGGATCGGTGTTCTGGCACCCCAAAGGCTATCTGATCTGGCGCGCGCTGGAGGCCTATATGCGCCGCCGGCTCGATGCCGCGGGCTATGTCGAGGTCAAGACCCCGCAGCTGATGGACTCGCGCCAGTGGGAGCAGTCCGGCCATTGGGGCAAGTACCGCGAGAACATGTTCGTGGTCCCCGACGAGGTGCCGAATACCGAGGACGAGGGTCCGGTGCTGACGGGCGAGGGCGACCTGATGGCGCTCAAGCCGATGAACTGCCCGGCGCACGTCCTCATCTTTCGCCAGGGCATCAAGAGCTATCGCGACCTGCCGATCCGCATGGCCGAGTTCGGCTGCTGCCACCGCAACGAGGCACATGGTGCGCTCCACGGGTTGATGCGGGTACGCCAGTTCACTCAGGACGACGCGCATATCTTCGTGCGGCAGGACCAGCTCGTCGCCGAGGTGCAGAAGTTCTGCGACCTGCTCGACACGATCTACAAGGATCTCGGCTTCGAGCAGTATGCGATCAAGCTCGCGCTGCGCCCGGAGAAGCGGTTCGGCAGCGACGAGATGTGGGACTGGGCCGAGCAGAGCCTGCGCGACGCGGTCGCCGCGACCGGCCGGGCCACGGCGGAATTCGGCTGGGAGGAGCTGCCGGGCGAGGGCGCCTTCTACGCGCCGAAACTGGAATTCCACCTGACCGATGCGATCGGGCGGACTTGGCAGTGCGGTACCTTGCAGACTGACACCGTCCTGCCCGAGCGGCTGGACGCGAGCTATGTCGGTGAGGATGGCGAGCGGCATCGCCCGGTGATGCTCCACCGTGCGATCCTGGGCACGTTCGAACGCTTCCTCGGCATCCTGATCGAGCACCATGCGGGCAAGTTCCCGCTGTGGCTGGCCCCCGTGCAGGCAGTGGTGGCGACGATCGTGTCCGACGCCGACGATTATGCCGCCGAGGTGGCCGAACTGCTGCGGGCGGCCGGCATCCGGGCCGAGCTCGACATCCGCAACGAGAAGATCAACTACAAGGTGCGCGAGCACAGCCTTGCCAAGGTTCCGTACCTGCTGGTTGTTGGCAAGCGCGAGGCCGAGGAGCGGACGCTCGCGGTGCGGCCGTTGGGCGTCGACGCGCGGCAGGAGGTGCTGCCGCTGGATGCGGTCATCGGTCGCCTTGGTACCGAGGCGACCGCGCCGGATCTGCGATAAGTCTGGTCTTCGGTCCTGGCCCGCGGCCCTGATTGGCCGCGGGCACCGCCGCCGCGATCAATGATGCGACTTCTTGAGCTCGACGGTCACGCCCTCGGCAGCCCATTCGGCCTTGGTCTTGCAGTCGCGCTGCGGGATGCGCGAGCCGGTGACCGGGGTCGACACGCAGTACTTCATCTCGCGCGCCTGGGCACTGTAGTCGGAGCCGCCGGTGCTGGCGGTCGAGGCGGTGGCAGCGGCGGCGGCCGAAGGCTCGGCGGAGGCGGCGTTGACGATGCCGAAGGTGGCGAGCGCGGCGATGGAAACGGCGGCGATACGGACGGTGGTGAACACGGTCATGGCGAAAATCCTTCCCTTTCTGAACTCTCGCCGCTGGCAATCCAGCGACGGAAAGGGCTTTGCATCGACCGTGCCAATTCTCTATTTTATTGAAATCGGCTGATTTTCTTTTTAGAGTAATCTTTCGGCCCGAAAGATCTTCCTGAGATGTGGTGAAATCTACCAGATTTCGGCGGAAGCTCGGCGCGGGACGGGGTCGCTATGCCGCCTCGCACGCGAACCACTTCCAAAAAATGCCCGGACGACCTATATTGGCCCCGTGCGGCATGATGCCGCGACAGGAGAAAGCACAATACGCCCGCCCATGATGAGGCGCCCGCTCGGGCAGCCGCCGATGCCATTGAACGGCCCAAGATATAATGAATTCATCCAGAGCCAGAAGGTTCGGGTGATCGATGCCGACGGCGAGAATCTGGGCGTGATGTATACGCGCGAGGCGATCGAGCAGGCCGCCGAGGCTGGCCTCGACCTCGTCGAGATCAGCCCGAACGCCGATCCGCCCGTCGCGAAGTTCCTCGACATCGGCAAGTTCAAGTACGAGGCGCAAAAAAAGGCGAACCTCGCGCGCAAGAACCAGAAGACGCAGGAGATCAAGGAGATCAAGATGCGTCCGAACATCGACGACCACGATTACGAAACGAAGATGAAGAAGATCTTCGAGTTCATCGAGGAAGGCGACAAGGTCAAATGCACGCTCCGCTTCCGCGGTCGCGAGCTTGCGCATGGCCAGCTCGGCATGCAGGTCCTGCAGCGCGTCCAGGCTGACGTGGCGGAAATCGCGAAGGTCGAGCAGTTCCCGCGCATGGAAGGCCGTCAGATGCTGATGGTGATCGCGCCGAAGTGATACGCGCGAGGGCCTGAGCCTCACGCACAAAGTCCGGACTGCCCGTCATGCTGATGAAAATCAGCATTCATTCTCCGCTTCGCTTGAGCTGAAGCGTTCCGGTGAATGGATCCCGACTTTCGTCGGGATGACGGCAGACGAATTCTGCAACGGTGCTGACGCCCGAGGCCCCGGGCCATCGCCCAGCGAGAGCCGGGGCCGCTTTCGCAAAGCGCGCTCGAATCGCCGCGTCTCCCGGAACGGTGGGATCTACTTCCGAGGCTGCGTCTACGCCGACCGCAGGGTCGTGACGAACGTCCCCGTCGCGCTCGCGGTCGCGCGGGCATGGTCATCGATGGTGATGGCCGTGCGGCGCTGCTCGCCGATCGCTGCCTGGATTGCGCTGGCTGCACCATCCAGCGAAGCGACGGCATGGGCAATCTCGGCGAGGCGGGTCTCCGCGTTGCCGGCGCCGTCGTGGATTGCCGAGATCAGGTCGCTGATCCTGACGGTAATGCCCGATGCCTCGCCGGCGAGCTGCTTCACCTCGCTCGCCACCACGGCGAAGCCGCGACCGGCGTCGCCGGCGCGCGCCGCCTCGATCTCAGCTCGGTCTGGCGCGCGCCCTCAGCCGCGGCCTTCAACCGGGCGTTCTCCGCGGCTTCCAGCGCTGCTCCGCGATCGGCCTCCTCGGCGGCGGCCAGCGCCGATTCGGCGCGCACCTGAAGACGAGCCCCGGCGCGAACCAGTTGAGCAGGAGGTGGTGGACCCCGATCAGCGCGGAGGCGAACATGATCGGCCGCCAGTCGCCCAGGATCGTCAGCGCGGCGAGATTGGCGAAGAAGTACATGTGCATGTCCATCTGCCATTCGCCGCCGCGGTTGACCGCGACGATCGCAGCGGGCTGGACCACGATCATGATCGCGGCGGACAGGCGCGCGGCGAGATCGTGCCGATGGCGCAACGCCATCCAGCTGGGAATGACATTGGTGGCGGCCGAACATACCAGCCACAGCCCGGCATCGGGCGTGCCCGTCAGGTAGAACACCGCGAGCACGGCGGTAAACAGCCAGTTCGCGGCAACGAGGAACAGTAGCCCCTTGCTGCGCAGGGCGTCGAGACCGGTGGTCATCGTCAGCTCGGCCCGCCGGCCGGGGCCACGCAGCCGCCGAACGAGGCCAGGGTCATCACGCCCCGGCGCAGCATCGGCAGGAACAGGGCGGCACGCGACCCGCTGACGGCGACTCTGCCCGCGGCCGAGGATCGCCGCCCCGTGATCCACCGCCGTGCGCACCAGCCGGTCGCCGTCCTGCGGCATAAGCGGCACCGACACCATCGGCCCGGCGACGGGCGGCGCCATCACGAAGACCAGGAGAAATTACGCCGTCAGTCTGCGTCCGGCGGCTCCCAGAGCTCGATCGGATTGCCCTCGGGATCGTGAATCCGAGCGAAACGTCCGGTCTCCGGTGTGTCCCACTCGTCACGCGTTTCGACCGAGATGCCGGCCGCGGCGAGGCCCGCCAGCAGTTCGGGGAGGTCGGTCACGCGCAGATTGAGCATCCACCGCTTGTCGGCCGCGAAATGGTCGGTCGCCTCGCGGAACGGCGCGAAGACGGTCGGCCCGGCCTGCTGCGGCCAGACATATTCGCCCTGGGGCGCGCCCACGCCGAGATGGGTGAGATACCAGGCGGCGAGTGCCTCCGGGTCGGCCGCGCGGAAGAAGAAGCCGCCGATCCCGGTGACACCCATCGCCGATTTCTGCCTACTGGGCCTGAGGGGCAGCGGCGCTCGCATTCTCGGGCAGGCCGCCGAGCTGCTGGACGAGCTGCGTATAGGCGTCGAGATAGGCAAGTACGATAACCTGGCCGAGCTCGGTATCGGTATAGCCGCCACCGCCGGCGCCACCGAACACGCCGCCGCCGAAATAGCCGCCGCCACCGCCGCCGAAGCTCAGGTCGGATTTGCGGGCATAACCCTCGGTCAGGCGCTCTTGCTCGGTGGTGCGCGAGTTGACGAGCGTCAGGGTGACGTTCGCCTCCTTCTTCTTGACGCTGATGCCGCCGGCGACCGCGCCGAGCACGCCGCCGAACCCGCCGAGCAGGCCGCCGACGTTCATGCCACCGGAATTGTTGTTCTTGCTGACGATGTCGGGGACGATGAAATAATCCGCCGCCTTCACCTGGGCGCGGCCGATATTCGAGTTCTGCTGCAGTTCGCCGCTATCGGCCAGCGCGCGCTCGATGTTGCGGCTGGCGAGGCCCTTGTTGCGGTCGACCAGGCCGAAGCAGCCCGACTTCATCACCATGACCTTGAGGATCGCCTCGGGCGAGCCGAGGCCGAGCGGACCCCACCAGTTGTTGTCGGGTTCGACGATGGCGATGGTGCCGAGGCGCTTGGTGCAGACCGGGATCTGCGCCATCCCCTTTTCCTGTGCCTTGCGGCCGGACGACTTGTCGGGGGCGGCGGACACGGCGGTGGCCCCGAGGAGCGCCACGATCGACGCGGCGGCAACGAGCTTTTTCAACATACGCGAAGGACCCCCTTCTATCAGCACGAACGAAACAATCGCCGCGCGCGTAGCCCGGAAAGAACCGATTCGCACCCTTTTGCGACCAATTCGACAACCGAGGCGACGAATCTGCAAACGCGCCGTGCGAACCTTTACTCCTTTGCGGTGGATCAAGTCGATTCCCCCTCATAGAAGCCCGCCCCGAACGAGAAGGGGGCACTTCCGAAATGAAGCTTTACACGCTGTTGATGGGGGCGACGGCGCTCGCCGCGCCGACGATGTCCTGGGCCGCCGAAGGCGCAGCCGGCGACGATGCGACCATCGTCGTCACCGCGCAGGGTCGCAGCCAGTCCATCACCGACGTGCCGATCGCGGTCACCGCGATCTCGGCGGAGGCAGCGCGGCGCACCGGTGCCACCGACATCCGCCAGCTCAACCAGATCGTCCCCTCGCTGCTCGTCTCTTCGAGCTCGACCGAGGCGGCGGGTGCCGCGGCGCGGATCCGCGGCATCGGCACGGTCGGCGACAATGTCGGTCTCGAAAGCTCCGTCGCGACCTATATCGATGGCGTCTACCGGCCGCGCGCTGGAGTCGCGCTCACCGAGCTCGGCGCGATCGATCGGATCGAAGTGCTGCGCGGGCCGCAGGGCACCTTCTTCGGCCGCAACGCCTCGGCCGGCGC
>Ga0068862_100004768_pt1 | contig 11413 bp, 11 predicted proteins | sample KBSSwiS52_FD_66598 | JGI IMG/M metagenome (GOLD analysis project Ga0068862, IMG submission 66598) | Switchgrass rhizosphere microbial communities from Kellogg Biological Station, Michigan, USA - KBS Switchgrass S5-2 | ecosystem: Host-associated > Plants > Roots > Rhizosphere > Soil ... | reverse complement strand
TCGAATGGATCGTGCCCGGCGAAGTCGTGTTCGCGGCACCAGGAGAAAAGATCGTCGTAAACGTTCTGTAGTGTTGGATCGCTGCTGTGATCAGTCAACGTCTTACTGGGACCGCGGACGTCTCGTCCGCAAATGAGCGCGAAGCGCGAAATTGATTGCGCGTCTGACGACGCGGTTGCGGACGAGACGTCCGCGCTCCCAGCTAAGAGTTGAATCGTTCATTTGTTGCGGGCGAAAAAAATAATCGTCCCTAGTTGACTCTAACTGAGGTTTCGATTCTGCGGGGCGTTTCGATAAAGCTCTCGTGCCAGAGTTCGAACATCAGCAAGGTCCACAGCAACTTGCGATGATTAGCAACGCCGCGTTCGTGCTCATCCTGTAGTTGCGAGACGTAGACAGGATCAAAAACGCCGGCGCGTCTGACTCTCTCGGGCGACAGAAGATCTCTAGCCAATGGTCGCAACTTAACCTTGAGCCATTCTGCGACCGGAACGCCGAAGCCTTTCTTTCCGCGACGGGTCACGAACGGCGGCATTAGATCTTTGACCGCTCGCTTCAGAATGTACTTCGACTTGTGACCCCTCAGTTTGTAGTTGCAGGGTAACGACGCTGCAAACTCAGCAACTCTTGGGTCGAGGAAAGGCGCTCGAACCTCCAGCGATACTGCCATACTTGCGCGATCGACCTTCGTCAGGATGTCTTCGGCGAGATACAGCTGCGTGTCCAAACTCTGCATTTGGGTTACGACGTCGTCGTCTTCACATTCTTCAACCATCATTCGAGCGTCGCGGTAGATTTCTCCATCGGTCTTCTCTAAGACATCGTTCGTGAGCAACAGCTCTTGCTGATTCGGTGTGAACGACCCGAACCAAACATGATGTCGAGTCACAGCGTCAAGGCTCGCGCCGGTAACAAAGCGGTGAGCCTTGTAGTCGAACGACAGGTTCTTGGTTTTGACCGGTAAGAGCCGCACGAGTGGCTCTACTAGACCTGTCTTAAGGAAGGATGGCACCTGGTTGTAGGCGTTTGCCCAGCGATGGCCTGTGTACATGGGATAACCGGCAAACAGTTCATCACCACCATCACCGCCGAGCGCCACCGTCACATGCTTGCGAGTGAATCGCGATAACAGGTAAGTCGGAACTAATGATGGATCACTGAAGGGTTCATCCATCCATGAACCGATCTCACTAACGAGATTCGCAGCAAGGTTCGCGCTCAAACGCTCTTCGTGATGATCTGTACCGAGAAACTTCGCCACACCACGTGCGTAGAGTGATTCGTCGAACGACGCCTCAGCGAATGAAATCGAAAAAGTCTTTACTGCTTCAGACGACGTTCGACATGCGAGCGCGGCGATGGTTGATGAGTCGACGCCGCCTGAAAGCAGAACTCCGAGCGGAACGTCAGACACGAGTCGCATGCGCACGGAGTCGGCAAGCAGATCCCGAAGATGTTCGGCTGCTTCGTCTTCGCTCGGCACCGGCTGCTTTTTCACGTAGCTCAACCGCCAGTAACGCTCGACATTGATCTGACCGTCCTCAAGCGTGAGTCGATGCGCGGCAGGAAGCTTGTTAATTCCTTCGTAAATCGAAAGTGGCGCCGGGATGTAATCGAATGAGAGATATTGCCGCAGCGCCTGAAGATTCAAAGAGGGTTTGACTGAAGGATGGGCCAACAGCACCTTCGGTTCTGATGCGAACAGAAGTGTATTGTTGAATAGGCCCCAGTAGAGTGGTTTCTCGCCAAAGCGATCGCGAGCAATCAGAAGACGACGGCGCTTTTCATCCCACAACGCGAAGGCAAACATTCCATTGAGGTGCATAACCATTTCGTCGCCGTACTCTTCATATAGATGTGGCAGCACCTCCGTGTCGGAAGCGCTGCGAAACGAGTGACCCTTTTTTTCCAGATCGGATCGAAGCTCTCGGTAGTTATAGATTTCACCGTTCAGGATGACAGCGATGCTGCGGTCTTCATTGAATACCGGTTGTTCGCCTGTAACGAGATCGATAATTGCGAGGCGGCGCATGCCGAGTGCCACGCCGGTGGATACGAATAGTCCTTCGGAATCAGGTCCGCGATGGACCATGCGCTCGCACATCGAGTGCAGAAGTTCTTTTGCGCCTTCGGGCTGGCGCGTGAACGAGTCGAGGTTAGCCCAACCAGTGATGCCGCACATTGTCGTTAATCGTTAATCGTCTATAGGACGTATAGGGCCTATTTTGACTGATCGAATCCCAATCTCTCCCTGACCGCATATATCGGTTTTGCTTGTGACTCGTGATATGTCCTGACGAGCATCTCGGCTAAGAGACCCATCAGAAGAAATTGAATGCCGACAGCGAACATCACGATCGCCAATATCGGCAGAGGTGTTTGAACAAAGTCGGCCCGATGAAAGATCTTCAAAAATACTGCGTACAAACCAGCTAACAGAGAAATCGCGAAAGCAAGCATGCCAAACGAACCAAACACGTAGATAGGTTTCGTTTGGTATGAGGCCATGAACTTGATCGTCATCAGATCAAAGACGACCTTGATCGTGCGCGATAAGCCGTACTTTGATTTGCCCATTGTCCGCGCATGATGTTCGACCGGAATCTCCGTCACACGTGCGCCGGCCCATGAAGCATAAATCGGAATGAAGCGATGCATCTCTCCGTAGAGCCGAACGTCCTGGAGCGACTCACGACGATAAGCCTTTAATGAGCAGCCATAGTCGTGTAATGGTACACCGCCGATCCAGGAGATGAGACGATTGGCAAGCATCGAAGGGATCTTGCGAGTCACCATCTTGTCTTTGCGATTCTTTCGCCAACCTGAAACGACGTCGTAACCCTCGTCGAGTTTGTCGAGCAGCCGCACGATGTCTGCCGGATCGTTTTGTAGATCGGCATCCATCGGTATCAAGACATCACCCGACGCTGCGTCGATACCTGCTGACATCGCCGCCGTCTGACCATAATTCCGTCTTAACGCAACGACGCGAACGCGGTCGTCTGTTGCCGCTATCTCCCGCAGGATCTTGAGGCTGCCATCGGTAGAACCATCGTCGACATAAACAATCTCCGCTGACCGGCCCAACTCTTTCAGTGCCTCATCGAGTTTGGCGTGCAGCGGTAAGAGATTGGGTTCTTCGTTGAATACGGGCAGAAAAACAGAAATCACCGGGCGCGAGCGGGCTTCAGAGTGCGAACCAACTTCCGAGGATCGGGGGGTAACTTGTTCGTCGTACACTTTCATCCAGAAGGCATTTTAGACCAAAACCAAAGACTGTGGTGGAAATCAGGTGCGCGAAAGAATAATCCTACTGTGTCAAAAGCGAAGACACCACCCGCTTCAGCGGCGTGGAGTTTCAACTTCAGCCTACCGATAATCCTTTGATCATTCGAAGACACCACCCGCTTCAGCGGCGTGGAGTTTCAACTTCAGCCTAACGAGGACCCTCAGCCCCTCCGTTGAAAGAGCAGGCTGAAATTGAAACTCCACGGTACTGAAGTAGGTGGTGTCTTCTTGTTTTCCAGGGCGTTTCCTGTAGGCGGAAATTGAGACTCCACGCCGCTGAAGCGGGTGGTGTCTTTATGTCTGCCGTTGGGATCTAAACCACTCTACAAATCTCTTAATTCCTTCTTCAATGTTCGTCTGTGGGTTATAGCCGAGAAGTTGGCGGGCTTTTGTAACATCGGCGAAGGTCTGTGGTACATCACCTGGCTGAGGCGGTTGACGATCGATCATTGCCTCGCAGCCGAGCGTCTTTTCCAACACCGAAATCAGTTCACGGAGCTCAACCGTTTCTGATTCACCGAGATTGAAAACCTCGTAGTTACTTTCGTCATAAACAATCGCGGCCATGACGCCAGAAATGATGTCGTCGATATACGTGTAATCTCGTCGCGTGCTTCCGTCGCCAAAAACAGGAATCGGCTTACCGTCTGTCATCAGTCTCGCGAATTTGTGGATTGCGAGATCCGGCCTTTGGCGAGCACCGTAAACGGTGAAGAAGCGAAGACACACGCAACGAAGTCCATAAAGATGAGTATACGTGTGGCAGAGCAGTTCGCCAGCGGCTTTCGTTGCTGCGTATGGCGAGATCGGTTGACGAATCGGATCATCCTCACTGAACGGCACCTTCGCATTGATTCCGTAAACTGATGACGATGAACCGAAGACGAATTGATTTACACCTGTGCTACGTGCAAGCTCGAGCAGATTCAAAGTTCCGTTGACATTTGTCTCTGCGTAAAGCTCGGGCTCCGCCAGCGACGGTCGCACGCCTGCACGCGCGGCCAGGTGAACGATGCAATCAAACTGTTGCTTGTCGAATACTCCATCCAGAGCTTGTCGATCACGAATGTCAGCTTCGACAAGTGTGTAGCGCTCATTATTTAAATGGCCGGCAACGTTGGCACGTTTAATGTCAGGCGAATAGAAGTCGTTGAAGTCGTCGACAACAGTTACGACGTTGTCGCCTGTTGCTAACAAGCGATCGACTAGATGCGATCCGATAAAACCTGCGCCACCTGTTACGAGGATGTTTGTCATAAGACCTAAGTCCTATTTCTCAGCATACACCCACAAGTGCCATCCCCACCTTGATGCAAGTCTCGCTTCGATCGAGCGAGGCAGGATTGATCCAACAATCGGAATCCAACGTTTGTTCAGAAAGAACGTCTTGACGTCGACTTTCTTGAAGTCTTTGAACAGCTCGCGCGCCTCCTCTCGAGAATAGACACGAGCCAATGGATTACCGGCGCCGTCAGTGTTTTGACTTAAGAACTGTTCAGAACTCAAGTATGAAGAGTCGGCCTTTAACTGCCGCGCGTGATTGCGTAACGAATCCTCCGGTTCACCTGTCAGCATTTGCACCAGCTTCACTCCGGTCTTCCACCTCAGCAAATGCACGCCAGCGCGCCGCAGCATCGATATGTTGACGCGGTAGTTATAGGAGTTGCGATGATAAAGCATAACTTCAGCACGACCACCTGGACGCAGGACGCGATGAATCTCACGAATCGCCGCGTCTATGTCCGGTGTGTGGTGTAACACTCCGTGTGAATAAACGAGATCGAATGAGTCGTTTGGAAAACTTAGTCGCTCCGCATCATCAGTTTGAAACGTGCCCGAAAGATTAAATAACTCAAAGCGTTTCTGCGCGAGTTCAATCGCTGCGTCTGTGAGATCAATACCAGTGTAGTCAGCACCAGCTTGAGCGAATTGCGCGCCGTCAGTCCCGAGACCACAGCCAATCTCAAGGACGCGCAATCCTTTTGTTGAAGCAAAGCCCGCAGCCGCAGGAATGTGCCACTCTTTCGTGTAGCGATGTTCTTCGACGAGTTCATAAAAACGACGCGACCCTGGCGATGCGTCGGCGAACTTCGTCCCGCAAGGATGCTCCTGCCAAAACTGGCGGACGCGTTCCTTGAGTTCTGCATTCGCACTGGTACTGAACATTGCTTGAAAACGTATAGGACCTATAGGACGGTATACGACCTATTTCACACTTACGATCTTATTAATGATCTTCGGATCGTCCGGCAGCAAACCTGACTTTGGTAATCGCGGCGTCAGCGTCCTCCAGTTTGGATCCATCGCAAACACTTTACGAAACAGCGGCAGCGATTCGTCGACTCGACCCATGTTCACCAAAGCCACTGCATGCCAATAGATCATCTCGGCATTATTCGGTACCAACTTCTCCGCCGCGCTGTATTCGCGCAAGGCACCTTCGTTGTCTTTCTTCTCCACGGCAAGGTCGCCTGCGTTCATGTGGTTGTATGCGCGTTGAAGGGTCACGAGCCTTCGCAGTTCTTTTAGCGGTTCAGGATTGTCGTCGACACGCAGATCGAAAGTGCGATCCTTCCAAGCCTGGCCTGTCGGTTTGCCCGTTACGACGATCAGCGCAGCGGACTGTCGTCCGCGAATGTCGCCGCCTGCGAGTTGTGCTGCATCGAGCGCCGCCATCATTCGATCCGCGAGATCCCCTTTTGTATTCTCGAATGCACGGGCCATCGCCGGCCAAACTTTGTCGTTCAACATGAGATTAGCTTGAACGGAGAAGTTGTTGCCGACGATGTGACCTGCGGCTTGAATATCATTCTTGCCGGTAAACGCATCGACGCGTCCTTGCGCGTCAATCATCGCCACTTGTCTGACCTCGCGCGCTTCATCTTTCGCTAAGAGTTCCTTCAAAGTGTCCGTCGCACTTCGACCCGAACGCATCAGGTCGAGCCCGTTCTTGCCATAACTCGGATCGACAAACGATTGCGTCGCGACAGCGCCAACACCGGCTTCGGCCCACGCGACAATAGATCCGACCGAAAACCAATGCGACTGAACTGCAACGCCAAGTTCGCCGGTCGCTGGATCGCGCGCGACGATCGAAAACGTGTGAACAGGTCGAGATGGTATCGGATCATTATTCGCTGACGTCTGTTTGGTGGGGAACGACAACAAGATCGTAACTACAACCATGAAGAACGCGAAGCCTCGCATATTGACCTCCAATGATAATCATTCACTCCGCTAGGAGTGAAAAGTTTATAGCTCGCACCTGTTATTGATCTCCAGCACGCGGTTCGGAGTGGGCGGAACTCAACTGCACGAAGAACAGTCGAGTTCGGTCCGCCCACTCCGAGCCGCGAGAAGCATTCTCGGTGATCCTGCCTATAAACATTTCACCCGTGCCGGGTCAAACGCCAGGATCGGACTCACGAAGCAAAAGGATAAATAGGAGTATTACGAACCACCCAGAACGATAGTAGAAGAAAAAATATTCCGTAGATAACTGACGGCGGCAGTCGGTTACGTACCGGTTCGGTCCCGCTTATCGCCCAGCCCGTGTGGCGGACAAGTAGGTACATCAAGATTGGGAGCGCGAAAAGAAGCAGAGGATTCAGCGCAAAAGCACTACCCACATGGCCATGGAGAAGTTGATGGAGCGCACGCGTGGAACCACAACCGGGACAAGCGAGTCCGGTCAGCGCGCGAAACATGCAGGCAGGAAAGAAACCTGACTTGCCTGGCTCAAAAATAAATGCGTAAACAGCAGCAGTCAGCACCGCAAGCCAAATTGCTGCCACGGTCATACGACGGGTTACCAATTCATTGGGCATCGGATCGCAAAGCTAACATGCAGGTGTCAGAGGGAGAAACTCTCGATGGAGCGGGTAGGGACGATCGGAGCGGGATGAAAAAGTCACTGGTCATATATCATTGCACATTTATCATTTGTTATTTGGTGCCTTACCAGGAACTTTGCCTACAGATGCAAATGATAATTGATAAATGTCCAATGATATATGACCAATGATTGGAACTAGAACCAGCCCTTCTTATTCTGAATATACGTTCTAACGAATTCTTCGTCTGACTTAGTGAGGTAGATGATTCCCTCTATTAATCCGATTACGCCGCCCGCGCCGCAAGTGATGACGGTAATCACAATTTGAATCAACCCTTCGGTCGTATACCCGAGAATAAACTTGTGAACGCCGAGGCTCCCGGCCACAATCCCCAGAATACCGGCAATGATCTTCTTGTCTGCGCCCATCTGCTTCCAGTCAGTCATTGCGCCAGGATTGACACCCTGCATTGGTTGATAACCGCTGGCTCCGCCGGGTACCGAAGTTAGCGGCGCCTGGCAGCTTGTGCAGTACTGGGCGCCTTCATCGTTGATTGCCCCGCATCTAGTGCAGTATCTAGTCATCTTATTAATGTCTCCCTCGAAATCAGGAATGAAATCAAGTAATCAAAGTGGGAATCGAGCGCGAGGCAGATTTGAGAGTCTGCCCCGCAACAGAATGGATTGCCGCCCGAATTAGGTGTTGCCGATAGCGCTTAATCCGACGCCCAGCAACATCAGAATTAAGTAGATGAGTCCGAGGCCCAAACCCAAACCGATTGAAATGTAGCTGAACAGTTTGGCTTTCTTGGAAGCATCCATTGCCCCTTGAATATCGCCGGAGGCAACCTTGCCGTTAACCTGCGCTGCAAAAATAATGGCGACAATCGCAAGGGGCCAGCAACAGAACACCGAAATGATCGCCGGAATCAAATAGTTTGGAACGGTTGTAGGCGTACTGGAAGACGCTGGGGGAGTCCATTGTTCAGACATTAAGTTTTCTCCTGGATCGACAGACTAAATTAGAAAGCGTTTGTGTTGCTCGTGAATCAGCTGGGATAACTCCCTGGTCCTCCGCCGGGGTAACCCCCTGGCCCTCCACCTGGGGCGGGAGGTGGTGGCGGCATCGCGCCGCCTTTGCGCTTCTCAAAGATTGGAATGCCAATAAGACCACCGATGGTCGCAAAAATGACGAGACAAACTGCCAGAATCAAACCATTAATGATTGCACCGGCTACGGTTTGACCCGCTGCAAATTGTTGGCGCATCATCTCGGCCTGATTTGGATCCATACTTTGCAGCCAGCCGAGAAGCACGCCGCTCATAGCGCTACCTATCAACAGACCCAGCGGAATGCCGATTACCAATGAAATAACCCCGCCAATCAATCCAGCCATCGCGCCGAGAATTGCACCATCGCCGACGCTCGCCGGTGTCGGAGAGTTTTTGACATATAAATAGGACGCGAGAGCGCCACCGAGTATTGCCCACAAACAGCAACAGACATTACCCAAACTCAAAATCGGGATAACGGAAAGCAGTCCCAGTACGACGCCACCTATAAGGGCAGGTTTCAGTTTGTCATTCATTGGATTTGTACTCTTCCACCGGACAGAGTTGGAATTAAATCAAACTTTAGATTGCTTGGATAGCGGGGTGGCACAATGCGCAGAATAACTAACAAACGGGCGACTGATTGTCAATGGAATTGCCGATATTTGTTGAACTTACGTCAGTAGTGTAGTCTCAAACGCGATGTACGAATTTGCAGTAACTCCAGCGGTCACGAATATACGTCGTCGCGGTGTTGAGATTACCGAAGTCACGCCTGAAAGCCTCGGCGCCGAGATCGAACTCGAACCCGGTGACCGTATTATTAAGGTCAACGGCCGAGTAGTGCGCGACTACCTGGATTTTCGTTTTCAAACAGCCGGCGAGACGGAACTGGTTCTCGACGTAAGAAAGAAATCCGGCGAGGACTGGCAGGTAGAACTTGAGCGCGATGAAGGTGAAGACTTCGGCTTCACGTTCGAGCAGATTGTTCCTCGTCAGTGCGCGAACGAATGTCTCTTCTGTTTCTGTAAAGGCAATCCTGACGACGCTCGTAAATCGTTGTTCGTTCGCGACGAAGATGTGCGGCTGTCTTTCCTTTACGGCAACTACACAACGCTCACCTCAATCACGGAAGACGAGATGCAGCGCATCATCGAGCAGCGTCTTTCGCCGCAGTACGTTTCTGTGCACGCTACCGATGTGAAGGTGCGTGCGTACTTATTAGGCGTCGATAATAAACGCGCTGACATCTCAACGCAGATGAACCGTCTACTGGATGCCGGCATTGAGGTGCACGCTCAAGTGGTCCTTTGTCCCGGCATTAACGACGAAGAGGTGTTACACAAGACGATCAACGATCTCGCATCCGAGTTTCCGCGCATCACAAGTGTCGCGATCGTTCCTCTTGGTCTAACCCGTTACAATACTGATGCGCGACTAACAGCGGTGACTCCGGAATTCTGTAGCCGCGTGATCGATCAGGTAAGCAAGATCCAGGAAAGTTTGCGCGCACGGATTGGAACCAACTTCGCACTCCTCGGAGACGAGATCTACTTGAGAGCTGGTAAACCGATCCCGAGTCGTTCGCATTACGGCGACTATCCTCAAATCGAAGACGGCGTCGGCATGGTCCGTTCATTCAAAGAACAGTTCGCGGCGACGACGAGAAGAATGCAGCGAAGAGGAATGCAGTTGGAACACCAACGCGGAACGATCGTAACTGGCACACTCTTCGCTCCAGTGCTTCGTCCGCTGATCGAAAGATTGAATGCAAAATTTGGTAGCGCACTTTCGGTAGCGGGAATTGACAACACCTACTTCGGCGGCGACGTCTCAGTCGCCGGTTTGTTAACCGGACAAGATCTGTTATCAGCTCGTGAAAGAATCAGTGGTGACTTCGTACTGATTCCTAAACAGATGTTGAAGAGCGATGAAGATGTAATGCTTGATGGTATGAAGTTGGACCAGGTACAAAAAGGAATCAGACTGCCGGTGCATCCTGTTGGTCTTGCAGATCTGCCGCGAGTGTTGTCTTCTCGTATTGCGTTGAATTAGTTGCAAGGCTCTTCGCAAAACTCTTCCGGAAAATGAGTGACGACAAAATCAACGCGTCTGCAACTGTCGCTAAAAAGATCCTCGACGTTGGTTGTGGTCAGAATAAGTTTCCGGGAGCAATCGGCATCGACGCAAATCCGCGATCGCATGCTGACGTGATCCACGACCTCGGAAACTTTCCTTATCCATTCGAAAGCGATCAGTTCGATGAGATCATTTGTCGGCACGTTATCGAGCACGTTCCTGATGTGCTTGGTTTTGTGAATGAGTTACATAGAATCACGAGATCTGGCGGTCGACTAAAAATTGTTACACCTCACTATTCAAATCCTGATTGGGCCACCGATCCAACACATCGCAATCACTTCAATAGTTACTCGTTTACATGCTTCATGCCGTCGTCGCCATTTCCGTTCTACACGCAAGCTGAGCTTCGACCACTGCGAACGCATGTGAGTCTGGCCAATCTCTGGCGCGCGATTGGTCTCGAAGCTTTAGTTAATTTAGACCAACGATCACCATCTCTTCGCTTCATTCGTAAGTTCTGGGAGTTCTATTTGTCGAGTGTAGTACGAGGCAAAGAACTGTCGTTTGAACTCGAAGTGATCAAGTAGCAACTGCCTGTTCCTTGAGCTCTGGATCCTCACGATTCCAATAATTTGAAGATAAATCCAGAAAACTGCAACAGCCCCTCGGTGGACTTGCACGATACGTACGAAATTTCGTAGGCTTTGGCGCGAAGCGGGTGCTGGACTAGCATTTGCTTAGCAATCTCGCAATTCGCTCGTTACGGTAACTGACGGGCAGTCCCATTCTTAACACAAAAAAGAAAGTTGGCTTGGTTCCTTCAAGGGACCGGCATGGTTCCCTTTCAGGGGGACGATCATTCGGGGCAGTGTTCCTCTTCTGCCTCGTTAGCGCAAAAACCATTTTGGAGGGTTACGTGATGACAAACGGTTTACGGAAGTACCTACCGCTACTCCTTGCCGTTGCTCTGAGCGTGGTTCCTGCTTTAGGTCAAACGGGCTCTACCGGCTCGCTTTCGGGCACCGTCGTTGACCAGAAGGGGGCTTACGTTGCAGGCGCTACGGTGGTGGTGAAGAACACCGCCACGAACCAGGAGTTTTCGACGCAGACTACTGACGAAGGCGCTTTTACGGTCTCGTCTTTGACAGCAGGCGT
>Ga0068862_100004764_pt1 | contig 11416 bp, 9 predicted proteins | sample KBSSwiS52_FD_66598 | JGI IMG/M metagenome (GOLD analysis project Ga0068862, IMG submission 66598) | Switchgrass rhizosphere microbial communities from Kellogg Biological Station, Michigan, USA - KBS Switchgrass S5-2 | ecosystem: Host-associated > Plants > Roots > Rhizosphere > Soil ... | reverse complement strand
GTCGACGCGAACGCCGATGGCGTCACCGTCGACAAGAAGGAGGACAAGATGGGTCAGCGGGCCTCGAACACCGCGACGATCTCCTTCAACGACGTCGAGGTGCCGGCCGAGAATCTGCTCGCCGAGGAAAACAAGGGCTTCAAACTGGCGATGATGACGCTCGACCGGACGCGTCCGGGCGTTGCCGCGATGGCAGTCGGGATCGCCCGCGCGGCGTTCGAGTTCGCGGCTGAGTACTCGAAGGAACGGGTCCAGTTCGGGGTGCCGATCGCGATGCACCAGGCGATCCAGTTCATGATCGCCGACATGGCGACCAAGGTCGACGCCGGCCGGCTCTTGACCTGGAACTCGGCCGTCCAGCTCGACCAGGGCCAGCGCAACACGCTGCGCTCCTCAGAGGCCAAGCGTTTCGCCGCCGACTCGGCGATGGAGGTCACCACCGACGCCGTCCAGGTCTACGGCGGCTACGGCTTCATCAAGGAGTACCCGGTCGAGAAACTGATGCGCGACGCGAAGATCATGCAGCTCTACGAGGGGACCAGCCAGATCCAGCGTCTGGTGATCGCCAAAGAGGTGCTGCTGCCGCGCCAGATCGAGGAGCGGACGCCGGAGGCCGAGGAGAAGGCCGCCGACGCCGCCCGTGATTCGCAATCCGAGCAGGCAGCGGCTACCGTCTGATCCATGAGCACCGCCGTCGAGAGCGCCGCCGAGGGAAAGGCGGCGCGTTCGGCGGCAAGTCGCTCCAGCCACGCCGGCTTCGCGGCACCGGCCGATCGTGAGGATCCGGTCGCGATCCTCGAGCGCCAGGCGGAGTCGCGCGTCCCCGATCTCGTGCCGATCCGCTACGGGCGGATGGCGGCCTCGCCCTTCGCCTTCTTCCGCGGCGCGGCCGCGGTGATGGCGGCGGACCTGGCGCGGACCCCTGTGTCGGGGCTGCGCGTGCAGGCCTGCGGCGACGCCCACCTCTCCAACTTCGGCGCCTTCGCGGCGCCCGACCGCCGCCTCATCTTCGACCTCAACGACTTCGACGAGACGCTGCCGGGGCCGTGGGAGTGGGACGTCAAGCGGATGGCGGCGAGCTTCGCAATCGCCGCCCGCGAACGCGGCTTCAAGCCGCGCCAACGCGAGGCGGCGGTGGAGCGAGCGGTGCGCACCTACCGCGAGGCGATGCGCGAATTCGCCTCGCTCGGCAACCTCGAGGTCTGGTACTCGCGGCTCGACGTCGAGGAAGCGATCCAGGAGGTGACGCAGGAGGAAGCGGCGGGGGTCTCCGCCGCCGAGGTGGCGCGACTGAAAAAGGGGGTGGCCAAGGCGCAGTCGAAGGACAGCTTGCGCGCACTGGACCGCTTGACCGAAGAAGTCGACGGGCAGATCCGCTTCCGCTCCGAACCGCCGATCCTGGTCCCCGGCGAGCAGCTCGTCCCGGCTGCCGACGGCCGCCCGATCCTCGAGATGCTGAAAGGCGTGGTGGCCACTTACCGCGAGTCGCTCGGCCCCGAGATGAGAGTCCTCTTCGATAGCTACGAGTTCCGCGAGATCGCTCGCAAAGTCGTCGGCGTCGGCAGCGTCGGCACCCGCGCCTGGGTGATCCTGATGACCGGGCCCGGCGACCGCGACCCGCTCTTCCTGCAGGCGAAGGAGGCCGAGGCCTCGGTGATGGAGCCCTACGTCGGCGCCAGCGAGTGGCCCAACCACGGCCAGCGGGTGGTCGAGGGCCAGCGGCTGATGCAGGCGGCAAGCGACATCTTCCTCGGCTGGTGCGGGGCGACCGGGCTCGATGGGCGCGAGCGCGACTTCTACGTGCGCCAGCTCTGGGACTGGAAGCGCTCGGCCGACGTCGAACGGCTCTCACCCTCGGGGCTCGAGGTCTACGCGCGAATCTGCGGCTGGACCCTGGCCCGGGCGCACGCGCGCTCCGGCAACCGCTTCGCGATCGCCAGCTACCTCGGTGGCGGCGACAGCTTCGACCGGGCAATCTGCTCCTTCGCTGCCGACTACACCGAGCAGAACCTGAAGGACCACCAGGGTCTGCTCGACGCGATCGACTCCGGCCGCGTCACCGCCGAGGACGCCTGAGCGCCCCCGGCGGTTCGACCGCTCAGCCGGTGGTGCGGTTGCGGTAGGCGCGGAGCGTCAGTGGCACCGTCACCGCCAGCACCACCAGGCACCAGAGGACCGAGGCGAGCACCGAGTGCTCGAGCGGCCAGGCGGAGCCGTCGGGGATCGCCGTCGGGTTGCCGAATAGGGTTCGAATCCCGGCCGACCAAGCGCTGATCGGGTTGTATTCGGCGAACTGGCGCAGCCCGTCGGGCAGGCCAGAGACCGGGACGAAGGTGTTGGCGACGAAGGTCAGCGGGAAGACCGCGACGAAGGCGATTCCCTGCACCGCGTCCGGGGTCCGGACGACGACGCCGACCAGCGTCCCCAGCCAGATCATCGCGATCGCCAGCAGGAGCAGCAGCCCGAACCCGGCGACCGCTTCGAGCGGCGTCGAGGAAATCCCCCAGCCGACGATCAGGCCGCTGCCGACCATGATCGCGACCGCCAGGACGGTGGCCGAGAACTCGGCGGTGAGGTGGCCGAGCAGGAAGGCCGGGCGCGACATCGGCAGCGAGCGGAAGCGGTCGATGATCCCCTCGCCGAGGTCGGTCGCCATCGAGACGCCAGGGCCCATCATCCCGAAAACCAGGGTCTGCACCAGGATGCCGCCGATCAAATATTCGTGGTAATCGCCGCCGCCCGGCACGTGGATCACATTGCCGAAGACGAAGGCGAACAGCAGCACGAACATCAGCGGCTGCAGGGTGACGTCGAAGAGCTTCTCGGGGATCTGGCGGATGTGGGCGAACTGGCGCTTGGCGAGCACGACCGCGTCGCTGGCGAGCCAGCGCAGCCGTGCCGGACCGGCCGGGGTGCGCGGCAGGGTCGCGGAGATCGACTCGGCGTTCATCCGTTTACCTCTTTCTGGTCGTCGGTTGCGGTGGGCGGGGCCGCGTTGGCGGCGCGGGGGCCGGTGAGCGAGAAGAAGACGTCGTCGAGCGTCGCTTCGCGGCGGCGGACGTCGTGGGCGTCCACCCCGGCCTCCTCGAGGGCGCGGACGACCTCGATCAACCGGGTCGATTCGCTCGCCGGCGCAGTCACCAGCAGTTCCTCGGCGTCGACCTCGGGGGCGCCGGCGGCGACCCGCTCGAGCGCCGTCGCCGCCGCCGGCAGCTCGGTCTCGGCGTCGACGCTGACGACGACCCGTTCGCCGCCGTGGCGCGCCTTCAGCTCGGTTGGCGAGCCGGTGGCGGCGACCCGGCCGTGGTCGAGGAGGACGACGTCGTCGGCGAGCCGGTCCGCCTCCTCCAGGTACTGGGTGGTGAGGATCAGGGTCCTGCCGCCGCTGACCAGCTGCCGCAAGAGGCTCCAGAGCTGGTTGCGGCTTTCCGGGTCGAGGCCGGTGGTCGGCTCGTCGAGGAACAGGACCGGCGGCGAGGCGACCAGGCTGGCGGCGAGGTCGAGCCGACGGCGCATGCCGCCGCTGTACTCGCGGACCAGCTTCTTGCCGGCGTCCTCGAGCTCGAGCTGCTCGAGCAGCTGGGCGGCGCGACTGCGGGCGACCTTGGCGGGCAGGTGGTAGAGACGGCCGATCATCTCGAGGTTGGCGGCGCCGCTCAGCAGCCCGTCGACGGTCGCCGCCTGGCTGGTCAGCCCGATCCGTTCGCGGACCTCGGCCGGCTGCTCGATCACGTCGAAGCCGGCGACGCTGGCGCTGCCCTCGGTTGGGGCGGCGAGGGTGGTGAGGATTCGGATCGCGGTCGTCTTGCCGGCGCCGTTGTGGCCGAGTAGGCCGAGCACCGAGCCGGAGGGGACCGCCAGCTCGAATTCGCGGAGCGCCCATTGCTCGCCGTAGCGCTTGCCGAGCCCGGTGGCGACGACGCTCGCATCTGATTGCAGAGTTGGATTCATTTCGTACCTCGTACGTTGTTGTAGTACGGCGTACGAGCGAGCTTAGCAGTACGATGTACGAAATGTCGCCGCGGTCGAAACAGAGCTCTGAGGAGCAGCGCGCCGAGCGGGCCGAGCGCGCGGCCGAGCGGGCCGCCGAGAAGGTCGAACGGGCGACCGAGCGGGCCGCGCGCGAGGTCGAGCGGGCGCGCCAGCAGGTTGAGCGCGGCCGCGACATGGCGGGGGAGGCGCTGATCTGGTTCCGCGACGAACCGGCTTCCCGCCGTCCCGCCCACACTCGCGCCGACATCGCCCGCGCCGCGATCGAGATCGCCGACTCCGAAGGCTTCGACGCGGTCTCGATGCGCCGCGTCGCCCAGCGGCTCGGCGCCGGCACGATGACCCTCTACCACTACGTCCGCAACAAGGACGAGCTGATCAGCCTGATGACCGACGCGATCATGGGCGAGGTCCTGGTCCCCGAGGACGAGCTGTCAGACGACTGGCGCACGGCGCTGACCCAGATCGCGACCCGCACCCGGGACATCTTCGCCCGCCACCACTGGGTCTTCGAGCGCTTCGGCGATGGCCGGCCGGGTCCCAACGGCATGCGCCACTTCGAGCAGTCGCTGGCTGCGGTCTCCTCGCTCGGGCTCGATCGTGACGAGACCTTCGACCTGATCGGCCAGGTCGACGACTACGTCTTCGGCTACGCCCTGCGCGAGCTGCAGGAGCGCGAAGAGCACGAGCGCGGCTGGCCGGACGAGGTGGTCGAATTCCTCCAGCGCGAACTCGACACCGGTCGCTACCCGCTGATCAGCCAGTTCTTCGGCAACGACGCCGACGCCGGCATCTCCGAAGTGATCGAGCTGATCAACAGCGAGGGCCGCTTCGACCGCGGCCTCAAACGCCTGCTCGACGGCATCGAAGCCAACCTCCCCGACGCCAAGCGGCGCTAGACCGGCCGCGGTGCGGCGTCGCCGCGCTTCGCTGCCTTCGCCCGTTTGATTTTGTCGAGCTCGACCTTGCGCAAGCGCACCGACTCGGGGGTGATTTCGACGCACTCGTCGGCGCGCAGGAACTCCAGCGAGGCTTCCAGCGAGAGCCGGGTCGGCGGCGCCAGCCGGACCAGCACGTCGGCGCTCGCGGCCCGCATGTTGGTCTGCTGTTTGGCCTTGGTCGGGTTCACGTCGAGGTCGTCGGAGCGGGCGTTCTCGCCGATGACCATTCCTTCGAAGACTTCCTCGCCCGAGCCGACGAAGAGCGTGCCGCGGTCCTGCAGGCTCATCAGCGAGTAGCCCGCGGTCTGGCCGCGACGGTCCGCCACCAGCGAGCCGGTCTGCCGCGTCCGCAGCTCCCCCGCCCACGGCTCCCAGCGGTCGAAGACGTGGTGCATGATCCCGCTGCCGCGGGTCTCGGTGAGGAACTCGGTGCGGAAGCCGATCAGGGCGCGGGCCGGCACCAGGTAGTCCATCCGCACCCAGCCGGTGCCGTGGTTGCCCATGTGCTCGAGCCGCCCTTTGCGCCCGGCGATCATCTGCGTCACCACGCCGACGTGCTCCTCGGGCACGTCGATCGCCAGCCGCTCGACCGGCTCGTGGACTTCGCCTTCGATCTCGCGGGTCACCACCCGCGGCTGCCCGGCGGTCAGCTCGAAGCCCTCGCGCCGCATCATCTCCAGCAGCACGACCAGCTGCAGCTCGCCCCGCCCCTGCACCTCCCAGGCGTCGGGACGGTCGGTGTCGTGGACCCGGATCGAGACGTTGCCGACCAGCTCCTGGTCGAGTCGCGCCCGGATCTGCCGTGCGGTCAGCTTGTTGCCGCCCTGGGTCCCGGCCAGCGGCGAGGTGTTGATCCCGACCACCACCGAGAGCGAGGGCTCGTCGACGCTGATCACCGGCAGCGGCCGCGGGTCGTCGGGGTCGGCCAGCGTCTCGCCGATCGTCACCTCTTCCATCCCGGCGACGGCGATGATTTCGCCCGGCCCGGCCTGCTCGGCGCTGACCCGCTCGAGCCCCTCGGTCACGTACAGCTCGGAGACATTCGCCCGCTGGATCGAGCCCTCGGCACGGCACCAGGCAATCGGCTGGCCGGAGCGGATGGTCCCCTCGTGGACCCGGCAGATCGCCAGCCGCCCCACATAAGGTGAGGCGTCGAGGTTGGTGACGTGCGCCTGCAGCGGCGCCCCCTCCGTGTAGGTCGGCGCCGGAATCCGCTCGTGCATCAGATTCAGCAGCGGCTGCAGGTCGCTCCCCTCAACCCCCTCCTCGAGCGCGGCCCAGCCTGCTTTCGCGTTGGTGTAGACGATCGGGAAGTCGATCTGCTCGGAGTCGGCGTCGAGCTCGATGAACAGCTCGTAGACCTCGTCGACGACCTCGCCGATCCGAGCGTCCGGCCGGTCGACCTTGTTGACGACGAGGATCACCGGCAGTTTCGCCGCCAGCGCCTTGCGCAGCACGAAGCGCGTCTGCGGCAGCGGCCCCTCCGAGGCGTCGACCAGAAGCAGCGCCCCGTCGACCATCGTCAGCGCCCGCTCGACCTCGCCGCCAAAGTCGGCGTGGCCCGGCGTGTCGACGATGTTCAGCTTCACCCCGTCGTGGTGGATGGCGGTGTTCTTGGCGAGGATCGTGATCCCCTTCTCGCGCTCGAGGTCCATCGAGTCCATCACCCGCTCGGCGACCTCCTGCCCCTTGCGGAAGGTGCCGGTCTGCCACAGCATCGCGTCGACCAGGGTCGTCTTGCCGTGGTCGACGTGGGCGATGATCGCGATGTTTCGAAGGTCGTCTCGGGTCTGAGTCATGCGAATTGGAGAGGGTAGAGAGTGGCGCCGCCCGGCCCCTCCACGGGGCACAGCAAAACGAAGCCCGCACGAGGCGGGCTTCGCGACAGATCTGAAGAGCGGTTGGCTAGCTCGTCTGCTGGACGCTCGCGGCGGCCGGGCCCTTGGGGCCTTCTTCGGACTCGTAGCTCACTTTGGAACCCTCGGTCAGGCTCTTGAAGCCCTCTCCGAGGATCGCGCTGTGATGGACGAAAACGTCCTTCGAGCCGTCATCGGGCGTAATGAACCCGTAGCCCTTGTCGTCGCTGAACCACTTGACAGTTCCGGTCGGCATGCATTGCCTCCACTTCGTGTGCTGCGAACCCAGAGGATGCATGGAAGCAACGACTGCGAGCGCTACGCACAAACTTCGCCGGTTACCCGGCCTTGACGCTGGGCACGGTAGCAGGATCGCCGGCCTCTGCGTGTGAAATTTGCCGTACCGAGTCTCGCGCCGTCCGCCTTCGAATCTAGCTTTGCCGTGTGCGCTTCCTCGACCGCGTCGATCGCGAGGCGATTCCGCAGCTGCTGGCCCACGACGAGTACTTCTGGCTCGACATCGACGAACCGGGAGAGGAGGAGGTGGAGTTCCTCGCCGAGACCTTCCACTTCCACCCGCTGGCGCTCGAGGACATGCGCAAGCGCGGCCAGCGCCCGAAGCTCGAGGACTACGACGAGTACGTCTTCCTCGTCTACTACGGAGCCGGCGAAAAGGCGGGAGCGGAGGGCGAGGTCGAGCTGCAGGAGGTGCACGCCTTCATCAGCGGCGGCTACATCGTCACCTCGCATGCCGGCCCGATCGAAGCCCTCGCCGAAGCGCGCCAGCGGATGAAGGCGCAGCCGCCGCGCTCCGAGCAGTTCGTCGTCTACCGCGTCCTCGACGGCCTCACCGACAGCTTTTTCCCGGTGCTCGAACGGCTCGACGACGAGCTCGAACGGCTCGACGAAGAGATCTTCGACGAACCCTCGCCGGCCCACCTCGAGCGGATCACGCAGCTGCGGCGGCAGCTGGTCGAGCTGCGCCGGGTGGCGACCCCGCAACGCGACCTGCTCGCCCGCGGCACCGACGACATCCTCGAAATCCCCGGCCTGCAGGCCGACTCGCGCGAATACTTCCGCGACATCTACGACCACGCGATCCGCATCTCCGAGCAGATCGACTCCTTCCGCGACCTGCTCTCCGGCAGCCGCGACGCCTACCTCTCGACCGTCTCCAATCGCCTCAATCAGATCACCACCCAGCTGACCGTGGTGGCGACGATCTTCCTGCCGCTCTCCTTCCTGGTCGGTTTCTTCGGTCAGAACTTCGGATGGATGGTGCGGAACATCAGCAGCCAGGCGGACTTTCTTGTGTTTGGTGTTGGGAGTGCCGTCATTTCGCTCGTCATCCTGCTCGTCTGGTTCCGCCGCAGCTCGTTTATTTGAACGAGGTGTCGATAATGGGTGGGTGACCGCAGCTCGCCGGACCCTGCCCGCTGCGCTGTCGGCCTGCGTGCTTGCGGCTCTGGCCGCGCCGGCGCCCGCTCCCGCCGCCGCGCTCGGCGGCGGCCCGCTCTCGCCGGACCTGGCGACCTTGGCCGAACCCTCGGTGCGCGCCCTCTCGAACCGGGCCCAGGCGGAAGAGCTCGACGTGCCGCCCACTGGCCCGGGCAGCCTCGTCCGCGAAGGTGGCGCCGTCGTCGTCAACGTCGGTTTCGAAGCGGAAGCGCTGGACCGGCTGCCGGCGCTGCGCGAAGCCGGCGCCGAAGTTCTCGCCGCCAGCGGTCTCTACCAGTCCGTCACGGTTTCGGTCCCACCGGCGGACTTGCGAGCCCTGGCGCGGGTTCCGGGCGTCGCCTCGGTGACCGCGAGCCCGGCGCCCGTCGTTCATGCCGCGGGCGGTTGCGAAGGCGGCTCGGTGATCTCCGAGGGCGTCGAACAGCTACGTGTCCCCGCCGCCCGCGAAGCCTTCGGGCTGCGCGGGGCGGGAGTCACGGTCGGCATCCTCTCCGACTCCTACAACACCGCCACCGAAGAAGCCTTCAGCAGCGCGCCGATCGCAACCCACGCTGAAGAAGATGTGAAATCGAACGACCTCACCGGGCCGCTCGCGACCTGCAGCGGTCAGCAGACCGCGGTCAACGTCATCGACGAAGCGCCGCAGTCGCTCGCCGGCCAGGTCAGCGACGAGGGCCGGGCGATGGCCCAGATCGTCCACGACATCGCACCCCACGCCGGCCTCGCCTTCGCCACCGCCTTCCGCAGCGAACTCTCCTTCGCTCAGAACATCGAAACACTCGCCAAGCCGGTCGCCGAAGGCGGCGCCGGGGCGAAGGTGATCGTCGATGACGTCTCCTACTTCGAAGAGCCGTTCTTCCAGGACGGTCCGATCGCCAACGCGATCGCCAAAGTCAGCTCGGAGGGGGTGACCTACCTGACCGCCGCAGGCAACGAAAACATCTTCGAAGGGACCCACGAAATCGCCTCCTGGGAAGCGCCGGCGTTCCGCGACGCCGCCAGCTGCCCGACCGCGGTGCAGAACGAACTGACGAGCAAAGGCTTCACGCCGCAGTGCATGGACTTCGACCCCGAACCCAAACCTGAACCCGCTGACGAAGACAACTCCTTCGGCTTTACGGTCAAAGGGGAAGGCGAAGTGATCGTCGACCTGCAGTGGGCGGAACCGTGGAACGGCGTCCACGCCGACCTCGACACCTACCTGATGTCCGGCGGCCAGATCATCGAAAAGAAAAAAGAAGACAACCCGGGCGTGCTCAACAAGCCGGTCGAGTGGTTCCGCTGGAAAAACACGAAATCCACCCCCCAGGAAGTTTCGCTTGTGATCAATCGCTGCACGGGCACCTGCAACCCGCAGGCGGAAGCAGCGGCGATGCCGCGGCTGAAGTTCATCCTGATCGGCGGCGTGACCAAAACCGACTACCCGAGCTCTTTCAAAGGCGACGTTGTCGGGCCGACGATCTACGGCCACGCCGCGTCGAACAGCGCGATCACGCTCGGCGCCGTCCGCTACTCGAGCGAAACCGAACCGGAGAAATACTCCTCGCGCGGGCCCGCCAAACACTTCTTCGAACCGGTTGCGGGGAAAACCGCCGCTGCCGCGATTCCCGAACAAGTGATCGCCAAGCCGGACGTCGCCGCCACCGACTGTGGTGCCACCACCTTCTTCGCCCAGTTCACCTCGGGCGCTTGGCGCTTCTGCGGAACCTCGGCGGCCGCGCCCCACGCAGCGGGGATCGCGGCGCTGATGGTGCAGGGGGCGGGCGCTGGCCCGGCGCAGATCGCCGAAGGGCTGAAGAAATCGGGCCGGACGGTCGGGATCTTCGGCGCCAACTCGGTCGGCGCCGGCCTGATCGATGCCGACAAAGCCTTGAAAGAAGTGGGGGCGACGCCGACTACCGCCGACCCGCCGAGCGTCACCGTGCCGCCGATCGAACCGGAACCCAAACCGGAACCCAAACCGGAACCCGAAATCCCCACCAACCCGCCGACCAACCCGCCGACCAACCCGCCGACCACGCAGACGCAGACCGAACCCAAGACGCCGCCCGCGACCTCGATCAAGACTCACCCGCCCAAGCTGGTCCGCACCAGCAAGGCGCTCACCCGCGTCGTCTTCCGCTTCGCCTCCGAACCGGCCGGAGCCACGTTCCGCTGCCAGTTCGACGGCTCGCCCTGGCGCGCCTGCGCGGCGACAGTGAAGCGCTGGTTCGGGCTCGGGCAGCACGTCGTCCGGGTGCAGGCGATCAGCGCCGACGCGGGCGCCGACCCGACCGCCGAGGTGTACCGGTTCAGGGTCGCTCGGAGCGCTCAAGCTGATCAGAACGGCCAGCGGACTCCGCGGCGCTGACGTCCGCGGCGGCTTCGCGCCCGGCCTGGCGCCGCACGATCCAGTGGCCGAGCGCGAGCAGGACGAGGATCAGGATTGCGCTGCCGAAGACCAGCGGATCGGTGAGCGAGAGCCCTTCCAGCCTGGTGCCGAAGTAGACGGCGAGGGCGGTGATCGGCATGTAGCCGACCAGCGTCGTCCACATGAATCGCCAGAGCGGCACCCGCGCGGCGCCGGCCGCATAGCCAGCGAGGCTGAAGGGGACGATCGGGATCAGCCGCACCGCCAGCAGCAGGGTGACGCCGCCGCGCTCGATCATCCCCTCGATCCGCTCGAAGCGCTCGGCGCCGAACCAGCGGTCGAGAAGCGGCCGCGCGACGCTGCGCCCGAAGGCCCAGCAGAGGAACGCCGAGGCCATCCAGCCAACCGTGACCAGGAGGATCGCCTCCCAGAAGCCGTAGGCGAAGCCGGCGGCGGCATTGATGATCTCGGCCGGGTAGGGGACGACGGTGTGGATCAGGGTCAGCGCCAGGATCAGCAGGTGACCGCCGAAGCCGAGGCTGTTGATCTGGGTCCGGACCTCGTCGGTGTCGCCCTGGACCGCGGCTTCGAAGGCGCGCCGAAGCTCCGGCACGAGGAGGACGATCGCCGCCAGGAAGGCGATGCCGGCGATCGTCAGCCCGATCTCGGCCCAGGGCAGACGAGGACGAGCGCGTTCCACTCCTCAAAGGTAGAGCTGTCAGCCGTCCCGCAAGCGGGCCGCCAGGCCCGAGTGGCGGCCGCCGCCGTCGTCGCGGCGCACGGCGCCGGCCAGCGCGGCGCGGTCGCCGACCAGCACGCAG
>Ga0068862_100004763_pt1 | contig 11422 bp, 11 predicted proteins | sample KBSSwiS52_FD_66598 | JGI IMG/M metagenome (GOLD analysis project Ga0068862, IMG submission 66598) | Switchgrass rhizosphere microbial communities from Kellogg Biological Station, Michigan, USA - KBS Switchgrass S5-2 | ecosystem: Host-associated > Plants > Roots > Rhizosphere > Soil ... | reverse complement strand
CCCTGCACCTCACCGTTGATGATCACGTGCGCGGCATGCACACGGCCGATCACGCGGGCACGTTCGCTGATCACCACGACGCTCGGCTTGGCGTCGTCGGCAACGACATCACCGTGCACTTCGCCGTCGATGCGCAGGCCATCGGCGAACCGGATCTCACCTTGCAACACCGAACCTTCGCCGATCAGGGTGCGGATCGGAGGCTGTGTCTTCTTGCTGTTGAACATGCTCGAACCCTCCAAAGACTTCATGTCTTGCGGTTGACGACCTAGAGCTTGACAGTCTGCGTGGCGCGCACGCCGCCCGCCTGATCCATCACCTTGACTTGCACTGTCTTGACGACCGCCGCTTCAGGGTACTCCAGCAGACCCTCGACGCGCGCATATTGCTTTAGCTGCAGCGGCTTGGCACCACCGGGCATCGGCAGGCTCCAGGGTCGCCCATCCACGGTACCCTCCAGCGTCAACTCGTAACGGCCGCTGAACTCGCTCAGCGCCTTGCCGTTTTGCATCACCAGCATCTGATAGCGCAACTGCCCCGGCGCGCGGGCTTCGGCCTGCAAGGCACGCACGGCGAGCTTGTCGGTGCCAGACGGCGGGAACATGCGCTCGAAGAAGCCCAAATCGCCCTTCAATGCGAAGTGCTCGGTTTCCAGCTGTTTGAGTTGCTGCACCAGACGCTCCTGGGCGACGCGCTCGGCCTTCAGCAGGCTTTCGGCGGTATTGGCCACCGACTGGGACTTGTCGCGGTCTTCGCGCAACTGTTGCACCTCGACACGCAAACGCAAGAGTTCTTCCTTGGCGTCGCGCTCGAGGCCCGCGATGTCCTTGCCGAACTCGAACGCCCACAGGCCGATCGCTGCCGAGAAGCCGAACACCAGTGCGATCACCGCCCAGCGCAGCGGCCATGGCAGGTGCCGCGTGACGATGACGCGCGGCGCGCTGACGCTGAGACGGCGGCGAAACAACTTCCAGCGCATGCGTGAGTGACGGGCCCTGAAACGAACGAGGCCGCATGGTAGCGGCCTGTGTTCGTGCGCTGCGGCGCGAAATGCGCGGTTAACGCTTGCTGAATTGCTTGCGACGGCGCGCGCCGTGCAATCCGACCTTCTTGCGCTCGACCTCGCGCGCATCGCGGGTCACGAAGCCCGCGCGGCTCAGGTCGGGCTTGAGGGCCGAGTCGTAGTCGATCAACGCGCGCGTGATGCCGTGGCGCACCGCACCGGCCTGGCCCGACTCCCCGCCGCCGTGCACGTTGACCTGGATGTCGAACGCGCCGTCGTTGTTGGTGAGCATCAGCGGCTGCTTGACCACCATGATGGAGGTCTGGCGGCCGAAATATTGATCGACCGGCTTGCCGTTGACGGTGATCTCGCCCTTGCCCTTCTTGAGAAACACACGCGCCACCGACGACTTGCGCCGGCCCGTGCCGTAGTTCCAATTGCCGATCATCGTGTGTCCCTCAGATCTGCAGCGCGCGCGGCTGCTGGGCGGTGTGCGGGTGCGATGCGCCGCCGTACACCTTGAGCTTCTTGATCATTGCGTAGCCGAGCGGGCCTTTGGGCAGCATGCCCTTGACGGCCTTGGTGAGGGCGCGATCCGGGTGTTTGGCCTGCATGTCCTTGAACGTCACCGAGGTGAGGCCGCCCGGGTAACCCGAATGGCGGTGGTACATCTTCTGCTCGGCCTTGTTGCCGGTGACGCGGATCTTGGACGCGTTGACGACGATGATGAAATCGCCGGTGTCGACGTGAGGCGTGTAAATGGCCTTGTGCTTGCCACGCAGTCGGAGTGCCACTTCGCTGGCAACACGTCCGAGCACCTTGTCGGTGGCGTCGAGCACAAACCACTCGTGCTTCACTTCGGCCGGTTTGGCGCTGAAGGTCTTCATGAGGGTCTCTTTCGCTGGGTGCGCGCCGCCTGCGCGCTGACGTTCTGCGGCTGGAATCAGGGCCGGGCTCTCGGGGCGCTGCTTGTGCTTGCAGCCTCTCGATCGCCCTCTCGGCCAAGACGCCAGGCGCCGGCGGAAAAGCCGCGAAGTATAGCCGAGCATCACCACTCGCGGCCCGGTGCCAAGACCGGTCGGGTGACAGGCCTTGCTGCACTGCGCTACGATGACGCCTAAGGGAAAACCCTAGACATGATCGAAGCACCTCCAGTCGCGCCCCCGCTCCATCCGAGCTCACCCACTCCGCCCGCACGCGTCGCCCCCACCTGGGTGCCGATCCGGTCGCTGGCGGATCGTCATCGCGACCGCATCCTGGCCCACTTGCTGGCGTTGCCGACCCGCGACCGCTACCTGCGCTTCGGTTTCGCCGCTTCGGATGCGCAGATCACGCAATACGTCGAGCACCTGAACTTCGAGCGCAGCGAGGTGCTCGGTATCTTCAGTCGCCGCCTGCGTCTGCTCGCAATGGCGCATCTGGCCTACCTCCCGCCCGAACCGGGCCAGCCCCAGGCGCGCGCCGAGTTCGGCGTCTCGGTGGCGGCCAACGCACGGGGGCGCGGCTACGGGAGCCGCTTGTTCGATCTGGCCGTGCTGCATGCGCGCAACCGCGGCGTGCGCGTGTTGGTGATCCACGCGCTGAGCGAGAACACGCCGATGCTCAGGATCGCTCACAACGCCGGTGCGCAGGTGGTGCGCGAAGGCAGCGAGGCACAAGCCCTGCTGAAGCTGCCGGCCGACTCGGTGGCCTCACACGTCGAGCAGTTGGTGGAAACCAGTGCTGCCGAATGGGACTACCGCCTCAAGCTGCACGCCGATCGCGTCGAGCGACTGCGGCGGCGGCTGGCGGACTTGGCCGCGGTTGATGGCGCTCAAGCCGAAACGCCGCAAGATCCGTCCACCTGACGCGCGCGCCGCATCACAATCGCCGCAGCCCGCAAGCAGAGGGGACGGTGCGACTTCTCGCACCGGTTAACATCACGCACAACATGCAGCAGACGCTCCCCTGGATCGTGGCCCTGGTGGCCGTGGCGGTGCTGGCCCCAGCGGTGGTGTGGTTTGCTCTGCGACCACGCATTCCGAAGACGGCGCCGCTGCCCGCGGAGTGGAACCTGTCGGCGCGGCCGGTGTTCAGTACCGATGAGCGCCGCGTGTACCGCCAGTTGCGCGAAGCGCTGCCGCATCACATCGTGCTGTCCAAGCTGCCGCTGGTGCGCTTTTGCCAGCCCACAGATCCGCAGGAAGTGCGTTTCTGGTACGAGTTGCTCGGCGCGATCCACGTCACCTTCGCAGTCTGCAGCGCCAACGGGCGCGTGCTGGCCGCCATCGACCTCGACACCGATCGCGGCAATTCGCGCCGTGTGATGCAGATCAAGCAGGCGGTGCTGGCCGCCTGCCGGGTGCGCTACCTGCGCTGTCCAGTGGACCACCTGCCCTCGATTCCCGAGTTGCAGTTGCTGGTGCCGCAAAGCGCCGCCGCGTCGCGTGGCCCGCAACCGGCAGCGCCGCCCGCCCATCCGCGCCGCGAGGTGGCCACCGTCAATGCGTCGAGTCGTCGGCGCGACCGCGCCACACTGTGGCAGGACTCCAATTTCTTCCAGGACTCGTTCTTCGCGCCCGACAACCGCAGTGAGTCGACCTCAGGCACCAGCGAGTTCGGCGGGCTGGGCGGCAACGAGCGCACGGGCGTCGAGGTGCATGAAGGGCCCCCGACCGAGCCGCCCACCGAGCCGCCGCCCGAAGGGGCCGTGGTGATCGAACCGCCGCGCTTCTCGACCACGACGACGCGCCACTGAGCGGCGCATGAGCCGCCGGGCCGCTCCCAAGGCGAATGCCGGAGCGCGCAGCGCGAGGGCTCTCTGGTAGCCCGATGCGCCACCCATCGACCCATCCCTACGAGCGACTGACGCCGCAGCACGTGCTCGACGCGCTGCAAAGCGCCGGCCAGCGCGGCGACGGCCGCATCCTGCAGCTCAATTCGTACGAGAACCGCGTGTTCCAGGTGATGCTGGAAGACGGCACGGCTCTGGTGGCCAAGTTCTATCGGCCCGCGCGCTGGAGCGATGAGCAGATTCTCGAAGAGCATCGCTTCGCGCTGCAACTCGCCGATGCCGAGATTCCGGTGATCGCGCCCATGGTGCTGCGGCGCGACCCCGATGCCCCGATCGACGCGTTGCGCTGCATCGGCGATCCGCCGACGCTCGCCATCTGGGCCGATGGCGACGCGGTGTTCCGCCTCGCGGCCTATGCGCGGCGCTCGGGCCACGGCCCCGAGCTCGACGATCCGCAGGTGCTGCAGTGGCTCGGGCGCTTCGTCGGGCGGCTTCATGCAGTGGGCGCCGCCGAGCCGTTTGTCACCCGGCGCCGCATCGACGCGCAGACCCACGGGCATCAGGCGCTGCAACGGCTGCTCGATGGCGAGGCACTGCCGCAAGCGCAGGCCGACGCATTCGAAGCGGCCGCACAGCACGCGCTCGCGGCGGTCGAGCGCGCCTACGCCGCAGCCGGTGACTTCACGACGCTGCGCCTGCACGGCGACTTCCACCCCGGCAACATCCTGTGGCGTGACGAGGGGCCGCACATCGTCGACCTCGACGATTGCTGCAGCGGCCCGGCCATGCAGGACCTGTGGATGCTGCTGTCCGGCTCATCTGAATCGATGCGGACCCAGCTTCTGCACGTGCTCGAAGGCTATCGCGCGTTCAGGCGCTTCGATGCGCGCGAGCTGGTGCTGATCGAGCCGCTGCGCACGCTGCGCATGCTGCACCACAGCGCGTGGCTGGCCGAGCGCTGGAGCGACCCGGCATTCCCGGCCGCGTTCCCGTGGTTCGGCAGCGCGGCCTACTGGTCACAGCAGACGCAACAGTTGCGCGAGCAGACCGAGGCAATGCAGCAGGATCCGCTGTCTCTGTAGCGCTCGGCCCGCCGCCGCAGGGTCACGCCGGCGCGCTTGCCAGCAGCCGCGTCACACGCTGCACGTAGTCGGACGGGTTCTCGAGGTGGCCGCCCTCGGCCAGCCAGGCCTGGTCGAACACGATCTGCGCCAGGTCGTCGAACGGTGCGCCATCGCTTTGCAGGCGCTGGATCAACGCATGCTGCGGGTTGATCTCCAGGATCGGCTTGGCCTTGGGCGCGTCCTGGCCGGATTGCCTGAGCAGGCGGGTCAGATGGGCGCTCATGTCGCCTTCCTCCACCACCAGGCACGCCGGTGAATCGACCAGGCGCGTGGTCACGCGCACGTCTTTCGCGCGCTCCTTCAGCGTGGACTTCAAGCGCTCGAGCAGCGGCTTGAACTGCTCGGCCACGGCGTCGGCCTGCTTCTTCTCCTCCTCGTCCTGCAGGGTGCCGAGGTCGACAGCGCCCTTGGCCACGCTCTGCAGCGCATGGCCCTCGAACTCGTACAGGTGCGACAGCATCCACTCGTCGACGCGGTCGGTCAGAAGCAGCACCTCGACGCCCTTCTTGCGGAAGATCTCGAGCTGCGGGCTCGACTTGGCCGCGGGCAGGTTGTCGGCGGTGATGTAGTAGATCGGCGCCTGGCCTTCCTTGATCCGCTTGACGTAGTCGGCGAATGACACGCCCTCGTCGGCGTGGGTCGACGCGAAGCGCAGCAGCTTGGCCAGCCGCTCTCGGTTGGCGAAGTCCTCTCCGATGCCTTCCTTGAGCACCGCGCCGAATTCGTTCCAGAAGCGCTGGTACTTGGCCTTGTCGTCGGCACTCTCGCTGTCGGCCAGCGATTCCAGCATCGACAGCACGCGCTTGGTGCTGCCCTCGCGGATCGCCTTCACGTCGCGGCTTTCCTGCAGCAACTCGCGGCTCACGTTGAGCGGCAGGTCGCTCGAGTCGATCACCCCCTTGACGAAGCGCAGGTACACCGGCATCAGCGCCTCGGCGTCGTCCATGATGAAAACGCGCTTCACGTAGAGCTTGACGCCGCCGCGCTTGTCGCGGTTCCACAAGTCGAACGGTGCCTTGGCCGGGATGTACAGCAGCTGCGTGTACTCGCTGCGGCCCTCGACGCGGTTGTGCGTGTAGGCCAGCGGCGGCTCGGAATCGAACGCGATCTGCTTGTAGAAGTCCTGGTACTGCGCGTCGGTGATGTCGCTCTTGGCGCGCGTCCACAACGCGGCAGCCTTGTTGACCGTCTCCCATTCGTCGGTGAGCACGTTCTCCTTCTTTTCCTCGTCCCATTTCTCCTTCTGCATCAGGATGGGCAGCGAGATGTGGTCGGAGTAGCGCGAGATGATCGACTTGAGCTTCCACGGCCGCAGGAAATCTTCTTCGCCGTCGCGCAGGTGCAGCGTCACGTCGGTGCCGCGCATGGGCTTGTCGATCGCCTCGACCTCGAAGTCACCGATGCCTTCGCTGCTCCAGCGCACGCCCTGATCAGCCCCCAGCCCGGCGCGGCGCGTCTCCACCGTGATCCGGTCGGCCACGATGAAGCCCGAATAGAAGCCCACGCCGAACTGGCCGATCAGGTTGGCGTCCTTCTTCTGCTCGCCCTCGAGCTTGGCCACGAATTCGCGCGTGCCGCTCTTGGCAATCGTGCCCAGGTGCGCGATCGCCTCGTCGCGGCTCATGCCGATGCCGTTGTCGCGGATCGTCAGCGTCTTGGCGGCGGCATCGAACAGCACGCGCACCTCGAGGTTGGGCGCGTCCTCGTACAGCCCGGCGTTGTCCAGCGCCTCGAAGCGCAGCTTGTCGCAGGCGTCCGACGCGTTGGAGACCAGTTCGCGCAGGAAGATCTCCTTGTTGGAGTACAGCGAGTGGGTCACCAGGTGCAGGATCTGCTTGACTTCGGCCTGGAAGGAATGGGTTTGTTTGTCCATGTCAGCTACTAAGCGGGTTAATACGACAGCATCGAGGCGCCTGAAGGCAATCAGGGGGCGGTTGCGCGCGAGCATGTGGGGTCCGCCCCACAAGCTTCAAGTGCAAGACCCCAACCGGTCCGCGCCAAGCGAAGTTTGACTCGCTTCCGCGGCACGTCTTGTGCAAGATGCCGGCGCCCATCCATTGAGACGACGAGCCACCCGACCGCATGCCGCCCGTGGCCCAACAGATCGCCGACTGGTTCGGCACCGTGCTGCGCGGCCCATTGGCCGGCCTGCGTGGGGCCGACCCGGTGCTCGGGCTCGCCCTGATGGTGCTGGCGGCGCTGGTGGTGGCCAGCGTGCTCAACCGGCGCCTGCGGCTGCCTCGCCTGCTGGGCTACCTGCTGGTGGGCGCGCTCGCCAGCCCGGCCTTGCTCGATGTGCTCGAGCGCACCGATCTCGACCCGTGGAAGCCGCTGATCGATCTGGCGGTGGCAGCGCTGGTGTTCGAGCTCGGCACGCGCCTGCGCCCTCGCTGGTTGCTCGACAACCCATGGCTCGCCGCCAGCAGCGTGCTGGAGGCGGCAGCGGCGGCAGGGGCGGTGGGGTTCGCACTGATGATGCTCGGCGCGCCCGCGGCCAGCGCCGCTGCGGCAGCCGCACTGGCCGCGGCCACGTCGCCGGTGATCACGATGGCCGCGTTCCTCGAAGCGCGGCCGCGCGGGCAGGTGGCCGAGCGGCTGCTGATGCTGAGCGCGATCAACAGCGTGCTGGCGGTGCTGGCGATCAAGCTGTGGCCGGTGCTGGCGCAAGGGGTCAGCGCGGCCGACTCGCTGGCGCTGCTGGCCAGCGCCGGCGCGGTGATCTTCGGCTCGGTGCTGGTCGGCCTTGCCGCCGGCATGTTGCTGGATCGCCTGGCCCTGCTGCACGAAGATCTGGCGACGATGCCCGTGCTGCAGTTGGCGCTGGTCATTCTTGCCGCATTGTTGGCAATCGCCTGGGGCCTGTCGCCATTCATGACGCTGCTGGTGGCCGGCATGACGGCGCGCTCGCGCATGCGGCACCGGCTCACGGTGGAGCCCTACCTCGGGAGTGCTGGCGCGGCATTGACGGTGATGCTGTTCGTCAGCTTCGGCGTGCTGTCGACCATCACCGATCTGTTCAACCTGTTGCCGTGGGTGCTGGCCATCATCGTGGCGCGACTGCTCGGCAAGGGCCTTGCCATCTTCGCCACCGCGCGCCCGAGCGGCCTGTCGTGGCGGCAAGCCGGGGCGTTGACACTGGCCCTGCAGCCGATGAGCAGCCTGTCGGTGCTGCTGGTGGCCGACTCGTTCGGTTGGCGCACGCAGTTGCCCGGCGCCGACGGCAACGTGATCCAGGCGCTGCTGGTGGCCACCACGTTGATGCAATTGACCGGGCCGTTGTGGACGCTGCTGCCGCTCAAATACGTCGTGCGCGAAGCCGACGAAACACAGAACTAGGCCAGTCGAACCATGGCGTTGGAGGCATTCACACCGTCGCAGCCGCTCACCTTGGGCGTCGAGCTCGAGCTGCAGCTCGTCGACACGCACGATTTCGATCTCACGCCGCGCGCCGAAGACCTGCTGCGCGAGCTCGCCGGCCACAGCGGCGCTTGGGACGTGAAGCCCGAGATCACGCGCAGCATGATCGAGATCGGCACCTCGATCCAGCGCTCGTTCGTGCCGCTGCGCGACGAGCTGCACGACCTGCGCACGCAGATGTCGCGCGCGGCACGCAAGCTCAACATCGCGATCTCCGGCGGCGGCACGCACGCCTACCAGCACTGGAGCGCGCAGCGCATCTTCCCGACCGAGCGCTTCCACTACATCAGCGAGCTGTACGGCTACCTCGCCAAGCAGTTCACCGTGTTCGGCCAGCACGTGCACGTGGGCGTGCCCAACGGCGACGAGGCGCTGTGGCTGCTGCATGCGCTGTCGCGCTACGTGCCGCACTTCATCGCGCTGGCCGCGTCATCGCCGTACGTGCAGGGCGAGGACACCGGGTTTCAATCGGCGCGGCTGAACTCGGTGTTTGCGTTTCCGCTCTCGGGCCGCGCGCCGTTCGTGCTCACCTGGGAAGGCTTCGGCCAGTTCTTCGACAAGATGACCAGCACCGGCGTCGTGCAGTCGATGAAGGATTTTTACTGGGACATCCGGCCCAAGCCCGAGTTCGGCACGATCGAGCTGCGCGTGTGCGACACGCCGCTGCAGGTCGACAAGGCCGCGGCGCTGGCGTGCTACCTGCAGAGCCTGTGCCGCCATCTGCGCGAAGAGCGTCCGTTCGAGCCGGCCGAAGACGATTACCTCGTCTACACCTTCAACCGCTTCCAGGCCTGCCGCTTCGGGCTCGATGGCGAGATCGTCGACCCCAAGACCAAGCAGCGCAGCAAGCTGCGCGACGACATCATCCGCACGCTGGCGCGCATCGAGCCGCACGCGCTCGACCTGCAGGCGCTCGACGCCTGCAACCTGATCCGCGAGTCGCTGACCGAGGGCAACGATGCCGCCTGGCTGCGCGCATTGCGCCGGCCACAGGTGCCGATGCCAGCCGTGGTCGAGGCCGCCGCGGCGCGCTGGATGCGGAGCTGACGGCTTCCTACAGTTCCGTGCGGATGCTCCACAGCTCGGGAAACAGCGTCACGTCGAGCATCTTGCGCAGGTAGCTCACGCCGCTGGTGCCGCCGGTGCCGCGCTTGAAGCCGATCACGCGCTCCACCGTCGTCACGTGACGAAAGCGCCAGAGCCGGAACGCGTCTTCCAGATCAACCAGTTCTTCACCGAGCTGGTACAGGTCCCATTGCGCCGCCGGGTTGCGGTACACCGCGAGCCATGCCTGCTCGACTTGCGCATCAGCCACGTATGGTTGCGTCCAGTCGCGCTGCAGATGGCTCGCGGGCAACGGCAACCCGCGGCGCGCCAGCAGGCGCAGCGACTCGTCGTACAGCGATGGCGCGTGCAGCGCTGAGTGCACCACCGCCAGCCGCTCCGGTGCGTGGGCGTGCTGCTTGAGCATGCTTGAGTTCTTGTTCCCGAGCATGAATTCGATGCAGCGGTACTGCCAGCTCTGGAAGCCACTGCCCGACCCGAGGTGCGGTCGGATCGCCGAATACTCCGGCGGCGTCATCGTGGCGAGCACATCCCATGCATGAACGAGCTGCTCCATGATGCGGCTGACGCGCGCCAGCATCTTGAACGCCGGCGCCAGTTGATCGGCCGCAACGCGCGCCACTGCTGCGCGCAACTCGTGGAGCACCAGCTTCATCCACAGCTCGCTGGTCTGGTGCTGCACGATGAACAGCATCTCGTTGTGATCGGGCGACAGCGGATGCTGAGCAGCGAGCACCGCATCGAGGTGCAGGTAGTCGCCGTAGTTCATCTCGGCGCGCGCGCCGGAGGCGGTGTCTTGTGTCATCGCTGGTCCTCGAAAGCGTCGCTGCTGCAGACCCTGCACCGGACGTGCGTGCAGCCCGCTTGGTATTCTCCCGCCTCCCGCTCCATGGCTGCCGATCCCGCTTCACCCACGCGCGCCGGCAACGGCCTGACCTTGCCATGGCGGCGCATTCGCGCGGCCGTGCATGCGCGCACCGCGCACCTGCCGCCCACCACGCGCGCGATGTTGTGGGCTGCGAGCGCGGGGTTCTTGTTTTCGATGCTCAATGCGCTGATGCGCGCGCTCGCGCTCGGTGTCGATCCGTTCCAGGCGCAGTTCTTGCGCTATTTCTGCGGCCTGCTGGTGCTGCTGCCGATCGTGCTGCACCGTGGCTTCGCGGCCTACCGGCCGCAGAACGTGGGTGGTCAATTCCTGCGCGGCGGCGCGCACACGCTCGGTCTCGCGCTGTGGTTCACGGCGCTGCCGAAGATCCCGCTGGCCAACATGACGGCGATCGGCTTCACGACGCCGATCTTCATCATGATCGGTGCCTGGCTCGCGTTCAGCGAGCCGATGCGCTGGGAGCGCTGGCTGGCCACGCTCATGGGCCTGGGCGGCGTGCTGATCGTCGTCGGGCCTGCACTGTCGGGCAGCGGCGGGGCGTACCACTTGGTGATGCTGGCCTCGGCACCGGTGTTCGCAGCGTCGTTCCTGATCACGAAGGCGCTGACGCGCTACGAGACCACCGGCACGATCCTGGTGTGGCAGTCGATCACCGTCGCAACCTTGAGCCTGCCGCTGGCGCTGCCGAGCTGGCAGTGGATTTCGCCGCTGCAAGCCGCGGCGTTCTTGCTGACCGGCGTGCTCGGCAGCGCAGGCCACTATTGCATCACGCGCTCGTTCACGCGCGCCGACATCTCGGCCACGCAGTCGGTGAAGTTCCTCGACCTGGTGTGGTCAGCGCTGCTCGGCCTCGTGCTGTTCGCCGACGCGCCGCCCGTGTCGACGCTGATCGGCGGCACGATCATCTGTGCCGGCACGGTATGGCTGGCGCGGCGCGAATCGCATGCGCGCAGCGCTCAGAACCGGTAGCCGAGGGCGAGCCGGAACGTGCGCGTGTCGCCGCGCATCCCGTTTTGATCAGGAGACGGGAACAGGAGTGCACATACCGACGCGCAATGCGCGTAGTTACCGGTAGTGGCAAAGGAGAGTAGTGGTGGCGGGAGTGGTGGTGGCCTGGGGCGGAATCGAACCACCGACACGCGGATTTTCAATCC
>Ga0068862_100004752_pt1 | contig 11435 bp, 5 predicted proteins | sample KBSSwiS52_FD_66598 | JGI IMG/M metagenome (GOLD analysis project Ga0068862, IMG submission 66598) | Switchgrass rhizosphere microbial communities from Kellogg Biological Station, Michigan, USA - KBS Switchgrass S5-2 | ecosystem: Host-associated > Plants > Roots > Rhizosphere > Soil ... | reverse complement strand
CCCGCAGGCAGCGGCCTGACCGTGGTCAACGGCGTGACGACCGGCGCGCCAGGCAGCCCCGCGTCGATCCGCACGCGGCGTCTGCCGGGCAGCCCGACGCTCGAGATCCGCGGATCGATCCCGCTCGGCGCGTCTTCGTCCACGCTCCAGGCCTCGGTCGACAACCCGACGCTCTTTTTCGCCGGCGCCCTTCGCCACGCCCTCATCGCCAACGGGATCGACGTCCGCGGTCCGGCGGTCGATATCGACGATGTGCGCGACGCGACGCCGGTGTCGGCCGATCCTCTCGTGTCGTATCAGTCGGCCCCGCTTTCAGCGTTGGCAGTACGGCTGATGAAGGCGAGCCAGAATCAGTACGCCGAAACATTTCTGAAGACGGTGTCGGACGGAACCGGTGTCCGGTCGACCGGCGCCGGACGGCTGGCGGCGCAGGCGATCCTCGAAGGTTGGGGCGTCCCGGCGTCCGAGCTGATCCTGCGGGACGGTTCCGGCCTGTCGCGTTACGACTTCGTCACGCCGGCAGCGCTCGTGGCAGTTCTCGCGCACGTGGATCGCGATGCGCGGCTGCGGGAGCCGTTCGTCGCGTCGCTGCCAATCGCGGGCCGCGACGGCACGCTGTCGACCCGCATGCTGGGGACGCCGGCAGAGGGCAACGTGCGCGCGAAGACCGGGTCGATGACCGGCGTGCGCGCCATCGCCGGCTACGTCGCGACGGCCGACGGCGAGCGGCTCGTGTTTTCAATTGTCGCCAACAACTTCGAAACGCCGGCCGACGTCGTCAACGCGGCCACGGACGCGATCGTTGTCGCCCTCGCGAGGTTCCGTCGGTAGACGGACAGTGCCCCGCTTGAAAAATGACAGCTCGGCTGTAGTCACCGCCCGGCTTTATTGGCGTTTCGGAGGCCATCGACCCGGCCGACTCAGGCGTGCAAATTGCTTGTTTTCATCACATGGCACCCGACACTGCCATGAAGCGCGAATGGGAATCGGCGGAGATTGTCCGGAGCGATATCGAAGCCAACCTCACCAAGGACGTGCGCCTCGTTGCCGACGAACGTCAGGTCCGCCGGTATCTGGATCCACCGCTCGACACGCCCTTTCCGCTCGAGTACGCGTATGCGCTCCTCGGTGACGTGCGCGGCCGGACGGTGCTCGACTTCGGCTGCGGCTCGGGCCAGAACTCGCTGCTCCTGGCGCGGCGTGGGGCCCGGGTTGTCGGCGTCGATATCTCGGCGTCGCTGATCGCGCTTGCTGAACGCCGCCTGCGCGCGAATGGCGTCGGCGGCGCCGCGAAGTTCGTCGTCGGATCCGCGCACGACCTTCCAGTCCGCAGCGACTCGGTGGACGTCGTCTTCGGCATCGCGATCCTGCATCACCTCGACCTCGCCGCGTGTGCCCGGGAGGTGCAACGGGTCCTGAAGCCCGGAGGGCGCGCCATCTTCCAGGAACCGGTGCGCGACTCCCGCCTGGTGCGGGCGATCCGGAAATGCATTCCGTACCAGGCGCCGGACATCTCGCCGTTCGAACGGCCTCTCACGAGCCCGGAGCTTCGGCAGTTCGGCCAGTCGTTCTCGTCGTCGAGGATGCGGCCGTTTTCCCTCCCCTTCGTCAATGCCGTCCAGGGTATCGCGCCGTTGCGGCGGTATGTGATGTCTGCGTACAAGTACGATCACAAGCTGCTGACGCGCATGCCGGCGCTCACCCCCTTTGCCGGCATCAGAGTCGTGGAGCTCGCCAAGTAGTTCTGCCACGAAAATACGAAAACACCCTTCGACAAGCTCAGGGCAGGCGCCTGTGGTGAGCCTGTCGAACCATGCTTTCGTGCCTTCGTGGCCAATCCCTGTTCGAGATGGCTTCTAGACATAATGGCTCATGCCAACCCCGTCGCCGCGGCCGGTGCTCCTGATGACCCGGTCGCTCGATCTCGGCGGCTCCGAGCGCCAGGTCGCCGAGGTGGCGATGTCGCTGGACCAGCGGCAATTCCGTCCGTCGGTCGCCTGCTTCGACGGCCGTGGCGTGAGGGCCGACGACCTGCGGCGCGCCGGAATCCCGGTGATTGAGTTCGCGGTGCGTTCCTTCGGTTCGCCGCGGACCGCGGCGCTGGCGTGGCAGTTCATGTCCTGGGTGCGACGGCAGGGTGTCGCGCTCGTTCACCCCTTCGACGTCCCGACGGTCCTCTTCGGCGTGCCGCTCGCGCGCCTCGCGCGCGCGCCGATCGTGCTCTCGAGTCAGCGCGGCGATCGCCGGCTCTTCTCGCGCGGGGCGCAACGGGCGCTCGGGGCCACCGATCGGCTCGCACACGGCATCGTCGTCAATTCGAACTACATCAGGCGAGTGCTCGAGACCGAGTTCCGCGTGCCGGCCGCCCGGATCCACACCTGTCTCAACGGTCTCGACACGACGATCTTTCACCCCGGAGATCGCGCCCGGCGCGCCGACGCCGGCGCCGGCCTCGCCGTCGGCATCGTCGCGGCGCTGCGGCCGGAAAAGTCGATCGAAACGCTCATCGAGGCGTTCGCGGGTCTGAGCAGCCGGTCGCACACGCTGGTGATCGTCGGCGACGGGCCCTGTCGGGAAGGGCTCCAGGCACTGGCACGCCGTCTCGGCGTCCTCGAGCGCACCACCTTCACTGCGGCGGCGGTTGACGTGACCTCGTGGTACCGGCGCATCGACGTGTTCGTGCTGCCGTCCACCAACGAATCGTTCTCCAACTCGCTGATGGAAGCGATGGCCTGCGGCTGTACGGTGCTGGCGTCCAATGTCGGAGGGAACCCGGAGCTCGTGGCGCACGGGGAGAATGGGATGCTCTTCGAGCCCGGCGATGTCAGGAGCCTGACCGTCGAGCTCGAGGCAGTGCTCGGCGACGCCGCGCTGCGACAGAGGCTGGCGGCGGCCGCGATTCGAACGATCGAGCAGGGATACACGCGGGAACGCTCGGCGGAGCGGTTTGGCGAGCTGTACGGACGTCTGCTCGAATAGGTATCCCGTTCGTTCTTTCGCGTCATGGAGTGCGAGCCTTTGAGGCAAGCGTCGGTCGCTCGGCTGAAAGCCTCGCGCTCCATCACGTAAACAAACGCCTACCCCGCCACGACCGGACGACGGCCCCGCGCTTCGACGCCGTTGCCGCCGTATTCACACCAGATCTCGTCGAGGCCCATGCCGTCGAGCAGCCGCTGGATCTGGCCGCGCGTGCGGAAGTGCTTGAAGTAGTCGGTCAGCGAGTCGTGGGTGTCGAGCAGCGCCCACTGACGCTGCAGCTCGTCGTTCAGCTGCGGATAGGTCCGATAGTGCGTGAGCACCGGCGACACGCGGTAGACCAGCGAGCGCAGGCGCGATCCGGAGACGCGCTTGTGGATCGGAAGCGCCGCGTCGACCATCCGTTCCGTGAAGCGCATCGCCACGTCGGTCGGCAGGCGCTTGAGGACCGCGCGGAAGAGCGGCGCGGTCTTCGTGTACCAGGAGACTTCATACGTGTAGTGGTCGATGATCAGATGTCCGCCCGGCCTGACGTGATCGTAGAGCCGCTGGATCGTCAGCTCGGGAGACGGCGTGTGCTGAATCACTCCGATGCACGCCACGACGTCGAAGCGCTGCTTCTGGAACGGAAGCGCCACGATGTCGGCCTGCGCGACACGATGCATCGACCCGAGCGGAAAGTTGACGATGTTCGCGTCGACGGCCTCGCTCAAATCGATCGACGTCACACGAGCGCCGCGATCGAGGAGGTTCTCGGTGAACCGCCCGGCGCCGCAGCCGCATTCGAGGACATTGAGCCCTTCGAGGTTGTTCCAGAGCCTGTCTCCGAAACAGCGCCGGAGCCGGTCGCGCGAAATCGGCACACCGGTATAGGAGTCGAGCTGGGTGAGGCGATACCGTTTCCACTGTTCGCCGAAGTGATCGGCGTAGGTGGTGGCGGGGACAAAACGCGGGATCCCTGCGACAACGGGAAAGCGATGCCCTGCGGCACAGCTGAGGTGGCCGCGCTCATCAATAAGCGGGTTGCCGTCGTGGGGACACGCGAAGGAGGGCCATTGCCGTCCCTGCCCGCCGGCGTGCCGGATACCGTACTCTGCCGTGGCGCTGCCCAATGTGGCCATTGTCATTCCCGAACTCCTGCGTTCACCCGATGAGGTGACCGTCGAGCCGTGCCACTGCAAATTGCTTTCCGGGTCGCGAGGTCATCCGGCGATGGGTTTGCATTGCTGGAGCAAAATGGCGAGCAGCATGTGGTGGTTCGCGCCGATTCTGGTGATGCTCTCGATGCTCCAGTCCGGCCTGGCGCCGGAGGCCGAGCACGATCGATATGCGATCGCATCATTTTGTACACCCGAGGTTCGTCCCGAGCGCGCGGTCCACGTCGCAAACGGCGCCGAGCTGCAGCAGGCGCTCGACCGGGCCACGGCCGGCGACGCGATCCTGCTCGCCCCTGGCGCGACCTTCCGGCCGAGCGCGCCCGAACGCAGCTTCATGCTGCGGAACCGCAAGCTCGGACCAGGACAGTGGGTCACGATCCGGTCGGCCGATGGTGCCTTCGACGCCGGCGGGGTTGTGCCCGCCGCCACGCGTGTCGACCGATCGCATCAGACCCTGATGCCGCAGATTCGGGCGACCGCGGCCAACGCCCCGGCCGTCCGGACCGAGGCCGGCGCCCGCGGCTATCGGCTCATCGGACTCGACATCGGCGTGGATCCCGGCATTTCGCAGATTACCAACCTGGTCGACCTCGGCGCCGGCAACGACACCTCGGTCGAAGCGGTCCCGTCCGACATCGTCATCGATCGCTGCTATCTGCACGGCAATGACACCGGCAACTTCCGGCGCGGCATTGCGTTGAACGGCGCGCGGCAGGCGGTCATCGACTCGTACCTCGAGAACTTTCACGACGCGAACACCGACTCGCAGGCGATCTGCGGGTGGAACGGGCCCGGGCCCTTCAAGATCGTCAACAACTTCCTCGAAGCGGCCGGCGAAAACATCCTGTTCGGCGGATCGGATCCGGCGACGCCCGGGCTCGTCCCCTCGGACATCGAAGTGCGCCGCAATCTCAGCACGAAGCGGCTGTCGTGGCGCACCTCCGGCGTCTCCGTCAAGAATGCCTTCGAGCTGAAGAACGCGCGGCGCGTGCTCGTCGAGGGCAACACCTTCGAGCACGTCTGGCCGTCGGGGCAGGATGGCACCGCGATCGTGTTGAAATCGGCCAACCAGGAGGGCCGCTGCACGTGGTGCGTGACCGAATACGTGACGTTCAAAAACAACATCGTCCGCTCGGCGGCGCACGGGCTGCTGATCAACGGCGCCGAGTCGGGTGCGCGCGGCCTGGCGCTTCCGGAACGCGCCAACCACATCCGCATTCAGAACGTGGTGTTCCGCGACATCGGCGGGCGTGAATGGGGGGGCGGCAAGTTGTTCCGCATCTTTGGCGGCGTGTCGAACGTCGAGATCACGCACGTCACGTCGACCGGCAACAGCACCGGAATCCTCGACCCCCGCGACACCGCCGACCTGAACCCGAACCTCGTGTTCAAGTACAACATCGTCGAGCGCAGCCTCTACGGGATTGGTGCGGGCGGCGACGAGGGGATTACCACCGTCACGAGGAATTTCGCCCCATACGTCTACAACCAGAACGTGCTGGTCAACACGTCGCGGACGACGAATCAGGCGATCAGCGACGCCGCATTGAAATCGCGCTACCCGCCGGTCACGACGATCGTGCCGGACTGGAAGGCCCTCGGATTCCTGGACGGCACCGAGAAGCTGGCGAGGACCAGTCCGTACTATCGCGGCGGCGAGGACGGGAACGATCTCGGCGCCGATCTCGACGCCGTGGCCGCGGCACAGGAGGGGCCGCCGAGCAATGGCCGGTGCGGTCCGGCCCGCCCGATCGTCCCGCCCGTGCCCCGCCGTCCGAAATAATCAGCGCGGGAGGATCGCGGTGTCGTTCTTCGTCGCTCCTGGCGCGGTCGTCGCGTAGGCATTCGCGCTGAGAACGATCTGGTCGAGCGACAGCCCGTCTTCACGCACCTGGATGCGGATGGTCTGCGGGCCTGTGGTCGCGAAATACATCGCGTTGCCGAACCCGCTGTACGAATCGTCAGACCAGCCCCAGCCCGCCAGGCCCGCATTCGTGCCATCCTCGATGCTGACTGTCGCGGCACCGGTCGTGCCGATGCGGTGGACCGCCGCGCCGGTGGCATCGACCGAGCCGGAGAACTGCACGTACACCGAATCGTTCGCCCAGGCATTCTTGTCGGCCTTGCCGCGCATCCACAGGTGATAGGCGACGTTGGCCTCGGCCTGGAAGGTGACCTCGAAATAGTTCGCGGGGTTCGCGAGCGCGGTCACGAGCTTCGCGGCTGCCGCGTCCGCGTTCCACACACGCGCCCCGCCGGCGGCCGACGCATCGGCGACGAGGGACCAGGTGCCGGCGACACGCGTCGCCGAGGCGGCGTAGAGAACGATCTCGCGAGCGCCCACGGAGAGGATCAGCGCGCGTGTCGCGACGTTCCCCGCCCAGCCCGCGTCGGTCGCTTCGACCGTGAACGAGAACGTGCCCACGGTTGCGAGCGTGCCGCTGATGCTGCCGTTCGCGCCGATCGTCAGCCCTGACGGCAGCACGCCATCTTTCAGTCTCCACGTCGTCAGACCGGTGCCGCCCGTTGCGGCGAGTGCCGCCTGGTAGGACTGCCCCACGCGGCCGGAGGCCAGCGTCGCGGTCGTGATCGCGAGCGCGGCCGGCGCCACGGTCATCGTGACGGGTCCGGTGACGAATCGCGATGCCGCCCACGAGTCCTGCGCCTTGACGACCGCCGTGAATGAACCAAACGTCGTGGGCACGCCGGAGATGATCCCTGTCGCGCCGTTGAGGGCGACGCCCGGCGGCAGCGAGCCAGAGGACACGGACCAGAGCACGGATCCCACCTGCCCGGCGGATGTCATGACGCTCTCGATCGGCAGCCCGACTCGGCCCGTCGCCGAAGAGGGGATCAGCGCCGTGAATGGCGGCGGCTGAACGCTCAACGTGAAGGCCGCCGTGTCCGAATCGCCTTCCCAGTTGCTGTCCAGCGCGCGCGCCTCGAACGCGAACGCGCCGACCTCGGTCGGCATCCCGGAGAGCACGCCGCTGGCTGGATCGAGCGTGACACCGTACGGCAGCCTGCCGGCCACCACCGACCAGGTGATGGCGCCCGTGCCGCCGGACGCGGTCAGCGTCGCGAGATAGGCGGCCTTGAATGTCGCCGCCGCAAGCGCCGCCGGCGAGATGGCGAGCGCGGTCGGCGCCACCACGATGGAGAGCGGCCTCGCGTCGGCGCGGCCGGCGCCCCAGCTGTCGGATCCCTGCAGCGTGACGTTGAACGTGCCCCACGTGGTCGGCGCTCCGGCGATCGTGCCGGTCGACCCGTTGAGGGACAGCCCACCCGGCAGCGGCCCGGCGATCGTCCAGAGCACCGTGCCGACGTTGCCCGTGGCGGTGGCCGTGAGCTGGTACGGCTGGCCGACCGTTGCCGCGGGCGATGCCGGAGCGGTAATCGAGAAGGGCGGCGGATCGACGGTGAGCGCGAACCCGCCGGGCGCCACGTTGTCCGGCCAGTTGGCGTCCTGGACGCGCACGGTCACGGAGAAGGGACCGAGCTCGGTCGGCGCGCCGCTCAGTGTGCCGTTGGCGTCGAGCGTGATCCCAGCGGGCAAGTGTCCCGAGGTGACCGACCACGTAATCGACCCCGACCCGCCGGTCGCCGAGAGCGACCCGGCGTACGGCGTGCGGTAGACCGCGTTGGCCAGCGGCGAGGGGTCGACCACGAGCGGGGCGGGCGCAACGGTGATGGTGACCGGCCCGGACGCCGTGCGCGAGTCGCCCCAGGAATCCAGCGCCTGCACGAGCGGCGTGAACGAGCCCCATTGCGACGGCGTACCGGCGATCGCGCCGGAGAAGGGGTCGAGTGAAACGCCGGGGGGCAGCATGCCCGAGAGGATCGACCAGGTCGGTGAGCCCATCGCGCCGCTCACCGCCGGCGTCAACACGAAGTGGACGCCCACCTGTGCGGCCGGGGCCGGCGGCATGGTGAGGACGAAGTCGGGCGCATCGACCGTGAGCGCGAGCGTGACGCTCGCGCGGCTGGTCGGCCACGTCGGATCGTACGCCTCGATCGTGATGGAGCCGGTCTGCACGTCCGACGGAACGCCTGAGATCAGGCCGGCGATCGGATCGAAGCCGATGCCGTTCGGCAACGACGACTCGCGCAGCTCCCACACGCAGCCGCCGGCGCCGCCGGTGCACACGGTCGATTGGGAATACGGCTGCTGGCGCACACCGTTCGGCAGTTCCGTCGTGGTGATGCTCACGCGGCTTGTCCCGGGCGGCACGCTGTTGTCGCCCGAGAGCGCATTCGCGGTCTGCGCGGCAACAGCGTCGATGTCGGCGCCGAGGCCCGTATACGGGCTGCCCAGCCTGAGATGGTAATCGCCGCCGGCATAGTTCACGAACTCCGTCTGCCACACGGGGACCGTGGGAAAGAAGTTGCCGGCCGGGTAAAGCGACGCCTTGCCGCCCGCGAGGACGTTGCCGGTCACCTGGCCCTGGGGCATGTAGGCGTTGATCGTCGGCAGGCCGGTGCCGCTGCCGTCTCCGAAAAACCCGTACGCGTTGTGCGCCGACATGTTGCCGGTGTACGTGCTTCGCGGGCTGGGCTTGCCGGCCGGGTAGAAATACACGATCGAGTAATCGGTGGTGATGATCGTGTTCTTCTCGATCGTGATGTCTTCCGGACCGTCGCCGAGGATGAACGGCCGCGATCCGGTGCCCCAGGTGGCGCCGATCATGTCGTCGAACACATTGCTCGACATGAGGATGTGGTTAGTGCGCTGGCTCGGAGCGTTGTTGTCGATGCCGAGGATGTTCACGCCGCCCGCGGTGTGTCGAATCAGGTTGTTCTGGAACTTGACGCGCTGCACGACGACCCACGGCGCCGTGCCGTTCTGGTTGCGCGGCGTGAAGACAATCGGGTAGCCCGATTGATCGGCGACCCAGAGATTCTCGAACACGTTGCCCTCGACGAGGACGTCCTGCGCGTTCTTGAGCTCGAAGGTATTCTTCACGACCCAGCGGGTGCCGCTGGTGGTCACCGCGCCGGCCGTTCCCGCGGCGCCGTTGTCGGTGAAGTACGGCGTGGTCGTCTTCCACGACACGTTCTGCGCGCCCGAGGCGCGGCCGTACACGAGGTACTCGGCGGCTCCGACCACGGGAGTCCACGTGATCGTGACACCACCGTTCGTCCCGGCGGCGATCGTGGCAGACACTTCGGTGGACGGCTTGGAGATCGCTTTGCTGGTCTGCCCGGCCGTGGCGCGGGCGATCACTTTGTAATAGTAGGTGCCGGCCGCGAGCGTGCCGCCGCCAGGCACCGCCCTCGCGGTGGGCGCCGCCGGCGTCGCCATGATCGGATCGCGCCAGGTGAGCGGCTTGCGAAGGTGATTGCGCAGGAACTTCACGTCGGTCGTCACCAGACCTGGAATCGTCGGATCGGCGCCGCCGAGCAGGAAGTTCTCGCCCGCGCCTTCGAGGTAGTTGTTCTCGATCAGCCACTTCCCGGGAGCGTTGAAGCCGGCGATGGCCTGCGAATCCTGGCCGATGGCCTTGCACTCGGAGACGTAGGAGTTGATGACGGTGGTCTCGCTGCTGTTGATCGCGATGCCGCGCTTCTGGCCCATCACCGGGTCGCCGTGGACGTAGACGCGGTCGATGATGAACGCGTAGGGCACGTGCGACAGCAGCGTCTGCGTGGAGTCGTTCGCGCCCAGCGCGATGATGTCGCCGTACCCGCCCGAGTTCGCCTGGAACTCGAGGAACATCAGCTTCCAGTGGTTCGCCGCCGTCGCCGTCTGGATCGCCGACATGCTGTTCGCCGATCTGATCTTCGGGAGCTGCGCGGCATAGGCCGGCGTCATGCGCATGCCGGGACCGGGCAGCGACGAGTCCGGCGCCGCCGAGCGCACGGTGATGTAATCGCTAATCGCGCCCTTGTTCCGCAGCACGAAGTTGCCGACGTAGGTCGCGCCCGGCTCCAGCGTGATGACGTCGCCCGGTTTCGCCGCGTCCAGCGCCGCCTGCAGGTTGCCGCCGGCGGGCACGGCAATCGTGGCGGCGCTCGCGATTGTCGCCGTCGCCGCTAAATAGACACACGTCGACAACAGCCCCCTTGCGGGGCTTTGAAACCGCATCATCCGCTCCTCGTGTTGCCGTGTAGTTTTGAAAACGGAGCCGCTAAACGGGCTCCGCCGCCACAGGCCTCAGGGCAAGCGAAATGCCATCGCGGATGGGGTAGCTCCGGCTGTTTGTCGAGTTGCTTTTCAGAGCAAAAACGAACAAAAGGTCCGTTGTCTTCGGCTTGATGCAGAAGCGTGCAGTTGAGTCGTGTGACGATCCTGTAAGCGAACCCGACAATACTGAAATTGCAGAGGTTATTTCGACGAAAAATGTTATTGCTGAGCTCGAATTCCCTGACGGGCGGCGGCGAGGATGGCCTCCGGCGACCCATTCATCCCGCCGCCCTGCGCGAAGTCTCCTTTTCCGCCACCTCTCCCTCCGAAAGTCGCCTGGAGCGCAGACAAAAGTTTCTGAGATGAGAAATGAACGTCCGCCGACCGTGCGACTGCGGCGACGACCGGCGGTCCCGACAACGACACGAGGACCACGATGTAACCGGGCTTGGAGACGATGGCGCTCGCCAGTGCTTTGAGGCCCAGGGCATCGGCGTCCACCGCTCTCGCCACCAGGCGGGCCGTGCCCCCGGTGGCTGCCACGGCCTCCGGGGCCACGCTGACCTCTTCGGCGGCCGCTGCCAGCTCCTCGGCCCGATAGCGCGCCAGCTCGGTCTGCAGCCCGCCGAGCAGCCGCTGCTGAGCCTTCGCCTCGCCCTGCAGCCGCTCGATGGTCTGCGGCAGTTCCGCCGGCAACACCGACAACAGCCGAACGGCGCTGGCGACCGAGTCGCGGAGGGCGTGGTACCCGCCGAGGGCACGGCCGCCGCACAGAAACGAAAGACGCTGTCCGCCCTTGAACCGCTCCCACGAAGCGACCGCGATGACACCGATACCGCCCGTGCGGGCCACGTGCGTGCCGCCGCAGGCGGAGAGGTCGAAGCCTTCGACGTCGATCAGCCGCAGCGTGCCGCCGCGCGCCGGCTCCTTGCGCAGCGGCATCGCCGCCGCCTCCTCGGCGGTGGCGAAGCGGATCCCGACCGGCCGATCTTCCCAGACGATGCGGTTCGCTTCGGCTTCCGCGGCTGCGATCTCGGCGGCCGACATCTCGCGGGCGAGGTCGATGGTCGACACTGCCGCGCCGAGGTGGAAGCTCACCGTGCGCACGTTGAACAGGTGATCGAAGGCCGCGGACAGGACGTGCTGACCGGTGTGCTGCTGCATGTGGTCGAAGCGCC
>Ga0068862_100004748_pt1 | contig 11438 bp, 11 predicted proteins | sample KBSSwiS52_FD_66598 | JGI IMG/M metagenome (GOLD analysis project Ga0068862, IMG submission 66598) | Switchgrass rhizosphere microbial communities from Kellogg Biological Station, Michigan, USA - KBS Switchgrass S5-2 | ecosystem: Host-associated > Plants > Roots > Rhizosphere > Soil ... | reverse complement strand
AACCCCCGCCGGCACTTTGTCCGGCGAGGGTGGCGCCGCGCTCCACGAACCAACCGATGTCAGCCCCAGAAAAACTGCAAACGTGAAGTCGCGTGTGCGCATAAAGGGTCCCTTACAGAGAACGCAGGCCTAGAGTGAACGAAGAAAGTTCAGCACGTCCTGCTGGCTGGCGGCCGAGAGCGAGTTGAAATTGGAGACCACCGCATTGGCTTCCGAGCCGCTGCTCGCATGAGCCCGGATCGCAGTCAGCAGATTGCCGGTGCGGCCGTCGTGCAGGAAGAAGATACGCTGACCGACTCCCCACAAGGGTGCGGTCCGGAACTGATCTCCGCCCGCGTTACCCTGTGAGACGTTGTCGTTCAACCCGGTCCCCATGTGATGAATCTCGAAGTCGGAGAATGCCGCGACCGCTGCATTTCCCAATGACGGAGTCACATTCGAGGCCTGGGTGGTACCGATTGTCGGTGTATGACACACGGAACAGCCGATCGAATTGAACACTGCGGAACCGTGCGAGATCGAAGTGGCTCCGCCCGGGACCGTGGTCGAAGGAGTCGGCGGTGCCAGCAGCTTCATGAACATCGTAAATGCAATGAGGTCACTGGGGATCGAGGCGTTGGTGGCAAACTGATCGGAGCCGGTGGTTGCGGCGAAGTTGGTGATGTCTTCCGGATAGCCTTTGCGGGCGAGATTCAGGCAGTTGGTCGGCAGGCCGCCGCCCTGGACCTCCTCACCCGGAAGCGGCCGCTCCTGGGGGAAGATCTCGTTGGTGATGCCCATCTCGACGTTGTAGGCCTCGCCGGCAAACAGCTCGAGCGATTTGTTCTGCGCCTTCCAGCCGAACCGGGCGATGGTTCCATCATTGCCGTTGCGATTGAAGGTGCCGCTGATGCCGAGCCCGTTGCCGGTCTGCGCCGACTGATTGTTCAGCAGCGTGGAGTCATCGATGTTCTCCACCAGCCCGGCGCCGAACACAGGTGTCGGAATCCGGAATATCAGGTTGTTGGCCGCCTGTGCAGTGGCGAAGCTCGGTTGCTGCAGGCTGCAGGCGCCCGCATCGGCGCGACCCGAGACTGTATACAGGTCTTCCACGCCGCCATTGGGCGCCGAAGTGTTGGCGGTGCCGTTGGCGTTGAAGAAGAACGGAAACCGTGCTTCGCGCGTGGGACCGTTCGCCGTAATGAAGGCTGGAATGGAGTTGGTGCTGGCGCTCACGATGCCGGCACTGATGACCGCCGCCTCGGGATTGTTGGCCGGGCTCGAGCCACCGAACGTGGGCTGAGAATGGCAGGCAGCGCACTGATTGAAGTTGAAGCGGGGGCCGAGACCGGTGCCGGCGGTTCCCCCGGAGACATTGTCGACTTCCTGGAAGCGGTCGAGGCCGTCGTCGAAGAACTCGAGCACACCCTGGGGGGTGTTGGCCGTCACGGAGGCGAGTGGCAATGGACTGGTGGCGGTAGCGGCCGCCTGGCCGTTCACGGCCCCGGGCCGCACCCCCGGGTCGGTTTGAGCGTAAGCAGCGGAAACCAATAGTAAACCCACGGCGAACCCCGCCGGCTGCTGAATGCGCGACATGTTGGATACTCCCTGACCCTCCTGATTGGAGGGACCGTTAGACTCAGTCAAGGAGCGCATGTAGCGGAATAGTCCATGTGATCCAGCACTGTTGGATTCAGCCCCGTCTGGACCTTTGGATCCATGGCGCCGCCGGCGAAATGTCAGGAATCGCTCGCGAGCGGGGCATACAGCAGCGAGATCGCCTCGGTGCGGCGGTGGATCCCCAGTTTGCCCAGGATGCTGTGCACATGGTTCTTCACGGTGGGCAGCTCGATCCCGAGCGACCGTGAGATCATCTTGTTGGACATTCCCTGTTGCAGCAGGCGCAGGATCTGCGATTCCCGGGCCGTCAATGCATTCGAGGTGGCGCGGCTGCGGCTCGACAGGGCCGCAACGCGCCGAAACAGGGAGCCGGCGATCTTGGGCGAGCAGTGGACCTCGCCGCGGGCAGTCGCTTCGATGGCCTCCAGCATGTCGGTGATGGAGGCATCACGGGTTATAAAACCTGCGATTCCCAACTGCGCGCAGTTCAACACCTCGGCTTCGTTTTCCGCCATGCCGAGAGCGACGATTCTCGTGCTGTCGGAGGCGGTGGCGGCCATGCGCCCCCATTGTCGGGCCACCGAGAAAGCATCACTCATCGCCATGTCGAGCAGGGCAATGTCAGGGGTCAGCCGCTGAATCTGCTCCATGGCATCGGGCGCCGACTCGGCCACGCCCACGAGAATCATTTGTTCTCGAGCTTGCTCGAGGATCCGACCGAGAGCCTCCCGGTACAAGCGTATGTGGCTCGCGATCAGGACGCGAATCCCCATGATGACCACCCTCCCCATGCGCAGGCATCCGCCTGCTCCGTGTCGGGGTCCGGGGTGATGCTTGCGCATCACCCGTGCGAGCATGCTCGCACCCCCGCAGTCCATGCGACGGGCAGTAATCATTCAGCGGGAACGGGTTGTCAATAGACCTTACGTCAGCCCAACATGTAAGTGTCTGGATCTCAGCGCTTAACGAGCGTTCCTGCGCTCATGTTATTTGACACCCGGCATCAGCCTCTTCAGCAACGGGGTCAACAGCAACATCAGGCCGCCGCCGATGGCACCCCACCAGAAGATCTTCAGGAACAGCGCCGGCAGGGACTCGAGGTGGCTGGCGTCATAATCTCCTGATGAGAGCCCCGCCAGGACGTTCCCCAGGGCAGTGGCCATAAACCAGACTCCCAACACCTGGCCGACAAAGCGTGTTGGCACGAGCTTGGTCATCGATGAGAGTCCCACAGGCGACAGACACAACTCGCCCCAGGTGTGCATCAGGTAGGTAAACACCAGCCAGGTCATGGCCACCTTCTGTCCGGCGAGCACAAAACCCGCCGCGACATACATGATCAGGAAACCGAGACCCAGGAATATCAACCCCATCCCGAATTTGGCCGGCGCCGACAGGTCGCGATTGTGCCGTCCGAGAAACAACCACAGGACCGCGAAAATGGGTGCGAAGATGATGATGAACAGAGGGTTCACGGCCTGCAGCACCCCGGCGGGCACCTCCCAGCCGAACAGATGCCGCTCGGTGTAGCGCTGCGCGAACAGGTTGAAGGACGCTCCCATCTGCTCGTAGCCCGCGAAGAAAATGGCGCACCCGACAAACAAGGCAATCAGGACATACGCACGCCGGCGCTCTTCTCTCGTCAGCCCCGCAAAGAAAATCAGGTAGATGAAATAGGCGACGGCCAGCACGACAATCAGCCATGTGGTCGACGCCGCCAGCAGATTCGGATCCAGGCTGATGGTCCCCGTCATTGCCAATCCCGCCACGATCGCAACCCCGGCCAACAGCACCAGGATCGGCAGCCAGGAGCCGCGTTCGGCATCCGGTGCCAGCGTCAGACCTGCCCCGCCCAGATGGTTGCGGGTCTTCAGAAACTGCACGAGCCCGAACAACATGCCCACAGCCGGCAACGCAAATCCCCAATGCCAGCCGTAGCGGGCCGCAAACAGGGGCACGAGCAGCGACCCGAGAAACGATCCCGTGTTGATGCCCATGTAGAAAATCGAAAAGCCGGCATCGCGCCGCGAGCCGCCTTCGGGATACAGCTGGGCCACGATGGCGCTGACGTTGGGTTTCAGCAGCCCGACACCGAATATGTTGATCAGCAGACCGAGAAAGAAGATCTGCGGCGTACCCGACACGAGGGTCGCATTGCCGATCGTGATGAGCGCGGCACCCGCGATGACGGCACGTTGTTGACCGATCAGGCGATCGGCGATGTAGCCTCCCAACAGCGACATCAGGTAGCCGCATCCCAGGTACAGACCGTAGATGGAGCTCGCGGTCCGGTCGGGGATGCCCAGCCCGCCGACCGCATCCACCATGAACAGGATGAGAATGGCGCGCATCCCGTAGTAGGTAAAGCGCTCCCACATCTCCGTAAAAAAGAGTGTGAAGAGCCCCCGCGGCTGCCCGAACAGCTGGGCCCGGGCCTGGCTCACGAAACTTTGATTTCTTTGCTGTCGGAAGTCTCGCGGCGCATTTTCAACATCACCTTCGCCATGATCAGCCCGCCCTCATAGAGCAGGTACATGGGCACGGCCATGATGGATTGCGAGACAACATCGGGCGGGGTCAGGAGAGCTGCGACAACGAAACATCCGATGAGCACGTAGCGCCGGCTGTCGCGCAGCGTTTCCAACCGGACGACGCCGGTCAACACGAGCAGTACGACTGCCACGGGCACTTCAAACGCGGCACCGAAGGCCAGGAACATCGTGATCACGAAATCGAGATACGCGTTGATGTCCGTCATCATCGTCACGCCATGGGGTGTGGACGCGGCGAAGAACTGGAACATCACCGGGAAGACGAAGAAGTACGCAAACACAACTCCGATATAGAACAGGAGTATCGCGGAGACCAACAAGGGAACCGCGAAGCGCTTCTCGTGCCGATACAGACCGGGAGCCACGAACGCCCACAACTGATAGAGAACCACCGGCATGGCCAGGAATGCCGCAACAAACAATGAGAGTTTGAACGGCGTCGTGAAGGGCGACATCACGGAGGTCGCGATCAGCGGCGTGCCCTTCGGGAGCTTGTCCCGCAGCGGGGTGGAGACGAACGTGAAGATCTGGTTCGAATAGAACATGCACGGGAGAAACACCAGCCCGACCGCAGCGATGGCGCGGATGAGCCGGTCCCGCAACTCGAGCAGATGCGAGATCAGCGTGCCTTCAGCCAGTTTTTCTTCAGGTTCCTCGCTCATGGGGAGGAGCATACCCTGCGGCGGGGGTGCCCTGAGCGGGCTTGTCTGTGGAGGTCAGGCGGGTATCCCCGGCGGGGACTCCGACCCAGTCGTGCTGGCCGGATTCGGTGGCCGGAGCTTCGCTGGCTGGGGGCGGCACGGGGCGCCCTTCCGAATCGGTTGGATGGGCGTGGGAGTACCCATCTGGATGTTGTTGAGGCTGAGCTGACGGTTCCAATATCTCGCTGGCGGCCGACGCTGCGGCATCCGCCGCTGGCGGAGGCAGCGGTCGACCCTCGGCATCCGCGGGATGCGCGTGCGAGTAATGGTCTGGATATTGAGGCTGCGGATCAGCCGGCACCTGGGCGGCTGCCAAGTCGCTCATGCTGGCGCCGTGTGCGTCATCAGAAGTCGGCACGATCGGCGCCGATGGCGGCTCAATCGCGGCAGGTGATGGCGCAGCAACTACAGGCGGGGGAGTCCCCGCTGGGGACTGCGTAATGGCCGGAGGCCGGGACTTGCGCGCCTCCTCCAGATTCACCTCTTCCTCGAGCTGTTCGCGAAACTGACGCGCCATCCCGCGGGCACGGCCGATCCAGCGACCCACCTGCGAGGCTACGCGCGGCAACTTCTCCGGGCCGAGCACAATGAGCGCCAGGCCGAAAATGAGCAGAATCTCTGAGAAACCGATATCGAACACGCCGCCGCAACCCTATAAATCTCAGGCGCTCCGATCGGAGTTCGGGCTGGCCTCGCGGGCCTTGCGGGTCTCAGCAAACTCAGCATCTTTGCCATCGGACGGAATCCGCCGCTGCGAATTCACCTCTTCGTCCTCACCCTCGTTCATCGACTTCTTGAAGCCCCGTACGGCGGCGCCCAGGTCGGATCCGACCGTGCGCAGCTTCTTGGCTCCGAATACCACCAGCACGACGAGCAGGATGATCACCAGCTCTTTCATTCCCATGCCGCCCATAAGCTTTAACTCCTGCTTTAGGTCCGCGGAAAAAATCCCACGGATCATAGGATAAAAGAGCCCCAGCGACGCGGAAAGTTCGTGGTATTCGCTAGTCGGCCACACTTGCCGCCGGGGTTTCGAGCCAAAAGGTCACAGGACCGTCATTGACCAGCGACACCTGCATATCGGCCCCGAATACGCCCGAGGCCACGGAGCCGTGGACGGCCCGCGCCCGGTCCCGGAAATGGTCAAAAAGGCGGCGCGCGTCCTCGGGGGCGGCGGCCGTACTGAAGCCTGCCCGGGTCCCCTTCTGGGTGTCGGCAGCCAGGGTGAACTGGGAGACCAGCAGCAGCTCGCCCTGGATGTCGCGCAGCGACAGATTCATCTTCCCCTGCTCGTCCGGAAAGATCCGATAGGTCAGGACCTTCTCCAGAAGGCGGTCGCCGGATGCGGTGGTATCGCCGCGACGCACGCCAATGAGGGCCAGAATGCCGCGTCCAATGGCGCCGACAATCTGGGAATCGACCGTCACTTCGGCCCGAGTGACGCGTTGAATGAGAGCAATCATGGAACAACCATCTCTATGTCATTCGCTTTGAAGTGGAATTTGCCATGACGAGACCGTAACATTCGGGGCCATTTTTGAGTGGGGTGATCGATGACGCTTCAGTGGCTTCGTTCGGGAATTGCCGCGGCTGTTTGCGCGGGTGTCATCAGCACTACTGCGACGGCTCAGGAGCCGCCCGTCGGTAATGCGCAGAAGGGCAAGGCGATTTCGTACACCTGTCTCGGCTGCCACGGCGTCGATGGCTATAAGAATGCCTACCCGAACTACAGCGTCCCCGAGCTCGAAGGTCAGCACCCCGAGTACATCATTGCCGCTCTGAAGGAGTATCGGGACGGTGATCGGGCACACCTGACGATGCACTCGCAGGCCTCGACGCTCTCCGATCAGGATATCGCCGACGTCGCCACCTACTTTGCCGGCAAGCCGCTGACCGCGGACGCCAAGCCGGTTGGTGAAGTGCCGGAACCGGCAAAGATCTGCACCTCCTGCCACGGCCCGAATGGCGTTGGAATCACCTCGCAGTATCCAACACTGGCTGGCCAGCACCCGGATTACATCGTCCGCGCTCTGCAGGAATACAAGCACGGCGGTCGCAAGAACCCGATCATGGCGGGCATGGCCGCGACCGTGAAGGATGAGGATATGGCGATCATTGCTGAGTACTTCAGCAAGCAGCGTCCGTCGCTCGCCACCGAGAGCCGTCCCTACACGACCTTCGGGAAGGAAGCGGCGGGCAAGTAACCAACACCGACGCGGCGGCCGTGAGTCCACACTGCCGCCGCCACCTCGCCACGCCCACGAGGGCCGCCGAATCACGACCGCTCGCGACTCCGCGGGCTCACCGGCCTCCGCGCCTTACTTGGCCGCCTTCAACTTGTTCAAGAACATGGCCACGGTTTCGAGGTAAACATCCTCGTTGGCTTTCTTCCGGAAGCCGTGGCCTTCATCCTTCGCAGCGAGGTACCAAACCTCCGCACCCTTGCTGCGCATCCGCCATACGATCTGCTGAGCCTCGTTCGGTGGCAGCCGCGGATCGTTCAATCCTTCCACGACCAGCAGCGGGCGCCGGATCAGCGCAACCTTGTTGACCGGTGAGATCTGATTCAGGAACGCGCGCATCTTCGGATCGCGCTCATCTCCATACTCCTGGCGCCGCAGATCGCGCCGATACGGCGCGGTGTTCTCCAGAAACGAAACGAAGTTGCTGATGCCAACCTCATCGATGCCGCCTTTCAGGCGATCTCCATAGGCAGCGAGCGTTGCCAGCGACATGTAACCGCCGTACGAACCGACCATCACGGCCACATGATCGCGATCAAACATCGGTTGCAACCCGAGCCACACAATCAACGAACCGATGTCCTTGACCGCATCCTCGCGCAACACGCCGTTATCGAGCTTGAGAAACGTCTTCCCGTATCCGGATGAGCCGCGCACGTTAGGTTGAATCACCGCGTACCCGAGCTCGTTGACGAGGAACTGCACAAACGGATTCCAACCTACCCGGGATTGCGACTCCGGCCCGCCGTGAATGTCGATGACGACAGGATGCGGACCGGTGCCTTTCGGTCGATACAGATACGCGGAGATCATGCGTTGACCTCCGGCAACACGGTCCCATGTCGGATAGCGGACGAGCTCGGCCGGGACAAACGAATTCACGTCCAGGGGACCGACTTCGCTGCGAGTCCAACGCTCCAGCGCGTTGTGAGTCAGATCGTAGACATACGCATCACGGGGACTTTGCGCCGATTCGGCAGAGAATCCGAGGCGCCGGCCTGTCTTGTCAAAACTGAGGTTGATGACGCGGCCATCCGGTACTCCCGGAGGTGACTGCTCGAGCTTCCCGACGGTGTCGAGAATCGTCAGCTTGCTGCGACCATCTTCATTCGCGACGTAAGCAACGTAGCGACCGTCCATGCTGACATCGAAGTCCTCGATGTCCCACTGAATCTTGTCCGTGAGCTTTCGCGTCTCATGCGACACGGGGTCCACATAGCGTAGCTGTGCGAACTCGCCATCCTCATCCGACGCAAGGTAGATACCCCGACCATCCGGAGCAAACTTGGCCAATTTAATGCCAACTTTGCGGCCGCTGTCATCTACCGGAGTGATAGTTCCGGTGTAGACATCCGCGATGTAAAGATAGCTCTCGTTGATGGAAACGTACTTCCACAGCAGGAGCTTGCGGTCATCCGGTGACCAGTCCAACGGATACCACGTATCTTGCTGACCACCGGCGACCAGTCGCGGTGGGCTCGTGGATCCGATATCTACGACGTAAACGTCGTAGCTGATCCCGTCGCGCTCGTTTCCGTAGAAGGCGACCCGCTTGCCGTCATGCGACCAGATGGGGCTGCCGTGCAGGAACTTGCCCTTGGTGAGCTGCTGGACATTCGCGCTGGAGGAGTAGTAATAGAGTTGAGCGTTCTCATCACCGCCCTGATCCTTCAGGAAGACGAATGCGTTGCCTGGTCCATTTGTGGGCGCAACGCGCGGGGCGCGGGCCGCACTGACGGGGTCCGGGTAGAAGGTGAGCTGCTCGCGGAATCCCAAGGGCGTGGCAATCCGATGCACCTGTTCGACGTCGCCGAACCTCGTCGCAACCAGCATCGAGCCATCAGGCATCCAGTCCAGGAAGGTCGCCTGACGTGATTGCCGGTACAGTCCCAGGCGCTCCGCGAGTTGGGTATCGCGTGGTGGGATGCTTTCATAGATGAGGTTGCCGCGCTCCTGACGCGCCGGGGCTGTTTGCTGCGCCTGGGCGGGAAAGCCCGTAAGCGTGAGCATGCCAACGACGCAGGAAGCGGGAAGAATTGCGAACAGATTTGCTTTGGCCATCGGGTCGGAGAAATGAATGAGTCTGAGATTGCTATGTTGCCCGAAACGCTCCCGTCCATGAACTCGAAGTCGGCGAAGCCGAGAATTACTCGACATCCTGACGGAATATTTGCCGTGGACGCGGAGTACGTACGGCCTGGATACGCCGCTGTGCACATCATTCAGCACAACGGCCGTGCAGCCTTCGTCGATACGGGGACGAACCACTCGGTTCCTCACCTGCTCGCCGCCCTGGATGAGCTGAGCATTCCGTACGATGCAGTCGACTACGTGTTTCTGACGCACGTTCATATGGACCACGCCGGCGGAGCGGGATTGCTCATCCAGCAGTTGCCGAACGCGCGCGTGCTCATCCATCCACGCGGCGTGCCTCACATGATTGATCCCTCGAAATTGGTCGCAGCGTCAAAGGCTGTGTATGGATTGGAGGAGTTTGGGAAGCTGTATGGCGACGTGCTGCCCGTTCCGCAGGACCGGATCGTCGACGTCCCCGATAACTATCGTTGCAGCCTCGGAGGCCGCGAGCTGGAACTGATTCATACGCCGGGGCACGCGTTGCATCACTACGTGATCGTCGACCGTGAGCACGCCGCTATCTTCTCGGGCGATACATTTGGGTTGTCGTACCGAGCACTCGATACGTCGCAGGGCGCGTTCATCGTGGTGACCAGCTCACCGTCGCAGTTCGACCCGGATCAATTGGCTTCTTCCATCGACCGGATGATGACGTATGAACCGAAGTCGATTTATCTGATGCACTACAGCCGCGTGACCGGGACACCGCGGCTCGCGGCCCTGCTGAAGTTACAAATACGCGAGTTCGCGCGCATCGCCCGTGAGAGTGAGAACTTGCCGGATGTGCACGGCGCGATTTGCACGGGCATGATGGCTATGTGGCTGAAGTTGCTGCAACAACAGGGCAGTGAGCTCAGTCCCCAGGAAGTATCGGACTGGCTGGCAGGCGACCTGGAGCTCAACGCCCAGGGCCTCGTGATCTGGCTCCAGCGCCAAAAGAAAGAGGCAAAGTAATGGACACCTTCAAAGCGTTTCGTATCCACGAAGAGAATAAGAAGATTGTGTCCCGGTTCGAGCAACTGAAGCTCGATGACCTCGCCGCAGGCGACGTAGTCGTACGGGTGACGCATTCCGACATCAACTTCAAGGACGTGCTCGCCGCGACCGGCGCGGGGAAAATTCTGCGTCGCTACCCATTGGTCGGCGGCATCGATTTCGCAGGCGTCGTCGAATCCTCCTCGGACTCGCGTTACTCACCGGGTGATCCGGTCCTCGTGACGGGTTCCGGGTTGTCAGAAACGCATGACGGAGGTTATACGGAATTCGCCCGTGTGAAGGGCGAATGGGTCATCCCCATGCCGGCGGGTCTGGATGCGTACAGCGCCATGGCGTTGGGCACAGCAGGATTCACGGCCGCACTCGCAATCCACCGCATGGAACGCAACTGCCAGACTCCAGACCGCGGACCGATTGTTGTGACGGGTGCCTCGGGTGGAGTGGGCAGCGTCGCTGTCGATATGCTCGCCGGACGCGGCTACGAAGTTGTGGCGGTGAGTGGTAAGGGGTCCTCACATGAGTACCTGAAGACCCTCGGCGCGAAGACCATTCTGGCGCGCCAGGACCTGGAAATCGGCACTCGTCCCCTGGAGTCGGTCCGCTTTGCCGGTGCCATCGACAACGTCGGCGGCGACATTCTCGGGTGGCTGACCCGGGTGGTGGATTTCTGGGGCAACATTGCGAGCATCGGGCAGACGGGGGGTGCCAAGCTCGAAACCACCGTGATGCCGTTTATCCTGCGTGGCATCAGCCTCATCGGTATCAATTCAGCGGCAACCCTCCGCCCCGTACGCCTCGAGGTCTGGAACCGAATCGCCACAGACCTGAAACCCCGTCATCTGGACAAGATTGTCACGCGGACAATTTCATTCGACGACCTGCCCGGTGCCTTCGCGGCGTATCTCGACGGAAGCGTCACCGGTCGCACCGTTGTAAAAATAACTGAGTGAATTTTCCGCCGGTTACTTGCGAGTAGATTTGGCGCCTAGAATGGCCTCATACAAATAGAGGAATGACGCCATGTCTGAAGTAGCCACGATCGTGCCTCCCAAGGCCAAGAAATCCGTTGCCCTGTCCGGAGTTACCGCGGGAAATACCGCATTGTGTACGGTTGGCCGGACGGGCAACGACCTGCATTACCGTGGCTATGACATTCTCGAGATCGCCAACACGTGCGAGTTCGAGGAGATCGCCTTCCTGCTGGTGCATGG
>Ga0068862_100004744_pt1 | contig 11445 bp, 12 predicted proteins | sample KBSSwiS52_FD_66598 | JGI IMG/M metagenome (GOLD analysis project Ga0068862, IMG submission 66598) | Switchgrass rhizosphere microbial communities from Kellogg Biological Station, Michigan, USA - KBS Switchgrass S5-2 | ecosystem: Host-associated > Plants > Roots > Rhizosphere > Soil ... | reverse complement strand
CGCCGGCGACTGCAGGCCCTGGAAAGCGCCGGAGCGCGCAATACTCGTGCGTGGACTGCCGTGATCGCTGATGCCGTACAGCCGTTCGCTCGTTACCTCATGCCCACCAGCGGCAAGGAACAGGGCAGCATGCAAGAGAGGTTTACCAGGGCCGGCATCTACTCGCCGCGGGCCATGCCGGTCTTCTACGGAGTCAAGACCGCTCTGGCCATCCTGTTTCTGGTGGGTTGGATGTTGGCTTCGTCGCTGCTCCCCAAGCTGACTTCGCAGCAGGTGCTTTTCTACGGCACCCTGGTCGCCTTCATCGGGCTCATGATTCCCAACTTCGCGCTCAACCGGAAAATTGACAGCCGCCAGCGCGCCCTGCGCAACGGGTTCCCCGACGCGCTGGATCTTCTGGTGGTCTGCGTCGAGTCAGGTCTTGGACTGGCAGCGGGCCTGCAGCGTGTGGCCACTGAGCTGGAGGTCAGCCATCCGGAGCTTGCCGGGGAGTTGGAACGGGTCACGGCTGAGATGCAGGCAGGCCTGGAGCGTGAGACCGCGCTGCGTAATCTCGCGACCCGAACCGGACTCGAGGATATCCGCAGCCTGGTCGGCCTGTTGGTTCAGACCATGCGTTTCGGCACCAGCGTGGCCGACGCGCTGCGTGTCTACTCGGAAGAATTTCGCGACAAGCGCACCCAGGCCGCTGAAGAGCTGGCCGCCAAGCTGGGCACCAAAATGATTTTCCCCATGGTGCTGTGCTTCTTTCCCAGCTTCTTCCTGGTGGCCGTAGGTCCAGCGATCATTCGCCTGGTCGCGGCCTTCAGCAACCATCCCACCCATTAGAAGAATATCGGAGTACATTCACATGACTCGCTCGACCGTGCAGTTGGTAGTGTTGGGAGCTGTGCTCCTGCTGAGTCCAGTGGCGCAGTCGCGCGCGCCCGAGACACCGCGGAATCCGGCGCTCGCAACGAGCTTCGACGATGCCGTGGCACGGGGTGATACTGCATGGCGTTCTGGTGAGGTCGACCTGGCGATCTACCTCTACATCCAGGCACTGTCATTCCAACCTCGTGATGTGGTGACTCTCACCAAGCTCGGTACGATCGAGCAGACGCAGGGAAACCTGCAGCTCGCGGCGCGTGCCTTCGAGCTGGCGGCCAATGCGAAGCCGAGCGATACGAGTCTCACTGGACGGCTGGGGCTGATCCTGACCGCGCTCGGTGACAACGAGAACGCCTACAAGTGGCTCAAGCTCAGTGCTGACAATGGCAGCACCGATTGGCGCGTCGTAGACCAACTCAGTGTCATTGAAACCAGGGAAGGGCGCTACAGCAATGCAGTTCAATACGCGGGGCAGGCAGCCGCGCAGGCGCCGAAGTCCGCGAAGCCGCTGTTGCATCGAGCGGAAGGCTATTTCGGTATGGGGGAGTACCGAATGGCCGAATATGCCATCCGTGATGCTCTACGCCTCGGGGGCACATCCGATGCCTGGGGATTGCTCGGGAAGATTCAGGCGAAACAACGCGCCTACCCGGCGTCGATTGATTCTTTCCTGCAGGTCATGGACCCGTCGGCCGCTTACAACACAGCGGGACAACTGGCACTCGACAATGGCGACAACCAGGTTGCGCTCGGCTATTTCGAGAAGGCGTCATTGGCTTCTCCTGTGTATTCGGCGGACGTGCAACGTAACGTCGCCATCGCACGCGAACGCCTGAGCGCGACGGTCAAACAATGAGCATGAAGCTTCGGACTCTGGCTTGCAATCTCGTGCTCGCTGCGTGTTATCTGCTGTTCAGTTGGGGGATGCTGAATGATTTTATGCGCACCCACCGGTTCAGCAGTCTCATTCTGACCGTCTTCGAGACGTTGATCGTTTTCTACTCCCTGTTCCGGCCTGCGCCCAAACAGGCGAATACCTCACTGTATGACTGGAGTGTAGCGCTGGCGGGTACTTTCATTCTCCTGCTTCTGCGACCCGCTCCTCAGGTGAACGACTCTCCCGCCATCATTGCCCTGCAGCTGGTGGGGATGTCCATTTCCCTTGCGGCGCTATTCAGTCTGAACAAGAGCTTTGGTCTCGTGGCAGCCAACCGCGGCGTCAAGCGAGGAGGACTCTACGGCGTGGTACGTCATCCGATCTATGCCGGTTATTTCATCTCGTTTGCGGCCTACGTCGCCCAGAACGCGACTGTTGCCAACATGGCGTTGTACGCGGTGTTCATCGGCCTCGAATTACTTCGCGTTGCAGCCGAGGAGCGTGTGCTGTCCAGTGATCCCGAGTACGTGAATTACGCTCGCTCCACGCGCTGGCGGGTAGTGCCGTTCGTCTATTGAGCGGCTATGCTGCATGGCTCCAGGGGACTTCCAATCGCAGGGGCGGTTCATGCCGGCTCACCGAGACACGTTCCAGCAGGTCGTCAGGACATTCGAGCTGCAGACTCGGCTTGGCCGGGAACCCGACCATGCCCTGGAAGAAGGCACCCTCTCGGGACTCTCCAGGATCCTCGCATCGAGCCCGCGACAGATTCTCCAAGCTCTGGCCCGGGCGGCTTTTGAGCTGTGTGACGCCGGTAGCGCGGGAGTGAGCACCCTGGATAGCGAGACCGGGGGTGATCCGAGTTTGTTTCGTTGGCGCGCGTTGGCCGGTGCATGGGCGGCGCGTTACCCGGGAACCACGGTACCCCGGGACTTCTGTCCGTGCGGCATGGTCCTCAGTACCAAAAGCATGCAATTGATGGTTGACCCGGCGCGTCACTACGCCTGCCTGGCCCCCATAGAACCTCCGTGTCGTGAGGTTCTTTCAGTCCCGTTTGGTCTGGCTGACGCTCCGATCGGCACCATTTGGGTTGTACAACATCAGCCTGAATGTCATTTCGATCTGGAGGACGCGCGACGGTTGAACAGCCTCGCGCGATTCGCATCCTCTGCCTATGAGGCGCTCAAAGCCATTTGAGGCCGTGCCGGACTTGCATACCGTTCGATTCGCTGTATACTGAACTAGATGGTTCAGTATACGAATACCCACCTCGATGCCTCGTTCGCAGCCCTCGCCGATGTCACTCGACGCGGCGTACTGGAGCACCTCGGACGCACCGAGGCTTCCATTACCGACCTCGCCGAGAAATTCAACATGACCCTCACCGGCATGAAGAAGCACGTCGGCGTCCTCGAGCGGGCCGGCCTCGTCATCACGAAGAAGGTCGGTCGCGTGCGGACCTGCAAAGTCGGGCCGGAGCGGCTGGAGGAAGCGACCGCGTGGCTCGAGAAATACCGCGAGCTCTGGGCCGCACGCTTCGACGAGTTGGACAAGGTCATCGAAGATCTGAAAAAAGTGAGACCCCGACCATGAACAATCAAACAACGGTGGAACGAAAGTCCGACCGTGAGCTCGTTGTCACGCGCACTTTCGACGCTCCGGCCCGAATCGTCTTCGAAGCCTGGACCCAGCCGGAGCTGTTCAAGCAATGGTGGGCGGTGAAGTCAATGGGCATGTCCCTGCGCTCCTGCGAGCTCGATGTTCGAACCGGTGGCGGCTACCGTTTGGTCTTCAACAACGGTATGGCGTTCTTCGGCAAGTACATCGAAGTAACACCGCCCTCGCGCCTCGTCTGGACCAACGAAGAAGGCGGTGAAGGGGGGCCCATCACCACGGTGACCTTCGAGGAAAAAGGCGGCAAGACGCTGCTGGTCATGCACGAGCTCTATCCCTCGAAGGAAGCGCTCGACGCTGCCGGCACCGGAGCGGCGGAAGGGATGGGCGAGCTGTTCGGACAGCTGGACGAGCTGCTCGTCGCGCTCGAGCGCAGGACGAGCAACTGATCCTGTCAGCGACTGCCGCTTCGACGAACCACGTAGAGAGGCGGTCGCGTCCGAGCCGCGCGCGCTGCGGGCCGCGCGGCTGTCTTGGCGGCCTCAATCGCCGCGGCACGGCTCGCAGCAGCAAGCCTGGCGGCTGTGGCGGAAGTGGCCGCAAAACGCGCCGCAGACTGCTCCACCACACTGACCGGCACCACTGCCGCGGAGTTATATTCCTGCTGCATGTAGTTGGCGACCTGCTTGGCGGACAGGGCGTCTGCAAAGAAGCCCATGCGCAGCTCAAACCATTCGCGACCCTCGTTATGAACGCGCGTGGTGTACACGGTGTAGCTGCGGAAGATCGGGTCGCGTGGCATGTTATCCAATTCGATCAGTTGTGCAGACCACAGCAGCTGCACGGCGAATGACACGGGCTCGCCGCGCTGAACCGCATCCTTCAATGCGAGTCGCGTATCCGGGTCCTCGGGTCTCAACAACGGGATGTGACTGAACGCCTGTGCGCTTTTGCCCGCAGCTGCGCCATCGGCGCGTCGCTGATCGAGCAGCGTCATGACCTGCGTATCGCTGAGGTCCGGTTCACTGTGCCGCATCGCTTCTCCCCACAAGAGCTGCCACCACAAGTGGGACCAGAAGTCTCATTTGCAGCAATCGCTGTACAGTCGAAACACCCGGAGTGTGAGGGGCTTCACGTAATTTGCGGTGCGCACCGGGATTAAGTGAATTGACAATAACCTAACACCAGGCATGCACAGTGTCGCTGCAGATCGACATTGTCAGTCAGCCTGTGCAACCCATCACAGCAACCACATCCGGTGTTCGTTTCCACCGCCTGTGTGCTAGCTTGTCTCACATATGGACCCCGCGGCTAAAACCGATGTCATGTCTGCATCCCGGCAGTGGCTGAAGCCACTGACCCATATCCTCATTCGTTCGGGCGTCACGTGGCGCGAATTTGCCGAACTGTCGAAGAAGGTCTATGTCGAGGTTGCGATCCGCAACTTCGGGCGTCGCGGCCGGCCGACCAACATATCGCGTGCAGCCGTGCTGACCGGCCTGTCACGTCGTGAAGTGCGCGCGCAACGCGACCGCATCGAGGCGGGCCCCGCAGCTCTCGAAGCCTATGTCACGAAGGGCTGCCAGGTACTGACCACATGGCATCTCGATCCTGAATTTCAGGATGCGGATGGCAAGCCGAAGCCGCTGCCGCGCAAGGGAGCGGGTGCGACGTTTGAATCACTGCTGGCACGTTGCGGGACCGGAGACGTTCGCCCATCGACATTGCTGAAGGAACTGCGTTCAGCGGGGGCCGTGCGTCAAACCGCAGACGGAAAGCTCGAGGTCCTCAAGCGCGAATACGTCCCTCACACGATGGCGAAAGTCCTCATCCGGTTGTGGGGAACAGTGCTTGCGGATGTTGGGACGACGTACGTTCACAATCTGACTCGCGGCCCGAAGACCCCCGCCCGGTTCGAGCGCGCGGCGGTAAACGATCGCGTGCTCGCCAGCGCGCTTCCCGAATTCGAGAAGTTTCTCAACCAGGAAGGCCAGGCCTTTCTCGAGCGCCTGGACGCCTGGCTGACGGCCCACCAACCCACCGGCGAGAACAACGACGCTCAGGAGACGATTCGTCTGGGCGCCGGCGTGTATCACATCCAGGACTGATCGTATGCGCAGACACATGATTGGCAACCCTACCCGTGGGTTGCTTGCAGCTCTCGCAGCCGCGCTGTTGGTAGCTTGCGGTTTCACCCAGACGGCCGGAATCCAGGGCTCAGGTGCGCCTGTCGCGACCGCATCCACGGTCTCGGGTCCGATCACGGGATTCGGCAGCGTCTTCGTCAATGGCGTTGAATACGGAACGTCCGCTGCCCAGATCACGATCGACGGCCAGTCGGGAACCGAGGCGCAGCTACGCGCCGGGCAGATCGTCACGCTGCAAGGCACGGTGAACTCCGACGGAACGACCGGATCGGCAACCACACTTAGTTACGCCGCGGACGTCAGGGGCCCCATCACAACAGTTGACCTGGTCGGCGATACATTCACGGTGCTCGGCCAGACCGTGAGGGTAACAACGTCCACCGTGTTCGATGACAGCATTCTCTCCGGCGACATCACGGGTTTGTCCGGCGGCGCGAGTGTGGAAGTGAGCGGATTCGCGGATCAGGACGGTGCGATCGTCGCTTCGCGCGTGGATATCGCGAGCTCCAGCAATGGGTTTCAAGTTAAAGGGGTTGTGCAGGGGCTCGACAGCACTGCCCACACTTTTCAGATCAATGGACTCTCGGTGGACTACAGCGCGGCGATGCCAAGTGGAACATTGGCCAACGGCAGCACGGTGCTCGTCCACGGTTCCAGCGTAAGCAATTCGAGCACGTTGCTCGCAGCCCACGTAGAGGTGCTGCCGGGCATCGGAGCGAGCGCGAACCAGTTTGCGGATGTCAAAGGCATCATCACCAAGTTCACGTCAGCTTCTGACTTTGTCGTACTCGGTCAGCGCGTGGCGACCAGTTCCACCACGGCGCTCGTCCTGCACGGTCTCACCCTGGCCGCGGGCGTCGAAGTCGAAGTCAAAGGGAAATTCGACGCTGCCGGCGTGCTCCAGGCGCAGAAGGTACAGGCGACTCCGTTCAGTGCCAGCCTGGTGAGCGGCCTCGTCGATTCGGTGAGCGCCTCCGGCAACACCCTGAGCGTCATGGGGGTGACGATTACGACGAGCGACACGACCACCTTCGATGACCACTCCAGCCAGCACGTCAAGACGTTCCGATTGAGTGATCTGCATGCAGGCGACTATGTGCTGGTGAGCGGAACCGAATCGACACCCGGAACATTGGACGCAGCAGCGCTGACGCGCAGAAACGTAGCGAATCAGCTCTACCTGCAGGGCACGGCGAGCAACGTCGCAGCCCCCAACTTCACTATCCTGGGCGAAACAATCACCACCACCGCACAAACAAAATACCAGGGCGTTGGAGGCGGTGCGTCCGCCGCCACAACCTTCTTCAGCGAGGCATCAAACCACGTCGTTCACGTGAGCGTGTCCAACTCGGGCGGCGTTCTCACAGCAACGGCGGTGCAGATCGTGAAATAGGCTGACCGTCAACGAGGCGCGAACACAAAGCTCACGGGCGCCGGGACCGACACCGGCGACCCCGTGTGAGTCAACGCACCTGAGTTGGGATCGACAGCAAAAGTAACCACCTCTCCGGAACCCTGATTGGCCACAATCAGGAATTTCCCAGACGGGTCGATGTTGAAGAACCTCGGCCCCGTTCCATATGCGGAAACATGGCCCGCCGGCACCGGCAAACCGTCGCGACCAATGTGGAAAATCGCGATGGTATTGCTGTGGCCCCGATTCGAGACGTATAAGAATTTGCCGCTCGGATGCAGCATGATTTCCGCGCCCCCGTGCTCAGCAGAGTTCGCGGCGGGGAGCGAGGAGACTTCGCCCAGTTGAGTCGTCGAGCCTCGCTTGGCATCCCAGCGCAACGTGATCACTGCCGGTGTCAGCTCGGTGACCACATAAATCAACGCGCCGTCCTTCGAGAACACCAGGTGCCGCGGGCCATAACCGGCAGGCAACACCACTGTCTGTTTGCTGTCGGCTGTCAGAGCACCGGTCGCGGCATCGAATCCATAGACAAAGATTCGGTCCGCGCCCAGATCGGCCGCCAGAAGAAAGCGGCCATCGGGTGACAGCACAACCTCATGGGCGTGAGCACTTGCCTGACGGGAGGCAACTGGACCGGAGCCCTTCTGCTGAACAACCTGGCGGGCGTGGCCCAGGCGGCCATCGGTCTGGATGGGGTAAACGGCTATCGTTCCGCTGAGGTAGTTCGCGACGAACAGCCATTTGCCGGTCGCATCAATACTGAGATGGCAGGGAGCCAGCCCTTGTGAGGATACGGTTCCAATGGATTGCAACCCCTCAGACGAGCCGATGGCGAACGCAGTGATATGGTCTGCCCCCGAGGACGCCGCATCCTCGTTCACGGCATACAGAAATCGCCCATTGGGATGCAGGACGAGAAATGACGGATTACTAGTCGTGCCTGCAGGACGAATGCTGCTCATCACCCCCTGTTGGGCATCCCACTGAAACGCGTAGATTCCAGGGCTACCCGTGCTCGCACCGTCCGAGGTGGTATAGGTTCCGATCCAACCCGTCAGGCTGGCAGCGGCCAGAAAAACAGTGAGCATAAATCCACCTCAGAGGTTCGGGCGAAGGTCGCGGACGCGGCTCAGCTTCTCGAGACGCATACCAACATCGAGCACACTCGATTCAGCCCACCAGGACGAGACGATCTGGACGCCGATCGGCAGACCGTCGCGGCTCGTTCCGAACCGCATCGACAGGGCCGGCATGCCGGTCAGGCTGAAGGGCGAAGTCGCACTCATGACGTGGAACGGTGAGACCGTTTTGCCATCAACCACGAGATCATTGAGTCCGTGACGAGTCGCCGGGAACGGAGTCACCGGGCACAGCAGCACATCATAACGCTGGAAATAGTCGACGAAGCTGTCGCGGAGGCGCTCCACCGCCTGCTCGGCGGCAACGAATTCGGCTATCGGCGTGTCAGGTGTGTCGAGGACCAGTCTGGCATGCCGGAAGATCTGAGCCTCGTGGCCGGCGGTGACCCTCTCAAACTCGGGTCGACTTTCCATCTGTTGGAGCTTCCAGAGAATACTGTTGGCATCGGTCTGCTCCAGCCAGGGCAACCGAACCTCTTCGACATGACAGCCGGCATTGCTGAGCGCATAGGCCGCCGCCTTCACGGTCGCGACCACCTCCGGATCGGTGGGTCCAAAGAAGCCTGGAGAAGCTATCCAACCCACACGAACCTGACGGATCGATTTCGTGCCCACGCCGGTATCGAGTCCGGGGGACATGATTGAAAAGCCGTCAGCCCCGTCGGGTCCTGCCATCGAGGAATAAGCGAGCGCCACATCGCGAACCGAACGTGCCATCGGACCAATATGCCAGAAGCGACGGGGTACCCGGGGCCAGTGGCCTGTCATCGGCATTCGTCCGTGAGTCGCTTTGAATCCAACGATGCCGGTATGCGCTGCCGGGCCGCGCAATGAGATCGAGAGATCACTACCCACGCCGAGTGGCGACATACCCGCCGCGATGGCCGCGGATTCACCGCCGCTCGAGCCGCCCGGAGTGTATTCGAGGTTCCAGGGGTTGTTTGTTTGCCCCGTCAGGAGATTGTCCGTCTCAATAGAATAAGAGAACTCCGGCGGATTCGTCTTCGCGATGAGGATGGCGCCCGCAGCCTTCAATCGGGCCACGACGGTGGCATCGGTATCCGGCACACGCCCTTTGAAGATTGGCGATCCACGCTGCGTAGGTACGCCCGCTGTGTCTATTCCATCCTTGACCGTAAACGGAACTCCATGAAGGGGACCTAATCGAGCATCCGACCTGACCGCCGCCTCGGCTCTCTTGGCGGCCTCCAGTGCACCGGCAGCCAGGGTCACGATGGCATTCACCTTGGGATTGACCTCGGCAATACGGTCGAGATGGGCCTTCATCACCTCCACCGGCGAAATGTCCCGCTGGGCAATGAGCTCGGCAATCTCGCTGGCCTCTTTATAAATGAGTTCATTCGACATAATTTATTACCTACCTGTCACTTGGTAGGTAGATATTAGGCCCTGGCATTTTTAGCTGTCAATCCCTACCTAGCGATTGGTAGGATACGCAGGAGGGTCATCCGATGAACGAAAGTGCGAGAGAAGCGATTCTGGAAGCAGCGCGCCGGACGGCGCAGGCACACGGCTATGGAGGGCTGAATTTCCGCGATATCGGAGCTGAAGTCGGCATCAAGGCCGCCAGCGTCTACCACCATTTCCCCAGCAAGGCGGATTTGGGTGCCGCCGTAGCCAAACGCTACTGGGAAAACACGGCTGCCAACCTCGAGAGGCTATCGACAGAGAGCGGGGATCCGCAAAAAGCGTTGCGAGACTACCCAGGCCTGTTTCGCCGCTCACTCGAAGAGAACAATCGGATGTGCCTGTGCAGCTTTATGGCAGCGGAATACGACGACCTGCCGGACGCGGTGAAGACTGAAGTGCAGACCTTCGCCAGCGTCAATGTAGCGTGGCTCGCCAAGATGCTGGCCGCGGCAGAGTCAGTTCCTGAAAGTCAGTGCGTCAACAAGGCGCGCGCCATTTTCGCTGCCGTGGCCGGCGCTCAGCTGATGGCTCGCAGCCGTGCCGACCTGGGCCTGTTTGACACCCTGATTGCGAGCTTTCAGGAGTCGGGCCTGATTCCAACCATCCGATCCTGAAGCCGCTTGCGGTAACGCCGGCTCAACCGCAACCGCACCTTCGATTTCAGTACGACCTCGTACTCACCACTGGCCTGCAGCTCCAGCCCATGGATGCGATCGACGTTCACCACTATCGAGCGGTGAATGCGAATGAACTTTCCCTCCCCCAGATCCTCCTCCAGCTCCGATAAAGACCGCCGCAAAATGTGCGTGTCGGCGCCCACATGCAGGCAGGCGTAGTAATCCGCAGCCTCGATCCAGTCGATATCCGTGACATTCAGGAACAGGACCTGTCCCTGATTTCTGACCACGAGCCGCTCGGCTGTCCGCGATTGCGGCGGCACATAGTGAGCCAGCCGCTCCTTCGCACGATTCAACGCACGAGCAAAACGCGCATCGTCGAATGGCTTCAATAAATAGTCGAGCGCCCCCGCCTCGAAGGCGCGCAATGCGTACTCATCGTAGGCCGTTACAAAGATAATGGTCGGTGGCAAGTCACTGCCCAACATCTCGAGCACATCAAAGCCCCCACACTCGGGCATCTGTATATCGAGAAACACGAGGTCGGGCTTCAACTTTCTGATGGCCTCAATGGCCTCGACACCCGACTCACATTCGGTAACCGACCCAACATCCGGGTCCCGGCTCAGCAGGACGGTCAGGTTCCGCCGGGCGAGTGCTTCGTCGTCGACCACTAAAGCTCGCATGGGTGTCATTTACGCCTCCCTGAACGGCAACCTGACCACAACTTCCACTCCTTCGGGATCCCCACACCTCAAGTGCAGCTCTGATTGATTGCCGTGCAGGATCTGCAAACGGGTGCGCAGATTACCGATGCCGACACCCGTCTGAGTGCGCTCCCAATCCGTTGGTAAACGGGGTCCGTCGTTGTAGACACTCAGTCGAAGGCTCCCGTCGTGACACGTACCGACGACGCGGACGACTCCTCCAGTGATGCGACTGGAAATACCATGCTTGATGGCGTTTTCAACGAGCGGCTGCAGCAGGAGGTTAGGAACTATCGCACGCAACAGGTCCGGCGGGATATCCACGCTGACCCGCAGGCGCTCTCCAAAGCGAACCTTCTGAATGTCGACGTAACGCTGCAGATATTCAACTTCCTCCTGGAGTGTCACCTGGGGTCGGTGGGCATCCTCGGACGCACGGCGCAGGAATTCACTGAGCCCGACGATCATACTGACCGCTGCGTCGTTTCGATCGTCGCGCACCAGACCCGCAATGGAATTGAGCGCGTTGTACATGAAGTGCGGCTCCATCTGCCGGCGTAATGCCGCAAGCTGCGCCTTCGAGAGCTCTTCATTGAGCCTGGCGGCCTCCGTCATCTGGAGAGCCA
>Ga0068862_100004743_pt1 | contig 11445 bp, 6 predicted proteins | sample KBSSwiS52_FD_66598 | JGI IMG/M metagenome (GOLD analysis project Ga0068862, IMG submission 66598) | Switchgrass rhizosphere microbial communities from Kellogg Biological Station, Michigan, USA - KBS Switchgrass S5-2 | ecosystem: Host-associated > Plants > Roots > Rhizosphere > Soil ... | reverse complement strand
AGCGCGATCTGGTCGGCTTCGGTCAGGAAGGCCTGGAAGGCATGGCCGGTCATGATGATGAGGTCGAACTTCCGGCCGAGACGCACTCCGCGCGCATCGCCGTGGATCCACTCGACCTGCTCATCCGTGGTGTTGCGCCGGGCGACCTCGAGCATCGGCTGCGCCGGATCGACCCCGACCCCGCTTCCGCCGATCGCCTTCAGGATGCCGCGGGTGACCGTCCCGGTGCCGCAGCCGAGATCGAGCAGCGTCTTCGCACCGAAGCGTCGCGCGAGCCCGAGGTAGAAGTCGGCGCTGACATCCCAGCCGTTCTCGTCGTCGTAGAGGACGGCGAGTTCCGCTTGGTTGTAGTGGTCGCTCACGCTTCCACGAACTCGATGATGCAGCCGTTGGTGACTTCCGGCGGGACCAGGCAGCCCTTGCCGGTCTTTTCGACCGGCACGTGGCGCTCCTTCAGGAAGTCGCGGCAGCGGCCCTTGTCGGCGACCTCGATCTTCATCGCGGCGATCCAGGGCGTCTCGTGCTCGGGCAGCGGCAGCAGCGCGTCGTAGAGCGTGCGCAGGCCCTTCGGGGTCACGAAGCGGATGCGGCCGGCGCCGGTATCGACCACGGTCATCGCGTCGGAGACCTGGATGCGGTCGGGGCCGAACAGCGGCAAATAGCCGATCACGGTGCGGACCGGATCCTCGGTCACCACCGTCACCGAGCGCAGGCGCTTGGCACGGTTGGCGTGGCGCTGCCATTCCGGGCGGCGGATCAGTTCCGGCGTGCGGTGATGGGTGATGAAGGCGTTGAGGCCGGGTGTCGCCTCGCGGTCGAGATAGAGCAGCTCGAATTCCGGCAGCACCTCGCCCTCGGGCATCTCCAGTTTCCGCTTCAAGCCCTTCGGGCCTTCGAAGACGATGCCGGATTCCCTCAGGTCCTCGGCGCATTGCGCCGGGTTGTCGGTGCCGAAGGCGAGCGCCATCAGGCCTTCGCGCTTGCTCAGAAAGCCGTCGAGATTGTTGAGGAACTGGCTGGGATCGACGACGCCCAAGAGCTCGATATAGCCGCTCTCCAGCATGATGCAGTAGTTGCCGGTGCCCCAGCCGATATGGCGGCCGCGCGGCGTCAACGTGAAGCCCAACGTCTCCCAGGTGGCGCGCGCCGCTTCGAGATCGCGCACGCCGACCAGGGTGTGATCGATGCCGGTGATCGCTTCAGCGGCATGATCGAACTTCATACTTCCCCCACAAAGAAACGCCCCCGGTGCGGTCTGGCATCGGGGGCGATGGTGTTAACGGTACAAGCAGCGCCCGGTCAGTGGATCCTCGACCAGATCTTCCGCTTGGCGGCGTAGAACAGCAGCGTGAAGACGACCAGGAACAGCACCGCCTTCAAGCCGGTCAGGTGCCGCGATTCCAGGTTGGGCTCGCCGGCCCAGGTCAGGAAGGCAGCGACGTCGCGGGACTCGTCCTCCAGCGTGTTCGGCGCACCGTCGGCAAAGGTGACGGCGCCGTCGGAGAGCGGCTGCGGCATCGCGATCTGATGGCCGTGGAAATACTCGTTGTAGTTCATGCCGTCGCCGAGCTTGAAGTCGGCGGGCGGCTCCTTGTAGCCGGTCAGGATGGCGTGGATGTAGTCCGCACCCTCATAGCCGGTGAAGCCCTTGCCGGCGCGCGAGCGCGCGATCAGCGAGAGATCCGGCGGCAGCGCGCCGTTGTTGGCGGCGCGGGCCGCCTGCTCGTTCGGGAACGGCGCCTTGAAGGTGTCGGAAGCCTTGCCCGGACGCTCGAACATCTCGCCGGCATCGTTCGGACCGTCCTGGACCTGCACGCCGGCCGCGATCGCCTTCACCTCATCCGCAGAGAAACCGATCTGCTCGAGGTTGCGGTAGGACATCAGGTTCATCGAGTGACAGGCCGAGCAGACGTCGTGATAGACCTGGAAGCCGCGCTTCACCTGGGCCTGGTCGAACTTGCCGAAGAAGCCGGTGAACGACCATTCCTCTTTGGGAATGTGGACTTCCTCATGCGGTTCGGCAGCGATGAAGAGAACGGCGACCGCCGCGGCCACCAAGGCCATGCCGTTGAGGAGGATGGAACGCTTTTTCATGATCTTAGGCCTTCCCCGTCGCCGCGGCAGGTGCATGGCTGTCCAGCACCGCCTTGCTGATCGACAGCGGCAGCGGCAGCGTGCGCTCGAAGATCGAGAGCAGCGGCAGGATCACCAGGAAGAAGCCGAAGTAGTAGACGGTCGCGATCTGACCGAGGGTGATGATCTGGATGCCGAAATGGCCGCCGGCAAAGCTGATCGGCCAGAGCGCATCGACATTCTCGAGATGCGCCGCCTCGGCCAGATATTCCGGGGCGACGATGGTGAATTCGAACGGCAGCCAGTAGTTGGCCGGCGCATATTTGCCGGCGAACATCAGGATCGCGCAGACGAAGACCAGGGTCCAGAAGAAGCGCTTGAACGCCGGGCGGTAGGCGCCCGAGCGGACCGGCGAGCGGTCGAGCCAGGGCAGGATGAACAGCACGGCGATCGAGGCACCCATGGCGAGCACGCCGGTGAGCTTGTCCGGGATCGAGCGCAGAATCGCGTAGAACGGCAGGAAGTACCATTCGGGCACGATGTGCTCCGGCGTCGAGAGCGGATTGGCCGGGATGAAGTTGTCGGGATCGCCCAAGGCCACCGGCGCGAAGAACACCCAGAAGGCAAAGAACAGCATGAAGACGCCGAGCCCGTACATGTCCTTCACCGTGTAATACGGGTGGAACGGGATCTGGTCCTGCGGACCCTTCATGTCGATGCCGGTCGGGTTGTTCGAGCCGAAGCGGTGCAGCGCGATGATGTGGATCACCACCACGCCCAGGATCACGAAGGGCAGCAGATAGTGCAGCGAGAAGAACCGGTTCAGCGTCGGGTTATCGACCGAGAAGCCGCCCCAGAGCAGGGTCACGATCTTGCCGCCGACGACCGGCAGCGCCGAGAACAGGTTGGTGATGACGGTGGCGCCCCAGAAGCTCATCTGGCCCCAGGGGAGCACGTAGCCCATGAAGGCGGTCGCCATCATCAGCAGCAGAATGAGGACACCGATCATCCAGAGCAGCTCGCGCGGCGCCTTGAAAGAGCCGTAGTAGATGCCGCGGAAGATGTGGATGTAGACCGCGATGAAGAACATCGAGGCGCCGTTCATATGGATGTAGCGCAGCATCCATCCATAGTTGACGTCGCGCATGATGCGCTCGACCGAGTTGAAGGCATGATCGACATGCGGCGTGTACTGCATGGCGAGGAAGATGCCGGTCGCGATCATGACCATCAGCATGAAGCCGGCGATCGAGCCGAAATTCCACCAGTAGCTCAGGTTCTTCGGCGTCGGGTAGTCGTTCGCCTCGTGCTGCAGATACGAGAAGACCGGCAGGCGATGGTCGATCCAGCGGATGACGGGGTTCTTGAAAACGGCGGCCATGTTCGCTGTCCCCTCAGCCGATCTTCACGTTGGTGTCGTTGGTGAAAGCGTAGACCGGCACCTCGAGATCGAGCGGCGCCGGACCCTTCCGGATGCGGCCGGAGGTGTCGTATTGCGAGCCGTGGCAGGGGCAGTACCAGCCGCCGTACTCGCCGCGCGGATCGGACGGCTTCTGGCCCAGCGGCACGCAACCGAGATGCGTGCAGACGCCGACCAGGATCAGCCATTCGGCCTTCTGGACGCGCGAGGCATCGGTCTGCGGGTCGCGCAGGCCCGACGGATTGGAAAGGATCACCTTCGGATTGGCGGGATCGACCTCAGGGTCGTCCTTCTTGGCGGCGGCGATCTCTTCCGGGGTGCGATGGCGGATGAAGACCGGCTTGCCGCGCCACTTCACGGTGATCGCCTGGCCGAGCTGGACGCCGGAGATATCGACCTCGATCGAGGACAAGGCCAGCACATCGCCCGACGGGTTCATGCTGCTGATGAACGGCCATGCGACGGCGAGGCCACCGAAGGCCGCTGCCGAAGCCGACATCAGATAGAGGAAATCGCGGCGCGTACCACCCGCGCCTTGCGCCGATTGCGCGTGATCCGCCATATGCTCTGCCCTCGTCCCGAACCCGCATCCCCGATGACGGCGGAACGCCGACCGGTGCGGGCTGCAATATCCCAAAGAACTCGAAGGGTTATAGCATGCGGTCCGACCGCCGGATGGCCGCGGAAATTGCGACAAAGCGCCGCAATATTCGCCAACGATATCAACCACTCAGGCAGGCGGAACCGGTCGTTTCCCCCCGATCCCGCGGATCGGTATAAAGGAAATCACACCGGTTGCAAAGCACGGCCTTCTCCCCCTTAAGGCCGGATTTGCGCGCCCCAAAAGGACCCTCATGCGGCTCGCCCTTTACCAGCCCGACATCCCCCAGAACACCGGCGCCATGCTGCGTTTGGCCGCGTGTTTCGGCTTAAGCGTCGATGTCATTCTGCCGGCCGGGTTCATCTTCGACGACAAAAGGATGCGGCGGGCCGGCATGGATTACATCGACCAGGTGGAGATCACGCGGCATGCGTCCTGGGACGCCTATCGCGAGTCGCGGAACGGGAGACTGGTGCTGCTGACCACCAAGGGTGATCGCGCCTATACCGACTTCGCCTTCGACACCGGCGACACGCTGCTGGTCGGGCGCGAGAGCAGCGGTGTTCCGCCCGAGGTCGCGGCGGCCGCCGATGCACGGCTGGTGATCCCGATGCGCGCCGGCATGCGCAGCCTCAATGTCGCGATGGCGGCGGCGATCGTGACCGGCGAGGCGGTGCGGCAGCTGGGCCAAGCTGAAACCGGCACGCGGCGGGCATCATGAGCGATTATCCGAAGGATCACCGCGAGCAGGCGGCGGCCTGGTTCGCCACGTTGCGCGACCGGATCTGCGGCGCCTTCGAGGCGATTGAAGATGAGCTTGCGGGCAGCGATCGCCCGCCCGGACGATTCGAGCGCAAGCGCTGGGAACGGCCCGACGCCGAAGCCGGTGAAGGCGGCGGCGGCGAGATGTCGATCATGCGCGGCCGGGTGTTCGAGAAGGTGGGCGTCAACATCTCGACCGTGCACGGCGTGTTCAGCCCGGAATTCCGCAAATCGATTCCCGGTGCTTCGGGCGACGGAAAATTCTGGGCCAGCGGGATCAGCCTGGTGGCACACATGCATTCCCCGCTGGTGCCGGCCGTGCATATGAACACGCGGCATATCGTGACCTCGACCGCCTGGTTCGGCGGCGGCGCCGATCTCACGCCGACCTTTCCCGACGCGACCGACACGGCGGACTTCCACGCCGCTTTGCAGGCGGCCTGCGCGGCGAGCCCGGCCGGCGACTATCCGCGCTTCAAGACATGGTGCGACGAATACTTCTATCTCCCGCACCGCGGCGAGGCGCGCGGCGTCGGCGGCATCTTCTACGACAACCTCAACACCGGAAGCTGGAAGGCCGATCTCGGCCTCACCGGCGCGGTCGGGGAGGCCTTCCTCGCGGTCTACCCGGAGATCGTGCGCCGGCACATGAACAAGACCTGGACGCCGGAGCAGCGCCGCGCGCTGTTGGTGAAGCGCGGCCGCTATGTCGAGTTCAACCTGATCTACGACCGCGGGACTTTGTTCGGGTTGAAGACCGGCGGGAATACCGAGGCGATCCTGATGTCGCTGCCGCCGGAAGTGATCTGGCCTTAGGCGACAGCATCCGTTGTCATGCCGAGACCCTTGGGTGGAAGCGACGTCGTCGCGGGTCCCGGCATCCAGTCCTGCGCATCGTGTGACGCCCAGGGCGTGGATCCCGGTGCCTGGCACCGGGATGACGGCGGAGTGAGTAACTCAGTTACGGCGCGTCCTGGTTCAGGTGCACGTTGCCGGTGTTGGCCGTCTGGACCATGACGTAGGCGTCGGTCGAGGCGGCGTTTCCGTCGGTCGTCTCATGGGCGAAGATGTGGTAGCCGGCTGTATCAATTCCCGTATCCACCCACTTGCCGCCGTCCTTGCTGATCGAGAGATAGAGCTGATCCACGAAATCGCCATCGATACGGATTGCCTCGTGCTCGGCGAAGACGCCGCCCGGCGTGATGGTGTGATCGGAGATTTGCTGCACACTGCCGGCGCCGATCGTGAGCGTCTGTGCGCCGCTGCCACCAAACTTCTCCTGGGTCGAGATGGTTTCGAAACCGTCAAGGTCTGCCGCATCGGAAGAGTTCGCAAGATCCAGATCGAGCCTGCGGGCCATCACGTCGCCATGATTGTCCGCTCCGGCTGCGAGACCGTTGCTCGAAGCCACAGCATCGGTGCTGCCGTGGTAGACGCTTCCGTTGTAGATGAAATCGATGACATCCTCGCCCGCACCGCCAAAGATCTCGTCTGCGCCGCCGCCGAAGATGATGTCGTTGCCGCCACCGCCGTCGAGTTTTCCGTCCTCCGCGGTTCCGATCAGGATCTCATCGAGATTGCTGCCGCTGAGCTCGTGGTTATTCGTATTCTCGACATCGACTTGCGCGCCCGTGCTCTGTGTCTTGCCGTCCGTCATCCGGTATTCGAGGGTTCCGCCGAGGATGTTATCGTCGGTAAGAGTGATCGCTTCTTTGCTCATGCCGAGGCCGGAAAAGCCACTGCCGGTGGCCTGGAAGACGCTCAGGTCTGCACTGCCGCCGTCATTGGCCAGCAAGGCCCAAGTCGGAATGGCGAAACTGCCATGCACGCCGGCTGTCGTCAGGACCTGGTCGTCCCGGGCAATCAACGGGTTCAGGTCCACGTTGGCGACATTGGCCGCCTGGATCATGACATACGCATCGGTCGAAGCCTTATCTCCGCCGATCGTTTCATGGGCATAGACGCGGTAGCCGACCATCTCGATCGCCGTATCGACCCACTGACCGCCGTCCTGGTTCACTGAAAGATTGACCTGATCCACGCTGTCGCCGTCGATGCGGATCGCTTCGTGTTCGCCGAATCCGCCGCCCAGGCTGATGCTGTGGTCGGAAAGCTGCTGCACGTTGGCAGCGCTGATAGTCAGCGTCTGCACGCCGGTGGCGCCGAACTTCTCCTGGGTCGAGATGGTTTCAACGCCGTCGAAGTCTTTCGCATCGGCGGAGTCGGCAAGATCCAGATCGAACCTGCGGACCAGCACGTCGCCATGATTGTTCGCACTGGCGGCCAGTCCGCCGCTCGAAGCCACGTTATCGATGCCGCCGTGCCCATCGGTTCTCATATCGATGATATCGTCCCCGGCACCGCCGAAGATGTGGTCGTGGCCGCCGTCGCCGAAGATGACGTCGTTGCCTCCACCGCCATCGATCGTCTGCCCGCCGTCATCCCCCAACAGGATTTCGTCCGAATCCGTGCCGGTGATGTCGCCGCCGTCCTGGTTGTGGACGTTGACGGTGGCACGCTCGCTCTCGACGCTGCCATCCGTCGCCGCGTAGATGAACGACCCTCCGAGCGTCCCATCCTCGAAAAAGTCCACGGTACCATTGCTGCCGGTACCGGCGCTATGACTGATGCCGAAAGCGCCAACGCTATTGCCGACCAACCCGACATCCAGGTTCGCACCGTCTAAGTTCCGATCATTGGCCAGCAGCGCCCATTCCGGAACAGTGATCGTTTCCGATGGCCCAAGGTTGGTCACGATGGTGTCGGAGACGGCAACGGGTGGGAAGTGCACGGTGCCGACATTGGCGGCCTGGACCATGACATAGGCATCCGTCGATGCCGCGTCGCCTGCAATCGTCTCATGAGCGTAGACGCGATAGCCGGCGAGCTCGATCGCGGTATCGACCCATTGCTCGCCGTCCTTGCTGATCGCAAGATAGATTTTATCGGCACTGTCGCTGTCGATGCGGATCGCGTCATGCTCGCCGAACCCACGGCCCGGCGTGATGGTGTGATCGGAAAGCTGCTGCACGCTGGCGGCATCGATCGTCACGATTTGCGTGCCGACTGTGCCCAGCTTCTCCTGGGTCGAGATGGTTTCGATCCCGTCGACCTTGGCCGCCTCGAACTGGAGCGTGAGATCCAGGTCCTCGTATCGGACCAGCACGTCGCCGTGATTGTCCGCGCCGGCGGCGAGCCCGCCGCTCGATGCCACGGTGTCGGTGCCGCCATGGTAGATGTTCTGAAATTGTATCCACTGGATGGTGTCGTCCCCGGCCCCGCCGAAGATCTCGTCCTCGCCGCCGGCGCCGCCGAAGATGATGTCGTTGCCGCCGCCGCCGGCGAGTTTCTCGCCGGAGCTGCTGCCGATCAGGATTTCGTCCGCATCGGTGCCGGTGATGTCTCCGCCGTCCTGGTTTTGGACGCTGACGGTGGCACGTTTGCTCTCCACGCTGCCATCCGTCGCCGTGTAGCCGAACGACCCTCCGAGAGTCGTATCTTCCACAAAGGCAATGTCGCCATTGCTGCCGACGCCGACGTAATGAATGACGGCGGTGCCGCCGGCAAGAGTACCGACCGACACGACATCCAGGTTCGCACCGTCGACGCTCTTGTCATTGGCCACCAACATCCATTCCGGAACGAAAATTGCTTGCGACGGTCCGAGGTTGGTGAGCACGATGTCGTCGACCGCAACGGGCGCTCCGTCCTGGTTCAGGTGCACGCTGCCGGTGTTGGCCGCCTGGACCATGACATAGGCGTCGGCCGAGCCCGGATCTCCGCCCGTCGTCTCATGGGCGTAAACATGATAGCCGGCGACTTCGATCGACGTATCGACCCACTGCCCGCCATCCTTACCGATTGCGAGATAGAGCTGGTCCACGAGGTCACCGTCGATACGGACCGCGTCGTGCTCGCCGAACCCGCCGCCCGGCGTGATGGTGTGGTCGGAAATTTGCTGCACGCCTGCGGCATCGATCGTCACCACCTGAGCGCCGGTGCCGCCGAACTTCTCCTGGGTCGAGATGGTTTCTAAGCCGTCGATGCCCTTCGCATCGACGAGGCTGAGGTTTTTCGCCGTGATCATCACGTCGCCATGACTGTCCACGCCGCCGGCGAGACCTCCGCTCGAGCCCACGCTGTCGGTGCCGCCGTGGATCTGGGCGTCTTGCTCGAACTCGATGATGTCGTCGCCGGCTTGGCCATACAGCCTGTCGCCGTCCCCGCCGCGGCCGAAGATGATGTCGTTGCCGCCACCGCCGGCGAGGAGCTCAGTCGCTGCCCGTCCGACCATGATCTCATCCGCGTCTCCGCCGACGAAGCCGTCGGCCTCGGAGTTGATGATCTTGACGGTCGCTTCCTTGCTTAGGGTGCCCTCATCCGTCGCCACGTACTTGAACGATCCGCCGGGGGTATCATTTTCGTAAATGGTGACGTTCGCAGTGGTGCCGGCGTCAGGAGAATAACTAAGGCCGGTGAGACCCTGGAGATCGTCGAACTTGGCAACATCCAGGTTCGGGCCGCCTCTATCGTTGGCAAGCAGCGCCCATTCCGGAACCGGAAACGAGACCTTCGTTCCAACCGTCGTCAGGATGATGTCGTCGCTCGCCACGGGCGGGTTCAGGTGCACGTTGGCGACATTGGCGGCCTGGACCATGACATAGGCGTCGGTCGAGGCCGGCTCTCCCGCTTTCGTCTCATGGGCATAGACGCGGTAGCCTACCATCTCGATCGCCGTATCGACCCACTTGCCGCCGTCCTGCGAGAGATAGACCTGATCCTCGCTGTCGCCGTCGATGCGGATCGCCTCGTGCTCGCCGAAGCCGCCGCCTGGCGTGATGGTGTGATCGGAAAGCTGCTGCACGCTGGCGGCGTTGAGCGTCAGTGTCTGCGGATCGCCGGCGCCAAACTTCGCCTCGGTCGAGATGGTTTCGATCCCGTCGACGTTTGCCTTGTCCGCAATGGTCGTAAGATCGCTGTCGTTGGACACGATCATCATGTCGCCATGATTGGCCGCGTCGGCCGCGAGACCGCCGCTCGATGCCACGCTGTCGGTGCCGCCATGCTGGGTGATCTTACCGCCGATGAGCCGGAGGATGTCGTCTCCCGCGCCGCCGAAAACCTCGAACGTGCCGCTGCCGCCGGACGTTAAGATGATGTCGTTTCCGCCACCGCCGTCGAGCTTACCTCCGGAGATACCGCCGATCAAAATCTCATCCGCGTCGGTCCCGGTGATATCTCCACCTTGCTGATTGTGGATGCCGACGGCCGCGGAATTGCTGTTGTCACTGCCATCCGTCGCCAGATAGCTGAACGACGCTCCGAGCGTGTCATCCTCATCTGCGAGAAAGCCTCCGGATTGATGAGCGAGATCATCGAGACCGTTGACACCGAATAGCCCTGGGGAAACATGCAGACTCGTGCTGTCGACGTCCTTATCGTTGAGCAGCAACGCCCAATCCGGAATGAAAAAGACTCCGTACGTTCCAGTTCCAGCATTGGTGAGCACGATGTCGTCGGCCGCAACGGGCGCATCGTTCTCCCCGATGATCCCCACGCTGAAATCCTGCTCGATGAATCCGCCATGCGCATCTGCGATCGTAAATTTGAGCTTGAACTCCGCGGTCTCGCCAGCGGCCAGATAATCGTACTGACCCAAGGTATCGAAATGGACTTCCCCCTTGCTCGCGTCATAAGTCACGCCGGGCGGCAGAGTGCTCTTGTCCACTGTGACCGTAATATCGGTGTCGTCCGGATCGGAGATTTTCCAGTTGAGCGGTTGGACGAAGTTCGGGCTGTCTTCGGGGAATGCAATGCTGCCGACACCGGTGAGCAACTCCGGCGCGTCGTTGACGCCGGCGATGTCGATGGTGACAGTCGCAGTGTTGCTGTCGTGGACGCCGTCACTCGCCTTGTACTGGAATGAGATCTGGCCCGGGTGGTCGGTGTTGAGCTGGTCGTACTTGCCGACCGGATCGAAGGTCCAGCTGCCGTCCGGATTGAGCTTCAGGCCCGCCGGTACTGTGCCGACCAAGGCATACGTCAGCACATCGCCTTGGGGATCGGCCGCGACGACCTTGCCGGCGATTTTCGATTCTTCATCGGTGGTGAACTTGAAGTCCGAAGCGTTCGGCGACGTTGGGGTGGGTAGATCGGCGAATTGCTTGAACAGCGTGCCGGTCTGGTCCACGCCTGGGCCTCTGCCCGGCGTATCGCTGCCTTCCTGGCCGCCCGCGCCGGTGAAGCCGCCGAGGCCGCCTTGGGCGCCGGCAAATTGCGTCAGCAGCGCGCCGGTGTTGTCGGCACCCTGCCCTTGCGCGCCGGCCGGGCCCGCGGCGGTCTCGATTTCGATCGATGGATCGGTCGCGGCGAGGATGGCGGCGATATCGAGCGGCTGCCCGTCCGCGGCTTCGATCACCGGCGCCTTCTCACCGGCAGCTTCGGCATAGCCCTCGAGGATGATGGTCAGATCACCGACCTTGATTGCCAGATTGCCGTCGTCCAGCCGCGCCAGGAAATGCGCATCGGAAGGAAACGGAAGCTCGACGATCTCGCCCGGCGCCACTGGCACTTGGACCACGGTCTCGCC